>Ga0335078_10006261_pt1 | contig 17613 bp, 19 predicted proteins | sample Lox_Sample_32_FD_206711 | JGI IMG/M metagenome (GOLD analysis project Ga0335078, IMG submission 206711) | Soil microbial communities from Loxahatchee National Wildlife Refuge, Florida, United States - Lox_Sample_3.2 | ecosystem: Environmental > Terrestrial > Soil > Wetlands | place: USA... | reverse complement strand
ACGAAAACGTCCACGGTGTCGAACTTCTTCAGCTTAAGCCAGGAGCCCTGCTGGCCGTAGCCTGATTGGGGGTTCTTCACCATGACCCCCTCCCGGCCGTCCTTCACCGCTTCGTCTCGAAGTTCCAATATCTTCTCCGAGGTCCCCGCAACGGCATATTCCACTTCGAGTCCTGACCCTCTTAGAATCTCATGCAGTATCTTCTTCCTCTCTGTCAGAGGACTGGGCCGTACGTCGCGGTTGTCGACTTGAAGGACGTCGAACAGGAAAAGCCCTTTCGCCTCCCTGGCAACGTACTCTCCGTCTAGGATCATCCGGTTCGGCGCGTGGAGGAACTCTGGGACTCTGGAGAAGACCTGAGGCGTGCTCTTTGGAGTGTAGATTCCGCCATGCTTGCTTGAAAGGACGAGCTTGTCCCCGCTCTTGAAAAGGAACACGCGGATGCCATCATACTTCGTTTCGATAAAGCTCGGAAGAGGGTTCTTCGACAGCCATTTACCGAGCTCGAGCTTGACAGCCTTGGAATAGTTCTCTTGGACGTATGTCGGGAGCTCTTCGCTCAATCTATTTCGAGAGAATTACCTTCGGCTTCTTACGAGCCACGGGAACCGCAGGAAGCCTTGATGCTCCTTTCTCCTCCACCAGGGCCCAAGCGTCGTCGAGCTTGAGGATTCCCTCGCTCAGCCCCATGAGCATCCAGAGGCGCCCGTCCTTTCTTTCATAGGGATAGATTACACATGTGTAGAAGTTGTACCCCCTCCCCCAGGAGAAGAACGCCACCAGAGCCATATCCTTCTCTATGAGGTATCTCGCAAGCTGCGTGACCCTGGAGTTGGTCTCCCCCACCTTCTTGTCAGTGTCAGGTGCGAGCTGATAGACCTCCTTGAACTTGTACTCCGACACCCTTTCTATAGGGACGAAACCATCGGGATCAACTTCGATTTTCGTGGTCCTTTCGAAAGGCTCCACCTCCTCTCCCTCCTGCCTGTCCACTGTCTGGTCGAGAGGGATCTCAATCCATTTTCCCTCGAACTCCAGTTCGTACTTGAGGAAATACCTCTTTTCAGTCCTTACCGTGATTGGGAATTCCCCCTTGTATCTGACCAATTTCTTCACCTCCTCCGGAGAGACTTCACGAACGTCCAGTCGCTCCCCGTTGGGCCCCTCTTTGTAGCGGTAAATCCTAGGGACCTCCCTGCTTACCACCTCCTTGCCGCTCCTCTTGTCCAACTTGACAACCTTCACAGGCTGAAGATCCCCATGAGCCTTCGCTCCCCTCAGGTGGTACTCAACGGCCCCAAGTCCGAGGGTGGGTATGTTCAGGCTCAGCACTCCACGCCACGAAGCACGTGAGACAGCGGCGCTCTCAGCCTGCTTCTCCACTTCGGAGAAGATGTCCTTCTTTGGCAATCTCCCCCTTCGAGACCTCCCGTGATAATTAACATTGCTGAACTGGCAACACTTTTTTCACCCGATGTGAGAAGACTCTTCCGTGAAAGTGTTCGTAGGTGTCTCGGGGTTCAGCTACTCCAACTGGGTCGGACGGTTCTATCCCAAGGGCCTTAGGAGCGAGGAGTTTCTCGGCTACTACTCTAAGCACCTAGGGAGCGTTGAGATCAACAGCTCCTTCTACGCGGCCCCAGGTGCGACCATGATTAAGGGCTGGTCAGCCAGAACTGGGACGGATTTCCGGTTCGCGTTCAAAGCCCCTCGGCTGATCACCCACACACTCAAGCTGGGCAAAGGCGCTGCCGAAGCGAGCGAGAGGTTGTCTGCGACATTGGACGGCCTCGGCAAACGTCGTGGCCCAATTCTCTTCCAACTCCCACCATTCACCAAATTCGACCATGATCTCCTGCAGAAGTTCCTTTCCGTCACAGCAGACATCGAGCCCAAGGTCTTCGAGTTCAGACACCCGTCATGGTTCACGGATTCGACCTATCGGCTCCTCGAGGACCATGGTACTGGCTTCTGCATAGCCGAGACCGAGGACCTGGAGCCTATCTTCAAGGTCACCGGAGGTCTTGCGTACTTCAGACTGAGGAAGGACGCCTACGACATGAAGACCATTGGCAAATGGTCTGGGAAGATTACCAAGGCGTCCAGCGGAGCCAGCGAGTGCTACGTATACCTCAGGCATGACGAGACAGGAGACAACGCCCTGATGGCCCAGCAGCTTTCGGCGGGCCTTCAGGAGCCATAGCTCACACCATGTTGGCGTCTTTCGGAGGCTCTCACTGGTCTTGCGAATATTCGGGACGCGGCCACAGCTGAGACCTGTCATTCACAGGCTACCTATCTGCGAAGCGATCCCAGTCAGGGAATTTCGATTTATACCTCATAACTCATGAGCTGAGCCTATCGCCTGCTACCCTGTGGGCTTTGTGCCAATGTACAGGCCTCTCCCGGGGGCTAGTGACTTCTTGACGTAAGTTGCTCTGAGCCCTGCCTGTCTCATAATCCTGAGAAACTCATCCTTCTCAAAGAGACCCATAACCATCCGGTCCTTGTAGGTCGCCATCCCTTTCGACGGCTCGGCTACGACGATCCGCTCGTCCAGAACTGAAAGGTTCCCTCTGATGCTCGTGATGTCGACCCTCACGACTTTCAGGTCGTCGTTGCCTTGCACGAGCACGTGCACGTATCCGTCTTTCACGGTTGATTTCGTGAACCAGGGCTCGATGATCACCACGCCTCCGTCACTGAGATGTCTCGCGAAGTTACGGAGTGTCCGGGCGAGTCTTGGATACGTCCTGACATATCCTATGGAGCTGAACAGGCAGAGCACCACGTCGAACTTTTTCCCAAGTTCAAAATTGACCATGTTTCCCCTGACGAATTTGACCCCCTTTGCGTTACTCCTCGCCTGCTCAAGCATCTCCTCGCTCGCATCCAGGCCCACACAATCGAACCTCGCGGCCAGGTGCTGGATGTGCTTCCCCGTCCCGCAGCCGACGTCGAGGAGGGAGTTTCCCGGAGACGCCTTATACCGTTTGATCAGGCCGGTGATCACTCGCGCCTCCCTGTCGTAGTCCTTCCATGAGTAAAGCAGGTCGTAATATTTCGCCAGCTCTCCGTACTGCAGGATGTCGCCAGCCACGACTAAGACTCCAGAGGTGCGAATTAATCGGTCTTTCCAAGCTAACTCCCACGGAAAGCGTTTTCATCAACTCCACTCATCCTTCGCCACCCATGGCCTCAGTCTGGGTCTGGTCGATAATCGCTTTCACGCTAGCCTTCGGGATCTTCGTCATCTGGTCTGCACCCCTCGGCGCCGGGTGGGAGCCAACATCACGCAAGAAGGTGAGGAAGATGCTGGAAATGAGCGGGGCCGGCCCGTCAGACGTCATCTATGATCTCGGGTCGGGAGATGGGAGGATTGTCGTGGAGGCAGCAAGGAGGTTCCACGCAAGGGCGGTCGGCGTGGAAGCCGACCCCCTTCGGGTACTCTTCTCCCGGCTGGCAATCTCCCTCCTGCACCTGGAAGGACGGGCCAGGATCATCTGGGGGAACTTCTTCCACATCGACCTGAGCGAGGCCACGATTGTCACACTGTTCCTTTCGCAGGGCACGAATCGGAAGCTGGAGCCGAAGCTGGCGACCGAGCTCAGGCCCGGCGCGCGCATAATCTCCTATGAGTGGACCTTCGACGGGTGGACGCCAACCGCCACGGACGCAGATGACCACCTCTCTCTTTACGTAATCAGGGACTTGGCAGGACCGAAATAGCCTCCAAAGGCCTTAGAAACACAACCGCGTCTGGCGTGAAGGATTGAGCGTGCGGACCGACATCCTCGTCATAGGAGCAGGAATCATGGGGATGGCTTCCGCCTGTCATCTGAAGAAGAACAATCCGGAGAAGAAGGTGCTCGTCATCGACAGGTACGGTGCGCCCGGACAGGGTAATACCGGCCGGAGCAACTCAATGTTCCGGAACACCTTCTCCTCAAGGGACAACCAGGTCCTTTCGAACTCCTCCATCGACTTCTATCTTCACCTGCAGGACGAGCTCAAGATAGACATCGGCATGCAGAAGATCGGCTATCTTTGGCTCATGGACGAAGGGCAGCTCTCCGCCAGCGAGCCGCACCTGCGACTCATGGAGAGGAACGGAATCGAAATCACAAGGTACTCCAGGAAAGAGCTCAAGCGCTTACTGCCCGGGATGGTGGCCGATTTCGGGTCCAGTGAGGAGGCGAAGCTGATAGAGCTCCCGACAGTCGACGGCGGGGTGTTCGGGCCCAAATGCGGGAGGCTCGACCCAGACAAACTCGTCAGGTTCTACGCCCGAGAGTTCGTGAGCTCGGGAGGCGAACTCGCTTTCAACACCGAAGCCGAATCGCTATTGGTCGGCCCGTCGAAGAGGCTCGGCATCGACGGAGAGCCTTTTGTCTGGCAGGAGTCTCTCGTTGAACGGGTCGCAACCAACACCGGGACAATCGAGGCCGAAGTCGTCGTCCTGGCCGGGGGCGCTTGGGAGAACGAACTGCTGGAGCCCATCGGGTTGGAGAGCCATGCCAAGGCGAAGAAGAGGCAGCTCTTCAGCATCAGGGCCAAGGGGGAGAAGCTTGAAGCCCTCCTCCGATGCAAGGGTTTCAACGCCCTGGACCTCCTCCCTCTGGTCATCCTGCCGAAATCTGGCGTCCACTTCAAGCCGGTCAGCGAGGAGGGGGACTTTTGGGTCGCCTGCGAAGACCAGGTCAACAGGCCTTTTATCGATCTCCCCGAGCACGACCTTGAGAAGTACCAGGCTGAGAGGGAGTACTACGAGAAGAGCGTCTACCCTATCCTCACTTCGTACTTCCCAGATTTCGTCGGCAGTAAGGTGAGGGCCATGTGGGCGGGGCTCTACTCCTACAACACGATAGACAGCACGCCGTTCGCGTTCAGGCACAAGAACCTCATCGTCGTGGGAGGCGACAGCGGGAGCGGCATAATGAAGGGTGACGCCCTCGGTCGGATAGTTGACGCCCTCTACCGCGAGGAGGGCGAGGCAAATCTGTACGGAGACGTGCCCTACGCCACCACGAAGATCGGGTTCGACAAGAGGGACGTTGAGAAGGAAGAGTGGGTCATTTGACCCATAAGTTCTAGTCCGGCAGCGGACCGGCGCAGGACGAGGATGCCTTTCGTCCTTCCTCCGCAGGTCCTTGAAACGGACGAGATATCACTCGTCCTCGCGTTCGGCAGGCTGTCTGTCCTGGAGGCTTGCACCGTCCTCGGTAGAACTGTCAAGCAGGCAGAAGCCCCATGCGAGAGGGTTTCATTCCTACACGTCGACCACATGCCGCCGAGGTACGTAGCCGAGCTCTCGGGCGCGCACAAGTGCGCCCCTGTAACATCGATTCTGGAATCGTCATCAGGAGACATAACGCGCCTTGTCGACACGATGCTCGCCAACCTTGAGGACAAGTCGAACATCTCCCTCAGCGGCTATGAGATTGGGGAGGACGACTATGAGGACCTTGTCCGGTCGATGCTCGACGGAATCAGAGGGGCGGGCCTGAAGAAGGTAAGACTCCTGAGGCCTGAAGGTAATGAGCTCCTCTCCGAACGGGTCCTAACTAGGGAGGCCCTGGACGTAGTCGCCTTCCCCTATCATGACGGCTTTGCCCTCGGCCCCACCGCGTGGGTGCCGGACTCGGTCGCCATGAGGCAAAGGGGGACCCGCAAACCCTCTCCGCACTCCGACATCGCGCTCTCTCCACGCCTTGCCAGGACCCTGGTGAACCTGGCGGGGCTCAAGCCGGGCCAGACTCTCCTCGACCCGTTCTGCGGTTCGGGCACGATCCTGGTCGAGGCTTACGGGAAGTCCCTCAGATGCCTCGGGCTAGACAGCAGGGCGTCGCGGGTGCAGGAGGCCAGAGAGAACATCCGGTGGTCCATAGGGGGCGTCACCGACAGGGGGTACGACGTCAGGAAGGGAGACGCCAGGGATCTGAAACGCATGCTAAGGGGGACCAAGGTGGACGCCATCGTCACCGAGCCGCTGCTTCTCCCTAGCCTGAGCGCCCGGCCAAAGACGTCCACGGCTGAGGCGATGATTGGTGAATCGGCCCTGGTCTACAACGACGCCCTCGCCTCCATGGCGGAGGCAATCCATTCTGAGGGAAGGATAGTGGTGGTCGTCCCTGTGATTCAGACTATGGAGGGAGATGAGGTGACGCTGACGCTCGAGGGAAGGAAGCTGGGGCTGAGGCTCTACCAGCCCGGACCAGCAGGATTCGAATACCCGGTGCGGCTCTCCTTCGAAAGCACTCGGTGGGTCAGGCGCGCCGTCTACGTCTTCGAGCCCCGTTCCTGAGGCTCATTCATGGTGGCGACCGCCTTCCCGAATACCCCAGAGAGGAGGTTGAGCTGGGCGTCGGTGATTCCGGACGATGCGGCCATCCGTTTTGCGGCCTCGAACAGGTTCTTCGTCTTGTGCTTGGGGAGCCTCGAAGCCTCCGCGAGCTCGTAAAAGCTTCGGGCGAAGATTTCCCTCGCCACCCTTCCCTGGTTTCCCCCTCTCCCCTGGCTACCCCTCGACGCGACGTACAGGATGATGGCCGCAGCGTGCCCGATGTTCAGTGCCCGATAGGCGGGCGAGGTGTCAATCGTCAGGGTGACATCGCATGCCCTGATCTCATCATTCGTCAGCCCTGTGGTGTCCCTGCCGAAGACCAAGGACGAGCTCTTAGCCGCCGACAAGATTTCATGGAGGCGGTCAGGCCCAACCGTCCTCCTGATGACGTTGGACTTCTTGGACGCCCTGACAGCGGTGGTGGCTACGAGCATCTCGTGCTCCTTCCTCACCTTCTCGAAGCTTGTGACCACCGCACCGTCAATGACCTCTGAGGCATGCGAAGCGTAGACGGCGGCCACAGACAGGTCGACCTTTGGCTTCACCAAGTAGAGCTTCTCGACCCCGAAGTTCCGCACAAGCCTCGCCACGTGACCCACGTTGACCGGCCCCTTGGGCTCGACCAACGTCACGGAGACTCCCTTCGGAAGCACGGGAGTCCTTAGCGTCCAGATGATAAAGCAGTCACCGAGGCTTCGGGGCGCAGAGCAGGTGTACTTCATCTGGACTTAGAGAGTTGACCCTCCTCCTGCCGAAGCTCCCCGCCCCTTTCATCCCGAGCTCGGCGAGGGCCGAGTCGGCAACCCTCCTCCTCAGAGAAAAAAGACTGATTACGTTCGCCACCTCTGCCTCCTCTATCCGTCGTCTGGGTGAAAACGACGCTATGACGGAGCCGACCCTCGGCTGCGGGGTAAAGGCCGCCCTGGGCACACGGCCGAGCACACTGACGTCGAAGCAGATCTGAGACAGCGCGGTGATCCCCCTGTAGTCTCTACTCCCGGGGCGCGCCGTGATCTTCCTGACGAAATCCTCCTGCAACACGACCACCGCTCTTCTGAATTCCATTCCGCTCAACCACTTCACGAAGGAAGCAGACTCGGAGTAGGGGAGGCTGGAGACAAGGACGTCGAACTCAGGCCGCTCTTCGAAGGCGTCGGTAAGCACGACACGGGCGCGGGTCCCCCGGACTAATTCGGAAATTTCGTTGAAGTTGGCCCTGTCGACCTCGAATCCTAGATACGACGCCCCAAGGCCTACCAGTTCCCTGGTGAGCGCCCCCTTGCCTGTGCCTATCTCGAGCACCCGGTCGGCGGGTCCGATGCCTGCCAGAGACACCACCTGACGGATTATCTCCTGGTCGACCAGGTAGTGCTGTCCGAGTCTGTGCCTCTTCATTTACTTCTTGACGAAGATGCTGACCCTCGAGTCGCCGGCGAGCTCTTCGACAATCCGCTTCGCTATCATCTTCGCAGGGTCCCTCAGGCCCACCCTCTTCTGGACGTCGTCGAAGCTCGTAAAGGGGTGCTTCTCCCTCATGTCCACTATCTCCTTCATGAATGTCTTCCCGATGCCAGGGATGAGCTCGAGGCCGTGCAGCCTTGGGGTCAGGGGCTGCAGGTCGTTGAAGTAGGCCACGTACTTGCCCTCGTTGGCCTTCACCAGGTCCTCGACCACCGCAGGAAGTGAGGACTTCGCCTCCGGGGATAGCTCTTCGTATGTTAGCTTCCCGAGGACGCTGACTATCTTCTCCCTCCCTTCTTTGCCTATCTTGGCTTTCTCTCCTATCTCCAGATCATGGTTTTCCATGGCGAGAAGCTCAAGCAGGGTTAGCCTATCCTCCCCTATCGCCTGAACCATTGGGCCTTCCCGCCCTTTTATCACGGCTGACTTTCCTCTGGGCATGAAATCAAGCACGTAGGCATACTCCTCATACTTCTTGTCTGCTGGTATCATGTACTAGGATTGGCTCCTGTTTGCGCGGCTCTAATCTGAAGGGACCCTCTCGGCGCAGAAGAGAATCGCAACGTCCAACCCGAGTGTCACCTGGCTTCCCCTCTGAAAAGTGCCGCATTGCTATTTAACGATTGAGAGTTCTAGGCCTTTGGACGCAGAATCTTCAGTATCTTTTCGAGGGTCTCAGTAGACAGCAGCTTCCTCCATCCTGACGTGAAGGTTCTGAGCTCCTCTATGGACTTGGGCATGATGTTGACGAGCTCCACGGCCTCCTCCTCGCTGAGGCCGCACTCTGTTTCCAGCTCCTTCCGCACCTTTCTGGCTGAATCGGCCTGCGCCTTCGCGAACTTCGTGGTGTAGTCCAGGGTCCTTTTCTGTATCTGGTCCGCCTTCTCCATGTCTATCTTCGACAGGATCTGGTTCGCCTCTGGAATCGTCAGCAGCTTCTTCTCTGTCTTTTCCGACATCAGCTCCCCTCCATGCGGACCACGTGCTCTTTCCTTGCTACGAGCTTCTTCACCTTGTTCCCCACGTTGACGTTCACAGTCACTGCCCTCCTGCCGACTTCGGTCACCGTCCCTACAAGCCCATTGAACCTCCTGTGCGGCATCCCTTTGACCTGGGCCGGATCGATTTTGATTACGACCTTGTCGTTCGGCGAGTAGTCTACAAGCAGGCTGCTGAGCCCCTTCTTGGCAGAAGACCTCAGCAGGGACCTAGTTCTTCTCCTCGCCCCGTGTGACTTCGGCAAATCCGAATTCCCCTATTTCCCTGACTCCGCAGATGTCGAAACTGCGGCAACCGACTTCAGTTTTTAAGACTTCCGACACCGAAGGTGAGACGAGCTCTCCGCTGACGAACCTCTTGACTGGGAGCCCCCCGTCCAGCTCTGCTTCTATGATGAGGGCTCTCCCCCTGACCCTGGCCGAGACCCCGTACACGGTCTTCACCGTCGGTCTATTGTGAGGCCTGTCGAAGCGGACGGTGGCCCTCCTAAACCTCGACTTGAGCTCCGCCAGCCCCTCTGCGTTGACCTTGGAGGCAGCAGTCGCCTTGATTATGGTCCGGAACCTAAAGGCGGGCAGGCGGATTGGCTTTGATGGAAGGGTCCTCCCAGACGAGACCGACACGAGACCTCCCCGAGGCCTGGTACCGAACTTCCGGGGGAGTGTCCTCTTCATCGGGTTTTTCAGCTCTGCGACAAAAGGTCGTCCCGGGGTGCAGACTCTGCTGTCCCTGTCCTCGCTCCCAAGCCACGTGAAGGTCATCTTCTGACTCCCGCTGAACTCTGCGAGCTTCGCCCGGAGCGCCCCTTCAACGCTGGGCTTCTGCTCGAAGCCCGTGTTGCGGCACTTTTTGCACCCTGCCCCCCGGCACTGCTCACAGAATGACTTGCGCTGAGATATCCCCGGTGGCTTGGTGTACCTCCCGTAGTAGAACAATGGTCGTGAGCTGACAGTTACGTCACCTGCTCCGAAGTCCGCAAGCAGAGTCACGTCGGGCCTGTGCCTGTCGACCAGCTTCCGCAGCCTGTCCGAGACCTGGGCGGCCACCAACCTGGCGGCCTGGATCTTAATGGTCTCGCTCCCCTTCAGCTTCAGCTCCGACCGCAGTTCGTCCTCCCTTTCCTGAATGCCCTCAGGGAAGGTTACGCCGACCGTGAAGGTCCGGAACTGATAGCGCTTCACCCTCATGGACGCCGCCTCCGCCATCTTTTTGGTCCTCTCCATCGCCCCCCGGCAGACGAAGCACTCTCTCCCCCGCACGATTTCAAAAGGGGCGGATTGCACGCCCTGCCGTTCAGCGCATCTCCTGCAGAGACGGTAGGCCTGAAGGGCCTGGGGCACCCTACTGTTCGCCCATCCGCCGCATCATCTGTCTGAGCTCCCTTCCTTTGCTCGTCTTGACCATGGATTTCATCTGCTTGTACCTCGACAGGAGTTCCCTCACGTCCTTCTCGCTGCGCCCCGAGCCCTTCGCTATCCTCTTGAGGCGAGAGGAGCTTATCATCTCGGGATCTAATTTTTCCTCGCCTGTCATGGACTGGATGATTGACTTGTAGACCCTGACCCTGTCCTCGGCCTTGTCCAGGTCCTTGGCGTCGACCTGCCCAGAGAACCCTGGGATGTGCTCCAGGACCTTCTTCAGGGACCCGAACTTCTTCATCTGTTCGAACTGGACAAGGAGGTCGTTCATCGTCATCTTCCCGGACATCATGCGCTGGGTCATCTTCTCGTCAACGACGACCTCGGCGTCCCTCACCATGTCCATGAGGGACTTTAGGTCCCCCATACCCAGGAGGCGCCCCACGAATCTGGTGGGCACGAATTCCTCAAGATCGTCAATCCTCTCGCCCGACCCAATGAAGAAGATCTTGGCACCCGTCGCCGCAGAGGCGGCCAGCGCACCACCTCCCTTGGCTGCGCCGTCGAGCTTCGTGACAATTATTCCGCCGACGGGGGCCGCCTGATGGAACGCCAGCGCCTGGTTGTAGCACTGCTGCCCAATCGTCCCGTCAATGACGAGCACGGTGACGTCAGGTTTCACCGTGCCGACAACATCCTTCATCTCCTGCAGGAGCCCCTTCTCCTCCTTATGCCTCCCCGCAGTGTCGATGATCACCAGATTCTTCGTTCCCTCAAAGCGCTTCTTACCCTCCTTTGCAATCTTCACGGAATCCTTCTCCTTCTCGTCGCTGTACACTTCCGTGGCCGACGACGCTACCAGTGTCTTCAGCTGGGCCACCGCCCCCGGCCTGAAGGTATCTGCGGCCACCACTCCAACCTTGAATCCGCGCTTGGTGTAGAGCCGGGCAAGCTTCGCAGTGGTGGTAGTCTTGCCGGAGCCCTGGACGCCCAGCATGACCAGAATGTTGGTCTTGTCTTTGCTGAGTTGCAGACCTCCTTCACCCCCGAGCAGGCGGGCCAACTCTTCGTAGAGGATCGAAACTATTTGGTCCTTCTTCGTCACGCCGCCGGGAGCCTTCTCCTCCAAAGCACGTTTCTGGACTCGTTCGGTGACCTCCAGGGCTATCTTGACGTTGACGTCAGATTGTATGAGAGCCCTCTGCAGGTCACGGACGAATTCTTTCGTGACCTTCTCGTCGACCACGTTGGAACCGACGAGCTTCTTCACTGCCGCCTGGAGGCCTTCTCTCAGAGAGTCGAGCATTCAAAATTCCAACCCAGCTTCGTCTATTTAATATCTTGAGAGACTGGCGGGCTCTCGGCGATCTGAAACGCGCGTGGGGGTCCTATTCTCGGGCGGAAAGGACTCGGCGTACGCTGCCTGGATCGCCTCCAAGGAGGACGAGCTCAGGTGCCTCGTGACGCTCTTACCGAAGTCGGAGATGTCGTACATGTTCCACTTTCCGAACCTGCGGTGGACCGCCCTCCAGGCAGAAGCCATCGGAGTGCCGCTGCTCACTGAGGCGACCGAGGGGGTAAAAGAGGAGGAGCTGGCGGACCTTGAACGCGCTCTCTCCAGGGCAAAGGTAGCGCACAGCCTCGAAGGCATCTACACCGGCGCGCTCGCGAGCGTCTACCAGAAGACGAGGGTCGAGAAAATATGCGATGAGCTTGAGCTCGAGTGCATCTCCCCTCTCTGGGGAGCAGACCCCGAAGTTCACCTGAGGCGCCTGATTGTCGACGGCTTCTCAGTGATCGTCGTGAGCGTCTCTGCCTTGGGGCTCGACCAGAGCTGGCTCGGAAGGGAGCTAGACGACACAAGCATAGCTGAACTGGTGTCTCTTGGCAAGAAGTTCAAGTTCCACGTTGGCCTTGAGGGTGGAGAGGGCGAGACCTTTGTCCTCGACGCTCCATTCTTTGCGAAGCGAGTGAAAATCCATTCGGCCATCAAGCATTGGAGTGGAGACTCGGGGTATCTGGAGATAACCAATGCCATGCTGGCTCCAAAGGCCCGGGCCTAGAGAGGGGGCCTTGTCCCAATGGTCAGAGTTATCGTCATGTGAGAGCCGCCTCTGATGATGCCGACCTCGATGGTCTGCCCGGAAACGGCGTGTTCCTGAAGCCAACTGGAGAGCGCATCACCATTCGCGATCCGTGTGCCGTTGACCGAGATTATGATGTCGCCGCCGATGTAGTACTGCGAGCCGTCCACCGTCTTCAACGTAGTTCCCGCCCTCAGGCCTGCCAGAGCCGCAGGTCCGCCCTGCACAGTGCTCTCTATTAGGACACCGTAGGTGTAGTTAGTCCTGCTCGCCTGGGCAAGGTCGTAGCTCATGTCGGCTTCTGTTATGCCGAGGTAGGGGTGCAGCTTGTAGGACCCGGAGGCGATAAGGTAAGGCAGCTCCTTGACTATGGTGTCCGAAGGTATCGCAAATCCTATGCCCTGGGATCCGCTAACGATGGCGGTGGTTATGCCGACGACTTTGCCCTGGGAGTTCAGCAGCGGGCCTCCCGAATTGCCTGGGTTAATCGGGGTGCTGATTTGAATGACGTCGGCTATTGAGAAGTTGCCGGATGTTTCATCTTGGATTGTCCTCCCGAGCTGGCTCACGAGCCCCTCTGTCAATGACCCAGACAGACCGTAGGGGTTGCCTATGGCGACCACGGGCTGGCCGACCCTTAGCGTGGACGAGGCGGCGAAGGTCAGCGGATAAAATTCACCTGTCGGAGCCCCAGACACAGTCAGCACGGCCAGGTCGCTGTAAGGGTCGGAACCAACGACCGTACCTCTGAACGCATTCCCATCCTGGAATGTCACGGAGATGTTGACGTCGTTCTGCACGACGTGGTCGTTCGAGATCACGTAGTATGAACCTCCCTGCTGTATCACGAATCCCGAGCCTTCGACCTGTTCATAGCTGGTCCCGAAGAAAGACGTAGTCGCCTGCAAGCCTTGAATCGTTACAATGCTCAAATTGGCGTAGTTATAGATCAAAGTGGTGTCAATGGCTGTTGAGTTTCCTGATGAGATTCCGGGCGTGCTGGAACTGTTGGTGGCGAGGAGTTGAAGGAGGGTCGCCCTCTGTTGCTGGAGCGATGTGATGGAGCTGTTTAGGGACGAGATGCTCTGGCCGGTCTGAGAGAACTGCGTAAAGTAGAGAAATGCGAGCGACCCAGATGCTATTAGGAGCACGATAACCACCGCTGCTAGGACGCCGTGGTGGGACCGCTGGGGTGCCTGAGGAGAAAGCTCCAACTCAAATCGCTCCTGTCATGCGTTTCGAAGGAACCTGAACCTGGGCCTTCTTATTCTTGGTGTACTAGTCCTACGTACCAGTGGTAAAGACGAGGTTTCTGGCGGCTTTTCTCCGCAGGGCTTGGGTCATGGTTGGTACACAAGGCTAAAATACGCAAAACCGTTTCTTGCGTAGGGTTTGCAGGAGCAAGAGCCCAATTTTCGGCCAAACAATCCCAGAATCATACTGGCTGTCCTCTTGCTGGCTACGTCAGGTCTGGCCTTGCCTCTCTCTTCAATCGGTGTCGCCGCAGTTTCGGTTGCTTCCACGCCTGCATCGACGCAGGTCCTTGCGTTTTTCGTGGTGCACCCCATCGATCAGTCACATGAGAAGGTGGTGCTTGACGGAGTCTCGTCGGTGTTCGTCGTGGCGCCGCCTGCCGTCGGGGGGTCACATCAGGTGGATGAGTTCGGCGCGTCCAAATCGCAAGATCGTACAGGCGGACCATCGGCGATGACCTTCCTCGGCAGTCCTAACGACACCGTCACCCATGGCTACCACGTGCTGAAGCTGGACTTCGTCATGGGATCGTCTGGAGGGCAGGGGCAGAGCTTCGGCTCTACGGCATCATGGCTTGCGAACGGGGGAGTCCTGCAGGTGGGATTCGCAGGAGAAACGATGCTTGTCCCTACGCCTGCCTCATCAGTTTCTTCGGTCACGGCGGCAGTCCCCAAGATGTGGTGGGACTTCTTCCAGAGGAGGTCGAAATTCGAAATCTACGTTGAGATCTTGGAGCTCATGAAGCGGGGCCCCATGTCCCCCTTCGAGGTCGCGTTCTATGCAAGGCTCAACCACAAGCGCACCAAGGAATACGCAGAGTTCCTGGCCGAGGCCGGCTACCTACAGGCTGTGAACGAGGATGGGAGGGCTCTCTACGCTTTGACGAAGGAGGGACTCGGCTTCTTGGAGCGGGTCCAGGCTCTGCTGGTTGGACCTGGGATGATCGAAGTAGCCAGCCCGAGCACAGGCTACCAGCGCGACTTCTGAGTCCCAATGGCTTGGGCCTGAACTTCTGCCTTCACGGTGATCTCTGCAAAGACCTATATCGTGAACCGGCCCTTAACACGTCTGCTCTAGATGAAGGGGTTTCGGGAAGAGCCGTCTGAGTTATCCGATGAAGAGCCAAACCATTGATAGAGCAAGCATCAGGACGGATGAATAAGACGGCGTTCGCAATCGTCCTAGTTGCGGTTGTCCTAGCCTTGGGGGCCATTGGTGTGTTCTCCACCTCTAACTCTTCTACCTATTCACTAAGTTGCCGAAGCCAGAGAACTGCTGTCTATGAGGTGGCGATGCTGAACATGACAAACCTTTCAACGATTTCGACTTCCTACACAACTCAACTTGGAGTCATCTCGACCTTCACAACAAGCGCCAACAGTTCATCATCCTCAGGCGTGGTCATTTCAACGACTAACACAGAGGCGATTACCACTGGTCCGGTTAGCAATTACGTCGGGATCACCTGCACCTACACGAAGTGAAGTCCAGCCCACAAGAACAGCTGGCTGTTCTCATGAGTAGAACTTTACACCCCATGAGGCTAACCTCTGAGGCATGAGAAACGGAGTAGTTGCTATTGTGCTAGCTATACTGGTTGTAGGGAGCCTTGGAGTGGGCTACTTCGTTGGTAATATCAATCAGCGGACCGTCACGACGACACCCACCAATATCGAGACTTCAACAGCAACTTCGACGAAGGTTGTCGCCACTACCTACCTCTCGACCTATTGCACAATCTCTGGGCAACCCGGCGGCATTTCTGTCCGATTTCTCAACAGCACTACGTTGACACCTGTGAACGGCGTGTATGTTGTCGCTGTCAACAGGCCTTTCCTCTGCAGTGGTGGTACGACATTAACCCCTGCTGGCCCTCAGACCGTCACTATCTTCACCACAAACAGGTCTGAGTGGTATCCCCTTTCAAGTGACAGTAACCATGCCTACTCAATAGCGGCGTTCTATGCTGGTCACACCTACAACTTCACGGCTGACCTCAGACCTGTATCCATAACCTGTGCCACCCTTTACATTCCTTCGGGTCAGACCAATGTCACGATAACGACCTTCGGAAACACATGCGTCACATAAGGATAGGCATCCGTCCCTTTCGCCAGGCACGCCTTGTAGAACACTTCATTCTCATTTGCTTTTGGCTCATAATAATCTCGCTCAAACCATCGATAGAGCGCCCTTGGAATGCTGGGTGTCAGCGCATCATCATCGGAACGTGGACCACAAAGATAGTTCCGCTTGTGGACTCTCTGCAACAGCACGCCCTGCAAGGGTTCGCGTTCTTGCAGAATTCATGAGCGCCGGAACTACACATCCGACACGAAGTCATGATCTCACCGGCAGTCCCTGCTGTTATGAACAGCTCCGAATGGGATTCTATACTCGACGGACAATTCTATCCGAATAAAGCAGAGGAGAGAGCCTTGTCAGGCTCTCTTTCAGACTGGCAGCGTCGTTGGCGATGTGGCGGTGGCCTTCGCTCTGGATCTTGCCCGGATGGCAAGGTACCCGGCTGCCAATACAAGCAGCACGGCCACAACCACCACAGCCAGCACTCCGCTCGAAGCCGAGAGTGAGGCCGATGAAGGCGCCGGAGCCATCACGAGGGAGTCGGCAGAAGCGTTGGCGTAGCCCTGCACGCTCACGACACCCGATGGGTCAGAGGTTTCAGATAGCGAATATTTCTGGCCGTTGAAGTCAGCCTGGACGGAGAAAGTGTTCTGTCCGGAGAGTGTCTTCGAGAAGGTTGTGGTGTTGGTCGCAGAGTCGTAGTTCTTCGTCCAAGTGGTGAGAGGCGTGTCAAGCTGAGAGAAGTTCAGCGTGGGCCTGTTCCAGAAGCTTCCGGCTCCGAAGGAGCTAGTGAGCCACGCAGCGGCAGACGCGTGGGAACCCATGATGGATTCCTCTAGGGCGGGGCCTGCGAGGTTGATGTCGATGTTATGGCCTTCGAGGGGCAGATTCATTGCACCCCTGACGACGAACGCGCGCCATCCTAGGTATGCTGTCACGGTGCCATTGACGACGCTGAACGCCCCGGAGACCGTTGCGTTGACTTGCGTAACCTTGTTCACGACCAGGGCAGTTGTATTGCCCTTGGCTGAGAAACTGATCGCGACCGATATGTTAGACACCGATACGTGGTTGTTCTTTTCGTCGAAGCTGCTCTGAAGCTGGTGGGCACCCAGGGAGGTACCGTCGAACTTGCCGCTAAGTGTGAATGTGGAGCTCACGTTCCTAAGATAGTTGGAGATTGACGAGTTCGCCGGATAGGTGAACACGATGTTGGTGGTGCTTACGCTGTCAAGCGTGGCGACACCCGTCTTCGGGTTGAGGTTTACCGTGAGGGTGGAAGCGTCAGCCAGCGGGCTGACCGCGAATAGAAGGATTGCTATTGCTGCTAGTGGTACTATTTTCTTCGCTTCAGTATTCATTGTCGTACGAACCAGTGAGGTCCGGGGTTAAACCATCATTTTTGAACGGTCCGGAATACAGAATTTCTGCGGGATTAAGCCCAATCAGACTAATCTGAGATGCTAACTTCCGCCCTTGACTCGCATTATCCTGTTTCTGCCCATCATCGCCCAGTACTCAACTTCGGCACCTGGGGCCAGAGTCCCGTTCAGCTCCGCCGCCTCCTCAGGAGTGGGCTTGGGGGTCTCTAGGACCTCAAACGTGGCTAGGTCCATGATCTGGACCGTGTTGTCCATTATTGACGTTACCTGCCCGGACCTCTTGTCAATCATGGGAATGTCCACCCTTGATTCCGCCGGCGAGACATAGCTCTTCTTCGACCCAGTGAACAGAGAAATCGCGACGAGCCTGACCTTGGCGCTCCCGTGCTTGCCGGGCTTGAAGTGCTCCCGGCTTACAACCTTGCACGGCTCCCCGTCGATAATGATGTAGCTCCCTTCCTTGACGCTACCAAGTTCAGCAGGTCGACTGCTCAAGATTAGTGGGCGGGCCTCGTCACCTAAACTAAATAAACGTCTCACTAGAAGACCAATTCGCACGCATTAATGACAACGCCAAGGCCGACCAAGCGCCCCGTGCTCTTCAGGTAAGTATGAATCCTTGAAGGAATCCTCACTTGTCTGAACCG
>Ga0335078_10006260_pt1 | contig 17614 bp, 18 predicted proteins | sample Lox_Sample_32_FD_206711 | JGI IMG/M metagenome (GOLD analysis project Ga0335078, IMG submission 206711) | Soil microbial communities from Loxahatchee National Wildlife Refuge, Florida, United States - Lox_Sample_3.2 | ecosystem: Environmental > Terrestrial > Soil > Wetlands | place: USA... | reverse complement strand
ATTCGGACAGTTGGAATAACCGACTCCGCCATTACACGCCAGCATGCAGCAAAAGCAGGAAGCCATCGAGAAAACCGCCCCGCCCGGCAGCAGGCAAAAACGCTACCAGCCCCCGGACCCGCTCCTGGAATTCCTCGAGAACCTCTGAGCCAGAACGCCCGGTTATGCCGTCAGCAACGGCCCCGGCACAACCGTGACCAGGACCGTTACGCCACCATCGGCATAACCGGCGGGTCGGCGTAATCCACGACGATCACCTGGGGAATGATCACCGGGCGGGCGGCGGCATTCTCCAGGCGCTGGTCGATGCTGAGCATCCGCCGGAACGGAAGGGCCGACGCTGACATCCGCATGGCCTGCGGCCAGCCCGGCCGCATCGGCTCCGGGGTCACGGTCCGGGCCAGCAGCACGCTCGCGTCCACCGACTTCGTCGTCGGGCGCAGCACGGCCGCGGTCACCGTCCTGGTCGCGACGTCGATGATCCCGGTCAGGTCCACCCGGCCGGTAACCCCGCTGTCCAGGCGGACCAGGACGTCCAGCGGCGTGGAGTCGATCTGCATCACATCACCGGGCGCTGCCGCGGGCGCCTGCCCGAACGGCCCCTCCGGGCGGCCGGCCAGCGACCGGCGGGTGCTCGCCGACCCGGTCGTGTGCCGGCCGTCCTGAAGCCGGCTGAACAGGCGGTAAAGAGTGCTCCGTGACGGCATTCCCCCATCCGGTTCCCCGCCGGACTCGGCGAGGATCTGCCTCGTCCGCCGCAGCACGAACACCGCGGTCCTCGTCGAGTCGCCGGCCGCCTCGCTGATCGCCTGCCGCATGGCCGCGACCACGGCGGCATCAGCCCGGCCGTGCGGGGGCATCCGCTTGCCGGCACGATGATCGATCATGCCGGTCAGGCCCTGCTCCTGGTAACGGCGCCGCCGCTTGGCGATCGCGCTCGCGGTCACCGGGCGCCCGGCGGCCGTCAGCTCGGCCGCCTTGGCCTGCTCCCGGCGGGTCAGCGTGACCACCGCGGGGTCGTACTCCGGCCGCGGGACCGTCCCGTCTTCCGCGTCCGCCGGGATCCCGGTCAGCACCTCGACGATATGCCGCTGCCACCACCGGGCCTCCTGCACTGCCTCCGCGGGCAGGCCGTCAAGCACTGAGACGGCCGGCATCCCCGGCCGCGGCCGGGCATCCAGCACGGCGAAGTCCCCGTCCGCCAGCAGGCCGGACACGCTGACGGTGACAACCTCGCCCCCAGCGTCGGCCAGCCGGACCGTCGGCCCGGACACCCCGATCACCACCTGATCCCTGCCGCCGAACCGGACCCGGTCCCCGATGCCGAGCCCGCCCGGCCGGCCCGGCCCGGTCACCGGGCACCGCCGCAAGCCGTGCCCGCGACGACGAGGGTGTCCGCAGTCATCCTGACCGCCAGGTCCGCGACCAGGGCATGCCGCCACATCAGGTGGAACAGGGCCGGCAGGACCGCTATCGGATCGCCGACCGCGGCTGCCCCCGCCATCAGCGGGACCGGCTCGGTGAAGCCCTCTAGCAGGAGACCGGCCAGGTCCGGTGAACCGCACCGCGGGTGACGGTACCGTGCCAGCCACGCGACGTTCGCCACCAGCACCGGATCCGGGACGCCCACCCGCCGGAATCCCCAGCCGGCCAGCCCGCATGCCTTCCTGGTCGCATCGAACGCCTCCGCGTCCTTCCGCTCGATCCGGTCATCGGGACGCACGTCGATGACGACGCCGGAGCCATCGGCCAGCCGGGCGAACAAATCCGGCGCGTGACGCCGGGACCGGCCCGCGTCATCACGCCAGCGCAGCCAGAACGGCTGCGCCGCGATCGCGGTCACCCGCGGATCGAAGTCCAGCAGCATCACATGATCACGCTCTAGCCAGGACTCGTGCCCGACATGCACTCCAGTCGTCGCCGACCACCACAAACCGGGCAGATGGCCCTGGCCTCTCGCCCACCGGAACTCCCGGACCGGATGAAACCCCTCAGGCCGCAGCCCCGCCCACAAAGCAGGCGGCTCGCGACACTCAGAACCAGCCTCATCGAGATAACACAGCTCAAACTGGCAGATAGGGCCTGTCGGTAGCTCTGGTCTGGGGACCTGGTAGCGGGTGTCGGGCGACCGGGTAGCAGCCGGTTGATGGCGGCTGCCGCCCGGTCGCGGTTTGCGGCTATTCCCAGTAGGTGTCGGCCTGGCGGGCCTGGTGCGCACGCTGCCGGCGCATGTCGACGTCGCCGAGGTTGATGGTGCGGGCGTTGTTCGCGAGCCGGTTGACGATCGAGTCGGCAGCGACCCGGTCGGGCAGGGCCGTGACCCAGTAATCGGGTCCGGACTGAGAAGCGATGACAGTAGGCCTGCGGTGCTCACGGTTGGCGAGGATGGCGAACAGGTCGCTGGCCGCGTCGGGATCGATGCCGACGGTGAGGAAATCGTCGATGATCAGCAGGTCGGTGTCGGACAGCTCGTTGAGCAGCCGCTGATGGGCGATGGCGTCGCCGCGGGCGATGACGAGCTTGCGGGCCAGCTCGTCCATGCGGGTGTAGGCGACGTCGTGCTGGTTCTGGCACGCGGCGATCCCGATCGCGCAGGCGAGGTAGGTCTTGCCGCCGCCGGTCGGCGAGTGGATCATCAGGTTGACCGGCTCGGCGGACCAGTCGTGGGCGGCGTAGCGGCGCATTCTGGTGGGATTGATGCCGCGGCCCTCCCGGTAGTCGAGCTCGGCGATCGTGGCGGTCGGGATCGGGAAGCCGGCCTTGCGGATGAGGGCGGCGATCCGGTTCGCCCGGCGCTGTTCGAGCGCGTCGTCGATCGCGGTGAGGAACAGCTGCTCGGGCGTCAGCTCGTCGTTGACCTCATCAGCGATCAGTTCCTCGAACCGGGTGGCGACGTGGGTGATCCGCAGGGCGCGGAACTTCTCGTAGTCGGTGCTGGTGAACACCTGCTCACCGTCCGTCGCGGTAGTAGCCGGCGCCGCGCACGAGCACGTCTTCGGGGGCTTGCTGGCCACTGCTGTCCGGCGCGGGCTTGCGCGTCGAGGCCGCCGGCTTGAGCGCGGCTGGTTTCTTCTGGTCGCTGTCGATGGCGGCCATCAGCCGCTTGAGCGTCGAGTACGACGGGTGCCCGGCCATGTTCAGCAGTGCCTGGCAGGCGGCCTCGAGCCGCTGGGTGTTCCGGCGGCCGAGCGACTCCAGGATGTTCTGGCAGTCCAGGTAGCCCTGCGCCTCGATCTGGTACCGGTCCAGCAGCTGCTCGATCACCGTGACAGTCGCCGGCCCGTGCGTGCGGGCCCGGTCCAGGAACCAGCTGCGCGACCACAGCCCGGCGATGTTGCGGTGCTGCGGCGGCACGTGCGCCGGATCGGTGGAGTACTGGCCCTTCCGGCCGGTCTTGCGGGCATGCGCGGCGACGATCTGCTGCCCGTCGAAGACCGTCACCCGGCTGCTGGTCAGCCGCAGCCGCAGCAGCCGCCCGGCCAGCCGCCAGGGCACCGAATAATGCTGATAGCCGGCCGAAACATGATAATTACGCTGTACTTTCACCTCCTTCCATCCGACCTGCTCGAACGCCTCGCCCGGCAGCGGGGCCAGCGCCGGGGCTTCCTCCTGGCTGAACAGCTCGAACCGGGTCGTGCCGTCAGCCCGGCGGATCTCATGGTTGATCTCGAAAACCCGCTCGTCGATGGCGTCGTTCAGCTCGGCCAGCGTCGTCCACGTCTCCTCGGCCAGATAGCCGATCACCCGCTTGTTGACGACGTTGACACCCGACTCGACCGCCGCCTTGTCGCGCGGCTTGCGCACCCGGGCTGGCACGACCGCTACCCCATAGTGGTCGGCCATCTGCCGGTAACGGTCGGTGACGAACCGGGCAGCGCCGCCCCTGGCCTTGCGGTGCGTCGCGGTGGTCGCATTGTCGGGGACCAGGATCTGCACGGCCCCGCCGATGAACTCGAACGCGGCGACGTGCGCGGCGATCCACGCTTCCATCCGCATGTCAGTGAACGCACGGCAGAACACGTAGCCCGAGAACGGCAGCACTGCCAGGAACAGGTACGCCCTGGAGACCTCACTGGTCACGGCATCGACCAGCGCGATCGTGTCGCCGGCCCAGTCGACCAGCATCGCCCTGCCGGGCTCGTGATGCAGCACCGCGACCAGGTCGTTGCGGACCGCGAACTCGCCGAACAGGTGGCAGTACTGCGCATACCCGTACCGGCGCAGCGGCGTGCTCGCCGCCGCGTAGGCACGCCAGGCCTGCAGCAGCGTGAAATGCCGGTTCGCTCTCATCGACCTCGCCACCCGCGCGAAGTCCGGCTGCTCGTACTCCGCCGACACCCGCGACCTGCCATCGGGGAACAAACCCGCCAGATCATCCTCGCTCATCACGCCCAGCCGCCCGGCCGTGATCTCGTGCACCCTTATCGCGGCCTTCGCCGCCGACACGTCACGATGCGAGCAGCCCGCTGCCGCCACAACCTCCCGGTAACTACGGCCCTTCAGCAGCAAGGACATGATCAACCTGTAATCCGCCATCGACGTATGTGCCTCCGTGCTCGAAGGCAGCGCCCAGCGCGCCGCCACGAGCAACCCGACCACACCGAATCGACAGCGCTACCAGCAATCCAGAACCGTGCTACCAACTCCACGGACTCGCGCTACCAAGATCGGTCATTCGCCACGCAGGCAATAGTTGGCTATGTCTTGAGCGACAGTAACGGATGGATTTCGGTGCTACAGACCGGAGATCGCAGGATCTACAGGTTCCGGATGGAGGATGTAACGGCCCGTACATTGTGCAGTGCGAATCATTTTTCAATGCCCTTCGCACCCCCGTGGTTCAATAGTCCTCGCCCGCTGTTGAATCTACTTATTCCGGGGGAAAGCAAAGCACTCAAGGCATGTTAGTAACAACCATGTCGCGCGCAAGGCCACACGTGCTCATTTCGCAGATGAATGCGTTCGCGTGGCCTGGCGTCTGCGTGGTTTGCTCCGGTCAGTACAGCGCCTCGATGGGTTCGACCGTTACCAGGTCCTTCACGGCGTGGGCGAGTTGCCGGTCGAGCGTGATCAACGCGTCGGCGTGGAGCTGGGTCAGGGCGACATACTCGGCGTCAAAGGTGTCTGCCCACCCGAGCAGGCCGGCGGCCTTCCAGGCGACATTCTGGAGGACGCGGTCTCCGAGCAGCCGGATCCGCAGCCCTCGCACGTATTCGAGCTGCCGCTCGGCGTCCTTCCGGGTCATCTCGCCCCGGCGGACTGCCTGATACAGGAGTGACAGCACTTGTGAGCGGAGAAGCGCCGGAGCCAGAAGCTGATGTTCGCCGCGGATCACAGCGTCTTCACGAGCCAGGCGGACCGCGACGTCCGGGCTGATCACGTATCTCGTCATGAAATCAGTGTCCCCCGCTGCTGCGTCACGCGGGCCCTGCCCACAGTGGGGCGACGCCGGGCCCGCCCAACGGATGTCAGCACCCGCACCGGCTCTGAAAGCAGATCTCCTGCTTTCGCGGCGATCCCGCCATCCGCTACTGCTAGTGATGGGCGGACCTCATGGTGACCTTGCTGCCGCGATCGCCGTGCCTGGCCACTTCCGTCAGGCCGAGCCGCAGGTAGAGCGCTCGCGCGCGGCGGTTGACCGTGAGCACGTCGAGAACCAGGGCCTGGCCCATGCGCGCTGCTTCCGCCAGCAGCGCACTGATGATCCGGGTGCCGATACCGTGACCTTGATGGCCCGGATGGATCTCGATACGGGACAAGTAGACCTCCGCTGGGCGATACTCGACATCCAGCATGCCGACGTCGGCTTGCCCGGCGGTGATGATCTGCCATCGATGCGGGCTGAATGCACGCTCATGAAAGACGCGCTGGACCTGCTCGTCCCACCCCCAGATCGCCGTGACGTACTCGCCCATGGCGGCCTTGTGCAGCTGGTAGCAGAACTCGGCATCGGCGGAGGTAGCTGGCCGCAGCCCGATGGCAGACTCGGCAAGGCTAGCCCGGAGCATCCCGCCAGGACTCTCGCCTGGTATCGCTCCGGGCTCAGCAGTTGGCGGTGGTGATGGCTGCGGCTGCAGCGATTGATCAGTGCCACGGTCCTGCATATCAGCAGCTTGCCCGATGCCGGGTGCCGGTAACTTCCATGCCGCACCGAGGGCCGGACCGCGAGCCATTCGCCATTACGCGGCTACTTAGCGGCATCTGTGTTGCAAGCCCGCACCGCTAGCGCATGAAGTAGTGAGGGCGATGTATCTGGGCTGGGGGTTATCTGCTCCGTCCTGATAACGGAATCGCCGTACGAGCGGAATACGATCCGCAGGCTTTCGGGCCGGGGAGAGGAGCAGCCACATGTCCTCAGCACCTGACCAGGCCGGCGGCCAGTGCCAGTACCCGCAGTCACATCCCACCGCCCTGCCGATCCGGGACGAGCTGGCAGCCGTGGCCCAGAACAAGGACCTTTGCTCGAGCATCTACCTCGACACGGTGCAGAGCCAGAGCTCGGGCGGAGAGAACCACCATCAGGGCCTGGCCCGGTCACACAAGCTCTCGGACGGATCGGTCCACTTCTTCCTGACCCATTCCGACGTTGACGATGGCGGTCACGGCAGCCTGTCTGCCTACCGGTTCGGTGGTCCCACCCAAGGCGAGCACGTACTCACCACGAGACCCGCGCTCACCGTGGCCCCGCGGCAGCAGATCATCATGCTGAACGAACAGCACCCCTCGGACCTGGTGTTCCTGCCAGACGTCAATCACCTCGACGCCGGCTACGTCTTCATCACCCAGGAATACGACCGGCACGTCGTCACCTGCTACCGGTGGGACCCGCGGGCAGGCCTGGTCCTGCAGGGCGACATCCCTCAGTGGCTCCCGCCCAAGGGCCCCATGTTCGTCTTCCTGGACCGCGTCGGTGACACCTATTACCTCGGAATGGCCAGCAGCCACTGGGGGTGGGTGGAGCTGCTGGCCGCCCGCGGCAGCGACCTGTTCCCTGGCTGCTCGCAGGGAAGGCTGGAACTGGGCGCCTTCCGCCCGGAAGGCCGGTTCCCCTTCCCGGTCACCGGCGCCTCCCAGGTCAAGCTCATCAGGGACAGCACCGGGTCGTGGTACCTGCTCGGATTCCGGGGAGATCCCGACGGTGATCCCAACGGGCCCGACTACGCCGACATCTACGGCGTGAGGTTCCGCCCGTTCGCGATAACCCCGCGACTGCTCAGCGTCCACATATTCCTCCGGCCCGGGGATACCAGCTTCACCAGCACCGGCACCCACCACGTCGAGCCGTCAGGACGCCTGCTGCTCAGCTCGTCCTACCGGTGGGCCAAGGAAGAAGGACCCGGCGACTCCAGCTATGTCTCACGCGTCGACGAATGCCCCTCATCGAACCGGTGACACATATCCCAATGCCACGCCATTCGCGGCATACAGATGCGGATATTCATCTTGAGGTTGCCGCTACACAAAAAATCCGGCTCGACTACACCCATGTTGCGCTATAACCAGGTGGCCAACTACGCGAAGCCCGGTTGATAACCGCGCCGCCGCGCCGATAGGTACGCTGCTCTGCGTGGATCGTCATCGGCTCATGGCGCGCCCGAGCGACCGACGACGACGTCACGGAAGCCCAAGCACGCAATCAGGGAGCACCGCACCACTCGACCGAGTATTGCGGCGCACTCGGACGCTGCTCCCGGGCTTGTTGTCTCAGCAACCTCAGAATCCCTTACCTGGCGGCACTTCCGCGGGGCCTGCGAGGACACCGATCGTTATTGCCCCGCACGCGAAGACAGGAAATTCGTCGGTACCGGCCGCCGCTACCGCGCCATCGACCTGATTTAGGACAAGATTCGGGCGTAACGGATGGTACGTACGGCACGGTGACCTGCGAGTTTGCTGGTCATGAGAGCTGAAATTGCGCACTGACGGTGGCCCGTAGAGTGGGCCGGTGCCGTATATCAAGACGGTGAAGCGGTCGCCGGCGTACGCACGACCTGCATGGTGATGTCGGGCCTTCCTGCCCGGCGACGTGGGCCGCACGACTCTCAAACGACCTGGATCAGCTATAAGCTGGATGGGAAATACCCGTCATAGGCATTGTTGATAGTGCTGACCCGCCTGACCCGGAAGGCCGTATACGCATCAGCGCGGCCGTCACCGGAGAGCCCCCGGGCGAGGCCCTTCGCGTCGTCTTCGCAGTCCGCCCAGACGATGAGGGACTTGCGGCGCGGGCGGACCCGCCATCCCTGGGCTGCAAGATGCCCGGCCAGCGCTTCCACATCGCGGTGTGACGGCAATTCGACCTGCACCTGCCAGGCGGGAAAGCCGCTCGTCGCCGACCTTTCCCGCTCTTGCTCCTGACGGTATTCGTGCACAGCCTGCCGCTCGGCAGCGACATCAGCGGACATCTCGTCCGCATCCCGCCACTTCTGTTCCAGCGGGCTCCAGCGCTCCGTCCGGACGGACGTGCTGACGTCGTGCCGCGCGAGCACCTCACGCGCCACTTGTGCGGCCTCATCAGCCGATCCGATGCTGGGGGCGTACAAGAAGATCTGGGTCCGGCTCGAGCTGACCGTTACCTGATCGCCGAGGCGGCTGCCCAGTGCAGGGATAAGCGCCTCCCGGCAGGACTTCAGCTTGCGCGGCAGGGCACCGAACGCAATGCAGACGCGCCAGTCGTCGCCCATAGGCGCACAATAGCAACCCCCCGCACCGGAACCCGCACCATCACGGCCGCAGATCCCCCTGTCCGGCCACCTCACCGACGCGCTTGACCGCATCTGCCGGCACTCAGGTACGTACTAAAATTGGCCCAGCTCCGGGCCCGCCGCTGCCGCGCCATCGAAATCCAGGCCACCCGCACACTATCAGCGCCGCCGACCCTGCCGAACGACATACGCCACGCCATCGAAACAATCGCCCGGACCGCTGACTTGCGCGCTAAGTCAATTTGGCCCAACTCGGGAATTACTGCGCGGGAGCCTATTGCAGGAACAAGGATCACGTCGCGGGCGCCGTGCTCTCGGTTGCCAGGCATGGCGCCTGCGCCAAGCCTGATCCACGTCTTGCGCGCTTCGTGGTACCGGTCCGGCAGCATGGTGAGGCGGGCAAAGATCGGCCGCCCTGCGAACGCCGGCGACGGCGAGTGTTACCCGGCTGGGACCCAACCGCCTTCCACGTGGATCACCTGGCCGTTGATGTAGCCGGCGCCGTCGGATGCGAGGAACAGCACGGTTTCGGCGATCTCGCGGGGATCGCCGAAACGCTTCATCGGGTTCATCGCCTTTGCCTCTTCGATGTGCTCGGGGGCTACGCCCCACTCCTGCTCCCAGTTGCCGGAGATCGGGCCGGGGGCGAGTGCGTTGACGCGGATCTCCGGAGCGACGTCGCGTGCCAGAGACGTTGTCAGGCCGCGAATGGCGCCCTTCGCGGTGCAGTAGGTGACCGGAACCCAGTTGATCGCGTTCTCCGGGTTTATGCCGTTGCCGTAGGTGCTTGAGAAGTTGATGATCGCCCCGTGCCCGTGGCGTCGCATATAGGGGATCACGGCGTGGCACATGCGCATCGCGCCGATCACATCCACCATCAGCAGCGCCGTGGCCGCGTCAGCACTCATGTCCTCGAACCGGACGATGTCCGCCTCCTCTAGGCGCCCAGCCGCGTTCACCAGCACGTCAATCCGCCCGTACAGCGCGTCCGCCTGCTCAACAAAGCGATCCACCGACGCCTGATCTGTGACATCAAGCTGAAACGCGGAAGCCGCACCCCCGCCAGCGACCACGTCGACCACCACCGACTCGGCGGCTTCCCGCGATCCTCGGTAGCCGGCAAGCACCGAGGCCCCTTCCCTGCCGAAACCACGCGCAACCGCCCCACCTAGCGTCCCGCCAGCACCCGTCACCAGCGCGACCCGCCCCGAGAACCGATGACCATCATTCCAGGCTGCTTCCACCACCAGCCTCCCCTCCGATGATTCAGCATTGTCTCAGAAGCTTTTTTGCCGTGCCGCGGTTCTTGATGCCGGCACCGGTTCCCCTCAGGACAGTCCCGGCAAGCTGCCAGGTTTTGAGCGTCTGGGGTCACCCGCCATGGATGAGCGGCGACTACCGGCATGCAGGTAGCGTCAGCGAGCAAGTTGCCGGTTGACCATAGTGAGACAAGGCTGAAGCGAGATGCCGGTTGATCATGTCAATGGGGTTGAGCTGTATTGGGAGCAAAGGGGCAGTGGCCCGCGGTTGCTGTTCTGCAACGGGTCGGGCACGACCTTGCAGGCCGTCGGGCCGCTGCTTGACCTGGTTGCCGCCGAGTTTGATCTGCTGGCGTGGGACTACCGTGGCCTGGGTCGCAGTGCCCCGGTGACGGCTCCTTATGCCATGGCCGATCTCGCAGCTGACGCCGCTGGCATGCTGCAGATTGCCGGCTGGGACGTCTGCCGGGTGCTCGGAGTGAGCTTCGGCGGAATGGTGGCGCAGGAGTTCGCCGTCACCCATCCGGAACGGGTGGAGTGCCTCGCCCTGGCCTGTACCTCAGCCGGTGGCGACGGCGGGTCCTCCTACCCGCTGCACAAGCTGTCCGAACTCCCGCCTCAGGAGCGGGCCGCGGCTCAGCTCAAGCTGGCTGACAGCCGCTGGGACGAGCGCTGGCTTGAGGCACATCCAGCAGATCGCGCGCTGGCCGAAGCCCTGGCCGCCGCCGACCGCAATCAGCGGGACCCAGCCGCCGCGGCAGCCCGTACGGCCCAGCTCGGGGCACGCGCGGGCCATGACGTATGGGAGCGCCTCGACGCGATCACATGCCCGGCCCTGGTTAGCTACGGCAACTACGACGGGATCGCGCCGGCCCGGAACAGCACCGCGATCGCATCGCGCATCCGCGGAGCCGAGCTGCGCGGCTACGAAGGAGGGCACCTGTTCTTGTTCCAGGACCCGGCCGCGCTACCGGAACACCAGGCATTCCTTCGAGCGCCGTCCAGGCGTCGAGGTAGTTCGTGACCCCTAGCGGTTGGCAGCTTCCGCGCTGTGCCGCGGGAAGGGGGGCGCGCAGCCGTCCGGGTAGCGCTGGAAGTAGTCCTGATCTTCGGCCTCGGCCTCCCAGAACCGGCCAGCCTCGCCGATCTTGGTTACGACCTGGCCGGGCCAGTGGCCCGAGGCGTCGACGTCGCGGATCGTCTCCTTGGCCACCTTGCGCTGTTCCTCGCTCGTGCAGAAGATTTCCGAGCGGTAGCCGGACCCGACGAGGCCTTCGCCAAGGTCGGCCCGGTGGATCTGGAAGAAGAACTCCAGCAGATCCCGGTAGGAGATCCGCTCCGGATCGAAGGTGACCTCGACCGCCTCGGCGTGGCCGCAGTTGTTTTCTTCGGTCGGGTTGTCGTTCTCGCCTCCGGTCCATCCCACGCGGGTAGATATGACTCCGTCGCGGTCACGCAGCAGTTGCTGCATGATCCAGAAGCATCCTCCCGCAAGGACCGCGGTCTCGGCCTTGTCGCTCATGGCCTTATCCTTTCCGGGTTCTGGTGACGCTACTCTCGGGGCGGCAGCCGCGGGTAGTTTCGCCGCGTCGGGCAGCCGTGCCGCCACGGCCAGTTCCGCGCTCGCCGCCCGCGCGTACGCCTGCGACCCGGTCAGGGGAATGCCCCGCGGTTTGAGTGACGCGATCGTCAGCAACTCACGTGCTCCTTGCTACGGCGCCGAGAACCGGCCGGCGGGGCGGGCGCGTAGGCGCGGTTGAGGTCGGCGACAGGCGCCGGCCCGAATATGGACGGAGTTTCCCATGTCGTTCTCCCGTAAGGCCGCGCTCGCCCTGACCGGTCTCGCCGCGCTGGCGATGCCGCTGGCCGTAGCGGGCGCCGCGAGCGCCTCCACGTCCACCGGATGCACCGTCACGCCGCTGAAGCCGGTGTGGGACCACACGAACAGCAGCGGCAACAAGGTGATCAGGTACGACACCAAGGTGTCCTGCAGCGCCGGGCGGTCCATCGAGATCCTGGACGAGCGCCGCGATCAGGACAACTTCAGCCTTGATGACTTCGAGGGCTCGAAGGTCTACGACCTCAGGTTCGACAGTGCCGACACGGTGACCGTGTCCGTCCAGGCGGTCCTGCCGGACGCTGACGACTGGACCGAGGGCGCGAACACCGAGGAGATGTACCACGCGGTGGGCTTCCAGGTCACCCCCGACAACGCCCCAGCCGCGCCGTGGACCAACTGGGACGACAGCCCGATGGTGCAGTTCGGCCTGTGACACCGCGAGGCGGGGTGGCGGCGATCGGCCGTCACCCCGCCGCCTGGGGCCCCTCAGCCGACGGGCGGCAGGTCCTCCACCTGCTTCTTGGTCAGGTTGAGCCAGATCCCGTTCTCGACCTTGGTCACCGCGCTGACCGGGATGGAGACCTCCTTGCGTCCCCACAGATGCCCCTCCCCGAGCAGCACGTGGGTCACCCGGTGGTTATCCGGATCGACCTGGCAGCCGTGCACCCGCCCGATCTCCCCGTCGAGGGCATGGACGGGCTCACCGCGCTCGATGTCTGTCTCACCCCGCGGCACGACGTCCTCGACAATGGCCTGCACCGGAGGCGTACCCCCCATCGGCCCGTACAGGCCGCCCATAACGTCGTCGACCAGTTCCATCTCCTCGGCCGCCTCGAGCATGCCGAACTCCTCCACGGTGCAGCGCAGCCTGATGCCGCCGGCCGCGCTGTCCACCAGGTCGAGGGGGACGAGCCGGCCCGACCCCACCCGGTGCTTCGGCTCGATAACCAGGTGCGTCACCGTCTTCGTGGCCGGATCGATGATCACGCGGATCACCTTGCCGCCCGGGCCGTCCACGCAACTCGCCTTGGCCCCCATCGCGAACTCGGTCTCTTCGGCCATAGCTGCCTTCCCCCCACGGCCATCGCGGGCATCCCTCCAGATAACCGTAAGCCCGCCCGGCCACAGCGGCTACTGCCCTCAGCGGATGAAGCCGCTCTCGTAGGCCGTGATGACGGCCTGTACGCGGTCCCGGGCGCCGAGCTTGGCCAGCACGTTGCGGACGTGGGTCTTGACGGTCTCCACGCCGAGGAACAGCCCGGCCGCGATCTCCGCGTTGGACCGGCCCTGGGCGATGAGCCGCAGGACCTCGGCTTCGCGGTCGGTGAGGTTCGCCTCGGCCGGCCCGCGGTCTCCCGGTCCGCCATGGCGGGTGGCGAGCCGGCGGACGGCGGCGGGAAAGAGCAGGGACTCTCCCTCGTGTACCGTGCGGATCGCGTTGATGAAGTCGTCCGCGGTGGAGCGTTTGAGGAGGAATCCCCGCGCCCCCGCCTGCAGCGCGTCGTAGACGTAGTCGTCGTTCTCGAACGTGGTCACCACGATGACCGCCGGCCCCCCGCCGTCGAACCGGGCGAGTTGCCTGGTGGCCGCGATCCCGTCGACGCGCGGCATCCGGACGTCCATCAGCACGATGTCGGGCCGTGTCCGCCGGGCCTCGGCCACCGCGGCGGCCCCGTCGTCCGCCTCGCCGACCACGGTCAGGTCGGGTTCGGACTCCAGGATCGCCCGCAGGCCGCTGCGGACGAGCGGTTCGTCGTCGGCCAGCAGCACCCGGATGGCGGTCACGGGAGAATATCCCGAACGGGCAGGGTGACGGCCATCGTCCACCAGCTGCCGCGCGGGCCCGCGGTGGCGGTGCCGCCGAGAGCGGCGGCCCGCTCGTCGATGCCGCGCAGCCCCCGGCCCTCGCGGGCCGCACGCCGGTCTCCCGCCGGGTTGCCGAGAGAAATCTCGAGGGTGGCACGGCCGAACGACACGGCGAGCGTCGCCGTGCCGTCAGCGGAGTACTTCAGCGCGTTGGTCAGGCCCTCCTGCACGATCCGGTAGGCCTCCTGGCTGACCGGCGGGGGCAGCCGGGACAGGTCGCCCGGCACGGTCGCGTCGACGGTCAGGCCAGCCGAACGGGCCATGGCCAGGAGCCCGTCCAGAGAGTCCAGGTCCGCCGCTGGCGCCGCGGGACGCCGGGTCTCGTCCCGCAGCAAGCCGAGCATCTCGTCGAGTTCGGAGGCTGCCCGGCGCGAGGCCGTCTCGATCGTCGCGAGGGCGTCGGCGGCGAAACCGGGATCGCGCTCGATGACCTTGCGGGCGGCCGAAGCCTGCACGGTCACCACCGATAGGGCATGCCCCACGCTGTCGTGGATTTCGCGGGCGATCCGGTTACGTTCGGTGGCGCGGGCGGCGTCCGCCTCCAGGCGCTGCAGCCGCTCGGCGTAGGACGGCCCGAGCAGGACCGGCCCGAGCCAGGCCAGGAACCGGCCGGCGAGCAGCGTGCCGAGCACCGTCGCCGCCGCGGCCGGAACCGTCCACCAGCTGCCGGCCAGGGCGATCAGTCCCAGCACGGCCGCCACGACCAGGGCGCCGGTGAATACGTGCGCCAGGAACCACCCCAGCGTGCGCCGCCGCTGCGGCCAGCCGGCCGCGGCGCCGGGCGGTCCGTCCGGGAACCCGGCCGCCAGCAGGCTCTGCGCCGCCGCGCCCTCGACCTGCCGCACCGCCGGCACCAGGCCCACCAGCAACGGGCCGCCGACCAGGACGACCCCGGCCAGAGCGGTCGCCCACGCCGGGGTGCCGGCCGTCGCCACCAGGGACAGGATGGTGAAGTCGGCGATACCGAGCGCCAGCGCCAGCGCCGCGCCGGTCAGCACGAACACCGCCCGCAGGTAGCTCTCCGGCGCCAGCAGCAAGGCCGGCGCCGAACGCAGCACGTTCACGATCCTCCCTGCCATCAGCCACGCCGACGCTTCCAATAGCTTATGGTCACCGCCCCCAGCAGCGGTCCCCACAGCAGCAGCGGAGCGTAGGCGGCGACCGCGACGAGGCCCTTCCAGTCGCCGAAGCTCACCGGAGCGGCCGCGGCTTGCGGCTGGCCGTCGATGCGCAGTCCCAGCGACATGCTGACCGCCATCCACGTCCACAGCAGCGTCAGCACCGCCGCGCCCAGCGCGGCGGGGACGACCGCGGCCAGCGCCGGCACCCGCCGCCCGCGCAGCCCCGGAATCCAGCGCGGGAACACCTCACCCCAGGTGGCGACCAATCCCACCGCGGTGAACGCGAGCAATTCTGAGGCGATGGACAGCAGGATCACGTACAGCCAGAGCGGCACGCCCGGCACCCCTGACGAGGTGACGCCGGAGACGACGTCACCGCGCACGACCGGCGCGTGGAAGGTGCACGCGGCGATCCGCCACGCGCTGGATGGAAGCACGGTAAACGGGACGGCATAGGCGGCGACCTTGGCCCACCGGGGAACCCCCGCCGCGGGGGCGTGCGCCGCCACCCAGGCCGTTCGGATCCGTCCGGCCGCCGGTGCCCCGGGGCCGGCCGCCGGTGTCTTCGTCGCTGTAGTCATACCCCCCACGATGCCGGCCGGCTGCTGCCCGGGCATCACCGCCAGGAGGGAACGTGCTCCCTCCGGCGGGGGATGGTTGCCACCAGGGCGGGGCCACTGTGAGGCGGCCGGAGGACGCAGTCAGGTGTGGTCGTGTTTGCCGTCGGACCACGCCACCGTGCTAGCCGTACCCCGGATTCGGGTGCCCGCACGGTGGACCTCTGTCTCGTGCGGGACGAAGATCGAAAAGGCGGGCGACCAAGGTGGTCGGCGCCGAAGATCAAAGGAGGCAGTGCTATGCACGACCCGGCTGAGCATCAGCAATCGACCGGGGTGGCTCCAACGGCCACCAGGGGTACCTTCACGGCGTTCGGGGCGCGTCATGTCGAGGGCGTGGCAGTCGCGCGGTGGGTTGCCGCGGTCTGTTTCGTGGTCTGGGGGGCGGTGTTGTTGGCCTTCGGTCAGTGGTGGGGGGTGTTCTTGTTCGCGCCGGCCGGGCTGAACGGCTCGCTTGCCTACCTGGTCCCGCGCTGGAACCTGCTCCGGGATGCCCCCAAGAACGTCGAGCGCGTGCGCGAGCTGCAACGATCCCGGGCTGTCGTGGTGGACGACGAGGCAGCCCGGCTACGCCGCATCGGGCAGGACCTGCACGACGGAGCCCAGGCCCAGATGGTCGCTGTCGTCATGAAGCTGGGGCTCGCTCGGGACCATCTCAGCACCGCGGCTGCCAGGCCCGGGGGCGCCGACCTCGACCGGGTCCTGGAGCTGGTCGACGCCGCCCACCGCGGAGCGATGGAGGCGATCACCGAACTGCGTGACCTGGCCCGGGGCATCCATCCACCGGCCCTGGACGAAGGCCTCGGTGCCGCCCTGGCCGGCCTGGCGGCACGCAGCAACCTGCCGGTCGAACTGGTCGTCGACCTGCCCGAACGCCCGTCCCCTGCCATCGAGACGATCGCTTACTTCTGCACCGCGGAGCTGCTCACGAACGCGGCCAAGCACAGCGGTGCCCAGCGCGCCAAGCTGGAGGTGCTCCACCAGCCCGGCCTGGTGACGATGCGAGTCAGCGACGACGGCACAGGCGGCGCCCGGCTCGAGCCCGGCGGAGGCCTGGCCGGCCTCGCAGAGCGGGTCAGGACCGTTGATGGCAGGCTGCAGGTCGACAGTCCGGCCGGGGGCCCTACGGTGGTCACCGTCGAACTGCCATCTCACGTCTGACCCGATAGAAGGAGCCTGGAATGCGGATCGTCATCGCCGAAGACTCCGCCGTCATCCGGGCCGGGCTGGCCGAGATCCTGGCCGACCGGGGACACCAGACGGTGGCCGCCGTCGGCGATGCCGAGGCCCTGCGAGCGGCCGTGGACCAGCACGAGCCGGATGCTGCCATCGTGGACGTGCGAATGCCGCCCGACTACACCGACGAGGGTATCCGGGCGGCTATCGCCATCCGCCGTGACCACCCCGGCATCGGAGTGCTGGTCTTCTCCCAGTACATCGAGACCCGCCACGCCGCCGAGCTCCTTGGAGCGGCATCCAGCCGCGGTGCCGCCGGCATCGGATACCTGCTCAAGGACCGCGTCGGCGATGTCGGCGAGTTCGTCGACGCGCTGAGCCGCGTGGCGGCCGGCGGCACCGCCCTCGACCCCGAGGTCGTCACGCAACTCCTAGGGGCCACCCGGCGCACCGATGACCTCGATGCTCTCACCCCCAGAGAGCACGACGTCCTCTCCCTGATGGCCGAAGGCAGGTCGAACGGCGCCATCGCCGGCACACTTGTGATCTCGGAGCGAGCGGTCGAGAAGCACGTCGCCAACATCTTCACCAAACTCGGTTTGGCCCCCTCAGACGCTGACCACCGGCGGGTGCTCGCCGTCCTCCGCTATCTGGAGTCCTGACCCCGGGGTGTGCTCCCACCGGGCTCTACTTGCGCCGGGCCTTTGCCCGGCGGGCACCTTCGGCCAGGCTTCCGCGGCTGCCGGCCTTGCGCAGCAGCGAGGCGGATGCTCACCTGGAAGCCGAGTTCGCGGAATCCCAGAGCGCGGGCGACGCGCCGGGAGGCCGGGGGACGTGCCCGCCATTGCGGCAGCCTGCCTTCCTCGATCGCGTGGGCGACGGCCGCTGACGCGGCGGCACGCGCGAGGCCGCGGCCTCGCGCTGCGGAGGCCGTCAGCACGCTCAGGTGCGCTGTGCCGCAGGGCCAGTCCCGGTAACCCGCGGCGGCAGCAACCTGGCCGTGCTCGCGGACCGCGAAGGCCGGCGCGGT
>Ga0335078_10006259_pt1 | contig 17616 bp, 29 predicted proteins | sample Lox_Sample_32_FD_206711 | JGI IMG/M metagenome (GOLD analysis project Ga0335078, IMG submission 206711) | Soil microbial communities from Loxahatchee National Wildlife Refuge, Florida, United States - Lox_Sample_3.2 | ecosystem: Environmental > Terrestrial > Soil > Wetlands | place: USA... | reverse complement strand
CTCTCCCATTTCCCCGAACGTATGGCTCACTGATGCCGCCTATAGCGATGTTTTGGTGCTCAGGCGATATTTTAGGCGCGAAAAGATCCAATTCCTAGTTTTCAGCGTAAGAGTGTTTTAGCATCTCTTGACACCTATATTCTTCAGATATTGGGCGTTGAATGAGTTGGCCAGAAGGAGGAAGGGGAATGAGGTTCCAAGACCGAGACTATGAGACGCAGCTTGCAAAGGTGGCGTGGTGGCTGCGGCTAGCCGATTATTGGAATGAGCGAGATCGCCAATTTGCCGAGATGCTGAGCACGAGCGCGCGAGAGATACAACGAGCGAAAGACCAGAGCGCTAACATGCCCTGTCGGCGTCTGCCCGCCCAAGCGACGCGGCTATCGGTCCCGACGACGGCCCGAGATTCGCGACGGCTACCCCGCCCGCCGGTCGTGGTGCAGAGCTTCTTATAATAATCAGTTTTACACCTACTGAGCAGAACCCAATCCGAAAAGCCCGAGCCGCGATGTGTCACATCAGGCGCGCTCGGGACTCGCTTTCGAAGCATTCGAAATCAGAGCGAGGCTCAGGGAGATCTCAGAAGAGGATATTTTTGTATGTCGGCGTGAGCTGGACGCAGCTTACCTCTGGATCATCAGAATCGGAGTCGGGAGGTGTAACGAATGCGAACGCCACCGGGCCCGACGCCAGCGCCGAAAAATCTCCTGCACCGTGCAGAGACAAAGAGCCGGGGTTCCTTAGCAGGATGCTGCCTTTGCCGAAAGCTTGGCTTGCTCCGCTATCCGGGACCACCTCCTGTACTTTCGCGATATGGGTAACAGCATTCAAACTGAACGCTCTTCTCGGAATGCTAATCTCAAATGCGGGTGAGCCCGCTATAATGTCAGCGCAAGTGCCCCCGAACGCAATCGATAACTCGCCGCCGCGTCGATGTCCGCCTTTCCGTCTCCCGTCGGATTCCTCGTGATTGTCGGTATGCTCAGCACGTAGGTGTCGCAAGGTTCGCTCAGGCCTCTGAGACAGTTACCCGGAGCCGGTGAGGCAGTGTTCTCCTCGTGAAGGATCGTGAGCTTGGCCCCAAACTGACGCAGCTTTAAAATCCGATGCTCCGCAGGGCGCGGAGGCTAACCGTAGCCGACAGCACACCTTGGAGCCAGCGCTCTCGCCAATTTCATGACTTCTCCTGGAAGAATTTGGTGGGATTTGGAGGTCAAAAGAGCATAAAATAATGCAAGGGCGGTCGAAGCTCTCGAGCTCCCCGAAGGATCGCAAAACGCCGAGCGCAAGAAGGAAGCTCTGCGACGTAGACGCGATTTGCTGCGCGAGACGAAGTACGAATGAAAATCGCTAGACCTGTTATTCTATATCGTTCAGCGAGAATTTCGGCGGCGCGCTCTGCTGTGCGCTCCGTTGTCCTTGCGAGGTTGGTGCGCTGACGTAGACGTACTCGTACCCGGCAACGTCGACCGTCCCAACAACTGAACCGACCAGAACTGCGGCGCATCCCGCCATCCCGAGCGTCAGCGTCACGAGCCCGCCTACCGCAAGCGACCTCCTTATGGCTTGGTTGTCCAGGGGCAGCTCTCTTCGAGGGCAGAATGTCAAACTGCGCAGGTAGTCGTTCTCCGAGGGTCCGGTTGTCAAACGCTGCCGCCGCGCTCGCGCTTGTAGGCTGGTATTTACTCGTACCGCCGTCGACGCTGCCGCCCAGCGTCGCTTACAAAGAACCGTTACGAAAATGGCAAATGGTCCGAGGATTCGATACCGCCGATGATTGCGAGGAGTTTCTAAGCACCTTCTATGAGCAGTCGCGAGAGAAGCAATCGTTGGACATGCTGGAACCGGCTTATCGGGATTACATGTTCGCAAAGTGCGTCGCGAGCGATGACCCGCGTCTCAAGGAAAAATAGCTCTGTTGGGCCCGCGCCGGGCAAGGACTCATTGGAGGCCCGCCGCAGGATGCGGTTAATGCTGCGCTCGCCTAAGATAATGTCGATCAATTTCGCGGACGCGTTCGCGCATTCGCTGCTCGGCGTAACCGACAGGATCAAGAATGTTCTCATGTCCTGGTCGAAACACTCGCAACTCAAGGTTCTACTCCCACGGTTAGACGCGCGGATTTGCCGCATTGGCAAGTTACGCCGATGCCACGCTTCGCCTCCTTCAGGCTATCGAGCCTACTCATTGCCTTAGACTCGTCGATAAACCGATCAATACAAGGAACAAGGTCGCGGCCGCCTCACGCGGTGGCGCGCCTGCCCATAACCGCATGATAAAGGACCAGGATAAGTATCGCCCCGATCGCGGCCACCCTATGCTCGCCAGGTTCACCCCGGTAACACCAACGTAACCAAGTTGCGTGAAGATCGCGTCACCGACAACAGCTCCAAGAATGCCAAGGATGATATCGCGCACCAGCCCTTCCCCTGTGCGATTCACGACTTTGCTGCCGATGAAGCCGGCTACGAGGCCGACGACCAACCATGAAAGGACACCCATGATGAGCCCTCCCTAGCTTTGCGAAGGACGGACCGCATTGACTAACATCCGATGTGTGCACCGCGTCGCGTTTACGTCAAGCTCTTCATCGACGAGAGGGTCGGCTGTCGCGCGCTACCGGATTCCTCTCAAAACCGGCCGATAAATACGGCAGCGGGACCCGTTCTTGCCCTAAGGAGCATCGTTTACAGCCGCCAACGATTTTCAGGCTGAGGTCGTCAGCGAGGTGGAAGCTCTGGGTGAGTTAAGGGTGACAAGTTTTGGTGATGTGCGAAAATCCCAGGCCCCTGCGCCAGTCATTTGCCACGTTGATCGGCGGCGCTGTAAAGAAATGGCAATGATGGACGCGGCTTGGCGTTCCTTAGATCAGCGGTGTCGAAACCCTCCGTGAACCAACCGTAGATCCCGGCGAGCATCACGCGCGCTTCTCACGGTGGTCTTGTTTCGCGAGCAGTCGGGCTAGGCCGACGGTCCTGAGCAGCTCTTCAGTTTGTTCATGTCTTTCGCACCAGTGCGCTCGATATGCGCCAGGACGTACCAACCGCTTGAAGTTTCGGGCACTCGCCCAACCAGCGAGCAACGGTATCCTAGTCGCTAGATCGGATTCGGGCGCGACCCGCTAGGTCTGACTCGTCGCCTATAGAGTGGCGGCAGGAGCAACGTAATCGCATCTTTGACCAGCTCGACCGAGCCGGGGAGATGGCCCGCATATTCGCCATCCACCTGCATGTAGACGCGAGTGTCTCGGACCGGCGACAGGTGAAGCTTACGGGCGCGCAAGATGACCACCCCTTCCATGCCTTGCAGGCGGTTCAGGAGAACGCCGAGAAAGTACTGCACGTAGCGAACCGAATTTTGGCCTTGGAATAGAACGACCTCGAACTGATCATCAAACAGCGAGGTGTTGCGCGCGATCTCCAGATCGCCGCCGTAGTTCCGCACCTTGCTCACGAGTGCGAAGGAGCAGCGACAGCTGCGGTCATCAATTGTCACCGAGAACTCTTCCAACCGGCGACCCATTAGGCTGAAAGCCGCTATCCAATAGGCGACCTTGCCGAGATTGGCCTTCAGCGGCGCGCTGAGGTTGTAGATGATGCGTGCGTCGAGGCCGATGCCCGCCATCAGAAGGAAGTGCCGGCTGCCTGGGCTGCCATTGTTGAAATCCAGGCGGCCGACCGAAATTCGTTCCGGCGTGTAAGTGAGGAGCTCGCGCGCCGCGGTGTCCAAGTTGCAACTCATGCCGGTTTCGCTGGCAAGCACGTTAGCTGTGCCAGCAGGCAGGATTCCGACAGGCACCGCAGAGCGCACTACTCCTTCGACGACTTCGTTGATAGTCCCGTCACCGCCCGCGGCCACGATCAAGTCAGCAGCATGGGCGACCCACTCGCGCGCCAAGGCAACAGCGGCACCTGGACCGCAAGTAGGGGCCAGGATGGTTTCGTAGCCTGCCTCTGTGAGGATACGTCTGGCGCGTTCGAGCCGGTCAGAGCCTCTGGCCTTCAGCTTCCCCGCTTCCGGATTGTAGATGATGACGCATTTCTTTGGGCGATGACTACTCATCTAGTCCCTCATGAATCGCCTGGAAAACGCCTCCATTTCCGGCAAAGCGATGGGGGGCGGCCAACTCGTGAGGAAAGTTCCGGAGTGTTAGAGCGGCGAACCTGTCGTGGGTGAGCGGTTTAGCTTGCTGGTGGGGCGCATAGCGAGGATAATTATAAATAGCACGACATTACATAGAAGCGACACCACGACCATGAAGCGGAAGTACATCAGGCCAGGGTCGGTGCGGATCTATGGGCTCCCCGGTACGGATAACAGATTCGGTCTGCGAGATAACGGTTCCGGGCAGATGTGGTCCGGAGACAAGAGAGTTGGCTCGATCAACTACTGGACCGGCGACATTGTTCTCGTCAAAGAACTCGTCCCGAGGGTTCGTTTATGGGACGAGTTGCTGACCGTGTTCAGACTGAGAAGAGCGACGCATCCGAACGTCAGGTTCGAGTTCGAAGTCTCGGACTTGGAGCTAGGGTCCCAACCTGAGCCGCCCTTAACCGAGCTGAAATATCCCTTGGTCACCGGAAGAGAGGGGCCATTGAGGATCAAAAAGCACTCCGGGTAGCACGCCAAACCGGCTCGCTGCTCTTTGTGTGCGAGCGATGGTCGCGTGCGTGCGTCAACGACGTCAATTTTGCTTCATGAGGCCCGTGGCTTCGCCGACACGAAGCAATAGCAGTCGTGCGGCGGCCTCGGCTTTCTTATCTTTCTTCCGCCTTCGTCGCTAAATCTCCTTAAAAGCAGCTTATCTAACGTTCTGACGTATGACAATGTTCCATCTGACCTAACGATATAAAATTTAATTCTTAATAGCAAATTTATGCTTGCGATAAGTCAATGCGCGTGCAACCTTGTCAAGGCTAACGGTGAGAGAGGGGGCTCAGCATAATGGCGATTTTTTCACAGAAAAGAGCCTCCGCACACGAAGCTAAACTGCTGCGCGCGCGCCGTTTTGAGCGCCTGCTCATCGAAGCCATCAGCCGTGAATTCCCGCATCGCCCGCGCCCGAGCGACGAAGATGTGATCGCGATCGCTTATGCGCTGTCGAGCGCGCTCGCCGAGCGCATCGGCGCGCTTGCGGTGCTGGCTTGCGCTGGGCAAGAGCTCGGGAACTAGTGCCAGGCCAAGCCGCCGCTGAGCACACGAAACAGACTGGACTCATCCAAGACGCTCGATAGTAAACCCCTGACTGATCAGATATTTTAGAAGACCGAATCCATACGGCATTGCACGTGGGTCACCGCTCTCGACTTTTCTGAACCAAATGCTCGTTTTCTCACCGGATGCCCACAAAGTCGCGCGGGTCAGGCATCGTGCGGGGCTAGATCAAGTGCTGGATCCACAGGATGAGTCTGCCGCGGAGATAATGAGAGCGACACAGGCATCAGATCGGGTTTATTTTTCCCTCGCCATTTCAGTGCCTATCCCCTCTTCCGACCAGGAGGTGAGCGCTGCCGCTTTATTACTAGTGACCGAGGACTCGTGCCGTCGCGGCACGCACAGATGTCGCTAGGCTCGTAACTCTTCAAGCAGCGCCCTGGCGTCTTTGAAATCGCCGGTGTCGAAGCCCTCGGTGAACCAGTTGAGACGTTGGCGAGCATCGTCGCGGCGGTCCTGATTCGGAGCGCTTACCACAAGGCATCCCCCGGCCGGGAGCTCCTGTCGGCTTCGCGGCGAGCGGTTTGCCCGCAAACGGATTTCGGCCTAGCGATCGGCCGCCGGAAGCTCCGGGCGAACCGGATCGACCCGTAGCATTTCCTTGCAGTGCGGCGGCGGTTATGGAAATACGGCGAAAAGCGAAAGTGACCGGCGCTCGGAGTAAACAGGGGCTCGAAGAGAGTGTGGACGCCTGGGGGTAAATTTCGTTCGGGCCTGGTCGCAGAGACTCACCGAAGGATTTGCCGGGCAAATCAGTCGGTCAATTTCTCGGCGTTGCGCAAAGGTGCGTTAAACTGCGCGTGTCCCGCTGATCACTGCGTAGATGTCGTGCAGCCAGGTCGCGCTGGACAGCTCGTCCTCGGCCAGCAGTCGTAATGCCTGTTTGGTCTCGATATCGCTGTTTTAGTGCCGCGGCGAAGGTCAGAAGCGGTGCAATCGCCTGCTTTGGTTCCTGGATGAGGGAAGTCAGGGCCGAAAGCTTTTCGACCTCGGGAATCTCGCCATTCGCGAGTATCTCGACCAGCTTAGCGGTCTCTTTGCTGGTGGTCGCGCGAAGTTCACCGCCGAGTTCGTGTACCCGCCGCTCGATCACCCGTGCATGATAGGCCTTGCGCTCGGCAACTATCATTAGCCCGGTCCGCAGGCCCTTCGTGCGGCAGACCGACGCCCATTTCGCGAACCCTACTGCCGAATCCATCTGGGTCGGGTGCAATTCATCGAGGAAGCTGATCACCGCCGACCGCTCCGAGCTGTACATGCGCCCAAAAGCTTCGAAGCCGGGACCCGTGGGCTCTCCAGGTTCCGCGCCGTGTTGGAGCCGGGCCAACTCCTCTTCGAAGGCGGCCTCACTCAGGATTCCACTTCGGTAAGCTCGCAGAAGTTGCCTTATCACAAAATCGCGATTCACAGCTCTTTTCTCCTGGCTGGTCATAGTACCAACCACGGATGCTTCGCGTCGAAACTGCCCTCCGATCTCAGCGTAAAAACCAGGCTGGTAGAAATCATTTGAGTTTTCCGATGCAACTAATTTACCTTCACCTCGATCTGCCGAGGTTTGGCCTTCTCTTTCTTCGGGAGATATAACGTCAGAACCCCGTTTTTAAGCTCAGCACTGACCTTCTGCTGGTCGATTTCTTCGTTCAGCTGAAACTCTCTGAAGAACCCACTCAAATCGTATTCCCGATAAATCAGGTCACCCGGGGCAGCATGACCGGCCTTTGCCTGGATGGTGAGTACTGCGTCTTCCACGCGCACCTCCAAGCTCTCTTTAATGACGCCAGGTAAGTCAGCCATCAAGATCAGCGCGTGCGCACTCTCATAGATGTCGACAGCTGGACGCGCGTAGCGCTCTCTGCCGCGAGTTGCTTCCGGTCCGGCCTGTCCCTGCTGCGCATCCGGTCCGGGCACCGTTCTTTCTGCCATGGTCCTGTTCCTCCAGACTTCGAAACTTTGCTTTTCAGGCTACATTCACGCTGATTTTCTTCGGTTTCGCCTCTTCCGCTTTGGGCAGAGTGATCAGCAACAAACCGTCTTTGTATTCAGCTGTGACCTTATTCTCGTCAATTTCGACCGGCAGCGTAATTGTCCGCACGAACTTGCCTCCCGCCCGTTCTTCACGGTGGAAAGCTTCCGGCTTGATGTCGCCCGGTGCACGCTTTTTCTCACCCGAGACGGTCAGAGTGTTGCGGACCACTGCGAGGTTCAGCGATTCCGGGTCAACCCCCGGGGCCATCGCCTCCACATAGAAGTTGTCAGCGTCCTCGTGGAGATTCATCAACGGATAGCCGCGAGCTAGGTGCCCCGGCAGAAAGGCCACTCGAAGTGACGGCCCAGTTTCAAGGCCGAATTGCTCAAATGCTCGATCGATCTCACGGCGCAGCGCGTCAATCTCTTGAAATGGATTCCCAGGTACCATAATGTCCTCCTTCGGTAACGGTCAGAGCAGTAAGCCGTTCGACATCATCGGGCTGTAGATAGCTGACCTGAGCATTCATGCGCGCGGAGCCAGAGTTTTTTCAGATCTTTAGGTAGCTGGCTCATCACGTCCCATGCCTCGCCCTCGATGCCGCTGGGGCTTCCCAGCAACTCCTGCAAGCTGGCGAAAACAGCGACCACAGCACGCTCAGCCTCGACCTCGTCAGGCAGAGAAGCAATGAGTCTTACCTCGCCCAAGAATTCAGGCTCGTGTAATTTGCGCACACGTCGGCCAGGTCGGTCGAGGAATTCCCATAGCGGTTTTAGAGCACGCGGCAGCTGCGCATCCACATCGGCGGCTTCGCCAGCTGTTAGCCGGTCTCGGAGTTCCTGGAAAACAGCAAACGTGAGCCCCTCGGCTCGACGCGCGTCGCATCCGACACGCTCTGCTACTTTGCCGAGAAAAGTGTTCCTGTCCATAAACCCACCCTTGAAAGGATCTGATTCCTAATCCTGCAGCATCGAATGTGCCACAGCGATTGCGCTCCAAAAGCTAACGACTCCCAGACCATGGATACGTCGAGCCTCCTCCATGTCCCTTTTGGATACACCGATTGTGGTCGCCGGAGCCATCAGGATAGTGAACTGCGTTGCGCGAAATCGATGTAATGCTCGGCCTGCCGAGGTCTACGTGTCGAATGACGAGCGGACATCAGCGACTCAGAGGCCCCCGCTGCGACAGTTTTAGTCTCGTACAGCGGCGCTCTGCGCGTAACAGAGAGGCATTCCGCAGCCTCGCCTTCGTGCTGGCCTTCCATTTACCAAAGCGATGGAGACCGCGGATGATGACGAAGAGTGATGAATCCCGTACAGGACGGGGGGCCGCTAAACGCTTGGTCTTCTGGTGTCACCCTGGGCGGTTCGCGCGGCGCTGTACTTGCCGGAATTCGACTTCGCAGCGCTAGCGGTGTTGAACACCAAGAACGCCTACCGCCGCTACCACGATGCCCCGACAACCACGCTTTCCACGGTGTTCAGCGCGAGGTTACGATTGCTGCCATTGAGACCAGCGTCGAGTCGGGCGGCCCGTGGGACATGCGATCATCCAAATCATCCAGCAGAACGAGCAAGTGCGGTCGTAATCGCGTCGAACAGCGCTTGTTCGTCGACCGGTTTGAACAGTACTGCAACTGGATGTGCCTTCTGGATGAGACGTCGCGTTGCGGAATCGTTTCGGTCTGTGAATCAGTATAGCAGGTAGGCCGCGCCCTGACGTGGCCAGGGCGCCGCACAACTCGGCGCCGTTCAGCTCGGGGAGACTTATATCGACCACGAGGCACGCGTTGGCTTTTGGGATCGCGCTCTCAAGCAACGCGCCTGACCGATAGGCTGCTCTATTCCGGTTGATTTCCACGGCGATAGCGTTTGATTCGTCAATCTGTGACACACCTCAGTCAGAAATTCGGTCAATACGACCAGGGCTAATCGAGTTGACTGATAGAAGGCAGGTTTATAAAAATTCTGCGATGATCTAAATCTAGCGAAGGTGGCCAATGAGCATAAGCTTTTCAGGCAGATGCGCGATGCAAGGCATGACAGAGCCTCTACGGAACGTAGTAGTGTGCGAGAGGTTCCATATGAGTTTTCTAGAGAACGTCAAAAGACGAGAACAGGAAACCTATCGAATACCTGCTTGGTGGCAGGCTGCAAGGCAACTCTACATATTCATACGACAGCGTCTGCGTCGAGCGGAGACGGCATCGAGTCTGACGGTGAAAGCGGACTTGATCCGACTCGACAGGATTTTCTTTGACCGCATCACGATGTTCTTCAATGGTGAAACCGTCACCGTAACACCCTTATCCATGACGGATCCGAGAGCCCCCGAGCAGGGGGGTTGTATGGTGATGCAGTCGACGATGGCGTTACCTACAATCTACTGTGGGACGGCAAATCAGCCACCCCCCAAACAGATCACTGGACGCTAGTTCGCGTCGATGAGCATGCTCAGCTGAATATGTTGCAGATTAATTCTCTTACAGTCTTAGTTGGGAGCGACGGCACAGACTCAAAAGCTCTGTCCGAAACGAGTCTTGATGAAGCGCTAAATGTAGTATTCGGATTGGGAGAGCATGGCGCCTCAGCAAATCGCAAAGCCATCCTATCACCGCAAATCGCCATTCCAGGATGACATAGCATTTCAAGCGCTCAGCGCGCTGTCGCGTTTGACTGATGCCTGAAACGGGAGTACCGGTGGAGTGAGCACTGTGCGCCGAGTGGTCTTCTGCTCCCCCGTAGCCACCCTTTCGAGAGCTGCACTTTTCGAGTGATCCACCGCATCGACAACACTACCCTATGTTACAGCGATAACCAAGGGCGCTCGTTCCGTCACGGCGGACTATGCGATGGGAGTACGTCAGCTCAGGGGCACGCACACTTCAGTTTCGCGCGCGGATACTCGGGATGGTGCAGTGTCCCCGGCCGCCGCGCTCGATACACTGCAACTCCCCTTTTATCGACAGCCAAGGCCCCGGGGGGCTCTGGAGCCGCGACGCCGCTCTGGCTCAAAGTGAGCCGCCCAAACGTCGATGATTTTTCAGCCATTTCTGACGCGCGGGACGGGGATAACAGTTACTGAAGCGCAGACATCATTTTAGATTCAGTTGAAGATACAATGCATGCCAGAGGCGATGATAGTTGTTAGCCGCGCACGCTTGCCAACCTGCCACGATACCGTCGTGGGGTTCATTCGCCAGGCCGGCTCCGCAGTGCGACGCGTGCGGCTCACGCTTTCCGATACTTCTGGGGTCGCCGTCGAGGACAAACTCTGGCTTAACGACAGCACCGACGCCGCCGCGCTCGCGGAGGAGGTCGCCGAACAGCTCGCTCGCAGCGCGAGTGAGCGGTCTGATCTGGAAGCTACCATTATTGTCTCGGATGGCGGATGAGGCGGCTCACGCCGACGGAGAGCGCGAAAGGCAACGAGCAACGAATCGCTGCTGGCCTTGTTGGGCACTCCAGCAACAAATTCAGGCAATATGCGTCCGAACAGGTGCACGCGCGCCACTAGTTCTTGAGCGCCAAATCCGTCCGGCGTGGACTCGGCGGCGACGGCATGAGGCCGCGCACCGACGAGAAGTATCGCCGACGCCATTCGATACTGCCGAGAATTATAAGTGCGCACGCGAGCCCGCTGAACGCTATCGGCACCACTGAAACTGTCGCCTCGAATGCACGCCCCTGCTTTGCACTGAAGCAAGGCGCTCGCTCGCGCACGAGCTGCCCCGTACGCACCCGTTCCATCGCGTATCCCAGGTCGGCCGGGTTGTTGAATACCTTCAGTTCCTTGACCGCTCGGCCGATAACCTCCTCCCGCACGCTACCCGACAGCCGCAGAAAGCCTTCGTTGACTCCCACGCAGAGCGAGTCATCCAATGTGGCGATCAACGCTGCTTCGAGTCCATAGTGAAAAATGCCAATCAGGCTTGCTTCCTTGGCTTCCAACTCCCGCTCGATCGACTTGATCTCGGTCGTATCCCGAAACAGCAGAACCCCTCCTTGCAGCGCACCCGAGTCGTCGCGGATAGCTCTCGCAGTCGCGGCGATCGAGGTGATGTTGCCCGTGTCCGGGCCGCCGATCGACAACTCAGCCTTTTGAAAGGTTCCCGTATCCGAAAGCCCGGTCTGCAGATGCTCGAGCGCAAAGCTCAGGCCATCGGCAGTGGTCGCCGATTCGAGCTCGGCTTTCAACGCTTCGAACGGCTGCGCTTCGCGCGTCTTCAGCAGCTCCTGAGCCATTCGATTGGATCGAAACACCTTCAGATCGCGATCAAGTAAAACCGCCCCCGCGCCCATGCCGTCGAGAACAGCGTCCATGAACCTGCCTTCGTCCGGCGCGACCGTATCGCTCCGGGAAAAAGCGACAAGACTGCTGCGCATCGCCAGGAATCTTCGCACGATGAGCATCGCCGCCAGAAGAAGGAAGACCAGGCCGGCGGCGGATGCACCTGCGATGATCTGCACGGTGGGTCTTGCCGATACCTCCTTGTCGGCGTTGCTATCGGCCAGTGTTACGTGCTGTTCGTCTATCATGTCGTCAAGGCGAAACAGGATATCGTCCATCGAGGAACGCCCGCCGCGCGAGCGCAGCATCTGCAACGCAGCGTCCGCGCCCATCTGCGCCCGCACCTGCATCGCAGCACCCAGCGCGGAGATTCGGGTACGAATCAGGCCTGCAAGCGTCATGATGCGCTGATGCTGAAGCGGTTCGTTGCGGCTCAACGTCTCGAGAAAAGAAAGTTCAGGACCGATCTTGTCGGTAGCGGTCTGATAGAGTTGCCAGTTGTTCTGGTCACCGGTGATCAGGTAGTCGCGTTCGCGGGTTTCGGCTTCGCCAAGCAGCGAACGGAGATTTTCAAGATGATCCATCGCTCGATGAACGCCCGCCGCTCGATTGCCAGTGCTGACGAGAGCCGTCAGGTTCCAACACGCAAACACTGCGCTAGCGGCCATCGCGAACAAAACCGGAACCAGCCCCAGCATCGCGCCGGTGAAACCGAATGAACTGGCCGGCGGTGAACTTCCCTTCGCCGGTGCGCCCATCACTCCTCCCCGAACCGCAAAAGGCGGTTACAAACCGTTACATCCGATGCCACGATTTTACTCGTTGATTCTGGAATTTCGGTAGAGCGGCGAAGCACGACAATGCACAGCCAAAAACAAAGGACAATTCGTCACGTAGTCGGCTCTTGGACTATTCGACGAAGACATGGCACGCTAAAGAGGGTAGCAAACTACAGGCGAGGAGCGGCCGGCCGGCAGTGCCGGGTGAGCGTGCTGCGCAGTTGGTCTGATGCGACGCAGGCATATCGTTCCAGGGTCGGTGCGAATTTTCGGTCTCCCGAACACGAACAGGGACTTCGGGATTCGCGACAATGGCTCCGGCCAAATGTGGTCGGAAACCAGTTATGTCGGCTGGATCAACTACTGGACCGGCGATGTGGTTTTGGCCCAGAAGTACGTACCGAAAGCCCGGCTGTTCGATAGATTGCGCGTCCTGTTCGGGCTGAATGAGCCCGAGGACGACGTCAGCATGGAATATGAGTGCGAGTACAAGGTGTCGCTCCTCGACGTTCAGTCCGTAAAGGAACTGCACACCGCGGGTTTGACTCTAACCGGAGACCTGACCTTGACCGAGGAACGTCGCGGGAGTTAGCTGCGCCGCTATGCCCCGATCGAGGTTTCGGACCTAGGCCCAGATTCTTTCAGCGGCTGCGATCATGCCTCGCGCTACACGCGGTCACTTCCCGTCAGGAACAGGGCTACTTCCTCGGCGTCGTGGATGTGCGGCGGAGTTGACCAGTCGGCGTCCATGCGGCCGTGCCACATTTCTACCTGAGGCGCGCCGCTCGTGGGTGTGGCCACGCCAGCGATATGGTTGACCTGCAGGCTCTGGGTTTCATTCCGCTCCCTGCGAAAAATCGACTTGGGCCTCAGGAGTTGATGAATAGTCCGCGTCTGCAGAATCGATAGCTCCTGGCCAGTCGCGATCGAATGTCAGCTCTAAGCCTGATGGCACGGCAACAGCCCGTTCGACCTAACCCCGAACGGGTGGATTCGGACATTCGGCCTAGAAACAAGCGAGGAGCGATCATCAGTATACGGGTGCCGATACCGAGCCGGTAATGCGGTCACGATCAGCGCCCTTTTCCTGGAATCTGGATTACACGCCGGGGGTTCGAAATGTCGCTAAATTCGGTGCGAGTTCCGCTATGCTCCCTCGCCTGAAGAAATCTCACATTTACTCCGAGGGGCGCAATTCTGGGGCATCAAGACAGCGTCGCGCCTCTAGTGCAATGGAAGCGGAAGCCCCAGACCCTAGGCCCCTTCACGACTACGGAAGCTCGCGCGCGGCTCGGGCGGAAGGTTCAGAAACTCGCGATTGAAGGACTCGCTCATATATTCGACCAATTGGCGCATCGACACCACCCCGGTCGGACGTCCCTGGTCGTCGACCAGCGGTATGTGGCGAAACACCTCGATCAGCATGCGGTTGAGCACAAACGCAATGCTGGAATCGGACGACAGTGTGACCGGATCCCTCGTCATGTAATCTCTGATCACCGCTCCCTCGAAGTCGATGGGACGGCACGCTACCCGCATCAAAACGTCGCGTTCGGTGAAGATTCCCATCAGGCGTCCCGAGTCGGTTACCAATGCGCAGCCGCGCGATCCGTGACGCATTCGGGCAATGGTTTCGGCCAGAATCCCGCCCGCGTCGGCCACGAGCGGCGGCTGGATCGTGACGTTGTTGAGGGTCTCTGTGAGGAGGGCAGATTCCAATTCGGCGGGTCCGGGGCATTCCTTTTCTGCGGGGTCGAATACGTCATCGTCGCTGGTTGACATAGCCCCTCCTTGCGTTGGGTCTGCAGCAACCACAGACCCGAAACTCACTGGAGCAAAGCATTTTTGTAGAACCGTTTGTCTCCGGGCGTGTATCGGCGGAGTTCGTTGTCTGTGAGCCAAGGGGAGCGCCGACGGGCAAGTGGATGCCTAGGCCTTTCACTTCAAACTTCATCAACGCCGAGTCCTTCGAGCCAGTAAGCGTGTTCTTCGACTTCATGCCGGACCAGATCCACGGTCTCGACAAGTCGCTGCGGCTTGTTGCCATCGGCGAGGTCGATCAGACGTGCGCACTCGGAACACAGCACGTACATGCGCACGCGCAACATCCTCGCTTGAGCCTGAGGGTCCATGGTTCCCACCACCCTCCGCAGCGCTTTGCTACTAGACTTTAGTTTCGGACGGGTGAACGAGCCTGACAATCACGCTCGCGTCAGTCTGCCGGCGCGTCGAGCAGCGCAAGCGTTGCTGCTAGGATAGCGCCCGGTAGCGCGTCGAGCGAACGAACGTGGTAGAGGCGGCAGACGAATCGGATCGCGCTCCCCCGATCACCGTAGGCCCTTTCGATCGCGCGGCGCAGGCGCGTGAACTCGCCGGACTCAGCGAGCATCCGGCTCCTTTCACCCTTTTGCTGATAAATCTTGTTCCTCCCATAAGGCCGCGGGCGCAGCATTCTCTTTGGGCCCGCACCACTCAAGATGCGCAAGTTTGGCGCTTGCCCGAGTACGTGATAGACGGAAGGTTACGGACCCGAGGCTTTACTACCGCATGCCCCTTTCCCCCCAGGGGTAAGCGTGTGCTTGTCCACACCCGGGTCCGTGTCCAGACTTCTCCCCCAATAAACGCAGGAATCTCGGGCCCGCAAGAGAGTGGTTCGAGGCTTAACCAGCTCGAGCGGTCGGGGTTCTGATGACATTTCCAAAAAGCAACATGCGAGCCGTCCTGGCCAGGCACGAAGTCGTTCGCGTTTATGCGCTTATTCACGTCAAGAAGAAAGCCTAGGATGATGGACACGAAAGTTGGCAGGTCTGCCGCGAAATTCGACCTGCCAGAAAACACTGCGGGTTCCTTGGCCGGAACCCCCTCACAGATGTAGCGGTAGAATCGGTCGCCGGCTGAATTTGGCAGCGCTCAGTGCGCCGGAGGTTGGATCGACTGCGCCGAGGTAGCCCGGTTACAGCGTTCGGGCGATCGCACCTAACAAAGTTCATCAGCCGTGAGCGAGACCGTCGGAAGCGCGCCCAGGTTCAACGGGATGGCGCACGGTCAACCTGATAGCACAGGTAAGGCACCACTGCGCAACTCGCCTGCCTCGGTCGAAAGGTCGAGGCACTGGGGCGGATATTAAGCTCTTAGCCTGCTCGTCCTGGTTGATTGGTGGTCGACGGGCTGGCGGCCCTCGAAAACGCTATATTAGGGCCGGTCAAAATAGACGTCGTGACGCCAACGCGCCGACTAAGACGACACGCTCTTAAGAGCCTCTCCCGGCCTTGGACGACGAACAAGTCTGGTTGAATCAGTTAGAAATATAAGTGACAAAATCCAATTCTTCGTCCGCGAATGCAGGCCTGGACTGGCCAGGCGCAGCTTTGACAACCATCCCCACAACCTGAGTGGTAAGACCCATCTCCACCAGGGCCCAACACATCAAAGGTTTGTCGTTGAATGGCTCAGCCTTGAATCGCGCCTTCCAGTTGCCCGCCGGTATCATTTGAAGAATCTTGCGTCCTGTCGCCATTTACTTCTCCTTTGAGACGTGGCCCATCGATGCAATCCGCGTCTTGCAGACATGGGCGCGTGCGTGGAAGTCGTTTTCGAATTAGCGTTCGACCGGACTGCCGATTCGGCGGCTAAATGTCGCGCTTTAGTGCAAAGGATGAAGCGGTCATTCTCGCCGCGCGTCAGCACGCGCTCTTTTGTCATCTCACCGATCAACTTATGACCACGGGCCGCGAGCTGCCAATCATTTGTGCCAGATCGTTGTGGCCTAATTCAGGAACCAGGAGAGTTCCTCGCGTGTCTTCGAGTCTGCCAGGCACCATCCCGAGTCGCACTCGGAATGAATAACCCAGGAACATGATGCGCCTTTGAAACATCCTCGACCATAATCGCTCAGCGGCACCCGAACGCGGTTAAAGGCGCGACGGCCCCCAGAGTGTCGCAACCGGGGACCTCAAAGGCCGTCGCGCGCGGCCCCTTTTAACAATTGAGAACGAAGCCATACTCCTTATTGGGACCTTGGGCGTCCCAGCTAGGTTTCGGCACAGTTGTTCGTCTGACCGCGCTGCCACCGCTCGATTTCCTCGACGCTGAAGCGCCAGTCGCTACCAATGCGAAACCCCGGCAACTTCCCTTCCTTGAGAAGCCGATAGATTGTGCTTCTGTGAATCTGCAGATGGTCTGATAATTCATCGACCGTTAGATATTTGGGTTGCTTCATAATGCTCTGCCACCGTGCACGTATTTTCCGGATTGCCCTTTCTTAAGCGACCAAGGAATAAGGTCGGGGACCGCGTTCGGCCAGATAGGCACGCAAGGATTCCAGGCCAAAATCCCGAACTGCGATTTTCCAACCCTCTGGAGAAGCTTGCTGCACGTGCCAATGGCCGGACGCAAGCCGGATGACGACACGAGCATCATTTGCGAGCGTGGCGCTGGCACGTCCTCCAAACCGGTCCAGCCCGAGACCGAACTCGGACAGCAGGTGCTCCCAGTAAACCCAGGTCATTCGATTACGCGGCCGCGCCACGCCCTGAACATCCTCTTTCCCGATGGAATACCGATCCATCATCGCCTGAACCAGGCGACCGGCGGTTTCCGCCTCGAACTCTGAGGCTCCGTTTTCCGGAACCAGCCGCCGCAGGAGCCGAATCTTTCTTAGAGCGTCCTCCACTCTCATCGCCGTGCGCACTCCGGCTCACCGACCTGCGCTTCCTGTTGGTTCTTCTCAGCCTCGGCCATAAGGCTGAAGCAGACCTTCGCGCAAGTGGCAGTGAGGGTGACCAGCGCCAGAGCCAGTATAAGCTGCACTGAAATTGGCACTTCGTTATCCTCCGTTCGTCTCGAAAAAGCCCGCAGTTGTGCGGTGTTTTAGAATCGACATCACTCAGCTTCAGCCTGGGTTCTATTCTTCTTTAACCATCCTCGACTTGCCCTACCGCGCTATAAACATGTTAAAGAATTTTCTAAATGCCGTCAACCATCTATAATGGTCTTTATTATGCAGACAATTGCGCCGGAGAGAGTCATTCATTAGAAACGACTTCATTCAAAGGACCCTTATCGAGCTCTATTGACAAGATGAAGCTAAATTAGCATAATATAACACTAAATAGACGATGTTGCAGGTGTCGAGAAGGCCGTTGGGAGACTTGGCTCGTACGAATGGGCGCGTTTCCTGCTCCCGGCGAAGGGGTGGAGTGGACCTTTAGCGAGGAATGGACGATGAAACGACAAGCACACGATATGCGTGAACGCTTGAGCGCCTGTCTTGCGGAGTTAAACCAGATCAGGCCGACAGATCTTTTGAACTATGCGCCGCTGGGTGAAAGCTTTCGCCTTCGAGCGGAGCTTCCATATATCGAT
>Ga0335078_10006258_pt1 | contig 17618 bp, 15 predicted proteins | sample Lox_Sample_32_FD_206711 | JGI IMG/M metagenome (GOLD analysis project Ga0335078, IMG submission 206711) | Soil microbial communities from Loxahatchee National Wildlife Refuge, Florida, United States - Lox_Sample_3.2 | ecosystem: Environmental > Terrestrial > Soil > Wetlands | place: USA... | reverse complement strand
GCCCAGACAAGGGGTGCATAGTTTGCGCCACAGCCTGGGCCACGCGCTGCTGGGCAGCGGCGCGAGCTTGCCTATCGTTCAAAAAGCGTTGCGTCACAAGTCTATCGGATCGACCGGAGTCTACTTGGAGGCAGACGGGCGCGATGTTGACTCCTGGCGCGCGAAGGCAACCGCAGGAACCTTTGCAGCGCAGCCGCCGATGTCTCTCGCCGACGTTCAGCGCGAGATCGCAAAGCTCTCTGCTCTCGCGGCTTCGATGCAGGCCGCCGCAGCGGATACGCCAGAGGTGTCATCGTGAGCCGCATCAAGACTGATCGTGCGACGGTTTACCGCATCACGGGAAGGTGCCAGCACGCCTGTTTAGCTGCGCGACGGGCCGTAGCCAAGGTCAGGGTGCGTGCTGTTTGGTTTGCGCGTCGAACAGGCCCGGGCCGGCTTTTTTCTTCGTCGCCTTTTTCTTCGGCTTGGGTGGTGGAAGTTCGAGCGCGCCGGCTGCGCTCAGCTCGTCGCCCGAGATCAGCGACCCGGAACAGATTTTTTCCAGCAGTTCGGCTTGTGTCGGCTCGAGTTCGACGAGGAGACCGAGCACGTTCAGCACGTTGAGCAACTCCGTCGTGTATTCGGGAAGCCAATGGTCCGGCTGGATGTCCCCAAGCGGCGAAGGCGGGCGACGGTCGCCCATGATCGGGCGCTCCCGATGCTTCTTCCTGTAGCTGAACCACTGGAGCAATACCTGCTTGCCGGAAACTTCATAGAGCCATACTGCCGGCTCGACGTTCTCTACGTATCCGCGAATGAGCAGCCGATGCTTCTCCGCGTCATAGCCGATCGAGTCAGGCATGTTGTCCGGATCGGTCGGAATGGCGCCCGCCTTCGGAATGAATGGCCGTTTGTCTGGTGGAAGGCGCGGCGGCCCTTGTGGCCGCCCCTCGTCCGCGTTCGCCATTCGCTCCCCGAATGTGTGGAGCCAGATCACGTTGCGGCCGACTCTCGCCGCTTGATCGAACAGGTTTGCATCGGCAGTTAGCGGAATGTGCAACCCCGGCGTTGAAAGGTCGTCCTGGAAGCGTTTCGTGAATGCGGGGTGGGCAGCAACGGCTGCCACATAGGCGATGATGTCAGGTCCCGTGACCATCTTTCCGTACCTTTCACTGAGAAGCGAGGGCAGCCTGGGCCGCAGGTTGTGTGTCTTTCCCTCGATGTCGCGCCAGAGTGGGAATGCCCGTCCACCCCTACCGTTGTAATGGTGAACGTCTGGCATCAGAGCTGTGAAGGACAGCGCCGGACCATTCGTAGGCGATCGATCGCTGGGCGCGGTTAGATAAATCTGCACGTCTGAACGCGACGCCCACAGTTCCGGGTTCGGCTGGTTGATCACACGACTGTCGGGAATAACCCATTGACGGTCGAACGATCTGAATGCGTACGGCACAGGCGGAATACAGTGCTCTTCGTCATTCGCCACCGACGTAAGCCTAGGTTCGAAGCCAGACAAAGCGACGGTGACGAGTTTCTGACTGTGCTTGTCGCCGAGTTGTCCGCCTCGAATGTGCGGATGGAAAAGAGTCTCCTTCTTATCTTCTGCAGCTTGAATCAGATAGTCCCATCGGTCCCCTAGAGAGTCCGCATCAGGCGCGATGATCCAGGTTCTCCCGGACATCACCCCGGTGCCGTTGTAGACGAAGAAATCCTCCAGTTTCGGGTAGTCCGCCCACGCGCCCGTAGAGGCCGGCAGGAACGGCGCTCGCCAGTCGGATGGGCAATCGATCCACTCCTTGCTGCTTAGCCGGATCGCCTTCAGTTCGTCGAACTTCTTTTCGCGGTGGCCCGTCCGGAGGGCGCGGAACCGCACCTGTGCGGGGACGCCGTCTCCACCGGAGTTGTGAGCAGATCTCGATGCGAGGACGATGCAGACGGGCTGCATCACGCCTTGAAAAATGCGGGTGTTCACGTCCGGCTGATGTTTTTCCGGTGAGCAGTCGATCACCCACACGTCATCGCAAGTGCGCCGTAAATAGTCGCGCATCTTTTGGAACCCAGGTCCATTCAGGAATCCGGCGACGGTGATGAAGCACACGATGCCCGACTTATTCCCAGGCCCGTGGTCATAGACCTTCCACGTTGCCCACCTCCAGAAGTAAACGTATAAGTTTCGCAGGTGCCTCGCGTAGACCCCCAGATGCCAGTCTGACGGCGGCATCCAGGCCAGCAAGGGCGCCGGATCCTTTGAGTTTTTGCTTGAGCTCTCAACCCACAAACCAAGCCCCTTCGCCTTTTCCTTGTAAGGGGGGTTACCGAGCACGACCGTGATCGGCTCGTCGCGCTTGATCTTGTTCGCGTCCTTCCGCGACTTTGCTATCGGTGCCAGAAGCGCGGGTATCCACTCCTCGTCATCGTACGGATTTCCCAGAGTGTTCGTCACGAACATGCGCGGTGCGGTCTTTAGCGTAGACCCGCAAAGGTCGACAACCTCGGCGAGGATGCGTAGCTGTGCCACGGCGAACGGGCCGAGTTGCATCTCGAATGCGATCAGCCGGTTCAGAGCTTCGTGCACTGCGCCCTTCACCGACCCGGGGCCCTCGTCGGAGCCGACAGTCTCCGCGATCCGACGCAGGACGCCGAGCATGAAAGTTCCCGTGCCGACTGCAGGATCAACCAGTGTGACGCTTGGCGCAGCGAGTCCGGCGTGAAGCCCAAAGCGCGGCGTCCTGAGGGCCTCGTCCACCAGCGAGACCATCGCGCCGACGACCTCAGGCGGTGTGTAGTACGAGCCGGTCTGTTTTCTCAGCGTGTTGTCGTAGACCTCGAGAAAATCTTCGTAGAAATAAAGCCACGCGTCGGGCTTGTCCTTGCTGATCTTTGCCCAGTCCACGGCGTCGAGAACCCGAGTTAGTGTTCCGAGCGCTGTTTTGAGCGCCCGCCGGGTTTCAACGCTCTCTGTCAATAGCCGGAGAGCAGCTCCGATGAGAGTGCTCGTCTTGGTCAGTTCCTCGGCGACCGTGCTCATGCCGGTCGCGAGAGTTATCTTCTTGGCCCGCGCCATTAGCAACCCAAACGTCACCGCCTGAGCGTACCCATCAGCGAACCTCACGTCCGTAGCATCCGGAAAAAGCAGCTTGCGCCAGTCCGTGGCTAGGCTGGTGAGCGCCTCGCTTCCGATCGCCAGTTGTTCCGTCACTTCATCGCGCAGGAGACGGCATAGCAGTGCAACGGTGCGCGCAAGCTCCTTCGCGCTGCGTGGTGGAAGTGGCTTCCAGCGCAGGAAGCCCTCAAACAGTGCCATCAGTCCCGGTGGCGTTGCCAGCTTTTTCCCCGACGACTCGATGTCTCCGACCAGCTTGATGCTTCCGACAAGTTCCCCGTCCTGCCACAGCGTGAAGCCGTTGCCATCGGCGTAGAGCAGGTTCGGTAACGACCTCAGCTTCTCCCACTGCTGACGGTCATGCTCGTCCTTGAACTTCCTTGGGTCGGCGCCCTTGCCGGGTGCTTTCAGTTCGACGAAGCCGACGAGCGCATCCTTGACGGTTACCGCATAGTCCGGGCGCGTCTTGAGTTCGCGATCTGACGACTCGCCGACCGCGACAACTGCGCCGGGTTGGAAGTTGGCGACCTCGGCCACATCGCTGAGCAGCCGCTCGAACGGCGCGCGAAGTTGGTCCTCGGGTTGGCCTGTGGCGGCCGCGCTAGTGAGCTTGGCCTTGGCTCTCGCCCCAAACTCTGAGATCGCAAGATCAACCGTCATGCTCATGAAACTAGGAGTCTATCGTGTTGCCGGGCGTGAGAAACAGTGGCTCACTAGTTGCGTGCGCTTACTAGTTATGCTCAGTTAACATATCGGTGAGCGTTGCGGCAGCCGAGTGCGATCCGTGGACGCTCCTAAGTCCCTCAATGCTGCCGTCCAAGATCGTGATCGACGGAAAACTGACAGTGCCCTTGTTCCACGGCACGTCTACGCTGTTCACGCATTCAATCCGGGAGACGGGCCTCGGCGGCCGACGACTCCTTGATGACATCGGGCTTGGCAAAACCGCTCTCGAGCTTCTGCGTTATGAGAAGCAACTTGAGAAGGTCACGAACTGGGACTTTGAGAAGCCATTGCTGATGAGAGTAGCGGACAGCTCTCAAAATCCAGTCGGATCCTTTCTCCGGTATGGCGCAACGTATATGACGCCGAGCAGGCAGACCGCCGCCCGTTACGCCCTGCTCAATGACTGCGGCTCTGAAGCGCTCGCCTCCACGCTGAAAATCCTCAACGCGGTTGTTGCCCAGCTTCCGGCCCTGCCGGCACAAGAACCGTTTTCAACAGTCCTCAACTTTGCGAGCCAGCCAAAATCCCCCGTTTTCATTGAAGCGCACGATGTTCAAGTAGATTGGCTGCGGTCTGAAAGAGGAGAGCCATGCGGGCACGTGCTGGAAATGCTTCAGAATATCTCCGACGATCATGACGATGATCTGTTCGACACGTTTACGCAGCAGACGAACTTCGAGCTGATCCACCCGGTTCCGCCTTCGCAACTGCACTTTCATAGGATCGTGGAGCCTCGGTCGGGACACGACTCAATGGAGAACCTACAGTTAACTCCACTGGACCTATCGGCCACTTAGCTCTCCTAGCTTTGTGTGTGCCTAGACTTACTAGCTTTCTTGAAAGGGAGCGCCCATAATCGAGACCGAGCAGCATAGTTGCAGCAAAGGACTTTCGTGCTCCAATGCCGTGGTGTCTTTTTCCCGACGAGGACTCTTAAGACGTGTTCACGCAGGCAACATTCCCGGCAACAGAAGCGAACGCAGCCCTCGGTCCGAGATTCCAAGTCGGCCCGCTGATTCGAGCCGGCGGACAAGGGGCTGTTTACCGAGCGACACGAACAAGTACGTCGGACGGGACGGTCGTCGCAGACGACTGCGCGATTAAATACTACTTCGACTCCGCGCAGGATCGGCGGGTTGACCGCGAGATTCGGGCTCTTGAAGGTTTCAGGCACGCAAACCTCGCTAATGTCCTGGAACACGGATGCTTCGACCTGCATGGGGAGACGGTCAGGTTCGTTGTGTGGGATTACATTGACGGAGAACCGTTGGACACGAGGCTGCGATCGGGTGCCGTATCCGGCAAGATCGTCGCCTGCGTCGGACGAGACGCGGCGCGGGCCATTGACCACATCTGGTCGAAGCGCATCGTTCATCGCGACGTTGCGCCGAAGAACATCATGCTCAGACGCGGTGACGCCGAGGCAGTCCTCATCGACTTGGGACTTGCGAGGCACCTCCTCGAAAGTCCGTTGACGGCCCCGGGGTTCACGTGGGGAACGTATGGGTATTTGTCACCCGAGCAATGCCGAGCGGAACCAAACCTCACGTGCCATTCCGACGTTTTTTCTCTGGGGGTCTCGCTCCAGGAAGCCCTTGTCGGTCGGCATCCAACGAGAGGCGACCAACAAGCGCTTGTCAGCCGTCCGCCGAAAACTTCGGAACTGATCCGTTCTGCACCGGCCGCGCTAGCTGAGACCATCGACCGCATGCTTAGCCTGAGAGCACCGTTTAGGCCGCTCCCTTCTCAGTTGGTCGCTTGTTTCGCAGAACTGGCCGCGGAGTTATAAAGACATGTTCTACTACAATGCCAAATACACGTTCGCACTGCCTGGTCAAGCACCGACTGCCATCGCTGGCGGGATTATTTCGGCTGCGGCCATGCCCGCGGGCCAGTTGCTAAGGCGGGATTTCAGGAAGTTCTCGTATCTTCAGCACCGTTTGTTTGATCCTCAAGTCTACCTGTCAACTCTCGACCCTCACGTGGCGGCGAGTACGGTCGTGAACCTTGCCACGTGGCCCTGGTTCTGCCCAGGTGCCGTTCCGGAATACGACTCCGACACGCACACGTCTTTGAAGAACTGGAAGGACACCTACGGAGGCACGCTTCTCCAAAGTTGGCCCGGATGCGCCCACACTGACCCACAGACGATCGGTGAGGCCTGCCGAGCGGCAATCAGAACGCAACTTGAGCTCGGATGCGAGATGGTCATTCTGCCGGGCCCGCTGACCAGCCTTGCGACCCAGCACTTCGTGAGCGAAACGGAATGGATCGACGCCGGAATAGAGGCGTGCAAGGCTTTGAAAGTAAGCCAACCCGTTCTCGCGACGGTTGCAATCTCCGACAGCGTTCTCCGCGGAGTCGACCCGACCCAGAACCCGCTGCTGCACACCATAAGCAACCAAGTCAGCGCGAGACCCGAACTCGCCGGTGTGTATCTTCTCCCTGAAATGGCGTCCGAAAACGGATACGTCTGCACGAGCAGGGACACTCTTCTGAGCATGTTGCTCCTCATCGACGACTTCGTGCGCGGCGCGGGAAAGAGGGTTGTGATGAACTACGTCGGGACCTTCGGGGCCGTCACTTCCGCCGCAGGCGCCTCTGTCTGGTCGTCTGGCTACTACAGGGGTCAACGTCGACTGAGACTCGCCGACTTCGAGGACCAGATCGGCAGGGCAATGCCCCGGTACCACAGTCCCAAGCTGGCGGGCGACATCGGGCTCGAACACGACATCGAGGAAGCCTACAAACAATACGGCGACCGACTCCTGATAGACACAAAGGACGGCGCGACCCTCACGCGAGCACTGGCGTCGGGAACATATCCACCGGCGGAATGGGAATACGCCCAGAGCAACGTTACGGCCGCATCCGGCCACTACGTGGAGGTTGCCTATCGGTTCGGGCAACTCGCGACGCAGAGTCCCGACAAGAGAATCGAAACAGTTCAAAGGTGGCTTGAGGGAGCAGTACATTGGGTGGGCAACTTGCAGAAAATCGGAATCGCCGGCTCCGCGCAGACCGAACTTACGCACCAAGCCGTTTGGCTAGACGCGTTCGCCAACTGGCGCAAGCAAGCTGGACTGTAGACGACCTGATGCTGTGAGAGACACGCAGAGCTTCTGCACCGCGAGGATACGCTGCACGCCCACGCAACGTTGTTTGACCGCAGGAACGACCTCCGTCATCGCATCGGCGCCAAGCACGAACAGACCGACACGCGCATCACGGAAAGCTGCGATCATCTCCTCGTCAGGATCAGCTCGGTCGGCGTCAAGTACGACGTAGGCACGATCCGCGAACTTCAGGTAGCTCATCCCTTGAGCCAACGCCTCGCGCCAGCGAGACAGCTTCAGCTCCACAGCCGTGACTACGAGCGCCCGGGTGAACGCGCCGGCGTCCAGCGAAATCTTGCCCCCTGCGGTCTCTACGGTGATACCGGATCGCTCGATACGCTTGAACGCTCTTGCCGCCGCGGGCTCACTTAGGTGCAGCTTGTCGGCGATCTCGGTCTGGAAAAGCTCATCGTGTTCATCGAGAAGGGCGATGATGCGGGCTTCTATGAAAGTGAAGTTCCGCCGCAATGGGCGTAGCTCGTCGGTCCACTCGCCGAGAAGCAAATCCGGTATGACGTTTCCAACAGTCGCCTCCTTGAGCGGAAAGACCCGGTGAGGCTGCTTGGAGATGCGTCCCGGCAAAGTCTCAGCGACGCTGGCGAACATGTCCCGCTCAAGTCTGAACGGCCCGCTCGATGAACGGGAAACTGGTGTGTGTAGGGTTGCTACTTCGTGCATGCCAAGACAACTCTAGCACGGAAGGAGAGCGGCCTTCCTGCGTTCAGCGACCGCACCGACCATGTGGCATCTGGTCACCCGCGGAGTCAACGCAAAACGCCGAGTTCGCGAAGTGGGATCCTGCCGCCTGGCGTTAACATGTCTTCGAGCACGGCGCAACTGACGCGCCCACCCGGAGCGTTCACCATGAAACCCACAGACGGCAACGGCCGCAATCTCGCGGAACATGTTGAGCCGAGCGACCTTCGCAGGTCGTGGAGTCGGCTGCCGACCGAGAGCCGAAGGGCCTTCAGCGCGTTCTGCTTGTATCGCGACAGCCCTGATCGTCGGTTAAGTAATGTCGCCAAAGGGTTAAACCCGCCATGCTCCGTGCCGAATGTCTCGCGATGGAGCGCGAAGCACGACTGGCAGCGGCGCGCAGCAGATTACGACTCCTACGTTGACGAGATGAACAGGCAGGAGATGGCGCGATCGAGAACGGAGATCAGGAAGCGCCGCCTGCAGGTCGCACGTGCGCTCGAGGGCTTGGGTTCACACGCACTGAGGGAGTGGATGCAGAGAGTCGAGCAAAAACTTCCGTTGAACTTGTCGCCCGAGACGATCGCATTCTTGGCAAAGACGGCCGCGACGCTGCAGGAGCAGGCGCTCGGACCGGAGCACGAGTCGAAGTTCACGCAGATCGTCGTGCGCGTAGGCGACCACGAGTACCCGGACGAGGGCGAGTCTACGACGGAACCGACGACGATCAAGGACGAGAAGAAGCAACTGCTCAACTAAGTTTTTCTAGTGCTAGAACCGCCGCGTTGCCGAACCTGGTTGCGCGGCGGGAAGGTTTCACCGCCGGTTCCGACGCATCCGCGACTCCCCACCTTATTTATTGCTTACTAGTTTTCCTTCAACAAACGAGCCATACTTGAGGCCGTGACAGGAGGTCTAGGTAAATGGCACTCCGCGAAATCAGCGAGGATGGCAGCGTCTACGACGTTCCACGCCTGCCCCACAGAGAAGAGTTCGACGCGACGTGGTCGCTGATCTCGGTGGCAGACAGGGCGCTAATCGAAGATGAGATCAACCACCGCTTGGACACGCTGATCGCGTCTCCGGATCCGAACTGGGGTTCGATCACAAACACGTCTATAGAGGGCGGCAAAGTGAACCCCGCGAGCGGGGTCGGAGGCGACTGGGCTGGAACCGTGTTTCAGCCGATCTACGAGGACGCTTGCCACATGAACGAGGAACGCGCCGGGATGTTCTACGGCAACGTGTGGAAGAACGTCATCATTGGCCGCCGCGAGCGCTGGATTGGCATCCGGTCCGACCCGACCTTCCCGCGGCGAGGAATAACACTGGCGGGGAAGACGTACTTCCTCGACACTTCCCCTGAATGAATGTGGTGCCCCCGCGACGCCTTCGGCCCTCTATTTCTCAGCTGGGGGTGGCTTTTAGGAAAGGCGAGCACTCTACTTCAACGTTTGGCTTAACTGAAAAGTAAACTTTGCCTTCTGTGTCGCGAGAAGTGGGAAAACTATCCCACTTCTCAGCCCTTCTCCAGGCCCGCATCGTGTAAATCCGCTGAGACTTGACCTTTCGTCAGCTCGGAAAGGGGCCGAAGCCGCCGTTTTGCCCGGTCCGCCTATTAACTAACGTGCTTCCTCCCCTCCGACCCCGACGCCGCCCCAACTCCCGGTCCTTATTATTGCTTCCAAGAACTTACTAGCTTTCCGATCAGAAGATGGCTCACAATCGAAACTGGACTGACGTGAGGTGTGCGCGATGACCGAGTCAACGGAGAAGGTCTGCTTTGTTCACGACGTCGAGAGCAATCTGGTGAAGATCGGCGCGACGTCGCAATGTCCGCACGTCTACATCGCGGGGTTGGCGCAGACCTGGCACCAGCGCGGCAAGTTCCCCGAGGGTTTCCGCCTGCTGGGCGTGATGGGGTGCGACTACAAGTTCGACCTGAAGAAGGAACTGCACGCCAGGTTTGCGCGGTGGCACAAGGGGAACGACTGGTTCGACCCGGTTCCCGAGCTTCGCATCTTCATCTCGACCGAAACGCATGGACACGCGTGCAACGAGTGCGTGAACCCGAGCGCCACCGAGGATGAGGCAATGAGGGAAAGGGTGGACGCCGCGGTCGCCGAGGCATTCCGGCGCATACCCAGCGGGGTCGAGTGACGAACGTGCAAATGACGGAAAGAGCACAGCGCGAGTTTCGTCTCACGCACCACCAGACGGGTCTTTGGGGCACGAACTCGGCCGACTACTTCCATGCCGTGGATCTTGTTTTTCAGGAGTCGAAGAAGGTTGGCGCGGGAGCCTCGCGTTGGGTCTTAGCGGGGTTGCCGGTCCTGATGGCGGGCGTGGAGGCGGTTCTCATCGAGCACCAGCACATGCTCAGGGACAAATCGGCGGACACCATCGTCGCCGGCGTGGACCCGATCCAGAAAGTGCTGAGTCAATATCCGTTGCCCGACGAACTCAGGCAAGACATCCTTGCGCTGGTCGAGATACGAAACCAGGTTGTCCACCCGGCTCACGTTCCCTTCGGAAGGCCCGAGTGGCCCGCGTCCGTCCAGCACTTGCGCGATCGGAAGGTGCTCGACGGCAACACGCCGCAGAGTGGCGGAGATGTCTTGGCGCTGATCGAGAGTCACCGGCTGTTTGAATGGGCCGTCCGCAGGTGTGCAGAGGTCGTGATGATAGTGGCCGAGACCGATGATCGATCAACGGTGTTTCGCGGATGCGCCCGCAATCTTTGGCGGGTTCTGCGGGACTGAGACATGGCGATAGACAGCAGGGTGGATGCAGTCGAGAAGCAATATCCCGAACCGGCGGAGTCGCCGATGCTGGCGCTGGTCCCGACTGCCGTGGAACTTGCGTTGCCGCACTCGAGCCTATTCCTGAAGTTCGCCGAGCTCATCAAAGGGCATTTCTCAGCCAAGGAACGGCAGGAGCGGGCGGCGCAGTTGCTCGCCATCCTTCACGACCACGAGCGACTTCTCGACGAAATCGGCAAGCGCGGCGACGCACTGAAAGTGCGAGTCGACGATTTGGCGGAAGCCATCCAAATCGCAGCCTGGCGGGATGCTGAGGCGTTCAACGACGTGAAGCGGAACCACTACGTCAGGATCATCGGCAACGCCGTCCGCAGCGACACGCAGATAGACGATGTGGCCGCCTTCATTCGCGACGTCGAGCAAATGACCGAGCGCGACCTCGCCGTGCTCAAGGTTCTCAACCGCGCCATGAACAAGCAGGGCGACTGGAAGGCTCAAGGTGGCCCGCCAGTTCCGACGCCGCTCTCAAAGGTTCATCCGCAGACCTTCATACAACGCAGGCAAGAGATGGCCGTCGCAATCGCGGAAGCGCTAGGCATGGAGACCAACGTGGATGCGGCGAAGAGTCGGTTTAATCCAGAGGTGGGCTATTCGGTCTGCGCGAGGCTGCAGGGTTTCGGCCTGGCGCACGAAATCCAGGTTTCCGCGCGAGAGGTTCCAATCGGCGATTACTGCTTCCGTCCGTCGCACAGAGGGCTGATGCTACTGAAACTGCTCGGAGAAGACGTCCCGAACTGGGGGCATTACTTTCCTGCGCCAACGAGTGGTGCCCCTGGTTCTTGAGCCTCTGCAGAAGAGTCTCCTTTCAACGACATGTGTAAGGACGCTCCCAACTCCCGGTGTAGGCTCAGTGCGGTCTCGAGCGCGTGAAGCAGGCGGATGACCTCGATCTTCTCGTTCGGCGGCTCCTTGCGACCGTGTTGGGTCAGATGTCTCGAGAGGATCGGTGCGTTTGACGCAGAGATCGCCGGCGGGGGGTACGACCGATAGAGATCATCGACGAAAGTCGCCAGCGAGAGCCAGATCGCCGCGGTAAACATGTCCTGCTCGGCCCGCTTTGCGACGCTTCCGCCCTTGCGCAGCATCTTTTGCAGGTCCGTTGACGTGATGTGGGGCGGATCGAGCTCGCTTGCAGCCCCTTCCAGAATGTTCATCAGGTTCGCGACGCAAATGGCGTAGTGTCCCCTGCGAAACGCTTCAAAACACTGCTGGAGAACCGTGTCGAACGGAGCGACCAAGTGGTTGCGGCGGAGGCTCTGCTCCATGTGCTCCAACTCGGGGTCGGCCTCTTCATACCGCTTTAGCATATAGGCATCCGCGTCCGCTCTGTTCGTGAGCTTACACAGATGAAGCACGTCGGGGAACGCGGAGTTCGGATCCAGAGTCCAGCCCAGCTTCGCGACGTGCGCGGAGCGGCCGAGGGCTTCTTTGAAGACTGTTGACGCTTCGGATATGGAGTCCGCAATCGTGGTCGCCACATCTCGCGCATTCGCTACAAGTTGCTCCACCATCCGCTGCGCTTCTGCGGCCCGAGCACTCAGTTGGACCTGGATGTCCTGGACAAAGCTGAACATCACACCGATGGGATCGAGCAAGCGAATGCTGACGTTCGCCGACTCACGTTCGGCCATCTTCTGGAACTCCGCCGCGATCTTTTCTTGGAGGGCCCTTTCGTCGAGCTGAAACTTTGCTTTGTCCATTCTTAAAGCGTAGCGGAACAGAACCGGCCTTGTCACTTTGGGGCCGGAACACGATGGGTGCGCTCGGCCAAGGCTAGGCGACTTGCGTGCAGCACCGTCGTCGAAACTCAGGCGCGGCGTCGCCCCGGCGACACCTTACTCGTTATCCGCGGATGGTAAGATCACCGCTGATGACGTCCTCTCCTGAACTCGTTCACTCGTCGCTCGCGGACGTTCCCGAGGGTGAACTGATCGAGGTCTTGCTCTCGAGTCCGCACTGGCGATCAAATCTCTTTTGCTGGGAAGGGATTCCGAAGAACGCGATCGACAGACAGAGAGTGCCGTTGAATGCGGCGCCGGGAAACCCACAAGGGGACGCAGACATCCTGCTGGGTGCTCCCGGCCAGCCGGAGCGAACGGTGGCCTACCAGGTGAAGAGGGTCAAGGTCGGGATGTCACAGCTCCGCTTCAGCGCCCCAAGCAAGCTGCAAGAGTTGAAGGAAGCCGTCCGCCAAGCGAACCTACTAGCCGACATGGGTTTCTGGAAGGTGTTCCTATACGTGATCATTGTGGTCGATTCGAGAGAACAGAACTTCGATCAGATCAGTCGCGGCGAGATAACCTACGCGGGTCTCTCGAACGATCTGAGGTACAAGATCAACCAGGCTGTCTCGAACTCGGTGGCTGGTTTAAACCCGAGAGTAGGGCTTGCTGAGATCGACCTCACTCAAGCGACGGATAACGCTCCCTTCACCATCGATGCCTCTGGCGCGAAGCTCCATCGTCGGGCTACTGAGGTGCCTCAGAGCGAACAGTTAACAACCTGGATCAGGGGAGTTTTCAGCCGAGGAGGTTCCGTCATGGAGTACACGTATCGCTACAACTGGCAAAGCGACACACAGCTCGGGTTCAACTCTCCCCTGGTCGTCGGGATGAAGTTCGCTGACCTGAAGACCGGCCAGGTCTACCAGGTTCTATCGATCGGTGTGGCTGGTCCCGCAGAGCGTATCGGTCTGAACCCTCCGGAGAATGCGGTACGAACCACCGACGCGGGTCAGCTATCGCCAGAAGACCTGGAAGAGTTGTGCGAGAGGTACAAGTTCGAGGACTCTCCGCTCTCGCTTCGGAAGCAGGAGTTCGGACTGCTCGGTAGTTCGATGAAGACCGTCACGGCCAGCTTGAGGGGAATCGGCGAGACGGAGGGGATGTACTCGGTTGAGTGGAACTTGAGCTTGGACAATGGGAAGATTCTCTCCGATGGATTCTCAGCGAAGAACTACGGAGAAGTGCCTGACGGGACCTATGTCATCGAGTACATCTTCGACGGCCAGACGATCAGCAAACGGATCGCCATCGCCAGGGGTCGCCGTGTGAGCGATCGCGCCGTCTGAAGCGGACCAGCCGCGAGTTGGTTCTAGCGTTGATGCAGGTAGGCCTCTCCGTCCTGCGATCCCACTGGGCCGCCCTGAAGGAAGTTCGTGAGCGTGCGACGCTCGGCGACCTGAGCAGCTCCAGCCCGGGCTGTCGGCCCACGCCGTCGCCTCGCCCATGTGCAGTACAGGTATTGCTTTGCCCGCGTCATTGCGACATAGAGCAGTCGCCTCTCCTCTTGCAGGTCGCAGTCGGGCCTGGGCACGATGCCTTCTTCAAGTCCGGCGACGATTGTGGCGCGGACCGTAAGTCCCTTCGAGCCACCCATCGTCATGATGCGGACACCCTGGTTCTCGGCGAGCGCGCGATCCTTTCCGAGAGGACCAATCTGCGACAGGAAGCGGGCGAAGCCTTGTCCCCGCTCATCAAGGCCGTCGAGCGCCTCAAGGAGTTCGGCAAGCGGAGGGCTGGGTGCTGGAGCCACATCGCCGCCGGCAGCCTGGACCATCCAGTGACCCCATCCACCATCGGGCATCTCGTCCGGCAAGGCATGCGCGTCGAGCCAAGCCCGTACCGTCCGGACCAGCGTGGTCGCTCGCGTCGACGACGCGCGAGGTCCGCCCGGAAAGTTCGCTTCATACGCTTCGAGCAGCGTCGCGCCGAACTGAACGCGAGCCACACGCGCGCGTTCGTAGATGTAGTCCATGAATGTGTCGCCGATGCCCGGCGCGAGATGCAGAAGCCCCGCCCAAGCCAGCGAGTCGTTCGGATTAACGAGCAAGCGAAACATCTCTAAGGTCCGGCGATTTGTGGGCTCGGCGAGCATTCTCTCGACCACCTCCGGATCCGAATACTGGATACCCCGTTGGTCGAGGGCCACTTTAATCGGGCGGCTGAATGTTCCGTTGTGATCTCCGCGAAGCAGGATGAGGATTTCCTCCGGCTCAACATGCTCGTGGTCGATCAGGTGCCGCACCAAGTCGGCGACGCCAGTCGCCTCGGTCGCGTCGCCGGGGAAGGCCATCAGCGCGACTTCGCCATCCGGCGACCCGTCAGCACAGTGCAGGCATGGGCGACCATGCGGGCGATCAGGATCGCCTTGGATGACGTATGTCGCCCATTCGATGATCCGTCGAGCGCATCTCTGCGTCACGGACAGCGGGTAGTTCGCGCAGCCCGGATAGTCGTCGGGAAAGCGGCGAATACCTTCGGGCGCGGCCCGCCGAAACGAGTAGATCGATTGGTCGTCGTCACCGGCGCCAACGATAGAGCAGCCGCGTTCGGCGATGCAGTGCAAAAGCGCGAGATCGCACGCATTCAAGTCTTGGTACTCGTCAACGATCAGCAGGTCGAACTCCACGCCGTCGAGGTCGGGGTGGTTTTGCAGAGCATGAAGTAACGCGTAAGGCAGCTCCGCGAGCAATGTGTAGCCGTAGACCTGCCGATGCTCGCCCCAGGCTCCGTTGAACCGCGCGCGCTCCGCGGGATCGACCCGCGGGTTCTCCTCGGGACGAAGTGACTCCCAGTTCGACGCCATCTCGCGTACCAGATTATCCAGCCTGGTCACGCGGACGCCGATGCGTCGCGCGAGCGTGGGGTGAACGATCTCCTCGTCCTCCCACTTGTCGGCGATCCGAAGGGGCTCGGGGAAGCCGCCGGTTCCCGGATTACGCAGCAGAACGGAGATCGAAAACGAGTGGACCGTGCTAGGGCGCTCGGCTGCCGCGTCTGGATGATCGGAGACTTTCTTGGCGAGTTCCGCAGTCGCGGCCCGCGTGAATGTCAATAGCTTGATCCGCGGCGCGGGTTCTTCGCCGACCAAGTGGTCTAGCAGCGCCACTAGGGTCGCGCTCTTTCCCGTACCCGGGCCAGCGAGAACCCGAGCGTGCCGATGATGGTCGTGGCCGAGTATCGCGGTCTGTTCGACTGTCGGTTGGTACGGCATCTCTACTTGCTTCGGGAGGGGTCACTAAGGGGACACACAGGGTTGCGGCCTCCGTCGCTGGGAACATGCTCGAAGTGCGCGGCCTGCTTTCCGCTCGCGCTGCGCCGATGGGGACTGACCCTTTGCCCGCAAGAGACGCACTTCAGGTCTCGCCTCTTGTCGCGCGTCAGCTTCAACGCTTCCGCGACGGTGATCTTCTTTCCGCCGCTGGTCTGGCATTCGGTGCTTAGTGCCATCCGGGAGGACGTCCCTTCGGGCCGACGCATTCAAACGGAACGAGCCGGAAGTCGGCGCGTGGAAGATTATAAACGCTAGTAAGCGTCTTTCCAGCGGCGGTTGACAATCCTGCCGCGCGGGAAGGCGCGGTTCCGGCTCAACACCCGCGACGTCAGCGCGGATTGCCGATCTCCCGATCTGTAAAGTCAAAAAAGTCCCGTAAAATAAAAGCATGGGAGTTCAGCACTTACATATCAACTACGTCCCTGGGAATGGGTGGGTGCTGACAATCATGTCGCGCCTACTCCACAGCCGCGACCCGCAACTCCGCAAAGCATTCGAGGACTGGTCGGACACGCCACTCAAGGAACTGGGCTTCGCGATCACGACGCGGATGTACATGCTCGGGCTCTCCATCCGACGCCTCAACCGCCAAGTCTCTGCGCTGCGCGACGAGTTGAACGCGGACCTTCCGCAGGTGGAGTGGTGTCTGGCTAAGAACGGAGCATTCACGGTCAAAGACAAAGAGTTGCCCTACGAGTTGCTGCTCGATATGGACTCGTTCATCTTCGAAACGCGCTCCCTGTATGAAATCGTGGGCAAGTTCCTTGTCCACCTCGTTCGTGCACTGTTCGGCGAAGCTGTGACAGAAGCCGACCTTCAAGCACTCCTGTCCGCCAACGGCATCGACACGCGATGGATTGAGGAACTCAGGGAAAACAGAAAACTGTTCTTCCACCAGACCGCCCCGTGGCTCGCAGTGAGCGTCGGGGACGGGATGAAGTTCGACCCCATCTTGCTCAAGAAGCCGGTTCAAACCTTCGACGACCCGGACAGTTTCGTGGAGTTCGACCGACTGCGCGAAATCTACAATGGCTTCGTGGAGTCTGTGACCGACCTCCACCGCTACGTTCTCGAGCAAATCCGACTCCGCGAAGAATCGACGGCCGCGTGAACGGCCTCCTTACCCCTGGCGACACAATGATCCGAGTGAACTTCAGAGAGGACTGGCGGGAGTTCGTTGAGGCGGAAGCGCCGAAGTTTGGCTTACGATATTCCGCGGCATCCACGTTGGAGCAGAACACCATCGCGTTCCTGAACGCTCGTCGGCGAAATGTCCCGCGCAGGCCGAGGGTCGTGCATGAGTCCCGCGAGTTCCTCGCTCAGAATATAGGCCAGCACGCGGCGGACTATCTTGCCTTGAAGAAGCTGATCACCGAGGGCGGCGACTTGACGCCGTACCTGAGCCGAGACGTGCTGCGGAGTCGCACCGACGAGAACGACAAGACGCTCAATGCGTGGGGGCTGCACCATCTACACTTCCGTCCTTCAGGTACGCGTGACGTCCTATTCGGGCGGATCACCCACAGTGCTGTTTTTGTCGTCAAGTTCCTTCCCCACGGTTGGGCGCACCCAGAGACGTGGGTCGATTCTTCGCTGCTTCGCATCCTAGAGGACAACTGGCCGGAGTCGGCGAGCCGCGAGTTGCGCGGCATCGCGCCAGAAGCCTTGACTCCCGATCAGATGATTGCGCTCCGCAAGAACAACGTGAACTTCGCTGTGGCGATGCAGGACGGCAAAGCACACGTCGGAGCCGAGCTAGGCATTACGTGTGCCGGCCGTTGCTTACAAGATCTAGTCGATTGCGACCGCATCTTCGCGGAACTGGGTCGAACGCAGCAGATTGTCGAGCAGAACGAGACTGCCATTCGTTCAGCCCTGAACGTTCCGCTGCCGGGAGAACTCTGGATCAGAATGAGGTTCGAGGAAGATGGCGCTTGGCTCTACGAAGCGACGCGCAATGTCCGGATCGCGCTCAAGTACAGGACCGAGGCAACGGATGACCAACAAACAACAGACCTACGCCAAGGCAACTTCAAGATGAACTGAAACGACGCGGCTATATTGAGCAGATCGAGTGGATCGAAAGCAATGCTGCTCAGAGCAGGGCTTTCTGTTCGGCCA
>Ga0335078_10006257_pt1 | contig 17619 bp, 15 predicted proteins | sample Lox_Sample_32_FD_206711 | JGI IMG/M metagenome (GOLD analysis project Ga0335078, IMG submission 206711) | Soil microbial communities from Loxahatchee National Wildlife Refuge, Florida, United States - Lox_Sample_3.2 | ecosystem: Environmental > Terrestrial > Soil > Wetlands | place: USA... | reverse complement strand
CGCCGCCGGCGTGGCGCGTCCGGCCAGCGCCTGGATCTGCTCGAGCCAGTCGGCGTCGAGCCCGGCGGCCGCGAGCGGCTCGGCCAGCCGCCAGGCATCGGGCACCCCGAGTTCCTCCAGCCGGTCGCGCATCTCGTCCTCGGCGTCGGCGGCGTCCAACGCCGACAGCGCGCTCCGCTCCGCGCACTGCGCCAGCGCCTGATCGCGCAGGTCGGCGATTCGCTCCGCGTCCTCGCGCTCGATTCCCGCGTCGACGAACTCCCTGATGGTCGCGCCGATCGCCTCCAGCGCCTCGGCCAGCTCGGCCGCCGCGCGCCGGGCGGCCGACGCGGGATTGTTCAGCTCGTGGGCCAACCCGGCGGCCATCGTCCCGAGCGCGGCCAGTCGCTCGTGGTTCTGCTGAATCGCCGCCGCCCGGGCCACCACGGGCCGGACCTGGCGCATGATCCGCCGGTGGACCGTCGGCTGCGCCAGCGCCAGCCGGCGGAACTCCTCGGCCGGGATCAGGACGAGACGCACCTCGTTGAGCGCCACCATTCGCGCCGTGATCGGCGTCTCGGTCAGCGTCGGCACGGCCCCGATCCACGTCGGGGCGTCCTGATGCCCCACCGGCTCGAACCGCTCGCCATCGTGGAAGAAGGTCTGGAGCGTGCCCTCGAGCAGCAACCACAGCCCTCTGGACGGGGCGTCGCCCGGGATCACGACCTCCCCGCCCTCGGCGGCGAGCGGCTCCGCGACAGCCGCCCATGCGGCGAGCCCATCGTCATCCAAATCGTCGAACAGGTCGACCGGACGGAGGTCCGCGACCGTGACGGCGGTCCTGACGCTTTCGGTGCTCATCGACTCACCCTTCCGCCAGGTACTGGTGGATCAGCGACACCGCCATCGAACCCTCCCCTACGGCGCTCGCCACCCGCTTGATCGAACGGGCGCGAACGTCGCCGGCCACGAGCACGCCGGGCACGCTGGTCTCGAGGGGAAACGGATCGCGCGGCAGGGGCCAACCGTCGCCCCTGGCGTCGAGCCCCGCCAGGATGAAGCCGCGCTCATCGCGAGCCACCACCCCGGCCAGCCACTCCGTGCGCGGAACGGCTCCGATGAACACGAAGCACGCGTCGACCTCCTCGACCGCCTCGGTCCCGTCGCGGGCACGGACGCGCAGCGCGCGCAGCCGCCCATCCCCCTCCGCCGCCACCGCCTCGGCGCGCGTGCGCACCTCGACATTCTCGAGCGCCTCGATCTGCTCGATCAGGTAATGCGACATCGACCTGGCCAGGGAGTCGCCGCGTACGAGCATCGTCACCTTCCGAGCATAAGACGAGAAGTACACCGCCCCCTGCCCAGCCGAGTTCGCCCCGCCGATCACCACCACGTGCTGATCGGCGCACGAGCGCGCCTCGGTGAGCGCAGCGCCGTAGTAGATGCCGCGCCCCGTTAGCTCGGCAAACCCCGGGACGTTCAGCTGCCGATAGGACACGCCCGAGGCGACCAGCACGCTGCTGGCGCTCAGGCGCCCTCCCCCAGAGAGCTCGACGATGCGTCCGGATCCCTCCACGCGCAGGCCCGCGGCGTCCTGCAGGGTCAACAGCTCGGCGCCCAGGCGCCGAGCCTGGTCGGTCGCGCGGCGAGCCAGATCCGACCCACTCAGGCCTGCCGGGAACCCGAGATAGTTCTCGATCCGGCTCGACTGTCCGGCCTGCCCGCCCGGCGCCTCGCGCTCGACCATGATCGTCTTCAGCCCCTCCGAGGCGCCGTACACCGCCGCCGCGAGCCCCGCCGGGCCGCCGCCGACGATCACCAGGTCGTAGTGCTCGGCCGCGGGCTGGCCGGCGACGCCGAGTCGCTCGGCCAGCTCGAGCACCGTCGGCTGCTCCAGCACACTCCCATCCTCGAGCAGCGCGACCGGCAGGCGGCCGTCGTCGACCCCGGCCACCTTGAGGAGCTGCCGCGCCTCGGCGTCGCGCTCGACATCCAGCCACCGCGCCGGGACCTGGTTGCGAGCTAGGAAGTCGCGCAGGTCGTGCGTGGCCCGCGAGAAACGATGGCCGATCAGCCGCACCCCTCCGGACTCGAGCGCGGCGCCCGCCTCCCACGCGGAGACGAGGTCGTCGACCACCGGGAACAGCTTCTCCTCCGGCGGGTCCCACGGCTTCAGCAAGTAGTAGTCGAGCGAGACCTCGTTGATGGCCTGGATCGCGGCCTCGGTGTCGGCGTACGCAGTCAACAGCACGCGCTTGGCGGTGGGGACGATCTCGCGCGCACGCACCAGGTAATCGGTGCCCGACAGCCCAGGCATTCGCTGGTCGGCCACGAGCAGCGCCACCTGGTCGCCCCGCCGCGCCAGCTCTCGCAGCGCCTCGAGCGCCTCCTGCCCCGAGCCGGCGCGGACGATCCGGTAATGCTCGCCGAACCCATGTCGGAGATCTCGGGTGACCGCAGCCAGGACCGCCGGCTCATCATCCACGACCACGATCGCCGGACGCCGGCGCGGAGCCTCGTTCATAGCCCGACCCTAACCAACGCGTCAACCCTCACCCGGCGGGCGCCGACTCGGGTGATCTGCTCCATCGCGCACCGGGCCTGATCCGACGTCCTTCATGCTCAGGCGCTCGCGTGCGGCCACCCTCCGTCGCGGTCGAGGTCGTTGATGGTTAGGCGCGCGAAATGAGTCGCCTCCCACCTACCGCCCGAACGCGGTCACGTCCGTCTCGCTAACCTCCTCGCCTTCGCCAAGGGCGGACTCGGCCGCGAAATCCTGGTAGGACTCGGCTTCTGTTGCCACGATGACCTCTGTTCTGCCAGCGCGGCGATCGACCCTGACGAGGAGCGCGCTTGCTCCCATAAGAGAGCTCAGGGCCTGATGCGGTGAGCTGGCCTCGGGCAGGCGATGGCGGAAGTATCGATGCGTCATTATCCTTCTCCTTAGACCGTGAATTGACAGCTCCGGCTGCGGTCTTGCACCTCGACGTACTCCGCTTGGGCCTCAACAACTGCGCCGGTCGGAAGTCCGGTGAACGTGTAGAACGTTGCCCCGATGCCCTGCTCAAGTGTGGCGGATGGGTATGACCACGTTATCGGCTGGCCCGGCGGCCGAAGATACAGCACGGCTGCGGATCCATCGGGGTCACTGACGCCCAGGAGAATCCGAGTTAGCTGCAGGATGTTTCCGCCCACGTTCTCGAGCCAGAGCGACGCATCAGACCCAGAAATATTGATGCTAACTTGCAAGTTGAGGTTTTCGGTGAAGATCTGCTGCGGGAAGCTACACGTCATTTGACTCACTCTCTTTGTTCGCGGTTATGTGTGTGTGTGTCGCCATCGATCCCGACAATGGGGTAGGCGCCTCGCGGGCGATTGCTCACAATGGTGAAGCAGGTGCCTTTCTTATCCGGCCGAGGCACGCCGCCGACGCCAACCGCAAGACCGCTTGGCGAGCACGGAAGCGGATCCCATCACCATCGAGCGGTCGTCGCTATAGACCGAATCACTCGGCTGCGCCCGCGCGCGCCGGCACCGGTTCTATGGGCCGCGTGCCCGGCTGCCAACGCAGCTCGTAGATGTGGTTGTCAACGATTCCGACGTAGTCCACGTGCTGGGTGCCTTGCGCGGAGAAGACGTATCCAGCCGGCGTGGCCAGCGCCGCGGGTGGAGCGTGAGTTTCGGCGGTGAGGTCGCTGTAGTGCCAGCCGTCGCTGGCCCACCAGAGCTCGTGCATCGTACCGTCGTCCCCCGCACACACGACGTGCTGGGTGCGCTGCGCCTCGAACGCATATGCGCACTGGATTGACGAAGCGAGGACAGGAGCCCCCGAGGCGGCAGTCAAGTCCTCGTGATGCCAGCCGTCGGTGCTCCACCAGAGTTCGTGGACGTGGTGGTCTTGTCCTATGTAGTCCACATGCTGGGTTCCCTCGCCGACGAACACGTAAGCCGCGAGGCCACTGGCGTCAGGGAAGGGGGAGCCTGTCGTCGCTGACAGGTCATTGTGGTTCCAGTGACCTGCTTCCCACGAGAGCTCGTGGATGTGGCCATCCATCCCGACGTAGTCAACGTGTTGTGTGGCCTGATCGGCAAAGACGTACCCGACCGGGCTGATTCGAGCCGCCGGAGGGGCGCTTGCTGCGGCCGCGATGTCGTTGTGATGCCAGGCTCCGCTCTGCCACCAGAACTCGTGAACTTGGAAATCGCTGCCGACGTAATTGACGTGCTGCGTGCCTTCCGCATCGAACACAAAGGCACACGGTGCTTGCACGAGGGAGAGGGGCGCGTCGGGGTTGGCGTTGGTCAAATCGTGATGGTGCCAGCCGTTGCTGTCCCACCAGAGTTCGTGCACGTGGCAGTCGGCGGGAACGTAGTACACGTGTTGCGTACCCTGGGCGGCGAAGACGTAGCCGGCGGCTCGATTGCCGCGCGATTCGTTGGGAACCTCGGGAGCGCCGCTGGCGATGCTCAGGTCGTTGTGGTGCCATCCGACCTCGTCCCACCAGAGCTCGATGATGTGCCCGTCTTGGCCGATATGCACGACGTGTTGGGTGCCCTGTGCATCGAACATGTACGCGCACGGAGCGGTCAGCGTTTCCGGCGCACCGGAGACAGCTGTTAGATCGGTATAAGTCCATCCCATCTGAGATCTCAATCCTGTCGGGTGATTGTTTGGAAGGCTGCGAGCTGGTCTTCAGGCTGCTCTGGTTCGGGATCTACGCCATAAGCCCAGGTGACGCCACATACGTCTCGGCTGGCGTCGCTTTCGTCACCGTTGCTCTCGTCACCGTCACCGTGGCCGCCGGGAAGAACAGGGTTTGCCAGTCGGAGGATTCCGCGGTCAGTGCCGGGACGCTGTTGTACCCGGCCCTGAGAGCGTAGATGCCGGGTGTGTCACCGAATTTGTCGATTTCGATCGCCACCGCCATGGTCTGGCCCGGAGCGAGGAGATTGTCGGGTCCCGCCGCCGTCGCGGCGTACAAGCTCGCTCGGCCGTCTGGTGCGTCGATCTCGACCCCCAGGGATCGGTAGTGGGCCTGGAACTCGCCGAAATTCTGCACCGCGAAGGTGTCGACGAGGTGGCGGCCGACGAGTTGTTGCTGCTGCGGGACGGTGGTGATCAGCGTGGCGCCGGTCGGAGACGCGTCCGCCGAACCACCGTTGATCCGCATCGGGATGCCTGGGAGGGCGACGATCGGCGCCATCACGATGGGCCCGCTCAGCCTCAACGCCTGGGGCGAGGAGATGCCGATGTCCTGACCATAGGACGGCGTCTGGCTCTGATAGCCATCGGACACCAGAAGCCCTTCCCAATTCCCGTTGTCTGGGAGGGCGCTGCCATCGACAAAGGTTTCCAGGATCTTTCCGGGTTTCGCCGTGTCGACGGTCAGTATGCACTCCTGATCGTGGTAGCGGTTGTCGTAGACGTAGATCACCGTTTGGCCGCCGACGACGGCGTAGCCATAGGCCACCACCTGATGACTGAGGCCGATATTCAGGATGTCGCGGTCATAGATCAGGCCGATGGGCGCCGGCACGCCCTTGTCCAGAAAGTCTTTGATGAGGTGCGGCAGCTCCTGACGGGTCATACCCGCCGCGCCGCCCCCTGGGCAGGCGAAGGCCTCGTGCAACTCGCCGTAGACCCAGCCGCCGACCGCACCGATGAGGCCGCCGATCAGCCCGCCATCGAACACGAGGCCAAGTGCGGCGCCGACGGCTGCGTCCAGTTCCGGATAGACGCACGACCATTTGTCAAAGTTGTCTTTGAAGCTGTCAAGCAGCCGATTGAAGATCATCGACCGCAGCCGGCCGTCGGGCGGGCAGGGCAGCTGGGAACCATCTGACTCGCCGAAATCCCCCTCCCGGTGCGTCGGGATGGGAATGCCGTTGAAGTAATAGTCCAGCGACGAATAAGCCATGCCGCCGCACAAGCCCTTGGTGGTGATGACACCGCCGAGCAGGTGGTTGACAAAATCGTTATCGAAGTGCCAGCCATGCCGACCGGGTGTAAAGGTGGTCATCACCTGCTCGCCGCCGCCGGTCGCGAAGACGGCGCCGGCCGTGTCGACTACGAACAGGCCCGCGCCGGTGCCGATCGGCACGATCGTGGCCGCCGAGCCCGGCTTGGCGGTCAGGCCCACGGCCGGGGTCCAGTCGGAGAGGTTGTTTTGCGGATCGCCGGAGGCGGCACGGACAGTGCCGGTGCTATCGACGGCGCACACGGCGAAGGCCCCGGCCCAGGGAATCGCGGCCACTGTCGCGCCGGAGGGACCGGAGAAGTCCTCGGAAACCGACGCCCAGGGCCCCATAAGGCCGTTCTGAGGATCACCGCCCGCGGTCATCACCGCGCCCGTCGCGTCGGTGGCGAACAGCGCGAAATGATCACCCCAAGGCAGCACGGTCACGCGCGCGCCCGGGATTCCCGCGAAAGCGTCTGACATCGGCGCCCACGGTCCCATCAACCCGTTCTGAGGATCACCGCCCGCGCATCTGACCACACCGCTGGCATCGGTGGCGAATAGGGCGAAATGATCACCCCAAGGCAGCACGCTGACGGGCGCGCCGGCGACGCCGACGAAAGCATCGGACATGGGCGCCCACGGTCCCATCAAGCCGTTCTGAGGATCACCGCCCGCGGTCATCACCGCGCCCGTCGCGTCGGTGGCGAACAGCGCGAAATGATCACCCCAAGGCAGCACGGTCACGGGCGCGCCCGGGATTCCCGCGAAAGCGTCTGACATCGGCGCCCACGGTCCCATCAACCCGTTCTGAGGATCACCGCCCGCGCATCTGACCACACCGCTGGCATCGGTGGCGAATAGGGCGAAGTGCTTGCCCCAGCGGACAACGCTGACTCGCGCGCCTGCGATGCCCGAGAAGGCGTCGGACATCGGTGCCCAGGGTCCCATCAGGCCGCTTTGGGGGTCGCCGCCGGCGGCGAAGACCTGGCCGCCGGCGTCCGTCGCAAAAAGGGCGAAGTGACTGCTCCAGGGGACCGCGGTCACCTGCGCCCCTGCCACGCCGACGAAGGCGGCCGACATGTTCGTCCAACCGAGAAATGAAAGCGCCATCAGGTCCTCCTTAAGTCCGCTGCCGGGACGAGCTTCAGATGTGTGGCGGGACGTTCTCGATCCGTGAGCAGCCGGTCCAGCCCGGCGGTCACCCGCAGCTGAGATCCCGCGCGTTCGCGCGCGCATGCTGGTCGCGACGGTGGCCTCGTGCTGACCATCTCGATCACACAGAGGACTCACACGCCGTCCTGATACGTGACATCGAAACATTCGGGCGGGGGCGGTCGCGATCCAGCCACGCGGGTCAAAGACAGAGTTCGGTCGCGGGAATTTCTCATATCGATCGTGCGGTCTGTTAGGCTCGCGCCCGGCACCAACTGGGGGAATGGGCTGGTCATGGGCGGCTCGGCGAAGGCCTTGGGAAGCTGGTCGTGAGCGGACAGATCACGTTCGCGGCGCTGCCGCTGCTGACCGGATCAAGCGACGACGGCATCCACCTGTTGTGGACGGCGCCACCGGGGACCGGGTATTCGGTCGATGGCTGGTACGTCCAGCGACGTGCTGCCGCGGACGGCCGAAGATCGAGTGCTACGAGCTTTCCCCACTGGAGCTCGAGACGCTCCACACTGTGCTCCGCCTCCACACTGTGCTCCGCCTCCACACGGCGCTCGCCGACTTCGCGATGCGCGTCGGCCCGTGCCCGCAGACGGCCTCCGGTGCGGCGCCGGGCTCGATAATCGTGGGCGGAGCCCGCCGCGTCTATGGGATCACGCTGGCAGAGCGACACCGCTACGTCCGCGTCGCCGCCGGCGTCGCGGAGATGCTCGGAATCGCGCTACGCGACGGGAAGGCAGTCGCCGCCCGCACCACCGCTACGCCCGGCGGGGCTCAGAGCCTGATCCTCGAAGGCCTTGACGTCGACGAGGTGCAGCTCTACTGCCAATCGGAGGCCAAGTCACTCGAGCTGTGCCTCGACATCGCGCCGACGGCTGCGCAGGATGCCGCGCAGTGGGCGAGCGCGACGGTCATCGCCAAGGGGCTCCAGGTGCCGATCCATGCGCTCGATTCGACGCTCACCTCGCAGGCGGCCGAGGACGCGCGCGCCGGCGCGCGACTGCTCCCCGGCGAGCAGTTCGACGCCGACGGGTTTCACGCGGTGTCCAAGCTGATGAACGGAGCGGCGGCCGACGCACAGGACGAGCCTCCGGTGTGCGCGAGCCTGATGCTGCGCGATGAGCCCGGCGACCCGTTCGTTGATGTCAGCGCGTGGTCGTACGCACTGGCACTGACGATCGACCCACAGCGTGGCGACGGATGCTTGGGGTTTGGCCTGCTCGACCATGCGAAGGATCTCGAGCCGGGCCAGACCTACGACTACCGGATCTCGGGCCACTTCCGCCGGCGCGACGTCGAGGAGCCGCTCCATTCTTCGCGATCCGCGTGGCGGTCATTTCCAGCAACTACGACCTGGGGTCGGACCCTGGGCTTTGGGAGAAGCCGCGGACGTACGCGCGGTTCCTTGGCGCGGAGTTATCGCTCGCGGACAGGCGGCAGCGGTTGTTGGTCGCCATGCCGAATGGGTTTGGCTTCAACTGGCCGGGTCACGCTACCGCCAGCACCTATGGATTGCTCGCGACTGTGCCCCTGGGCAGCGGCGCCGGAGCGAGTCTCGCGGCGGCGGCGGAAGTTGCCATACGCCGGCTGGCAGGCGCCTCGGGAGTGGCGCTCCCTCCGAGCCAGCCCCGCCGCCGGTACCGAATCGGCGCGGCCGGGGGGCGCTGGCGTTCTGACGATCATCGGCGCCGTCGTCGGCGGGATCGCTGCACTGGTTGCGTTCGCGATCGTCGTCACGCGAGTACGGCGTCGGCTCGCGCTGCGGCGGGAACGTCAGCAGGCTCCGAGGGGTTCCCGGCTACCGCGAGAGCTGCGGTGGGCCATTCCCGGCCTGGTGGTGTTGTGCGGGGTTGCGGTCGCCGCACCGATCCTTGCGTTCGGCCGCTCCACCCGCACTAGCGCTCCGAGTGCCTACTCGCCTGTCTCGCTCGTGTCGCCTCCGGCCGCCAGCTGGGGTGCCGGTGCGCGTCGCGCCCCCGATTTCTCACTCCGTGACCAGGACGGCCGGCCTGTATCGGTCGCAGCGAATCGAGGGCACCCGGTGATCGTGACGTTCGTCGATCCGCTGTGTCGCAACTTTTGCCCCCTCGAGGCGCAGGTGCTCAACCAGGTTGAACGCCAGATCCCGGCCGCTCACCGGCCGGTGATCCTCGCGGTCAACGTCGACGTGTACGCAAGCGCGCGCCGGTACCTCCTCCAAGACGATCGGGAGTGGCGTCTCGTTCCAGAGTGGCGACACACGGAGGCGGCGTACGTCCTCGACGCGACCGGACACGAACGTGCGCTGTTCGCGTGGCCGTTCAACCCGCAGGACGTCGAGCGGGTGCTTCGTCAGCTAGCGTGAAAGCCGAGAGGCCAGCAGGGGAGCAGAATTCCCAGTGCACTTCTCGACAGCATTGCGACGGCCAAAATCATCACCACCCGGAGCGAGCGCAGACTGCCACAACCACGCTCGAGCCGCACTCCACGAATCCTTTCACGAGTTCGCGACGCAGATGCTTCCATGCCTGCGAGAAGTCGGCGCTCCGACCGGTGGCCAACGCCAGCAGCGAAGCTGTCCCCGGCAGCGCGGCGCTCGCAACACAGTCTGGCGGATCTGCGCCCGGACGCCGCCCGAGATCGCGTGTGATGCCGCTGCTCCGGGCCCCGCACGCCGGCACAGTGCGCGCGCGCTTCCTAGGCGGCGTCGTCTGGATGCTGACCCTCAGGGAGCACGCGAACTTCCGCGCCAGACGACGCGAGGTCACGGAGGCTCTCCGCGATCGTCTCCGCGTCTTCCTTGCTATCCCATCCGACATTCGCACCTGGGCCGGCGATCACCGGCTCCATCCACCCCCCGTTGGGCTCGGGTCGGATCCAGATTCTCCATCGATAGCCAGCGGGCACTCTGCCAACCTAGCGTCGCGGTGAAGAGCGAGCAAGGGAAGATGGTTCCCACGTGGTTAGCAGCGCGTTACGTAGATACGTTGGGAGGTTGCTCCGGCGTGACCGGAGACGAGTTTCTAGCCCAGCGGACGCTTCATGCGCGATCCCGCCGCCTCGAAGGACCGCCCGCCCCGGCGGAGGGCAGACGAATTCAGATGCTCGTGCTGTCGTCGTTGGACTCGTGCGTACTGCCCAGAAGGGGGCAGGGAGCAAAGCGCGCCCGCGCCGACTGAACCTGCAGCACCGGAAGCGCCGCTCAGCCATTCGCTATCACTTCTGTGGTGAGCGATGGCATGCGTCTGATCGAGCCGGTGCGCCGGTTCCTCTCCGCGCCGCGGTGTGCGGTGTTGTCGACGCTTGGGCCGGACGACGCGCCCCGGCAGGTTGTCGTTCACTACATGCTTGGCGACGACCACATCCGAATCAACGGACACCGGGATCGCCGCTGGGTCGCCAACGTCCGCCGCGATCCGCGAGTCGCTCTGATCGTGCACGACGATGCCGACTACCTGCACTACGTCTCGATCCGTGGTCGCGCCGCGCTGCTCGACGAGCGCGAAGAAGCACTCGCTGAGGCGATGAGACAGGCCGAGCGCTACGGTGAGGACCCGGCTGACTTCGCCGGCCAGCCCCGAGTCAGCTTCCGCGTCGATCCCGAGCACGTCCACGAATACCGCTGAGCCAGCCCGCGCGGAGCGCGCTCGGTACTGCTACCTATGCGACCGCCCTGGCCATTCGCTTGATTCGAGCCTGGGACTGGTTGCGCTCTCTGTTGCTCGATGCGCCACGAACCCGGCGCGCCCCCGCCCTCACATCAACCTCGAGGAGCCCCAAATGACGGGCGCTGGCCGCCGCCTCGTCGCCATTCCGATCCCACGGCTGGCGGAGTTCCAAGCGCGGAAGCGATCGTCGGCGACCCGTGCAGTTCGGGCTCAAATGGAAGTTCTGTCTTCGTTCGTGGCTGGTGTGTCCCGGTCGAGGACGCGGGATGAGGCGATCCAGCCGACCGTGCCGAGCAGCAAACCTGGATTCTGTGCCTGCGGATTGATGTCGTAGACATTCAACGCAGAGGAGTTGAACCGCGCCGTCACCTCGGCGAGCGAATCTGAGTTCACGGTCTCGTAGGCCTGGATCCCGAACAGCAGCTTGCGGGGATGAAAGACTGCCGTCGCGAGATCGATGATCTCCGCGACCGGAGGTGTCGTGCGCCGGAGGTTCAACCCCGCTACTGGGTCGAGCGCTTCTCCCCACGGCGGGGAGATAAACAGGATGACGAGCTCGTCATCCCGGACAGTCAACCTCTTGAGGCCCTGTTGGTAGCTGTCGTGGCGCACGTCAATCCCGAGGCCAATGATTGACAGATTCCTACGTGTCAGTCGAAACACGACATCGTCTTGCTCGAAGCCCACGCTACGGTCGGGTTCGACGTGACGCGTGATCCAGTACAGGGTGTTTCCCGAGCCGGCGAACGGATCAATAACGATCGACCTGTTCCCTGTTACCGCCTTGGCCACCGCCGCGAGATCACGCGCGATCAGATCGGCAAACAGGTCACGTGTGCATTCGACCGCTGTGCGGCCCAAGAGCCGGACGCCCCTGGCATACCACTCCGCGGGGCTTAGACCATAGATCGAGACGAAGTCCGGATCTCCGAACGTGTCGAGACCGTAGCGCTGCACCTCCCACAAGTCGACCAGCTCGTTTCGCTTCTCGCCTAGCAGGAACGTCCGATCGTACGCGCGCGTCTGCATGTCAGGTCCTTCGCTTGGCAGTATTGGCCGGGATCGCGGCTATCGCGCGCTCGGTGAGGGCCGTGATTGTCAGGCTCGGGTTCGCGCCGACGTTGGCAGGGACCGCGGAGCCGTCGCACACCAGCAGGTTCTGGTAGCCAAAGACGCGGTGGCGTTCGTCGATCACGCCGCTGGACGGGTCGCGGCCGATGACCGCGCCGCCGAGGATGTGGGCGGTGGTGGGGATCGCCAATGCTGCCTCCATCACGACGGACTGTGCCGTGCCCCCGATCCGGTGCTGGATCCACTCGGCGACCCGATAGGCGGCGGGAATCTTGTCCGGGTTCGGGTTGTCTGGGTCTTGCTCGGTGGTCAAGACCACGTTTCCGTTCGGCCACCGACGTTTGACCCTAAGCCGCATCGCGTTGTCGAGCGATTGCATGACCAGCAGCACCATCGTCCGGCGCGACCACCCGCGGATCCGCGCTGCGCGGAGGGCCGCCACCGGGTGACGCGCCATATTGGCCAGCAGGTGCAGCGGCTGGTTTCCGCGATGCCCTGCCTCGGTCATCAGAGCGAACAGCAGCGACTGGGAGTCGGCCCCCTCGCCGTACGTGACCGGCTCGATGTGGGTGTCGGAATCCGGGTGCACGCTCGAGGTGATCGCAACGCCGCGGGTGAAGTCGCGCGAATCGTCGGGAGCGGTAACCGCGAGGATCGATTCGCTGTTGGTGCGCACGAGATACCCGAGCCGATCGGAGATCGCGGGCAGCGAGCCGCGCAGCTTGCAGCTGAACAGCAGCTTGTTGGTGCCCAGCGCGCCCGCCGCCACGATCACGCCACGCGCGGTCACCCGGCGGCGGTCGCGGCGGAGCCAAGCGCCGGAACGCTCGTGGGTGACCACGTAGCCGTCGGATCCATCGCGTGCCCCCAGCGGGCGGATGTCGCAGACGGTCCGTTCCGCCAGCACCTGCGCGCCGCGGTGCTCGGCCAGGTACAAGTAGTTCTTGACCAGCGTGTTCTTCGCGCCGTGAGGGCAGCCGATCATGCACCGCCCGCAGCGCATACAGCCGGTCCGCGCGGGTCCGTCCCCACCGAAGAACGGGTCGGGAACGGTCTTGCCTGCCTCGCCGAGGTACACGCCCACCGGTGTCTTGACGTACGTGTCGCCGAACCCGTGCTGCTGCGCGTATTCCTTGAGGAGCAAGTCGGCGGCGGTGTCCTGGTCGTAGCTGACCACGCCCAGCATCCGCTCTGCCTCGTCGTAGTAGCGGGCGAGGTCCGCCTCCCAGTCTGCGAGCCCGGCGATCTGCGGATCGGTGTAGAACGCAGGGCGGGCGCGATAGAGCGTATTGGCGTACCCAAGCGAACCGCCGCCGACACCGCAGCCTGACGCCACGAAGATGTCCTTGAAGAGCGTCAGGCGGAAGATGCCCTTCATCCCCAGCTTCGGCATCCAGTAGTACTTGGCCGCGTCCCAGGTCGTCTTCGCGAAGTCGTCGTCGGCAAACCGGCGCCCGCATTCCAGTACCGCCACCCGATAGCCCTTCTCGGCCAGCCGCAGCGCGCTGGTGCTACCGCCGAACCCGGACCCGATCACCAGCCAGTCGTACTCGAGATGCTCGCTTCTCATCGTTGCCCCTCGCTCCGATTCCTTGTCCCAAGTCTGTCAAGTCGACAGACCTAGCGGCATGGGCCCCCATGGCAGGTCGCCGAGGGGCCAATATGCCCCAGAGCGACAGTCCCCGCGCGACCGAGGGCGGCGTACGCGCGCTGTCAGATCCGCGCCCCCGCTAAAAGGATCAACCGGCCAAACGCAGTCCTACGCAGAAGGGGCATCTCGCCAAACATTGCTTCACGGCGCGGCGATCGTCAGAACGGACAAGTCCTACGGCTGACGACCCAACAGCGGGCGGCCATTGCTGCAGCTTCCATGTTCTGCCGAAACTCGCGATCGGGTCGGATCAGGGTCTCGGGTTAGGTGCGTCGCGAGCGCTTGGTGGCGTCGTAGCGGCGCCGGTCGCGCTTGGTCGGGCGGCCGCCGAGGTCGACTGGTCCGCCGAGCCGGTACAGCTCCGCCTGACGCTCTCGCTCCGCGACGCTGTGCTCGGTCTCCTCATATAGATCCGCCGCCTGTGCGGCCGAGACGCGGCGTTCTGCCGCGCCGCGCACGATCACGGTCCGCCGGACAGGACCGATCGTGATCTCGAGCTGATCGCCGGCTGCGACGTCGCGGCTTGGCTTGACCGCCACGCCGTTGACATGCACCCGGCCGCCACGGACGGAGGCCGCTGCCAGCGCGCGGGTCTTGAACAGGCGCGCCGTCCACAGCCACTTATCGACACGCATTAGCACCCCGGAAGTACGGCTGTGGCCCTCGGCCCTCAGGACCTCGACCACCACTGCGCGGTGGTCCGCCTGGATCTCGATCACCCCATCCTTGACCGAGCCGACCACGCCGCGCCGCTTCTAGTTTGCCAGCGATCTCCTTCGATCCAGCGTCGTCGACCGGCACACCAAGAACCGTGGTCATGGCCTTCACGTCCGTGACGGTACCCACTCGTCATCCACCCAACGTGGCTTGATGCCACGGCACCTCTCGCGCTTCAGGCGAGCCGGCATGGCGGAGCATCGCCCGCTCGACGCCGAAGCAGGATGTAGTCCTGGACGCCGAGCGCGCCCCCGGGCACGTACGCACAGATCTCGAACCACCGCCCCCAATGGTCGAACACATACCGGCGGGTGTGAAAGGTGCGCTGATACCAATCAGGGGCCGGATACTCTGGTCCGAAGACGTCGTCGATGAAGACGATGCCCTCGTCCTGCAGACGCTCGCGGATCCGCCAACCGTCGTCGCCGAGGGCGACCTCTCCGTGGGTGCTCAGAACCAGAAAGCCGCCCGGATTCGTAACCCGCTGCAGCTCGCTGAGCCACGCGTCCTGCCGCCGCTCGTCGAGATGAGTGAACACGCTGTGGCCGAACACGAGCTCGAACTCAGCGTCCGGGTACGGGAGCGGCGGGTCAGCGCCGTTCACCCTCACGTCGGCGTATGGCAGATGCTCGGCACACCAACGGATCGCGTCCGCGTCGATGTCGGTGCCGCATAGCGCGCATTTGCGACTCAGCTCCTCCATCCACAGCAGCACTCGCCCGCAGCCGCAACCGAAGTCGAGGATCGATTCGAAGGACTCGAGCGTCCGTCCGGCAATCCGCAGGACCCGCTTGAGATCGCGGACAGACTCACGCCCCGTCCAGTAGAACCACGCGCGGTCCGCACCCCCGACCACGCGAGATATCAGCTCGTCGCCCGGGTCCGGCATCGACGCCGCCTCCGATGGCATCCCCACATCAGACATCTCTCAGAATTCTCGGTACAACGCGCGGTCTGGTTCAAGCGACCAGTTTGCCGCCGAGCGGCGTGAAATGAGAGTCTGGCTAGAGCCACGATACGAGTCGAGCGCGTGTGCGACGTGCGGGCCCGGACGAACCGCCGTGGCTCCGTGCCACCCGTTCATACTCGAGAGGACCGCCAGCACGGGTCCGAGGGACTTTGGGCCGCGCGCGGGACGAGCACGCGGACTGGTCTCTCAGTTTGGATGCACTAGAGGCCTGCGGGTGAGGTGGAGGTCAGCCAGGAACAGATAGGCGGTCAGAGCCAGGACCGCGACCGACTCAGAGGCGATCGCCACGACGATCGTCGGTCGAAACCCGGAGTCGGTGAAGCCGAACAGGCTCGAGGTCTCGCTGATCCAGAGTCCGATCACCGACGTCGCTCCGATTGCGATCCCGCCCATCGCGAGCAGCGCCCGCATTGCAGCCGCCTGGCGTGGCGTGAGGCGTCGCAGGGGAAGCAGCAGGCCGAGTCCGACCAGGGTGGCGGAGATGAAGTTGAGCAGGAACAGCGTCCCGATCGTGGGGATGGTTGAGAACTGGTCGGCCCAGTACTCGTACAGGTGGTCGACTCCCGTGGCGAGAACGCCGACGGCCCCGAGGACAAGCGCGAGCCGGGCGAACATGTTGCGTTTCTGGTGCTGATTCATTGGGGGATCTGAGAGGCCCGCATCTGCCGCATCTGCTCGCGGGTTCAGCCTCGCCGGCCCGGTAGCAAGCGGTCGGGTCAATAGCCGTAGCTGGGTGTGTTGTAGCTCGAGGCGGCCTGCGCCTGCGAGTGTGCCGCCGAAGTGATGGCAGCTCCGCTGCTCGCGAGCACGTACCAAAGCGCGCCGAACTCGCTGAGGCCCTGACCTCGTGCCTGCCCGGGGCCACGATCCCCGATGAAGTAGTACAGCGGGTGACCGGCATACGTGACCTGGAACCCTCCCGCGGGCCGCTTGATGGTTCCGATGTCAGCAGCGAGAGCTCCCGCACGTGCCCGGGGGCGAGCGTTCGACGTGAACGGCGGCCAGACAGCCTGACCCGCAGCCGACAGGGTGCTGAGGTCCGGCTTATCCCCCTCGAATAGATAGAGAGTTCGACCGTTCGCATCGACGAGCGACTTGCCGAGCTGGGTCTGGTGAAGCGAGATGGCAGAACTCGCCGGTGCGCTCGGCCGGACCGTGTGTGCGCTTCCGCCGCTTGTCACGACGACGGCTGCGACGATGGCGGCAATGCCGACTGCAAGGACGGCGATTGAGAATCGTAGGCGGTTCATGGGTGGTGCTCCTCTGATTGGGTTCGCGCTTAGGCCAGCCGCCGCTCGGCGGCGTCTGCCTCCCCGGCCAGCTCGTGGATGGTCCGGAGGAACTTCCCGGATTGACCATCGAACAGGCGGTCCGCCGTGAAGCTCGTGATCGTCGCGACGGCGCCGCCGTTGCGGTCGAGCGTGGGGCGCACGATCGAGCAATCGGGCAGATCCCGGGCAAGGAACTCGCAGGGCTCGGGCAGGATCAGGTTGGTCTGATTCAGCTCCCCGCCGGCAGCGTTGAGGTCCGGGAAGGTGACCCCGGTTTCCGGATCGGTGACACCGGCCAGCGGCTGCGCGACGGCGTTGCCCGCCTTGTCATGCCATAGCGAGAAGTGGTTGGTCTCGACGCCTCCGATCGAGACGATGATCCGCAGCACTTCGAGGCTAGTCGCCTTCAGGGCCATGATGCTGTACAGACTCGAGCCACCCTGCTCGATGTATGCGAAGTGGAAGCCGGCGGTGTTGGCAATCGCCTGCATCCGCGTCGCTTGAGCGCCCGCCGGCGGCACCGGCGCCGGGAGCCCAGGAGGAGTGTCTGCGTCGTTCAGCGGGATTGCCGGCTCGCCCTTGATGTTGACGGCCTGAGGGAAGTGCGCCCTCAGGTCGGGGTTCTCTGTGCTTCGGTAGCGCGCATACCAACTGGCGTCGACGTCGAGCGACTGCAGGTTGGTGACACGGCCAATCTGCCTGGCCCCAGTGGCCTTGCTGCTCGGGAGCGTGCGGAACTCGTCCAGGTTGACCGGCTGTGCGCCCTTCGACCGCAGGTAGGCATTGAGGAACGCCGCGTGGCTCAGCTCGTCGTCGGTGTTGTCAGCGATGTACTGAGGCATGTCGCTGTCCAGGTTCGAGAGCGCAGCCATGTACGCAGGGTTGCCTCCGTTGACGCCGCCGAGCTCGTTGTACTGCTGCCACAGGTCGCTCTCGATCAGCTCGATAGCGGCCAGCAGTCGCAGAATCGCGACATCGCCCGGAGTGAGCCTCGTGCCGGCGCCAGCCGCCTCGCCGGCGAAGACGGCGCTGCCGCCCGCGGCCGCCGCGCCCGCCATGCCCACCCCGCGCAGGAACGAGCGCCTTCCGACGACCCGCCGCCACTGGGCGTCGAGGTCGGCGTCGACCGGTGATTCGCCGAGCGGCCTGGACGTGGAATCAGTCTGGTTGCTCATGTGACTCCTTCGCT
>Ga0335078_10006255_pt1 | contig 17623 bp, 10 predicted proteins | sample Lox_Sample_32_FD_206711 | JGI IMG/M metagenome (GOLD analysis project Ga0335078, IMG submission 206711) | Soil microbial communities from Loxahatchee National Wildlife Refuge, Florida, United States - Lox_Sample_3.2 | ecosystem: Environmental > Terrestrial > Soil > Wetlands | place: USA... | reverse complement strand
GCCTCATACCTTCCCGTCGCGGTCATGAACCCCGATACGGGCCCGACAGGTATTCCGACAGCATCCGCGTGGCGCTGAAGCGCGGCCCGAGGGTCGTCAGCGAGGCCCGGATCCGGGCGATCCAGGCCACCGGCAAGCCGTGTTCGTCGCGCTCGTAGAACGCCGGGACCACCTCCTCATCGAGCAGCCGATGAAGCTCGGCGACGTTCCGGGTGTCCTGCGCCCGATGATCGTCGTCGACCTCTCCCTCGATCGCCCAACCGTTGTCGCCGTCGTACCCCTCCGCCCACCAGCCGTCAAGCACGCTCAACTGGAGGCCGCCGTTGATGACCGACTTCATGCCGCTCGTCCCGCTCGCCTCCAACGGCGGACGAGGGACGTTCAGCCACACGTCGCAGCCCCTCACGAGCCATGCCGCGGTGGCGAGATCGTAATCGTCGAGGAACACCACGCGCTGGCCGATGATCTGAGCGCGCTTCATCCCGAACAGGCGCTTGAGCACGCGCTTGGCGTCGTCGTCTCGGGGGTGGGCCTTGCCGGCAAGCACCACCTGCACCGGGTGGTCGCCGCCGAGGAGTTTCAGGGTCCATGCCGGATTTCGGGTGAGCAGGTCCAGACGCTTGTAGGTGGCCACACGCCGCGCGAAGCCGATCGTCAGTGTGTTCGGATCGAACGCGGTGGCAGCTGCGTCGACGTAAGCGCGCGGGTCGCCGCGGAGCAGCCGCTCGGCGGCGCTGCGTACTCGCACCTGTGCGACCAGATCGGCGCGCTGGCGCTCGCGCGCACCCCACAGGTCCTCACTCGAGATACCCTCAACGGCGGCCCAGGTGCCGGGCTCCGCCGCCCGGGTCATCCAGCCCTCGCCCAGATGCCGGTCGAGCAGCTCGCGGATCGGGGTGCCGATCCAGGTCGGCACGTGGACGCCGTTGGTCACGTAGCCGATCGGGACCTGCGCGACGGCCAGATCCGCCCACAGCGACTGCCACATCTCGCGCGCGACCTCGCCGTGACGGCGGCTGACGCCGTTCGCGGCACGGCTCATCCGCAACGCCGCCTGGGTGACGCCGAAGTCCTCCGCGGTGTCTTTCGGATCGGTGCGCCCGAGCGCGATCACTTCTTCGGTGGGGCATCCGAGTTGCGCCAGCAAGCGGCCGATCGCGTCTTCCACCTGCGCGGGCGGATACGTGTCGTTGCCGGCTGGAACTGGGGTGTGAGTCGTGAACACGGTGCGCTCGCGCGCCGCGGCGAGGCCGGCCGACAGGTCCTCCCTCGAGTGCAGGTCCTGGCAGGCGAGCTGCACCGGCGCGAGCATCGCGTGGCCCTCGTTCAGGTGGATCACGCCGGGCTCGATCCCGAGCGCGGTCAGCGCCCGCACGCCGCCGGCGCCGAGCAGCACGTACTGAGCGAGGCGGATGTGCTCGTCGGATTCGTACAGACGCGCGGTGATCCAGCGCTCGACCGGGCCGTTCTTGGGGAGGTCCGCGTCCAGCAGGAACAGCGGTATCCGTCCGACATCGACGCGCCAGATCTGGGCGGTCACGTCAGCGTCGTAGATCGAGACCTCTATCGTCAACGGCCGCTCGTCGGGGCCAGTCACGACCGCCGCCGGGAGCCGCTGCGGGTCGGTGTCGATCCAGTACTCGTGCTGCCAGCCGCCGGCGTCGATCCGCTGGCGGAAGTAGCCCTTGCGGTACATCAGGCCGACCGCGACCATCGGGACCGCGCAATCGGACGCCTCCTTGAGCAGGTCGCCGGCGAGGGCACCAAGGCCGCCCGAGTAGATCGGCATCGACACATGGACGCCGTATTCGGCGCACAGGAACGCCACCGGCCGCGCCGGGTCGATCGACGGGTAGAAGGGTCGGTCCAGATCGGCCTTGACCTGCGCCTCGAGCGTCGCGGCGCGTTCGAGCAGGCCGTCGTCGGCCGCAGCGCGCTTCAAGGCACTCGCGGACGCCTCCTGGAGCATTCGGACCGGGTTCTGGAGCGTGAGTGCGAACCGCTCGGGATCGACCGAGGCAAACAGCTCTGCGCCACCTGGGAGCCACGACCAGCGGTAGTTGTACGCGAGCCGCGCCAGCGGCGCGAGGGCATCGGGCAGCCGTTCCGCGAGCTCCGCCGCGGCGCGCCGAATGTCTTCGCGGCCGTCGTTCATCGTCACCCGGCCGTAGCTCACGGCCGGGCATTATCGGGCAACCGCTACTCTCGCGCTTCTTGACCGGGTTGGCCAGCAACTGCCGCCTTGGTGTGCTCGCGTTCGGCGACTCGATCACGAACGGCGGCGGCGAGCTCCAGTGGGGGGTGGCGCTGCAGTCGTGGGCGATGTGGGTGGCGCGCGGGCTGGCGCTGCCATATACGTGCTACGCGGTCGACGGAGCCCGGGTCGAGCACGTGGTCTGGCAGCAGATCCCGGCGTTCTCGCGGCTCACGGACGGCTGCGGACCGCCGGCCGGGTATCAGCTCGGCTGTCTGTACATCGGAGTCAATGACGTCCGGCTGCCGGATTGGGACCCGGCCGCATTTTCCGTCGGTTTTCGGAGCGCGCTCGAGTTCCTACTCGGCCGCTGTGAGCGGGTGCTTGCGGTAACGGCGCCGTTGGATCTGGGGCGCCCCCGCACGCCGGCTCGGGTTTCCGAGCTGGATGAGGTCATATCGACTGTCGCCGGCGAGCTCGGGACGCTGTTGCTCGATCTGCGGCCGTGGGGCGCCCGCAACCTGGTGATGACCGACCACGTCCATCCCACTGCGTTCGGCCAGATCAACATCGCCGAACGGGCGCTCGCGGTGCTTTCGGCGGACGGGATGCGCGTCGCGGTCCGGCCGTCGACGCTTATCCAGTTCTCGCCGAGTTGGCGCATGCGGCTCCAGGGCGACTGGACGTACGTGTACCGCCACGCAAAGGTGACCGCCTGGTCGCCGGCGGTCCGGGGTCGGTCCGCGATCCGCTCCCTGCTGCTCGGCTGAACCGGAGGAGAGCCCCGCGAAGTGACGAGGTCAGAGGCTGGTGGAGGGACCGGGTCAGAGACCGGCGGGATGAAGGACCGTCGGAAACGTCGAGAGGTACTCGGCGGACGGCGTGCCGATCTTCTCGACGCCACCGCCACCGCCCCAGGCGCCGTGCGACCCGCCCGACTCGTAGAACTGGCCGCTGATCTCGATGATCACGTGGCCGCTCTGGCCAGGCAGCGCCCGGTCGTAGACCGTGACGTACTGGCCGGGGCCTGACTCCATCCCGGCCTGCTGGGGGAGCGAGGTCGTGTCGACCGGCTGGCTCAGGTAGCCGCCGGCATGGAGCACCGCGGACACGAACCCGGAGCAGTCGTAGCCGGCCTGCGGCCCCCAGCCGCCGTGACCGCCACCATAAACGTAGGGCTTGCCGACGAGCGAGTTGGCCATGTTGGTCATCGCCTGGACCTGCGCCGGCGCGTTCCCGGACGTGGTGCCCAGGGTCGATCCGGCGGTGACCCCGAGCGAGCTCGTGGCGGGAAGCAGCGAGGACAGATTGGGTGTGAGCGTGTCCGCAGAGCTCCCGCTCGTCTCGCCGATCGCCGAGGCCATCAGCGAGTCGGGTGAAAGTGCGCCCGTGCCCGACGGGTCGCTGCTTCCGAGCGCGGAGGACAGCGCGTCGCTGAAGCTCGTCGACCCGGTGCCGGCGGTGGCGCCAAGCGACGCTCCGCCCGAGTCGGTCGTGGTGGCGGAGGAGGCGAGGGCACTGCGTGGGTCGGTGAGCTGTTGCTGCATCGCCAGGATCTGGTCAATGCGGCTCGTCACAGCTTCGATACTCATCGTCCACTGAGATCGGCGTTCGCGCCGTCAACTTGAGCCGCCGGCGAGTCCGGGTTTTCTCCACACTCGATCCCCTGACCCGATGTGAATGCGGGTTCAGCCACCTATCGTGGGGTCAACTCAACGCTCGTGGCGGGCGATGGGCCCAATGAGGACTTATCCCCCCTCGCCGCCGCCGCCGTCCGGCAGGCGAGCGAGCCGCCCGGCCTCGGTAGTCGACTCCCGGAGCCGTCGCGCCAGCGCCGGCGTCAGCGCGCCGGGCTCCATCCGCCACCGCCAGTTGCCACGAGTCCGGCCCGGGTTGTTCATGCGAGCCGAGCTCCCCAGCCCCAGGACGTCCTGTGCCTGCACCATCGCCACCCGCGCCGGCGACCGCAGCGCCAGCCGGATCAGGCTCCACCACGGCTGGCGCTCGACCACCCCGTAACGGGAAAACGAAGCGTCCACAAATCCACGCTCATCGACAGGCAGCGACGTGTACCACCCCCGCGCCGTATCGTGATCATGCGTCCCCGTGTACACGACTCGGTCCTCGACGTGGTTCTCGAAACGATGAACGCTCTCAGGCGCCCGTGGGTCGAACCCGAACTGCAGCACGACCATCCCGGGGAAACCGAGCGACTCGCGAAGCCTCGTGACCGCCGGCGTGATCACCCCGAGGTCCTCCGCCACGAGCGCAACATCGCCGAGCGACTCCAACACCGCGTCGAACACCGCCCGCCCAGGCCCGCGCTGCCATGTACCGGACCGAGCCGTCCGAGCCCCGGAAGGCACGGCCCAGTACGACACGAACCCGCGAAAGTGATCGATCCGGGCCAGATCGAACAGCGACAGCGTCCGCCGCAGCCGCTCGACCCACCACCGGTACCGCCGGCGGCGCAGCGCCGGCCAGTCGTACACGGGATTGCCCCACAGTTGCCCGTCATCGGTGAACGCGTCCGGTGGCGCACCCGCGACCAGACCGGATCGGAACATCCACGGATGGGCCCGGTGGTCGGCGCTTCCCGGCGCCACGTAGATCGCGACGTCGCCGAACAGCCGAACCCCCCGTTCCGCCGCGTACTCACGCAAAGCGCTCCATTCGCGATCAAACCGCACCTGATCGGCCAATGCCCCTCGAGCTGAGAACCGCTCCCAATCGACCGCCCAGAACGCCTCGCGCTCGCGAAACGAAGCCACTTCGGAAGCCGAAACCGGAGCCCGCGGCGAAGCCAGGAACCCGGGCCAGGCCGCGAACGCCGAGCGCGACTTGTACGGAGAGCCGTAGCGGTCCGGCGGGCCGACCGGCAGCACCTGCCACCAGGTCTGTCCCGCCGCCGCCAGCCAGTCGACGAACCGGTACGCCTCCGGTCCGAGCCGGCCATCCGGGAGTGAGGTTAGATGGAGCTGAACACCGCTTGAGCGCGGTAGCTCGATCATGTAAGAGCCAACCTGAAACCTGCCCGCCGATTCACCGATCGTTGTTTACCCATCGCGCTGGGGGATATTTTCGACTCGAAGCGCGACCGGGCCTTTACCAAGCACGTCCGTACACCGGGAGCACGCCTTGACGAGCGCCGCCACAGAACTTCATCCAAGCCCGACCTCGAACCGGGGCGGGGCCAAGACCAAGCAGCCGCCGCCACGCATCGTCATCCAGTACCCGACCCCCGCCGTCGACGGCGGTCGCTACGCGGCCAAGCGCTGCGTCGGAGATACCGTAACCGTCGAGGCCGACGTCTTCCGCGATGGTCACGACCTCCTCCGGGCGGTCGTCCGCTACCGAGGACCAGGAGACACCGCGCACCACGAGGCCGAGATGCAGCGGATCGACGCCCACCTCGGCGGCGTGCGCTGGGCGGGCAGCTTCGACGTCGACCGCCAGGGGCGCTGGGAGTACACGGTCGAGGCCTGGACCGACGTGTTCGGCACCTGGCGCGACGAGCTCCAGAGGAAGGTCGCAGCCGACCAGCATCACCTCGCCGGCGAGCTCTCCGAAGGCGTTCTGCTGCTGGGGACCGCGAAATCGGCCGCGACCGAGAAGGCCGACAACGCGCTGATCGATCACGCGATTACCACCCTCTCGAACGCCGACATCCCCGAGGCGGCCAAGCACGACGTCGCGCTCGGCCCCGAACTGTTCGCCACGATCGAACGGATCGAGCCCCGCCACGGCAGCGTCACCCTTCCGGAGCCCATCACGATCGAGGTCGACCGGCTCCGCGCGCGGTTCGGCAGCTGGTATGAGCTGTTCCCCCGCTCCTGGGGCGGCCTGAAGGGCGTCGAGCGCCAGCTGCCCCACCTGGCCCAGCTCGGCTTCGACATCGTGTACCTGCCCCCGATCCACCCGATCGGGCTGACCAACCGCAAGGGCCGCAACAACTCGCTGACTGCCGTGGCGACAGATCCCGGCTCGCCGTGGGCGATCGGCGACCGGACCGGCGGTCACGACGCCGTTCACCAAGACCTCGGCACGATCGAGGACCTCAAACGGCTCACCCAAGCCGCGAGGAAGCACGACATCGACATCGCGCTCGACTTCGCGATCCAGGCCTCGGCCGACCACCCGTGGCTTCACGAGCATCCCGAGTGGTTCCACCGCCGCCCGGACGGCACGCTCAAGTATGCCGAGAACCCGCCCAAGCGCTACCAGGACATCTACAACCTCAACTGGGAATCGCCGGATTGGCGCGGACTCTGGGAGGCGCTGCGAGAAGTCGTCATCCAGTGGGTCGACTGCGGCGTCAAGGTGTTCCGCGTCGACAACCCGCACACGAAGCCGTTCGCGTTCTGGCAGTGGCTGATCGGAAGCGTCCACGAGCACGACCGCGATGTGATCTTCCTCGCGGAGGCATTCACCAGGCGAGCCGTGATGCGCCACCTCGCCAAGATCGGCTTCACCCAGTCCTACACGTACTTCACCTGGAAGAACGCGCGGTGGGAGCTGACCGAGTACGTCTCCGAACTCGCGCTGACCGATGAGAGCGACTACTTCCGACCGAACTTCTTCGCGAACACGCCGGACATCCTGCACGAGTACCTCCAGCACGGCGGCAGGCCCGCGTTCGAGGCCCGTCTGATCCTCGCCGCCACGCTCAGCCCGACGTACGGCATCTACTCGGGCTACGAGCACTACGAGAATGTCCCTGTCCGCGAAGGCTCAGAGGAGTATCTGCACTCGGAGAAGTACGAGATCAAGGAGCGCGCGCTCGACGGCCCGATGCTCCCGCTGGTCCAGCGCCTCAACCGGATCCGGCGTGACAATGTCGCACTCCAGGAGCTCACCAACGTCACGTTCCTCGACACGGCCAACGACGCGCTGATCGCCTACGCGAAGCAATCGCCTGGGAACGCCGTGATCACCGTCGTCAACATCGACCCGCACCAAATACAGGAGGGCCTCGCGATCGTGCCCGCCAACCTCGGTCTGCCTCCGAGCTTCACCGCACACGACCTGCTCACGGACGAGCGCTACCAGTGGCGGATCGGCCCGAACTACGTCCGTTTCGAGCCGGGCGTCCGCCAGGCGCACCTCGTCCGCGTCGAGATGTGACATCAAAATGAGCGTCGGCCCTCCCACACTCACTCACCTGATCGCGCGCGAGACCCGCGGGGTCCAACGGCCCGGCCCCCCCCAGCACGATGGCGGCACCGAGACCCAGGCGCAGGCTCGCCAGTGGTTCGAGGCCGAGCCGCTGTGGTTCAAGCGCGCGGTGTTCTACGAGATCCACATCCGCGGGTTCTTCGACGCCAACGGCGACGGCTCGGGCGACTTCCGCGGGCTGACCGAGAAGCTCGACTACCTCCAGTGGCTGGGCATCGACTGCATCTGGCTCCTTCCCTTCTACAGGAGCCCCTTACGCGACGGCGGCTACGACATCGCGGACTTCACCGCGGTGCACCCCGACTACGGCAACGTCGACGACGTGCACGAGCTGATCGAGGCCGCGCACGCACGGCGGATCCGGGTAATAGCGGACCTTGTGATGAACCACACCTCGAGCGACCATCCGTGGTTCCAGGATTCCCGCTCGAGCCCGGACAACCCCAAGCGCGACTGGTACGTGTGGTCGGACACCGTCCACCGATACGAGGACGCCCGGATCATCTTCATCGACACCGAGACCTCGAACTGGACCTGGGATGACACGGCCGGCGCGTACTACTGGCATCGGTTCTTCTCCCATCAGCCCGACCTCAACTACGACAACCCCGAGGTGCAGGAGGCGATGCTCGAGGTGCTGCGCTTCTGGCTCGACCTCGGCCTCGACGGGTTCCGCCTCGACGCCGTGCCGTACCTGTTCGAGCGCGAGGGCACGATCTGCGAGAACCTCCCCGAGACGCACGCGTACCTGAAACGCGTTCGCCAGGAGGTCGACTCCATGTACCCCGATCGCGTGCTGCTCGCCGAGGCCAATCAGTGGCCGGCCGACGTCGTCCAGTACTTCGGCGAGGGCGACGAGTGCCAGATGGCGTTCCACTTCCCGGTGATGCCCCGGATGTTCATGGCGATCCGGCGCGAGGAGGCGGTTCCGATCTACGAGATCCTCGAGCAGACGCCGACGATCCCGGACACGTGCCAGTGGGGGCTGTTTCTGCGCAACCACGACGAGCTGACGCTCGAGATGGTCACCGACGAGGAGCGCGACTACATGTACGCGGAGTACGCCAAGGATCCGAGAATGAAGCTGAACCTCGGAATTCGCCGACGCCTCGCGCCGCTGCTCGACAACGGCCGCGACGAGATCGAGTTGCTCCACGCGATCCTGTTTTCGCTGCCCGGCTCGCCGGTGCTCTACTACGGCGACGAGGTCGCGATGGGCGACAACGTGTTCCTCGGCGACCGCGACGGGGTCCGGACGCCGATGCAGTGGACCGGCGACCGCAACGGCGGCTTCAGCCGAGCCGACTTCGCCCAGCTGTACGCGCCGCCGCTGATGGACCCCGTGTATGGCTTCCAGGCCGTCAACATCGAGGCCCAGCTCCGCACTGCTACGAGCCTCCTACGCTGGCTTCACCGCTTCATCGCGCTGCGCAAGGAGCACCCCGTGTTCGGGTTCGGCTCCTACGAGCCGATCGAGCCCTCCAACCCCCGCATCTTCGCGCACATGCGCGCTTTCGAGGATGATCTGGTTCTGTGCGTTCACAACGTCGCCCGATCCGCCCAGGCGGTCGAGCTCGATCTCAGCGCCTACGAGGGGCGATACCCCGTGGAGCTGTTCGGCCGCTCACGGTTCCCGCGGATCGGCGAACTGCCGTACCTGCTGACGCTCGCTCCTCGCGGCTTCTTCTGGTTCCAGCTCGTCGACGGGGACGACGAAACCGATGAATGAGCGCGTCCAGATAACCGCGGACGAGATCCGCCGCGCCCTCGATGAGGAGGAGCTGCGCGAATGGGTACAGCAGCAGCGCTGGTACGCGTCGAAGGCACGCTCGGTGTCCGGTATCGACATCGTCGAAAGCATCCCGCTGCGCGAGGACCCGCTGCTGCTGCTGACGCTGGTCCAGACCCGCTTCGCCACCGGTACGCACGAGCTGTACCAGCTGCCCCTCGCCCTGCGCTCGGCCGACGCCTCCACCGACATCGCGGGCGGTGAGTCGATCGCCCACACCGATGAGTGGACCGTGTACGACGCGCTCGCCGAGCCCACCGAAGCGCTCGAACTGCTCCGGCGGATCGAGACCACCGATGAGATCACGACCGCCGACGGCCGCTTCAGCTTCCACCAGTTCGTCGAATCCGGCAACGGTCTAGGCCAGGCCACCGAGGTCCGCCTGATGGGCGTCGAGCAGTCGAACTCGTCGGTCGTGTTCGACGACAGCATCGTGCTCAAGGTGTTCCGCAAGCTCGAGCCCGGCGTCAACCCCGAGCTCGAGATCCTGCGTTTCCTCACCTGGCGCGGCTTCCCGAATATCGCGCCGCTCCACGGCTGGTACGACTACGAGGGGCAGGCGTTCATCTCGACGCTCGGCGTGGCACAGGAGTTCCTCCCCGATGCCGTCGGCGGTTGGGAGCTCGCGCTTGACGAGCTGTGGTCCGCGCCCGAGATGTTCCTCAATCGGCTCGGGAGCCTCGGCACCGTAACCGCGGAGCTCCACACGGTGCTGGCCTCGGACGCGACCGATCCGGCGTTTTCGCCCGAGGAGCCGAGCGTGGAGGCGCTGTCGCTGTTGACCGCGACGATCGACGAGGACATCGAGCGGATCTTTCTGCGGCTGCCCGACGACGAGCGCCTCGAGCCGATTGCCGGCCGCGGCCAGGACGTGCGCGAGCGTCTCGCCGCGCGCGCCCAGATCGGCGTCGGGGGCCGTGTGATCCGCACGCACGGCGACTACCACCTCGGACAGACTCTGCACACGCCCCGCGGCTGGGTCATCATCGACTTCGAGGGCGAGCCGGCCCGGCCGCTGCCCGAGCGCCGGCAGAAGCGCTCGCCACTCCGGGACGTCGCGAGCATGCTGCGCTCGTTCGCGTACGTCAGCTCCGCGATCGAGATCCTGCGAGGTCGTCGCGCGCCCGCGGACTTCGAGCAGCGCGCGAGGGAGAGGTTCCTCGAGCACTACTTCGCCGCCGTCGATCCCACGCTGATGCCCGGCGGCGAGGCCGTGATCAACAACCTGCTCTCGATCTACGAGCTCGAAAAGGCGATCTACGAGCTTTCCTACGAACTCAACAACCGCCCGGACTGGATTCCGATCCCGGTCGCCGGCATCGGGCGGATCTTGGAGGGCGCATGACCGTCGCCACCGGTGAACTCGAGGCGCTCGTCCGCCGCGAGCACTCGAACCCCCACTCCGTGCTCGGAGCGCATCCGCAGAACGGCGGAGTCGTCGTCCGCGCGCTGCGCCCAGCGGCCAGCTCCGTGACCGTACGAGCCGACGGCAAGCCGGCCGTGGAGCTCAAGCGAATCCACCCGGGTGGCGTGTTCGAGGGCGTGATCGAACCGGCCAAGTTGCCGCTCCGCTATCAGCTCGAGGTCGACTACGGCGACGCCGGCAAGTTCACGATCGACGACCCGTACGCGTTCCTCCCGACGCTGGGCGAGCTCGACCAGCACCTGATCGCCGAGGGCCGTCATGAGGAGCTGTACGCGAAGCTCGGCGCACACGTCTCGGAGCACGAGGGCGTGGCCGGCACCGCGTTCGCCGTGTGGGCGCCGTCGGCCCGCGCGGTCAGCGTCGTCGGCGACTTCAACTCGTGGGACGGGCGGCTGCACGCGATGCGCTCGCTCGGCTCCACCGGGATCTGGGAGCTGTTCCTCCCGGGCGTCGGGCCAGGGACCAATTACAAGTACGAGATCCTCACCCAGGACCATTCGATCCTGCTCAAAGCCGACCCTTACGCGTTCGCCACCGAGGTGCCGCCGAAGACGGCTTCGGTGGTGTTCGAGTCCGAGCACCAGTGGAGTGCAAAGGACGCGGCCTGGCTGCGCGAGCGTCCCGAGGAGCGCCCTGCGATCGAGCGCCCGATCTCGATCTACGAGGTTCATCTCGGGTCCTGGCGGCTGAACCCGCTCGAGGGCAACCGGTCGCTGACCTACCGCGAGCTCGCCGACGAGCTGTCCGCGTACGTCAGGGACATGGGCTTCACCCACGTCGAGCTCCTGCCCGTGATGGCGCACCCGTTCAAGGGCTCGTGGGGCTACCAGGTCACCGGCTACTTCGCCCCCACGCCGTTCTACGGGGAGCCGGACGATTTTCGCGAGTTCGTCGATCGCCTGCACCAGAACGGCCTCGGGGTGATCCTCGACTGGGTGCCCGCGCACTTCCCCCGCGACGAGTTCGGGCTCGCGCGATTCGACGGCACCGCGCTGTACGAGCACGCGGATCCCCGTCGCGGCGAGCATCCGGACTGGGGCACGCTCGTGTTCAACTACGGGCGCCACGAGGTCCGCAACTTCCTGATATCGAACGCGCTGTTCTGGCTGCGCGAATACCACGTCGACGGCATTCGCGTCGATGCGGTGGCGTCGATGCTGTATCTCGACTACTCGCGCAACCCGGGCGAATGGGTGCCGAACCAGTTCGGCGGCCGCGAGGATCTCGACGCGGTGTCGTTCCTCAAGGAGTGCAACGAGGTCATGTACGGCCGCGAGCCCGGGATCATGTCGGCCGCCGAGGAGTCGACGGCGTGGCCGGGCGTGTCGCGCCCCACGTATCTCGGCGGGCTCGGGTTCGGGTTCAAGTGGAACATGGGTTGGATGCACGACACGCTCGGCTACTTCCAGCAGGACCCGATCTACCGCCGCTATCACCACCACGAGCTGACGTTCAGCCTGATGTACGCGTTCAGCGAGAACTTCATATTGCCGCTGTCCCACGACGAGGTCGTGCACGGGAAGGGATCGCTGTACTCGAAGATGGCCGGGATCGACAGGTGGCAGAAGCTCGCGAACCTCCGCGCGCTGTACGCCTACATGTGGGCGCACCCGGGCAAGAAGCTGCTGTTCATGGGCTCGGAGCTCGCGCAGGAGCAGGAGTGGAGCTACGAGCGCTCGCTCGACTGGCACCTGCTCGAGCAGGCCGACCATGCCGGCATCCAGGCGCTGGTCCGCGATCTCAATCGCCTGTACAAGGACGAGCCGGCGCTATGGGAGGTCGACTCGGACCCGACCGGGTTCTGGTGGCTTGAGCCCAACGACGCCGACAGCAACGTGCTCGCGTTCGCCCGCGCCTCGAAGGACGGCGAGCGCGTGGTCGTGTTCGCAGCCAACCTCTCTCCGGTGCCGCGCGAGGGCTACCGACTCGGGCTCCCGCGGGCTACCCGCTGGAAGGAGGCGCTCAACACCGACTCGCGGTACTACGGCGGCAGCGACGTAGGCAACCTCGGGGCCATCGAGCCCGAGCCGATTCCGTGGCACAACCAGCCCGTGTCGGCGCTCGTTACCCTGCCGCCCTTGGCTGCCGTTTGGCTCGTGCCCGAAACCCAGTGAGCTCGACCATGTCCGCGCCGGTTGGGGACGGCGTCGCCGAGTACCCGTGGGAACGTCCGCTCGGGGCGTTCCCGCTGCCCGCCGGCGGCGTCGAGTTCCGGGTGTGGGCACCCCACGTGGACTCGATCTCGCTCCGCCTCGGCGGGCGCGATCTGCAACTCACGGACGCCGGCTATGGGATCTACGAGACGATCGCAGAGGCGCGTGCCGGCGACGACTATGCGTTCGTCGTCGGCGGCCGCGAGCTTCCCGATCCGTGCTCCCGCTGGCAGCCGCAAGGGATCCGCGGCCCGTCGCGCATCCTCGCTCTGCCCGCGTCCGAATCGGGCTTCCCCACGCCGGGGACGCGGGAGCTCGTGATCTACGAATTACATATTGGGACTTTCAGTGACCAAGGGACGTTCGAGGCCGCCATCGAGCATCTGCCCGGGTTAGCGGAGCTAGGGGTGACCGCGATCGAGATCATGCCGGTGGCGGAGTTCCCCGGACACCACGGCTGGGGCTACGACGGCGTGTACATCTCGGCAGCGCAATCGTCGTACGGCGGACCGCACGGCCTCAAGCGATTAGTCGGGGCGGCGCACGAAGCCGGGCTCGCCGTGATCCTCGACGTCGTCTACAACCATGTCGGCGCATCGGGCACCCCCGCGATCGAGGCGTTCGGTCCGTACTTCACCGGCCGGTACGCGACGCCGTGGGGAAAGGCGATCAACTACGACGACATCGACTGCGACCCGGTCCGCGAATGGGTCCTGCAGAGCGCGGTCGGATGGGTGCGCGACTTCGGGATCGACGGCCTGCGCCTCGACGCGATCCACGCGATTTTCGATCAGAGCGCCGAGCACATCGTGGCCGCGCTGGCCCGGCGCGTCCACGCCGAGCGCGACCACGCTCTCGTGATCGCCGAGAGCGGCCTCAACGACCCTCGGGTCATGCGCGACCGCACGGCCGGCGGCTGGGCGTGCGACGCCTCCTGGGCGGACGACTTCCACCACGCTGTGCGCACCCTGGTGACCGGCGAGCTCGACGGCTACTACTCCGACTTCGGCACCGTCGCGCAGCTCGCCAAAGCCTGGCACCGTCCATACGTTTACGACGGGAACTACTCCCCCTTCCGCCGCCACCGGTACGGCGCTCCTGCCGACGACGTGCCGGCCGAGCGATTCGTGGTATTCGACCAGAACCACGACCAGGTGGGGAACCGCGCGTTCGGCGGCCGCCTGCCGCCGCCGGCGCGCCCGCTCGCCGCCTTCTGCACGCTGCTCTCGCCGTACGTCCCGATGCTCTTCATGGGCGAGGAGTACGGGGAAGACGCGCCGTTCCAGTTCTTCTCCGATCACATCGACGAGTCGATCGCGCAGGCCACGCGCGAGGGCCGGCGAGCTGAGTTCGCCTCGTTCACGGCGTTCGCGAAAGAGGAGATCCCCGATCCACAGGACCCGGCGACCTTCGAGCGCTCGAAGCTCACGCGCCGGCGCGACCCCGCGCTGTCGGAGCTGTACGTCAAGCTGATGCAAGCCCGTCGCCGGCTCCCTCCGGGCGACGTCGACGCGATCGAGTTCGACGAGGACGCGCGGTGGCTGATCGTGAGGCGGGGTACGTTCGAGCTGGTTATGAACTTCGCGAGCGAGCCCCTCCGCGTGCCGTGTCCGGATCGGTCGTCGGTGATACTCGCGACGACGGCCGAGCCCCCGACCCTACGCTACGGATACGTGGAGCTTGCGCCGATGTCGGGAGCGCTGATCGCTTGAGCGACAACGGGGTGTGGCCCGGCCGCCCGTTCCCGATCGGCGCTGCGTGGGACGGAGGCGGGACGAACTTCTCGATCTTCTCCGAGCACGCCGCCGGCGTCGAGCTGTGCCTGTTCGACGACGATGACAACGAGAGGCGAATCGAGATGACCCAGCGGACCGCGCTCAACTGGCACTGCTACGTGCCCGGCGTGAGTCCGGGCCAGCGGTACGGGTTCCGGGTCCACGGGCCGTACGCGCCGCTCGAGGGTCACCGGTTCAACCCCTGCAAATTGCTGCTCGATCCGTACGCCAAGTCGATCGACGGCGTCGTCGACTGGGCCCACGATGCGAACGTGTTGCCGTACGTTCCGACCGCAGAAGAGGACGCCGACCTCGAGCCCGACGACGAGGACGACGCCGCGGCGATGCCGAAGTCGGTCGTGATCGATGACGCATTCATCTGGGAGGGGGATCGCCCGCCGCGGGTCCCGTTCGCCGACACGGTGATCTACGAGACCCACGTGAAGGGGTTCACGATGCTCCACCCCGAGGTCCGCGACGACCTCCGGGGCACGTATGCGGGGCTCGCGTCCGAGCCCGCAGTCGCCTACCTGCACCACCTCGGCGTGACCGCCGTCGAGCTGCTGCCGGTTCACCACATCTCCGACGAGTCGTTCCTGGCGGAGCGAGGCCTCACCAACTACTGGGGCTACAGCACCATCGGATATCTCGCGCCCCATTCCGAATACTCGGCTACCGGACGCCGCGGCGAGCAAGTCCGCGAGTTCAAGGGGATGGTCAAGGCGCTCCACCGTGCCGGGATCGAGGTGATTCTCGACGTCGTCTACAACCACACCGCCGAGGGCAACCATCTCGGCCCGATGCTGTCGTTCAAGGGCGTCGACAACCTCGCGTACTACCGGGTCATGCCGGACGACCCTCGTTACTACATGGACTTCACCGGGACCGGCAACTCGCTGAACCCCGTGCATCCGAGCGTGCTCCGGCTGATCATGGACTCGCTCCGATACTGGGTGACCGAGTGTCACGTCGACGGCTTCCGGTTCGACCTCGCGTCGGCGCTGGCGCGCGAGTTGTTCGACGTCGACCGCTTGTCGGCGTTCTTCGACGTCATCCATCAGGACCCGGTGCTCTCTCAGGTCAAGCTGATCGCCGAGCCGTGGGACGTCGGACCCGGTGGCTACCAGGTCGGCAACTTCCCGATCCTGTGGTCGGAGTGGAACGGCGTCTATCGCGACACGATGCGCGACTACTGGCGCGGCTTCGCCACCAACGGATCGTTCGCCGAGCGTCTATCGGGCTCGGCCGACCTTTACGAGGCCGACGGGCGCGACCCGTTCGCGTCGATCAACTTCATCACCGCGCACGACGGCTTCACGCTGCGCGACCTCGTCTCCTACGACCACAAGCACAACGAGGCCAACCTCGAGGACAACCAGGACGGCACCGACGACAACCGCTCCTGGAACCATGGCGTGGAGGGCGAGACTGACGACCCCGAGATCCTCGCTCTGCGCTTCCGCCAGCAGCGCAATTACATGGTCACGCTGATGCTCTCGCAGGGCACGCCGATGCTGCTCGGCGGCGACGAGATCGGCCGGACCCAGCGCGGCAACAACAACGGCTGGTGCCAGGACAACGAGATCTCTTGGTACGACTGGAGCGAGAACCCGGAGAAGGCCAAGCTCCGCGAGTTCACTCGGCGGCTGATCCGTCTGCGCAAGGAGCACAAGGTGTTCCGGCGCAATAGCTTCCTGCGCGGTCAAGAGACGATGGGCTCGGGGCTGCCCGACGTGTGGTGGTTCCGCGCCGACGGGAACAAGATGACCCGGCGCGACTGGCAGGACGGGGAGCACGTGCTCGGGATGTTCCTCAACGGGCGCGAGATCGATACGCCCGGCCCACAAGGGCAGGACATCGAGGACGACTCGTTTGTGCTGCTGTTCAACGCGGAGCCCGAGGACCGCGTGTTCACGCTTCCCCGCCGGCGGTTCGGCGCGCAGTGGCTGCTCGAAATGTCGACCGCCGAGCCGGATGCCGAGCCGGGCAGCGCGCGTTACGGCGCGCGCACCGAGGTCAAGCTGACCGCCCGGTCGGTCGTGGTGCTGAAGCGGGCGACGTGAGCGACCCCAAGCCGATCGAGTTGCGGGCGACGTACCGCCTGCAGCTCTCCTCCGACTTCGGCTTCGCCGACGCCCGCGCGCTCGTCCCGTACCTGCGCGACCTCGGGATCTCGCATCTTTACCTGTCGCCGTCGTTGCAGGCGCGCCGGGGGTCGACGCACGGCTACGACGTCGTCGATCCACGCCACTTCTCCCGCGAGCTCGGAGGACCCGAGGAACTGCGCGCGCTGTCGGACAGCTCCCGAGCTGCCGGCATGGGGATCGTGCTCGACGTCGTGCCGAACCACATGGCGGCGGACGATCAGAACCGCTACTGGGCCGACCCCGAGCTTCGCGCGAGGTTCTTCGACATCGAGCCCGACACCGGGGTGTACCGGCGGTTCTTCGACATCGGCGAGCTCGCGGGCGTACGGCAGGAGGATCCGGCCGTATTCGAGGAGACGCACGAGCTGGTGATCTCGCTCGTCCGCGAGGGGGTGATCGACGGGCTCCGCGTCGATCACCCTGACGGCCTCGCCGATCCCGCCGGTTACCTCGAGCGACTCCGCGAGCAGGGCGTCGACCGGGTCTGGATCGAGAAGATCCTGGACCCCGGCGAACGGCTGCGTGATTGGCCCGTCTGCGGAACGGTCGGCTACGAGTTCCTCGACGACGTCTGCGCGCTGTTCGTCGACCCGGACGGGAAGCCCACGCTGACCGCGCTGTGGGAGCAGGTGTCGGGCGATCGGCGGTCGTTCGCCGAGATCGCCCACGAGGCCAAGCTCGAGCAAGTGCAGGGGCCGTTCCGGCAGGACGTCGAGCGGCTCGCCCGTGAGCTGGGGGATACGGAGCTTCCCGGCGGGCTGGACGCGCTCGCCCACGCGGTCGCCTCGCTGACCGTGTACCGGACCTACGTCGATCCGATCGCGCGACGGGTCGATCCCCAGGACCGCCGCGCGATCGAGGCGTCTGGGATGGATCAGGAGATCGCGGCGATGTTGCTACTCGAGCGCGAGGCGCCCGCGAGCTTCGTCACCCGTTTTCAGCAGACCACGCCGGCGATCATGGC
>Ga0335078_10006254_pt1 | contig 17624 bp, 10 predicted proteins | sample Lox_Sample_32_FD_206711 | JGI IMG/M metagenome (GOLD analysis project Ga0335078, IMG submission 206711) | Soil microbial communities from Loxahatchee National Wildlife Refuge, Florida, United States - Lox_Sample_3.2 | ecosystem: Environmental > Terrestrial > Soil > Wetlands | place: USA... | reverse complement strand
GCGGTGGTTTTGCTGTTGCTGGCTTGTGCCAACATCGCCAATCTGCTGCTGGTGCGATCCGTGGCCCGGCGGCGCGAAGTTGCTTTGCGGCTGTCGATGGGCGCTAATCGCTGGCGACTCGTACGCCAACTGCTGGTCGAGAGCATGCTATTGGCCCTGCTGGGCGGCGCGGGTGCTCTTCTCCTAACGAGTTGGACCGCCGGGACTTTGGCGGCCTTCTTTCCGCCTACGGCCAACATTCCTATCAGCGTCAACGGCCGAGCCGACCACCGCGTACTTGCCGTGACCATCCTTGTCTCGATTCTCAGCGCCATGATCTTCGGCATTCTGCCCGCACTACGCGCTTCCAGCCTGGCGCCCGTCACCGTGTTGAAAGAAGAGGCGGGGAGTATGTCGGGAGGAATTCACAAATCGCGCCTTTCCCGCGCCCTGGTGGTGGCACAACTCTCTCTCTCGCTTCTACTGTTGATATGCGCCGGTCTGTTCATCCGCACCCTCGAGAACGCTCAACGCTCGGATCCCGGATTTGATCCCAGCCACATCCTCTTGGCTTCTTATGAACTCTCTCCGGCCGGCTACTCGGATGCGCAGGGGACAGCCTTCAACCGTGAACTACTCGCAAAGCTCTCGGCCCTGCCCGGAGCCGAGTCGGTGACCCTGGCGGATTGCGCGCCACTCAGCTTTTCAATTCACTCCGATGATGTCTTCCCCGATGGGTACGTTCCCGAGGCTGGCGAATCTATGGAAATCAGCCGTTGCGTAGTGGGTCCGAACTATTTCCACACCCTGCGAACCCCTCTCATCGAAGGGAGGGACTTCACCGGGCAGGACAACGACAAGTCGCAGCTCGTTGCCATCATCAATGAAGCGTTCGCCACCCGGTTCTGGCCGGGGCAGGATGCTGTCGGCAAGCGCGTAAGAAACGGCCAGCAGTGGTTTACGATTGTGGGCGTAGTTCGAAACGCCAAGTATCGGCGCCTGGTTTACGCCCCTGAGCCAGTCTACTTTACGGCGCTCGATCAGTGCTATCGCGATCCGGTGACGATTCACGCGCGGTTTTCCGGCGACCCGAGAAGTTATGCCGGAGTCGTGCAAAGGACCGTCCATCAGCTTAATCCCGATTTACCTCTATTTGGCGTCACCACTCTCAAATCCAGCATGCAACTGGGGAGCATTTTTGAACGAATAGCCGGAACATTTGCCGGCGCCTTTGGATTATTGGCGGTGGTTCTTGCCGCCGTGGGCATTTACGGAGTGATCGCTTATACCACGCGCCAGCGCACTCGCGAGATCGCCATTCGCATGGCCCTGGGCGCGCAGCGCGCAGCGGTTTTGCGCTTAGTGCTGAGTCAGGGGCTGTGGCTGACCGTCACCGGTTTGGGGATCGGTATCGCGGTATCGCTGGCTCTGACACGTTACCTCAAGAGCGAGCTCTACGGCGTTGCCGCTTCCGATTTGTTGACCTACGCCGCTGTGAGTCTTCTGCTCTGCCTGGTGTCACTCGTCGCGTGCTACATTCCCGCCCAGCGGGCAACTCGCGTAAGCCCTACGGAGGCGCTGCGGCACGAATAAAGGAGTGGTTAGTGGCTGGCAGGCTGCGGGAAAAGTCCCCCGGGCTGTCATCCTGAGCGGAGCGAAGGATCGGCAGGTCCCATGGTTCAACGCTTTACGAACAACTGCAGATCCTTCGCGCCGCTCAGGATGACGGGCGTCGATTTTCTCACAGGTTCTGGCGCCGCTGCCGCGGCTTGGCATGGGGTGACGGGGTTATTCTAGCGCCTATGTGGGCGGAGAAGGGGTGACGATGACGACGTTGCTTCAAGACGTTCGCTACGGAATTCGCATGCTGGCGAAGAATCCCGGCTTCACGCTCGCGGCGGTGCTGACGCTGGCGCTGGGAGTCGGCGCCAACACCGCGGTCTTCAGTGTTGTTAATGCCGTGCTGCTCGAGCCGCTGCCTTACGCCGAACCAGACCGGTTGGTGCATGTCGAGTCGATGTGGACGCGCCGCGCACCGCGCCCGAATCCGCTTTCATACCCGGACTTCTTTGACTTCCGGGCGCAGAACCACGTCTTTGAGCATCTTGTGACCTCCCGAGACGCCAGCTTGGCGCTAACCGGCCTCGGGACGCCCATGCAGGTGGATGGCGAGATGGTCACCTGGGATATGTTCCCAACACTCGGAATACAACCTCAATTGGGGCGCGGTTTCTTGCAGTCTGAAGAGGCCGCAGGCTCGCATGTAGTCGTGCTCAGCCACTCGTTCTGGCTAAATCAGTTCGGCGGCGATCGCGGTATTGTGGGTCGGACGATCACACTCGATAGGAAATCCTACACGGTGGTCGGCGTAGCGCCATCCGGCTTCGCATTCCCGGTGAACGCCCCTAACATTCAACTCTGGACCACGATTGCTACGGATCGAGAGGCGCCACCAGGCGACGAGCCCATCACGGTTCAGCGCGGCGCGCACCTGTTGAGGGCGCTAGGGCGACTTCGGCGCGGAGTCAGTATTGAGCAAGCACGGGCTGACCTCAACGTGATTGCAGCAGCCCTCGCCAAAAAGTATCCGGACTCCAACGCCAATGACCCTCAAGCTTCGGTTCGACCGGAGCTTCAAACCTTGGTGGGTGAATCGCGAACGCCACTCTTGATTCTGCTCGGCGCGGTCGGCTTGGTACTCCTGATCGCTTGCGGAAATATCGCCAATCTGCTTCTTGCCCGAACCTCTCATCGCGAGCAGGAAATGGCGGTGCGCGCCGCCATGGGCGCCAGTCGCGGCCGTGTCGTCCGCCAATTGCTGACCGAGAGCTTGCTGCTCGCCGTTCTCGGGGGTGCGGCCGGAACGCTCCTGGCGGAGTATGTGTTGGGTGTGATGCTGCCCCTGGGCGGGCGGAGCATTCCGCGCCTCGCGCAAGCCAGCGTCGACTCGCCGGTGCTTGGGTTTTCATTGCTGCTCACCCTTCTCACCACTCTACTATTTGGCTTGATGCCCGCACTGCATGCTTCCAAGGTCAATTTTGCTTCGTCCCTGAAGGAGGGAAGCCGCAGCAGCATCGGCAAACACGATAGGATTCGCGGCGTGCTCGTGATCGCTCAGGTGGCTCTCGGCCTGGTTCTTGTGACTGGGGCCGGATTGTTGATGGCGAGTTTCCTGCGCCTGGAAAGAAGCGATCTGGGATTCAAACCGGATCATCTGCTTACTTTCTGGTTCAATTTACCGGAACCTCAGTACAACGCCGCTCAAGAAGTGGCCTTCTACGACCGGTTGCTCGAGCGCATGCGTGGCTTGCCTGGAGTGGAATCAGCCGCAGGCGCCTGGCCGATGCCGCTCACCGGCGACAACGCCACGGTCGGCTTCAATATTGAAGAGCGTCCGGCAGGGCCGGCTGATCGCCCTTCCGCCCGCATGGCGCTCATTACGCCGGACTACTTTTCGACCGCGGGCATTCCCCTGCTTAAAGGCAGGTCCTTCGACGAGCATGACGATCTGAAGGCTCCGAAGGTGCTGGTGGTCAACAAAGCTTTCGCAAACAAGTATTTTCCGCATGAGGAAGTGATCGGGAAACGCATCACGCCCGGCGCTACAGGTCCCGGCGAGAGCAAAGAGATCCCGCATGAGATCGTAGGCGTGGTGGGCGATGCCAAGCTGTTTGCCTTGGACGCCGAGCCTGAACCCATCTACTATTTCCCTTATAAGCAACTTGCCTGGGAGCCGCCCGTGGTGATGCTTCGCACCGCGGTCCCGCCTCGCACCTTGGAAACCGCGATTGGCAAAGAAATGGGAACATTGGACCCCATGGTTCCCGTATTTCAGATTAGGACCATGGAGGAGCTGTTGTCCACCCAGGTGACGGAGCCGCGCTTCCACACCGTGCTGCTGGGCTGTTTCGCCGGCGTCGCGCTACTGTTGACCATGGTGGGGCTCTATGGGGTCATGGCTTACTCCGTAACGCGGCGCACGCGCGAAATCGGAGTGCGAATCGCGCTGGGCGCCAACTGCCCCACGGTGCTCGCCATGGTCCTCAAGCGGGCGTTGGTCCTGTTGGCCGCAGGGTTGGCATTGGGTCTTGCTGCCTCGCTCGCCGCGGACCGGTTGCTCCAGAGCATGTTGTTCGGTGTTTCGGCCGTAAACCCACTGGTGTTGGGGTTGTCGGGCCTGCTGGTTGCCTTGACAGGTCTGCTTGCGGCCTACCTGCCCGCGCGCCGGGCGGCCAACGTCGATCCCATGGAGGCGTTGCGGTACGAATAGTGAATAGTAATTTATGAATAGTAAATGGCAACCTCTGTCATTCCGAGCGCGGCGTTGCGGAGAAATCCTATGAACGCACTCATCCAGGACGTCCGGTACGGAATTCGCATGTTAGCCAAAAACCCGGGCCTTGCGGCAGTTGCGGTGCTCTCGCTGGCGCTGGGAATCGGAGCCAACACGACGGTCTTCAGCATTGTTGATACCCATATGTTAAGGGCCCCGGCGGTGAAAGATCCTTCGCGTTTGGTTTCAATTGCCTCAGACTGGCCCAATGCCGAGTTTCACACGTCGTCATTTCCTGATTTTCTCGACATCCGCCACGGCGCGGACGCATTTTCCGACGTGGTGGCCTATGATGTGCGAGGGGGCTACGTCAGCGGCAAGGGGCAGGGAAAAGAAATAACCGTCGAGGTGGTCTCGCAAAACTACTTCGCAGCGCTGGGAGTAAAGCCCCTGCTGGGTCGCGTTTTTTCGCCGCAGTCGAGCCAGGCCGCGGCCGAAGGCCGCGCGGTCGTCATAAGCTACCCGCTGTGGCAAAAGTATTTCGGTGGCGACCCGTCTCTGCCAGGCAAGACCACGCTCCTGGACGGCAAAGAATTCAACGTGATCGGCATCGCTCGCCGGGAATTTTGTGGATTGCGCCAGGGATGGACGCCTGAAATCTGGGTCACGGTAGACGGCTGGAACACCATGGTTCCTGGCGAAGACCGAGAATACGCAAACCGTGGCGACCGCGGACTTCAACTCGCCGCCCTGTTGCGCTCTGGCGCCCACCTTGGCGAAGCGCAGGCGCAACTGCAGGCGCTTGCCAAGCGCCTCGCTTTAGCCTATCCGGCAACCAACCGGAACGTGAAGTTTATCGCACGCCCCGCCTTTAAACTGGCGCCGGAAGATGCCCGGGCGGGCGGACTGCTGATGTCAATGGTGGGTCTGGTCCTGCTTATTTCATGCGCTAATGTTGCCATTCTTCTGCTGGCGCAACGGGAGCGCAGGCAGCGGGAAATTGCGATGCGCCGCGCCTTGGGCGCCGGGGCCCGCCGTTTGGTTGGCCAACTGCTCGTTGAAGGTCTTCCTTTGGCAGTGGCCGGCGCCGCAACTGGAACCTTGCTGGCGGCATGGCTCATGAAGCTTGTGCCTGCCATCATTCCGGATGCGTCTCAGGTGGAACTGGCGCTGGATGGCCGGGTACTTCTTTTCACAGCGGTCATTGCCCTTCTATCCGTCTTCCTCTTCGGACTGGTTCCGAGCTTCCGGACTTCAAAGGCCGACCTGGTAGCAGTCATCAAGAGCGATGACCTGCGGTCTGGAAGGGCCAAAGGCCGCTTGCCGTTGCGCAGCATACTTGTTTCCGGGGAAATCGCTCTGTCCGTGGTGCTGCTGGTGGGATCGGCTCTTCTTTTGCGAAGTCTGAGGTACACGCAACACATCAACCCCGGATTTGACCCAAATAGAAACGTCCTCATGCTCTCGGTGGCCCCGCCTGAATTTTATGGCTATAGCAGAACGCAGACCTCCGCGATCTACCCTGCATTAGCGGCTCGCGCGGAAACAGTGCCGGGCGTGGTGCGCGCAACCTACGCTCGACGTCCTCCTCTGGCGCAATACGAGGGAGGAGAAAAGCAGGCGGTGGTAATTCCGGGGGTACAGCCGCCCCCCGGGAGCGATCATTTCGCCATTCGCTTCAACACCGTCGGCCCGAACTTCTTTGCCACCATCGGTGCGCGCCTCGAGGAGGGGCGGGAATTCAACAAGTTCGATCTGCCCTCCGCGGCCCCGGTCGTTATGATCAATGATGTGATGGCACGGAAGTTCTGGCCCGGCCAGAGTCCTCTGGGAAGGGCAATTCAGATCGAGAAGAAGGAACGTCAGATTGTTGGAGTCGTCGAGGCAGGAAGATACAACGGGATTCATGAGGAGGTTCAACCCTACGTATTCCTCCCGTTCACCCAAGTGACCTCGTTTGAGTGCCTCTTGTTCGTCGAAACATCCGGCGACCCACGGCCCTTGGTTCCAGCCATCCTCAAAGCGACGACGCCCGTCGCCAAGAACCTTCCCATCGTCAGCGCCGTAACTTTCCGCGAACATATGCGCACGGTTATGGCCGATGACCTCGCGATGGCTAACCTGCTCGGGAGCCTTAGCGTCCTTGGAATGTTCCTGGCAGCCGTAGGACTGTATGCGGCAGTGGCCTATCTGGTCACCCGGCGCACGCATGAATTGGGAATCCGCATGGCGCTGGGTGCGAGGCGCCCCGACGTGATGAAGCTGGTGCTGGCCCAGGGCTTGCGCTTGAGCGGAGCGGGCGCGGCCCTCGGCCTGGTGGGGGCGTTTGCGGCCTCCCGCCTGATGGCCGGATTCATATATGGCGTTACCGCAACGGATCCGTTCAGCTATGCGGCCAGCATTCTTGTGGCCGTCAGTGTGGCTCTGCTGGCCTGTTACTTCCCGGCACGCCGGGCGACCAAGGTGGATCCGCTGGTCGCGCTACGTTACGAATAGTGAAGGGTGAATTATGAATTCGATCGCCCAGGACGTTCGCTACGCAATTCGCATGCTGGCCAAGTCACCGGGCTTTACCGCGGTGGCGGTAGTTGCGCTGGCGCTGGGTATTGGCGCTAACACCGTCATGTTCAGCTCCGTGAATGGCATGCTGCTTCATCCCTTTGCCTTTAGAGATCAGCATCGCATCGTGGATGTGTGGGAGACGGCGCCCAAGCAGAATCAACTCCAGATCAGTGCGGCGCCGGCAAATCTGCGGGATTGGCAGGAGCAGAATAAAGGCTTCGAGATGCTCGCCGCCAGTCACGGATGGAACGTCAACCTGACCGGCGCGGGTGTTGCGGAGCGAGTCGAGGGCTATCAGGTTACCTCGGACTTCTTCTCTCTGCTGGGAATGCCGCCCCAGTTTGGACGCGCCATCACCGCGGAGGATTTTAAGCCCGGCCATACATCCGTCGTGGTTCTCAGCCACGGGTTCTGGCAGCGGCACCTGGGCGCCGATCCGGGTATCGTCGGCAAGAGCTTGCACTTGAACGGAGAGGCCTTTACCGTCGTGGGCATTATGCCGGCGGACTTCGACTATCCGGTCGGGGGCGAGGCTTGGGCGCCGCTTGAGCTTAGCCCCGCCGACAAATCGGACCGGGGCGGCCACTACCTGGCGGTGATTGGGCGCCTGAAGTCCGGGACCACCGTGAGGCAAGCGGAGGCCGATCTCCAGACCATCGCGGGGCGCTTGGCGCGTGAGTTCCCAGAGACGAACGGCGGCCACAGTGTGAGAGTGGTGGGATTGGTGCAGGATCTCACCTACGGCACTCGCCAGTTCCTTTCGGTGCTCATGGGCTCCGCGGTGTTTGTTCTGCTGCTTGCTTGCGCGAACGTGGCGAATCTCCAGTTGGCCCGAGCCACCGCGCGGGGAAAAGAACTGGCGCTGCGCCGCGCTCTGGGCGCGAGCCGCTGGCAGATCATGCGTCAGTTACTCGCCGAGAGTCTCACCCTGGCTTTGCTGGGCGGAGTGGCGGGAGTGCTCTTTGGCGGCTGGGGAAGCCAGATGCTGCAGCGCACCATTCCGCCCTTCATACTCGCCCACATTCCCGGCATCAAGAATCAGCAAATTGATTCCACCGTGCTGGCGTTCACCCTTCTGGTTGCACTCCTTACCGGAATCCTTGCCGGGCTTGCGCCGGCCCTGCACGTTTCTAACCCTGACCCGAACGAAACCCTCAAGGAGGGATCGCGGGGCTCGAGCGCCGGCCCTGGACAGCAGCGCCTGCGCGCGCTCCTGGTGGTCGGCGAAATAGCGCTGGCATTGGTATTGCTCGTGGGCGCGGGCCTGATGGTGAAGGGATTTGGCAAGTTGATGAATCGGTACCCGGGTTATGATCGCAACAACGTGCTGACCTTCCGCGTCTCTTTTGCCCCTGCAACTCCTTTCTTTCCCAGTGCGAAACCAGTAAATGCCGAGCCGTCATCACGATTAGGGCAAGCCCAAGAGCCCGGAGCTACGTCAAAAGATCGGGAGGATGCCCTTATAAGGGAATTCTACAGGCAGGTCATCGCGAAACTACAAGGACTGCCCGGTGCGGAAGCCGCGGCCACAGCCAGCAGCTTGCCTTCGGGCTGGTCGTGGAGCCGGACAGAGTATGCGGCTGAGGGGCAACCTCCCGCCGCGCCCGGCGAGCTACGGACCGCCGTTAACCAGTCCGTTTCCCCCGACTTTTTCCGCGCTTTACGCATACCTTTAGTGAGGGGTCGCCTTTTAACGAGCCAAGATGGCCCGAATACGCCACCGAGCGTTGTAGTGAGCCAAAGCATGGCCAATAGTATCTGGCCAGGTCAGAATCCGGTGGGCAAGCGCATAAAATTCGGCCGAGCGGAAAGCAATGAACAATGGAAGACCGTGGTTGGCGTGGTCGGCGATATCCAGAGATCGCCGTTCGATCCCAACCCCGACCCGACCGCGTACTTCTCATTCGCCCAACTGCCCATGGCGGAATCGTGCGTCGTGGTGCGCGCGTCGGGCGATCCGCTTGCCCTGGCTGCGGCCGTGCGAGCCCAAGTGCGCAGCGTGAGTGCGGACGATCCTCCCTACGACATGCGGACGCTTGCGCAGCTCATCTCCGACGACGTTAGCGGCGTAGAGAGCTCTGCACGCATGATGTTTGCGTTTGGCATTATCGCGCTTCTGCTCTCAGCTTCCGGAATCTATGCGCTCATGAGCTATTCGGTGACCCAGCGCACCCATGAGATCGGGGTGCGCATGGCGCTCGGAGCCGAACGCGTCTCGGTACTGAGGTTGGTTGTAGGCTATGCAGTCAGGCTGACGGTCATTGGGCTGGCCATTGGGGTGCCCGCGGCGCTGGCGCTGACGCGGCTTCTTTCCAGCCTGCTCTTCGGCGTGGTGCGCCTTGATATTCCTATTTTCGCTTCCTTCACGCTTCTGCTGGCGCTGGTCGCGGCAGCGGCGGCATATATCCCCGCCCATCGCGCCACGCGGGTGGATCCGATGCTGGCGCTGAGGTACGAATAGGCGCCCGGTGTCGGGTTAAGGGAGGGGAAACGGGCCGTAGGGAACAGGGGAATAGTGGGAACTGTGTTATTCGAATGAATTCGCTGAAAGGCAGTATGCCAGCTTGCCGATAGCTCGAAGCTGACGGCTGATAGCTTAGAAAAGGAGATAAAGATGGAATCGAACTCGGAAGTCGAAGCGACTGCTCCACGCAACCCGGAGCGAAGTAAATCCAATGGTGCCGAACTGATTATCCTGGATGGTGTAACCAAAGTCTTTTACACCGAAGAAGTGGAGACTCATGCTCTTTCAGGTATCCACCTGGAGATCAAGAAGGGAGAATACCTTTCCATCGCGGGCCCTTCGGGCTGCGGGAAATCCACCCTGCTTTCGATTCTTGGGCTGCTCGATTCGCCCTCGGACGGGAAGTACACCCTGAACGGCACGGGGGTGGAAGACCTCTCACTTTCGCAGCGCACCCGGATTCGGAACCGCGAAATCGGGTTCATTTTTCAGGCTTTCAATCTGATCGGCGACTTGAACGTTTATGAAAACGTGGAGTTGCCGTTGACATACCGCGGTATGCCTTCCTCGGAGCGCAAGCAACGCGTTCAGGAGGCGCTCGAGCGGGTGGGCATGTCGCATCGCATGAAGCATTATCCCTCGCAGCTCTCCGGGGGCCAGCAACAGCGTGTGGCCGTGGCTCGCGCCCTGGCCGGAAAGCCGTCGATTCTGCTCGCGGACGAGCCCACCGGCAACCTGGACTCGAAGAACGGCGAGGCGGTGATGGATCTTCTGCGCGAACTTCACCGCGAAGGCGCCACCATCTGCATGGTCACTCACGATCCGCGTTACGCGGAGTTCGCGGACCGGACCATCCATCTCTTCGATGGTCAGATCGTGGAAGAAACAAAATAGTCGGACGATCGGGTGATCCGGTGATCGGGTGAACAAAAGCGGGTTGGTTCGTGGCGCACGGGTGGTGTGCGCCAGGCGGGCGGTTGACTGCGGCCCGCGGGCCTCCCCCTCAAATGAGCCGCCAAGGGGCGCTCTCGCCGTGAATCCAAGGTGCGAACCTGGGTGCGCTGTTGTTCGCCCGATTACCCGATCACCCGATTCCTGGGCCTCCCGATTGCCGGATTAGAGAAGAGTCTTCAAAGGGAGCCTGGACTTTACACACTCGATTGTGTAGATTAGTGTGTGAGGGAAACCATGCCGACAAACCTGGCTATTGACGATCGCTTGATTGCCGAGGCCCAGAAGCTGGGGCATCACCGCACCAAGAAGGAAACCGTCAATGCGGCGCTGGACGAGTATGTGCAGCGCCGCAAGCAACAGCGGATTTTCTCACTTTTTGGAACCATCGAGTACGACCGGAACTATGACTACAAGCGCGAGCGGCGGAAACGGGCATGAATGTTCTGGTGGACACCTCGGTGTGGTCCCTGGCGCTGCGTCGAAAGCCCGCGGACCTGACCGCACAGGAGCGGTGGATCGTGGACGAGTTGATAGACCTGACGCATGAGGGCCGCGCTCGCGTCATCGGGCTGGTACGGCAGGAACTTTTGTCAGGAATCCGGATGGCGTCGCAGTACGAGAAGCTCCGCCTGGCCCTGCGGGCTTTTCCCGACGAGCCGGTCGGAACCGCGGATTACGAGGCGGCCGCAAGGGGCAGAAACGATTGCCGGGCAGCGGGAATCGTGGCTTCGGTTGTGGACGCGTTGATTTGCCAGGTCGCCCTGGGCCGGAAGTGGAGCATATTCACGACGGACCCTGATTTCAAATCTTACGCCAGGGTACTGCCCATTAAGCTGCACTCGGTCCGCACTGACAAGTGATCGACGGTTGCTGATGCTTGGGCCTTCCTGCTCTCCCGTTTGGGGCGGGAAGCAGGAAGCGGAGGCGAGTTTCGACTTTTCCCCCGCTAAGGAGGCATGATGAATGCTCTTCTTCAAGACCTGCGTTACGGCTTGCGAATGCTGGTGAAGGACCCCGGCTTCACCACGGTGGCGGTGCTGACGCTGGCGCTGGGCATCGGCGCCACGACGGCCATCTTCAGCGTGGTTTACGGCGTTCTCCTGCGCAGCCTGCCCTATCCCAAGCCCGAGCAGCTCGTGAGCATCAAGGAGGCGGCTGCCGACGGCCACCTGATGCAATTCACAGACCCCAACTTCAACGACTTGCGAGCCTCGAACCGCAGTTTCGCGGGTATGGCGAAGTTGTCGAGCTGGGAGATTACGGTTTCGAGCGGCTCGGTATCGGCGCGGGTGGGTGTCGCCAGCGTTTCGCGCGACTTCTTCCACGTCATGGGCGTGGCGCCGATGCTGGGCCGCGCCTTCTCCGAGGAGGAACTGCACGAGGGGGGCAGGCCGGCGGCAATCGCGAGCTACGGCTATTGGCAGCAGCACCTGGACAGCGCGACTGATCTTTCCCAACTTAAGCTTAGAATGGAAAACCGGAGCGTCGCCGTCGTGGGCGTGATGCCGCCCGGGTTTGGCTTCCCCGCTGGCAGCGACCTCTGGACTCCGGCGGAGCTCTGGGGCGAGACACCCAGCCGCACCTCGCACAATTGGGCCATGGCGGTGGCGCGGCTGCGCGACGGCGTGAACCTCGCGCAGGCGCGCAGTGAGATGTCCGCCCTCGCGCGCGGCCTCTACCAGCAATACAAGCCTGAGATCGACATGAGAGACGCCAGCGTGATGCCGCTGCGCACCGCACTCACGGCCGCGGTCCGCCCCGCATTGGTAATTCTGCTGGCTTGCGTCGGTTTTCTGTTGCTGGTGGCGTGCGCCAACGTGGCAAACCTGCTGCTGGCGCGGGCCGCGGAACGCCAACGGGAACTGGCTGTGCGCGCCGCCCTGGGCGCGGGGCGAGGACGCCTGATCCGGCAGTTCCTGGCGGAATCGCTCTTGCTGTCGCTCACCGGCAGCGCCCTGGGCGTGCTGCTGGCTGTTTGGGGCGTAGACACCCTGCTGGCTCTCGCCCCAGCCAGCCTGCCGCGGCTCAACGAAGTTTCGATCAATCTGCCGGTGCTGGAGTTCGCGCTGGGAATCTGCCTTCTGGTGGCGGTCGGACTGGGAGTGCTTACGGCGCTCCGCGCCACGGCGACCGAGCCGCAGGCGGCGTTGGCCGAAGGAAGCCGCGGATCTACCGGCTCAGTGGCTTCGCAACGCCTGGCCCGCGGTCTGGTTGGGTCGCAGGTGGCCGTGACGCTGGTGCTGCTCGCCGGCGCCGCACTGCTGGGCCGCAGCTTGCTGCGTGTGCTCTCGGTCAATCCTGGCTTCCGCACCGCGAACATTGTAACCATGGAGCTTGAAGTGCCAGGCTCGCAGCCCACCTCAATAGCTTCCGCCATCGAGTCGCTCAAAGACGCCCGGCCGGCCATCTTTATGAGCCATATCTTCGACCGCTTGCGCTCGATTCCCGGCGTCGAGGAAGCCGGTGCGGTCTCGAATCTGCCTCTGGGGGAAGCGGGGGATTGTGCAGACGGAAAGTTTCTACTGCTTGACCGCGAGCCTCAGTTCGACCCCAGTAAGCCCGAAGACCAGGCGCGCTTCGAGCAGTTCTGGACCACCACTCCGGGCGGCCACGCGGATTACTGCGTCGCGAGCGAAGGTTATTTCAAAGCTCTCGCCATTCCGCTGCTGAGCGGGCGCTTGTTCGACGAACGCGACGGCCCTGACGCGCCTCAGGTGGCGGTGGTAACCCAATCGATAGCGCGCGCCACTTGGCCCGGCCGGGATCCTCTGGGGCAGACCATTGAGTTTGGCAACATGGATGGCGACATGCGCCTGCTCCGGGTTGTGGGTGTGGTCGCCGACGTGCACTTCCGGAGCCTCGAGAAGCCTCCTGAGCCCACCGTGTACGTCAATTATCGTCAACGTCTGCGTGCCGGGCGCGACATTAACGTCGTGTTGCGCGCGGCTATTCCCCCCAATTCGCTTGTGGCGAGCGCTCGCCGCGCGGTGCAAGAAGTCTCGCCCGACGTGGCGCCACGCTTCCAGACTTTTCAGGATGTCTTCTCCGCGTCGCTTGCCACACGGCGCTTTAACCTGACGCTGGTGGGCATCTTCGCCGCCACCGCATTGTTGCTGGCCGTGGCCGGCATCTATGGCGTGATGGCCTACTCGGTGGTGAGGCGCACGCACGAGATCGGGGTCCGGATGGCGCTGGGAGCTAGCGCGCCGCATGTGCTCCGCCTGGTTCTCAGTCAGGGAATGCTGACCACGGCGGTTGGCCTGGCGATCGGAATTGCAGGCGCTTTCGTTCTGACCCGCGCCATGCAATCACTGCTCTTCGGAGTGAGCGCAACCGATCCGCTCACGCTTGCGGGAGTGGCGCTGCTGCTCGGTCTTGCGGCGCTCCTGGCCACGTACGTTCCCGCCCGCCGCGCTACCCAGGTTGACCCGATGGTGGCGCTGCGGCACGAATAAAGCGATGGGGCGATCAGCCCTGGTTGGCGGCTCGGGAAAAGGAGTATGCTACTCCCGATGCTGCAGCGGCCGTGCGGTACGAATGAAGCTCTCGGCCGTCAGTTCTCAGCTGTCAGCACACTCTTAGTACGTAGCTCTTGAAGAACTGCTTGCTGATAGCTGAAAGCTGACGGCTGACAGCTACTGAAAACTGACAACTGACCACTGACTACTTACGTGAGGACAACGCAATGATAACTTTGAGGAATCTTGAAAAGTATTATCCCGTGGGCCCGGGCAGATATTACGTGTTGCGACGCATCAACATGGATGTCGCGGAGGGAGAATTCGTGACCATCATGGGGCCCTCAGGAGCAGGCAAATCCACGCTGCTGAGCATCATTGGTATGCTGGATGGCGACTGGGAGGGCGAGTTCTTCCTGACAGAGCGCCCGATCCACAAAATGAATTTGAAACAGCGGGCGGAAATCGGGAAGCAGAACGTTGGTTTCGTATTCCAGCAGTATCACCTGTTGGACGGCCTTACGGTGGCGGAGAATCTTGATATTCCGCTCTCTTACAGGAATATCAAGTCTGCGGAACGTCAGGCGCTGGTAGCCGACGCCTTGGACCGTTTTCACATCGTGGGCAAGAAGGATCTTTTCCCGAACCAGCTTTCCGGCGGCCAGCAGCAACTGGTGGCCGTGGCCCGGGCGGTGATTGCCAACCCGAAACTGATCCTGGCAGACGAGCCGACGGGCAACCTGCACTCCGACCAGGGCCGTGAAATCATGGAACTCTTCACCAAGCTCAACAAGGAAGGAACGACCATCATTCAGGTCACGCACTCGGAAACGAACGCCGCTTTCAGCCACCGCATCGTGCGCCTGGCGGATGGATGGATCGTGTGATGGTTGATCGACGATGGTCGATTGACGATTGTCGATTGATCGTGGTCGATTGTGATTTAGGATATGACCCCAACAGAAATACAAGCAAGGACGAAGGCCTTTGCGTTGCGAATAATAAAGCTGGTCGATAGTTTGCCGCGCAGTACGGCGGGTCAAGTAATTGGCCGTCAGCTTCTGCGGTCGGCGACCTCCGTAGGAGCCAACTATAGGGCAGCCTGCCGAGGCCAATCGCACGCGGAGTTCGCGGCGAAGCTCTCAATCGTCGTCGAGGAAGCTGACGAAAGTCTGTACTGGCTCGAATTGCTTAAGGAGTCGAGCTTGATCAAACCCGCGCGACTGTTCGAGCTGCTAAAAGAGGCGAATGAGCTGGTAGCAATCAGCGCTGCGGCACGGAAGACAGCGAAGCGAGCAGCCTGATGGTGGGTGGACGGATGCCAATTGCAAATTGACCCGTCGTTCGTTCAATCAATCGACCATCGACAATCGTCAATCGACAATCCTATGACCCGAATTCTAATTGCTGACGACCTTCCCGATGTGCTGGAAGCGCTTCGGCTGCTGCTCAAGGGAGAGGGTTACATCACTGAGTCGGCGACCTCTCCGGCGGGCATCCTGGCGGCGCTCGACGCCCAGGATTTCGACCTGGTGCTGATGGACCTGAACTTTGCGCGCGACACCACTTCCGGCCAAGAGGGGCTGGACCTGCTGAGGAAACTTCAGGCGATAGACAGCACGTTGCCGGTGGTGGTGATGACCGCCTGGGGCAGTGTGGGCCTAGCGGTAGAGGCCATGCGGCGGGGCGCGCGGGACTTTATCCAAAAACCCTGGGACAACGCCCGCTTGGTCGCCATCCTGCGCACTCAGATCGACCTCAGCCGGGCGCTGCGCCAGGGCCTTCGCCTGGAGGCTGAGAACCGTTTGCTGCGCGCCGAGGGGCGTCCGACCCTCATCGCCGAATCCGCCGCCATGCGCCCGGTGCTGGAGATGATTTCCCGCGTTGGCCCTTCCGACGCCAATGTTCTGATTACGGGCGAGCACGGCACGGGAAAAGAAGTAGTCGCCCAGACACTCCACTCCCTTTCTGCCCGTGCGGCAAAGCCGATGGTGACCGTGAACGCCGGGGGCCTTTCCGAAGGCGTGTTTGAAAGCGAACTGTTTGGGCACGTCAGAGGCGCCTTTACTGATGCCAAGACAGACCGTGTAGGCCGATTCGAGCTCGCCGACGGCGGGACCCTGTTTCTGGATGAAATTGCCAACGTCCCTATCAATTTGCAAGCCAAGCTCCTGCGCGTGCTGGAGACGGGGCAGATGGAGCGAGTGGGTTCCTCGAAGACCCGGCGCGTCGACGTGCGCGTGCTCTCGGCAACCAACGCCGACGTTACTCAGGAAGTCGAGGCCGGCCGATTCCGCGAAGACCTTCTCTTTCGCCTCAACACGATTGAGATTCATCTGCCCGCCTTGCGTGAGCGGCGCGAGGACATCCCGCTTCTTGCCAATTACTTCCTGCGGCGCTATGCCGAGCGTTATCGGAAACCCCTCACCGCGTTTGAGCCGGCGGCGATCCAATTCCTTCTCGATTACGCCTGGCCTGGCAACGTGCGCGAACTCGAGCATGCGGTCGAACGGGCCGTCCTGATGGCGCAAGACGACGTGGTGCGGCCCAGTGATTTTGGCTTGCGGACGGAGCGCGAAGGCGCCTCGCGCCTGGAAGAGTTGAGCCTCGAGGAAGTGGAGTGCATGCTCATCAAGAAAGCTGTGGCGCGATATGGTGGGAACGTCAGCCAGGCAGCCTCGGCGCTGGGTTTGAGCCGCAGCGGCCTTTACCGGCGACTGAGGAAGTATGGCCTCTAGAATTGTCGATTGTCGATTGACGATGGTTGGGTGACAACTAGCTCCGAGTGGGCATGGCCTTCCGCTTGCGCAAAGGATTGATAGCCACAAGCGTCGTCACCGCCGCGAAAGCGGGGGCCCATTGTTGGGCCGGAATACGATGGATTCCCGCTTTCGCGGGAGTGACGTAATTATCGAGAGAGCGGTTCGTGGTGACGCCCTTAATCGAGATTCGACAGTCGTCAATCATCAATCGGAAATCGTCCATCAGCAACGAGCATGGCCATAGATCCCGAAGAGAGCGAACTGGGCACGGTGGCGCGACCGCCGCGCTCGCGTCGCCGTATGGCGCTTGAAAATCGTCTGATGCTCATGGCCATGGCTGCCGGCTTTCCGGCTATTCTTCTGGCCCTCATCCTGCTGTGGACGGCGTCTTACTCGTCCCAAACACGCTGGACCTTAACCCTCATTTTAGTCATGGTCTGGTTGGGGTTCTCTCTCAGCCTGCGCGGCAAAGTCACGCACCCACTACAAACTCTCTCCAACCTGCTCTCCGCGCTGCGGGAAGAGGATTACTCGATTCGCGCTCGGGGGACTCGGTCGCGCTCCGCTTTGGGCGAGGTCTTCACGGAGGTGAATGCGCTGAGTGAAATGTTGCGCGACCAGCGGCTTTCGTCCCTCGAAGCCATCGCGCTTCTGCGCAAGGTCATGGAAGAAATCGACGTGGCCATATTCACCTTCGACGAAGAGCAGCGGCTGCGCCTTCTGAACCGCGCCGGTGAACGGCTGCTGGCTCAGCCTGCGGAACGAATCCTGGGTCGCACGGCGCTCGAGTTAGGCCTGGGCGCGTGTCTCGAGGGCGAGGCGGTGCGGACCACAACGATGTCGTTCCCGGGCGAGGCCGGCCGCTGGGGAATCCGTCGCAGCACATTTCGCGAGCATGGCCGCCCGCACCAGTTGCTGGTGCTCACCAATCTCAGCCAGGCTTTGCGCGAAGAAGAGCGGCAAGCCTGGCAGCGGCTCATCCGCGTCTTGGGGCACGAACTGAATAATTCGCTTGCCCCCATCAAGTCCATGGCCGGCACCCTGGGCAGCCTGCTGACGCGCCAGCCGCGGCCGGCGGATTGGGATGAGGATGCGCGCCGGGGGCTGAGCGTTATCGAAGGACGCGCTGAGTCGCTCAGCCGATTTATGGAAGGCTATTCGCGCCTGGCGCG
>Ga0335078_10006253_pt1 | contig 17626 bp, 16 predicted proteins | sample Lox_Sample_32_FD_206711 | JGI IMG/M metagenome (GOLD analysis project Ga0335078, IMG submission 206711) | Soil microbial communities from Loxahatchee National Wildlife Refuge, Florida, United States - Lox_Sample_3.2 | ecosystem: Environmental > Terrestrial > Soil > Wetlands | place: USA... | reverse complement strand
ATGCTCGTCGCGGAAGTCCAACACCGGGCCGCAAACGATGGCGGATAGGTACTGCCGGTCAGGGCAACCGTCAAGGGATCAGGAACCGGTAATCAGTGATCAGTAATCAGAAAGGGACAGCCTCAGCCCCGTGCGGATTGCTGATTTCTGACTACTGATTACTGATCCCTGGACCTGGCAGGAGTGGAGGGACTCGAACCCCCAACCCCCGGTTTTGGAGACCGGTGCTCTAGCCATTGAGCTACACTCCTAGTGATGGCTCAAATGCCCCGGCGCGGCAGTCAAAGCAAGCCCGAACCGCCGCTCCGACGGCAACAGGATAACGCCGATGAACCAGTCCAGCTCTTTATCGCCATTCCTAGCGGCCCGCCTGACGCGGCGGATGCTGGTGGCCGCCGCCATAGTCCTTTTCGCCATGCCGGTGCTGGCGGCGGACGGTTCGGCGACCGCCTTCGTTAGCGGCATCTATGACACTTATATGGGCAGCGGCGCCAAGGGGCTTGCGCTCGATACCGAACGCACGGTTCGCCACTATTTCGAGCCCTCTCGCCGCACTTATTATCAAGGACCGAAAAAATGCCGCGCGCCACGGCGAGGTAGGGCAGCTCGACGGCGATCCATTCGTCGATGCGCAGGACTGGAATATCGATAAGTTCGACATCGAGGTCACCGATACCGGACCCGGCAAGGCGAAGGCGACAGTCAAGTTCATCAATCTCGATCAGCCGGCCACCATTGTTCTCGACCTCGTCAAGATCAAGAACGAATGGCACATTAGCGACATCACCTCGCTGCGCGACGGCAAGCCGGAATCGCTGCGCGCGCTCTTTACCCACTGAGCGAAAACGCCCGGGCGCGAAAAGGCAACTGATCCCGCGGAAAGGATTGGAGCGGGTGAAGGGAATCGAACCCTCGTCATAAGCTTGGAAGGCTTCTGCTCTACCATTGAGCTACACCCGCGCCGCACCACTTCATACAGCATTTGCGTCGGCCACGAAAACGCTCCGACCCGCGCGGAACATGCGCCATTACGCCATTACACCATGTTTGTAAGCCGTGGGCCGTTCCTATAGCCTAACCGCAGAAACAGTGCCGAAATGCGGACCAATCTGCCCGAATCGGCCGTGATAAAATCTGGGAGGAAATAATGACCATCCTGACTGGAGCCCGCCGCGCGCTTCTCGCCGGGGCTGTTGGCGCCGTTGGACTTTTCCCGTTCGGCGCCTTGGCGCAATCGGGCGACACCATCAAGATCGGCGTCATTGGCGAAGAATCCGCGGTCGCCGGCGCATCCCTCACCAAGGCCGCGGTGATGGCCGCAGACGAGATCAACGCCAAGGGCGGGCTCAACGGCCGCAAGGTTGAAATCATTACTTACGACGATCATTCGTCCGCCGCCGACGCAGTGCGCGCGTTCCAGCGCGCCGTCAGCCAGGACAAGGTGGTTGCCGTGATCGCCAGCTATATCAGCGAGGTGGTGCTTGCCATCGAGCCGTGGTCGGCGCGGCTGCACATGCCGTTCATCACACCCGGAGCCGCCAGCAACCTGATCTCGAAGGCGGTGCACGACGACTACGATCATTATAAATACACCTTTCACGGCTGGTTGACGTCGGCGTTCATCGCGCAGGCGGTTTGCGACTACGCCAAGGATGAATTTGTTGGTCCCCGCCACATGACAACCGCGGTGGTCATGAGCGAAGACGCCGCTTGGACCAAGCCGCTCGACGAAGCTTACCTGGAGTGCCTACCAAAGATCGGATTGAAGGTGCTCGACCACATCCGCTTCAATCCCGACACCAGCGATTTCACGCCGATCTTCCATCAAATCGAGGATGCTCACCCCGATGTCATTGTCACCGGCATCAGCCATGTCGGCGTCCAGCCGACCGTGCAATGGCACGATCAGCAGGTTCCGATTCCGATGGTCGGACAAAGCTCGCAGGCTACGACCAGCACGTTCTGGAAAGATACCAATGGCGCCGCGGAAGGCGTCATCACCGACACGGCCGCGGCGCCCGGCGTCGCGCTCACGCCGTCAACGGTCCCGTTCGTGACCGAATATGAGAAAAAGTTCGGCGTTACGCCGTCTTACACAGGATATGCCAGTTTCGACATGGTCCACGTCATTGCCGAAGCGATCGAGCGGGCCGGTGGTTCGACCGACCCGGACAAGCTCGTCATCGCGCTCGAAGCAACCGACCACCTGGGTACGATGGGACGTATTCAGTTTTATGGCCGCGACAATCTGTACACGCACGCGATGAAATATGGACCCGGCCTGGTCACAACCATCGCCATTCAATGGCAAGACGGTAAGCAAATGTGCGTGTGGCCGCGCGACAAGGCCAACAGCAAAATCGCCTTCCCCTCGTTTATCAAACTGCACGCCTCGGCAAATTAGGAGAAAGGGCGTTGGGCCGATTTCCCCCCTCTGAAGTCGGCCTTGGCTTCCACCGCCAGCAGGCACGCTAGCTAAACTATGCGAGCGGTCCAAATCCTGGTTGACGGGTTTGCGATCAGTTCGCTCTACGGGCTGGCCGCGGTCGGCTTTACGCTGATTTTCGGCGTCTCCGGCGTCCTCAATCTCGCGCATGGCGGCATCATGGTCGTCGCTGCCTTGATCGGTTGGGCGGCCGCCGCGGAGTTTGGCCTTAACAGCTACGCCGGGACCGGGCTTGGCATTTTGGCCGGATTGGCGACGGCTTATGCGACTTATCTGATCGTTGTGCGTCCGATCCAGCGCTCGCGCGCCATCAGGCCTGAAGAAACCGAGATCTTTGTGCTCACCGGCACGCTGCTCTGGGGCATCATGATCCAGGTCGGCATGGCGTACCTGTTCAGCGACAACCCGGTGACCATACGGCCACTCGTCGCCGGCGTGGTGAACGTTCTCGGCGTGCGCACGCCCGCCAACGAAATCCTGATCGCCATCATTGCTTGGGCGCTCATCGGACTACTTTGGCTTCTGGTCAATCGAACCCGTACCGGTAAGGCGCTGCTCGGCGCCTCGATGAACCCGCGCGGCGTCACGCTGCTCGGCTACGAACTGACGCGAATTTATTTCATCGCCTGGACGATTTACGGGCTGCTTGCCGGTATTGCCGGCGTCCTCCTCGCTTCTTTCCTGGGAGTAGGCACCGCCAACACCGGACAGCTGACGGCGAGCGCGTTTTCGATTGTCGTCCTTGGCGGACTTGGCAGCGTTTCCGGATCTCTGATTGCGGCTTACGTCGTCGGCTATCTGGAGACAATGACGGCATATCTGGTCGCGCCCACATTGCGTCCGATACCGGCTCTCATTCTGCTGGTGCTTGTGGTCTATGTGCGGCCACAGGGCCTGCTCGGACGACGGTAGGAGCACACGTGGCCTTTCTTCGTTCACGGGTGCTGTGGATCGGAGCCGCGGTCGTTGTCACTGCCGCGCTGTTGCCGCTCTGGCTCTCGGCCTATCTGCTCGGCGTGCTGACCGCGGCTTATTATTTCGGCGTCTTCGCCATGGCCTGGGACCTGCTGTTCGGCTTTGCCGGCGAGGTGAATTTTGGCCCCACTTTCCTGATCGGCTTGGGCGCCTACACCGCCGCTATTCTCAACAGTGAATTCGGCTTGCCAATTCCGGTCTGCGTCGTTGCCGGCGCGTTGGCAGCCGTCGTCGGCGGCATTCTCTTGGCCGTTCCGGCATTGCGGTTACGTGGACCCTATTTCGGCCTGGTAACCCTGGTCGCCGTATTGCTGTTGCAAAATCTCATTGTGATCTTCGCCGGCGTGACCGGCGGCGAGATCGGCATGACGGTTCCAGACGTGCTGTCGATCGATGAGAAGGTGAACTACTGGTTCGCGCTCGCGTTCCTGACGATCTGCGCCGTGCTTCTTTACGGCCTGTCTCGCTCGGCCGTGGGCCTCATTTTGCAAGCAAGCGGTCAAGATGCCGTCGAAGCATCGGCGCTTGGTTTCAACGTGACCAAGCATAAGATCGCGGCGTTCTGCATCAGCGCACTGTTTTCCGGCACGGCCGGCGCGTTGCTGATTTTCTATATGGGTACCGCTTCGATCAACACCGTCATCGATCTCGCCATCGCCGTGCAAATCATTATCGCTGCGGTGCTCGGCGGCCGCCGTACCATCCTCGGCGCCGCTCTTGGAGCGGTGGTGCTGATCGTCGCCAATGAATTTCTGCGGCCTCTCGGCCAGCTTAATACCTTTGTCGTATCCGCGGTGGCGTTGGCGGTCATTCTTTTCTTCCCCGAGGGCTTGCTTGGCTACGCCTTACATCGCGGGGAACGGGAATGAGCGGCGCGGTACGTTTACGGGTCAGCGAACTCAACAAGCGCTTCGGCGGCGTCGTTGCCGTCAAGAACATGAGCTTCGATCTGCGCGCCGGTGAAATCGTCGGCCTGATCGGCCCGAACGGCTCGGGAAAATCAACTGTCATGTCGTTGATCATGGGCATCCAGCGCGCCAATTCCGGAACGATCGCACTCGACGGCACCGATATCGCCCGCTGGCCGGCGCATCGAATTGCCCGCGCTGGCGTAGCCATCGTCTTTCAGCATTCGCGGCCGCTGCAGCGGCAGACGGTTCTGGAAAACATCAAACTGGCGCTGCTGCCCGACTCGCTACTGCGGCTGGCGACTGAAGCCTCCGTGACGGAACGGGCGCGGGCCATTGCTGAAAGCGTCGGCCTCGGCGGTGTCTTGCATCGTCATCCCTGGACGTTGCCTTTCGCCGACCTGCGCCGCATGGAAGTGGCGAAAGCGGTGGCACGCGATCCGAAAGTCGTGCTTATCGACGAGCCGTTCGCCGGACTAACCGCCACTGAGATCAAGACTTTTTCCGATCTCATCCGCAGCCTGCGCGACGCCGAGCGCGCGGTGCTGTTGGTCGATCACAGCGTTAAGAGTGTCGCGGCACTCGCCGATCGAGTCATCGCCATGTATCTCGGCGAACGGATCGCCGAGGGGAACGCCGCGGAAGTGATGCAGAACGAGACGGTTCGCCGCGTTTATCTCGGCGGTGCCATCGAAGCGGTCAAGCGCACCAGCGCCGGTGCCGATGCAGCCACCCTACTCGACATCGGATCCGTTGACGTGTTCTACGGCAAGGCCCAGGCTCTCGAGCGCATCGACTTGCGCGTCCATCAAGATGAATTCGTGTCCATCGTCGGCCTTAACGGCGCGGGCAAGACTACGCTGTTCAACGCCATTTCTGGCTTGGTCCCCTATCGCGGTTTGATCCGCTTTGGTGGACGCGACCTTCGCAACCTCACGGCTGCGGCGATTGCACGCGCGGGGATCGTGCACTGCCCGGAGACACGCGAGCTGTTCGGTTACATGAGCGTGCGGGAGAACCTCGACCTCGGCGGCGGACACTTGAGTAGCGGCGAACGCCAAACGCAATTGGCCTGGGTGTTCGAACTGTTTCCAATCCTCGAACAACGGCAAGCCCAGGCAGCGCGAACCCTATCCGGCGGCGAACAGCAAATGCTGGCGCTTGGACGCGCTCTCATGATGCAGCCGAAATTGCTTATTCTCGACGAGCCCACGCTCGGGCTGGCGCCGGTGATCCTTGCACAGATGTCAAAGGCTATTGAGCGCCTGCGCAAAGAGCGTTCGCTGACCTTACTCCTTGCTGAACAGAACGTGACGTTCGCATTGCCGCATTCCGATCGTCTCTATTTGCTCGATCACGGCCGTGTCGCGTGGCAAGGCGACCCGGCACGGTTCGCCGCAGAAATGCGGACCGGCTACCTGTGAGCTAAGCCAACAGGCGGCGCACCGCGGACTTCCAGCCTGCGAGCTTTCGCTCGCGAGCCGCAGCGTCCATGCGCGGCACAAATCGCCGCTCCCGCCGCCATTGCGCTGCAAACCGATCAGGCTCGGGGAAAAAACCGGCGTGCAACCCGGCGAGATAGGCGGCACCGAGTGCCGTGGTTTCGTTGATTTCCGGCCGGTCGACAATTGTATCGGTAAGATCGGCCAAACGCTGCATGGTCCAGTCGGACGCCGCCATCCCGCCGTCCACGCGCAGAACTTCGAGCGCCGTATCCGCCTCGCGCCAATCCGCACGCATTGCCGCAAGAAGGTCGACCGTTTGCAAACAAACGCTGTCGAGCGCCGCCTGCGCGAGCTCCCGCGGGCCAGTACCGCGGGTCAAGCCGAACAACGCGCCCCGCGCGTCGGGCCGCCAGTAGGGCGCGCCGAGGCCGACAAAAGCAGGAACCAAAAATACCTCTTGCGTCGGATCAGCGCCGGCCGCGAGCGCCCCGCTTTCTTCCGCGCTGCCGATCACGTGCAGACCGTCGCGCAACCATTGCACGGCCGCACCGGCAACGAAGATCGACCCTTCGAGCGCATAGGAGCGCTTGCCGTCGAGTTGATAGGCAATCGTTGTGAGCAGCCGGTTGGCGGACTTGACCGGCGTCGTCCCCGTATTGAGCAGCGCGAAGCAGCCCGTTCCGTAAGTCGATTTGACCATCCCGCGCTCAAAACATGCTTGTCCGATCAGCGCCGCCTGCTGGTCGCCGGCGATCCCGTAAATCGGTATGCCGGCGCCGAACAGATTCGGATCGGTAGACCCAAAATTCGCCGAGCTGTCCAAGACTTGCGGCAGAACGCTTTTGGGCACGCCAAAGAGCGCGAGCAGTTCGTCGTCCCAACACCCCTGCCGAATGTCGAACAACAACGTTCGCGAGGCGTTAGTGGCGTCAGTCGCATGGACTTTGCCGCCGGTCAGCCGCCAGAGCAGATAGGAATCCACCGTGCCGAACGCGAGCTCGCCGCGATCGGCAAGATCGGCGATCTCGGCCTTGCTCTGCAACAGCCAAGCGAGCTTGGTCCCGGAAAAATACGGGTCGAGCAAAAGTCCGGTCTTTGCCGCGAACAGCGGCTCGTGACCCCGATCTTTAAGGCGCGCGCATAACTCCCCCGTCCGCCGGTCTTGCCAAACGATAGCCCGATGGACCGGCTGGCCCGTTCGCCGATGCCACAGCAGCGTCGTCTCGCGCTGATTGGCAATGCCCAATGCGACAATGTCGCAGGGATGCGCACCACAATCGGCAATAGCCTGCCGGCATGTTAACAGCGTGGTCGCCCATAAATCTTCCGGCTCCTGCTCGACCTCGCCGTCAGCTGGAAAATGCTGACGAAATTCGCGTTGCGCGAATGAGGCAATCGACGTATCGGCGGCGAACATGACCGCCCGCGTCGACGTCGTGCCCTGATCGATCGCCAGCACATAAGAGGTCACCCGCGCCTCCCCGCGAAGGCCACTGCGCCCAAAGGCTGATGCGGCGGAATATAGTTAATGTTCAGGAAAGTGGACCGCCGAAACTGTCAGCGTCTACGATCGAAGTAACAGTATTCTAGCAATTCCGGCATAGAAGCGCACTGTTGGAGAAGTGGCCTATGACCGGATCGGTTCAAAAACGACTAGCGATTTGCTTTGCGCGGCTGCGGACGCTGACCCGCGATTTCAGGTCGTCCAAGGGCGGCAATACTGCCGTCATGTTCGCCATTGCGTCATTGCCGATTATCTACGCGGTCGGCTGCGTCATCGATTACACGTACGCATCGATGGTTAAGACCAAACTGCAGGCGGCGGCCGATGCGGCAACGCTAGCCACCGTCTCCTACAATTCGCCGATCTATACCACCGCCAAGAGCATGAGCGGCAACGGCACCGTTTCCGGCGGCTCGACCTACCTAACGAATTTTTTCGATGAGGATACCACCGCTTTCAGTGGTGTGAGCGTAACGACCTCGACCGTGAGCAAGAGCGGTCAAAACGTCAACGCGACGCTGGCCTTCTCCGATTCGGTCCCCACCTATTTTATGAAACTTCTCGGCTACAACAACATGAGTATTTCGGGCTCGTCGACGGCGAGCTTCACCATCCCGACCTACATCAATTTCTATCTGATGCTCGACGTGTCCGGGTCGATGAGTTTCCCCTCGACCACAGGCGAGCAGCAGCGGCTGATGGCCGTCAATCCCGACAATCTCGGCGAATATCCCGGCGGCTGCCAGTTCGCTTGCCATTTCACGTCGCAAGGGGCGTGCGGCCAATCAAATCAAGGCTCGATCCCTTCCGTGGGCGGCACCACCAACCCATCGCCCGGCGGATATTGCCAAGGCTTCCTTATTTCACGATTGGGAACCAACCCAACATCATTTCCGACGGGCGAGACCAATTCGACGGGCGTTTCCGGCTATAACCCCGGCGGCAATTACGTCAATTGGACCAACACAAAGGTGTCGACCTGCTCGACCGCCGGAACGACGTCTTGCATCCAGTTGCGCGCCGATGCGGTCGGCTACGCAGTGACTGCTCTGCTCTCCCAAGCCTCCACCACCGAGTCGACTACCGGGGTATCAAACGAGTTTCAGGTGGGCTTGTTTCCGTTCATCCAGAACTTGTGCACCTCGAGCGCCGGCAGCAGCAATTCCTGTTCGGTCGGCCTCACCTCGAGCCTTACCGGCAGCACAATTACCACCTTCGCTCAGCAACTGGCGAATTTGCTGGATACTGGGGTCAACACCACTCTCGGCTCCGGCGGCACGCATTTCGAGAATGCGCTCAGCTCGATGAACTCTTTCATCACGTCGGTCGGCACTGGCGCCAGCTCGTCCAGTCCACTGCCCTACGTCTTTATCATCACCGACGGCTCGCAGGACTATCAGACTCAATCGGGCGGAAATTGGGGGTCGCAAAACTGGACCGCGAACGCGACCGTGCCGTATCAAAATTCGTCGACCAGCATCCCACCCAACAGCGAAGACAATACCGATTATTGTGCGGCGTTGAAGAACCGTGGGGTCACAGTCGCCGTTCTCTACATCCCTTATGCAAGTATTGTCGATCCTAACTCCAGCTTTGCCGATAACGAAGACGGCTATGCCAATACCAACGTCTCGAACAATACATTTTCCACTGGTTTGCAGGCTTGCGCCTCTGATGGGTTCTTCTATACGGCCTCGACGCCGACGGACATTCAAAACGCGCTGGTGACCATGTTCGAGCAGGCGGTGAGCACGGCGCACATTTCGCAATAAAGTTGCTCAAGCAACAGCCGTCGCTCGGAGGCCTCGTAGTCGCTTTGCAGGAAATGCCGTTTATCGCGCGACGGGTGTCATCCGATCGATGTGCGCGGCACAGCGGATATCCACTGGCATTTGTGCGTGCACACTAACACGTCGCGGGCGTGCTGTTGTATTGGACGCATTCGCTGGTACGCGGCGTCACCAAAAGACTGTCGGACAGCGTGAGCGGTCCGGTCATGTAAGAACCGAACATAGGGGTGTAGGTGTAGCTCACCTGCGACAAGATAAAATAACAGGGGTAGGTGTTGTTGCACGAATTTTTGGCCATGTTGCTCGGCAGGCCGGTGTAACTACCGGAGAGCTTCGTGCCGTTGACCGTGTAGCTCCAGCTCACCGTGGCCGCGGTCTTCGATGTCGCTTTTATCTGCGAAATCGTGATCTTGGTCGGTGTGCTGGAATACGGCGCCAGCACCGTACTCACCGCCGAGGTGATGGAGGTCATGGTGGTCGTCGAGATCTGACCAGTGCTGCCGGTAGTATATTGATTGGTGATGGCGGCGAGTTCGTAGGTTGCGGCACGCACTTTCAGGTAAATGATAATTGCGTTGCCCACGTCGAACGAGCTGAGGAACAGTATGAGCAGCACCGGCATGATAATGGCGAATTCCACTGCGGCGACTCCGCGCCGCGACACGATAAAACGCCGGCATATGGCTTGTCCGATCATCATGGCGATCAATAAGGCTCTACGCGGAAGGCGCTAACGCCCACCATTTCGGCGGAGCCATTCGGCAGGTTGGCAAGGGTAAATCCCAGCGGTCCGCCGATCACCGGCCAGGCATAAATAAGCTGCACGACCATAATGTCGCCCGGCGTGCCGGGGTTATAATCGTAACTGGTGATCGGAGTCGTACCATTGTACATTGACGGTGGCGAAGTACTTGCGCCGGAAAACGACGAATAGTTGTCGACCACCAGGTACATGTTGTTGCAGTTAAACATCGCCGCCGGACATACCCCCGCAAGGGTGCCGCAGCCACCGTTAATGATCTGGGTCGCCGTGCAATTGTTGTTCTGCGCCTGTCCGGTCAGGAAATAGCGGCCCGCCTCAACGGCGGCATTCTGCAGAACGGCTTGCGCGAACATGAAGACACAGGTTTGCAGCACAGCAATCAGCGTGGCCAAAAATGCTGGGGCAATGATGGCAAACTCGACGGCCGTCGCTCCTTCGCTCGCGCGCGCGAACTGCGAGACGCTTCGGGCGCGGCGTCGAAAATATGCGGTCAGATTTTGCAGCACGCTCTCTGCCTTATTTGCGCAATCCCCTCGCGCCGACACGCAACACCATCGGGCAAGCGATCCGACCAAAGTCCGCGGTTTGTGTTCCTTACCGATACGTGAAAGGCATTGATTTTTCGTTGCGCGAAAGGAAGAACCGCCGGCCGGGACAGTTAACTGCCGGCGTTGATAGGTCCTCGCCGCTTTCGCGAAATGGTTAATCAACTGTGCTCGCCAATTATTGCTCAAGGACCAGCTTGCCGTCGGTGTACTCAAAGCGCCGCAGCCGCGACAAAAATGACAAGCCGAGTAGGTTATCGCTCAAAGCCTCGTCGGGCAGCACCAGAGCGGCCACATCACGGACCACGAGGTCGCCGACTTCGACCGCATCGAGTTGCGTCGGCGCCGCGCGCACAATGCCGTTCGCTGTTCTCACTTCGGCGACGAATTCATGGGTCGCAGGGTGAATGCCGAGCCGCGCGGCGTCGCTTGCGGTAAGCGCAATCACCGACGCGCCGGTATCGACCATGAAGTTGAGACGGCGACCGTCGATCAGGGCGTCGACCTGAAAGTGGCCGCGCGCATCGCGTGGCACGACGATCGACCGGGCATAACCGGACACCTTGTCAGCCGGCGAGGAAGTCGGAGCCGCAGGCGTAGCACCAATCTGCGAGGCATAGCGCGGAACGACCATGCCGGCCGCTATCGCCAGGGCGGCAAAAACTATCAAAGGACGCATGCGCGATACCGGATTGCACCAGTGCTACCAGGCGCATTTCAGCACGGCCCGGCGAATGGCCAGCTAATAAGTGTGCGCCGCAGAACGGTTTTGCCCGAGCATCGTCAGCCCGGGCTTAATTATTTCGTTCACAATTTAACTATCGTCATTGCGGAATGACCGGCAACAACAGATGCGACGGCCGCAGCGCGTCGTGGTAAATCTTGTGCAGCGTCGTTTTGCTGCTGCAAATATGCGGGGCGATATATTCGACATTGGTTGCGCCGGCGACACCGGTCGGCATGTCGGCGCCGGCGATCTCCAGGCAAATGCGATGCCCTCGGCGGAACAGATTAGCCGTCGCCAGGATTTCGATGTTGTATTCGGTGATTTCTCCGGGGACGACCTTCGTCCGCGCGCTCCGGGTAAGCGGATGCCATGGCCGCCACGGCTTCGAGCGCGCCGGATCGATGGCGCGGTGCGAAGCCTTGAGCCAGCCGCGGGTCAGTTCCCGCTGCGGCAGATTCTGCGGAATTTCGCGTTCGCCTTCGCGTACGGTGCGCACTGAAACGTCCGGACCTACATCTTTGAGCGCGATGAACCAATTTGTATCTTCCTGATCGATCGCGGCGAACAGATTGAGCACTGACGGGCCGACAACGATCACATCGTGCGGCAGCGGCTCAGTCAAATAGCGCAACTTCGCCACGCCGTTCGTCTGCGTCGGCGGCATCTGCACGAAAGCGTCAGGCGGCAATTCTTCTTCCACACTCGCCGGCGTGAATGGATGAACCTGCAGGCGCTCCCAGCTATTGAGATAGAACTTCGTCCACCGGGTCTCCGGCAGCGGCCAGTCGGCGCCGGCGCGCCATTCATTCGCGCCCATGAGCCAATAGCGCACGGGCGGCTCGGCCATGATCCCGGTGTCGACGCCCTTGAGCCAATGGTCGTACCAGCGCAGAATCTCGGCGTGCATGGTGTGGAACGGCCGCTCCAGGTGTGCGGGCCCGGCAAAGAGCAGCTTCTTCGGCGCCTTGATTTTTTCGAAATAGCTCTGCGCGCCATTGAGGTGAGTTTTGTAGGTGTAGCCATACCAGCCGGCGCCGGTATAGGTCGGGATTTTAATGCGCTCGAAGGACTGCTCGGCCGCGCGCACAATCTCTTCCTTGTCGTAGGGATCGATGAGCAAGTCGAAAATGGGTGGCATGTGCTGACCCCTCTGCGCCAGCACGTTGTAGACGTGCGGATACATGCGATAATCGGGATTGCTCATTGCCTCCCGCCAACGCGCTTCCTTCTCCGGCGGCAGCGGTCCGGGCTTTCCTTTCGTCTGGTGTATCGCCGAGAAATGCGCGACCAGATAGCGAAACAGGTGCAAGACCGCGCCCGGATATTCTTCGCGGAAGCTGCCAAGGGTGCCGTAGGCCCCGCGTGGATCGTAAGGAAAGATGGCCTTTAGATGCGGCGGGTTTTGGCGCGCCACGTAAAGTTGCTCGGCGCCAAATCCGGAAATGCCGACCATCCCGACATTACCGTCGCACCAAGGCTGCCGGGCGATCCATTCAATCAAATCATAACTGTCCCATTCCCGGCTGCCGCCGCCTTCGGATTTGCCGACGCCGCGCGGCGAGCCGATGACGTGGACATAGCCGCGGGACGTAAAAAACTTGGTATCGCCGGCTTCGATCGGCCCGGTCCATAGCGAGGACCAGCTTGGCTGCGGCGGCAAGACGTCCTTGATATCCGGCCCCTGAAAATCTTTGTTGTAGATCGCGAACGCCAACAAAGCCGGAAATTTTTCGTCCGCATCTGGCCGATAGACATCGACCGAGAGCTTCACGCCGTCGCGCATCGGCACAGCGACGTCTTTCTCGCTGATCATCGCGTGGTAGGTCGGGGGCCGATCATACGCAACGGGGGGCAAGTCTTCGCGGGCCGGCAATCCCGCAGCGAGTTGCGCTCTCTCCTCCATCTTCACGTCCTCCCTGCGAATTCGTCGACCATCGCCCACTTGGCGAAAGCCGCGGCGACGTTCGAAAAGCATGTAACCGACGGGCGCGGCCTTCAGCCGAGCTGACTGCGCGACGGGCTATCCGTTTGCCCTTAGGGGTGGCAGCGCAGCAAGCCGTTCCAATCGCAATAGCCAAAGCCGAGCCGACAACAGCCGAAGGAATGGCGAGAACAAGCGTAGACCTTATAGTTAAATCCGCAATGGTCCGAGCAGTAGGGGCGGCCGCTTTCTGAATCGTAAGCGCAGTGATTGCGCAGCCGTCGCGGCAATTCTTCCGGCGTTTGCCAATCCACATGTTGCAGCAGCGATGGGGGCGCCGCTATCCGGGCAATCGGCGCCGCGGGGACAGTCGAAACCGCCGCCAAAACTGCGGCCACAACGAACACAATTGTTTTCATGGCACTCCGTCCGTAGGAACCGTAATCGATGGTGCATCGACCAGCTCGCCCTCCTGGGCGGTCATTAATTGCCGCTCCTCGCCCGCCCACGCAAGCTTGACCGGGAGCGTGACATTGAAGCGCGAGCCTTCACTCTCTTTACTCTGCACCACTATGCGGCCGCCATGTAGATCAATCGCGAGCTTTACGAGATAAAGTCCGACCCCGGTCCCAACGATGCCGGAGACGTTGCCGCCGCGATGATAGCGTTCGAATAAGTGCTCAAGATCTCCGGCAGGTATGCCGATCCCGTGGTCGGCAACTGTCACCTCGACCGCGTCGCCGACAATGCCCGCCTCGACTTCGATCACTCCGCCAGCGGGCGAATACTTGACGGCGTTGGACAAAAGATTGCTGAAGACCTGAAACAGCAGCTTCGTGTCACCCAACATCGGTAACGGCGTGGTCGCTGCAAACCGCTCGACGATCTGCGCACTCGGCACCATCTCCCGGTGCAGCTGACAAACTTCGTGCAACAGCGCCGCCAGGTCCATTTCGGCCGGCTGGAAATAAAGCTCGGCGCCGCCGTCGATGACCCGTCCGGAATTCAAGAGATGGTCGATGAGGTGAGTTAACCGCATCACGGCAGCGCGAATTTTCCCGGCCCGTTCGTCGATTTCTCCGGAACCTACGGAGGCTTTCATCTTGCTCAGCCGCCGCGCGTGTCCGTCAATAACCGTCAGCGGCGTACGGAACTCGTGGGAGGCCATGGACACGAAATTCCGTTGTAGCAAGGCAAGCCGCTGTTCCTGCGCCAATTGCTCCTCCAGCATCGCGGCTTGGCGCGCCAGAATGCGCTGGCTGCGTATCAGTTCGATGGCATTGTTGCGAAAGACGACGGTCGCCTGCGCCATCTCGCCGATCTCATCGCGCCGTTCAGTCTCAGGAATTTCGGTATCGGTGTTGTTGGCCGCAAGCTGGCGCATGCGGTCCGCCAGATGCAGAAGCGGGGACGAGATTGAGCGCGTGACATGGACAAGCGCGGCAACGACCATCACGCCTGCGATCACGATGCCGAAAATGATCAGCCAAAACGCCTGCCGATAGGCGACGCCCAGACGATCGCTGGCTGCCTGCGCGTTGGCCACAGTTTGGTCGGTGAGCTGACCGAGCGTGTCGCTCGCCGCGTCATAGGCCGAGCGGGACGCGCCGGCGTAGATCTCCTGCGCTTCGGCTTTATGATTCGCTCGCGATAGCACCAGGATCTGGTTGACGACCGTCCGGTATGCGCTCCAATGTTCCTTGAAGCGTTCATAGAGGCTGGTCTCTGCCGCGTCGTGGCGGATGCGCTCGAAGCTGCGCTCTGTGGCCGCAATGGAGCGGTCCAATTCCGCCATTTGCCTTTCGGTTTCCGCCACTTCGGCCTCACCCGACGACAAGAGATTGCTGCCTTCTATAGCGCGGAAATCGGACGTGAAATTGTTAAGGTCGCCGAGCACCCTGGTATTGGGCAGCCATAGCTGGGCAACGTCGGCGGACAATCGGTTGAAATTATTCAGCCGCCAAATGCTGAACAATCCGAGCACCACAACCAACAGAAAGAATATCAGGAACACCCCGGTGAGATGAAATCGAATGGAGTAAGGCTGCCGCATGGAAAAAAATTATATCCGATGTGGCCGTCGCGACCTTTCGCAGCGGCCGATGCAGACGGATTTTATATACCAAGCCGCCGCCGACGGAAGCCGCAAAACCGGTGCGTCGGCCATAAGCTTTCTTCCTTGCCCGGGGAAGTGTTAACTCCCATGTAAGCCGATCCCGACCATGTCCGAAACCCAGAAAAAAATACTTTGCATAGAGGACGATCGAGAGACTGCGGCCTTGATCGCCGAGGAGCTGATCGATCGCGGCTACGCGGTCACGCTCGCCCACGACGGCCGTGAAGGCCTGGCCGCTATTCTCAAGACCATGCCTGACCTCGTCCTCTCGGATATCAGCATGCCGGTGATGTCGGGATTCGAAGTGTTGGAGCGGTTGATAGAGCTGGCGCCGCGGTTTGCAAAAATGCCGTTCGTCTTCCTTACCGCTCTGACCGATCGGGAGAACGAGCTGAAGGGTCGGCAGTTGGGGGCGGATGATTATGTCACCAAGCCGATCGATTTCGAGGTGCTCGCTACTATTATCACCGCGCGTTTGGCAGGCGTCGCCCGCACAGGGTTATGGCCGAAATCTCCCAAGCTCAACGAGCGCGAAGTCGAAGTGCTGACCTGGGTGGCGCGCGGCAAGACCTCGGCGGAGATCGCACAAATAATCGGCTTGACCAAACGGACGGTCGATTTTCACATCGACAACGCCCGGGCGAAGCTCGGTGCTGCGACCCGGACGGAAGCCGTCATCAAAGCCAATACCGAACGCCTCATCGAACCTTGAAATCCTGCCGGTTCCGGTGATGGCGTTCGATACTCACCCGTCCAGTCCCAAGCCAAGGACGCGGGCCCAGCACTTATGTGGGACAGGCCGCGTTCGGCGAGGAGTGATGGTGATCCTCCGGCTTTGCCGGCGCGCCGCGTTCGAGGCGGTAGCCGATGCCGGATTCGCTAATAATCAACTGGGGATTTGTCGGGTCAATTTCGATCTTCTGCCGCAGCTTACGCACGAGAATGCGAAGGTACTGAATATTGCCGGCGTGATTGCCCCAAATGTCGCTGATCAATTGCTGGTGGGTCACCACCAGTCCGGCATGCGCAGCCAGGCCGTGAAGTAGGGCGTATTCTTTTCGGGTTAATTGCAACCGCCGCCCATCCAACGTCACCATTCGCGACACCAGATCGACGGACAGAGGGCCCGCCCGGACCACCGGTTCTCTGTTGGTGCTGCGCACGTGCCGACGCAGAGCCGCTTCGCTCCTCGCCAGCAGTTCCGAAATTCCGAAAGGCTTGACGACGTAATCGTCGGCGCCGCCTTTCAGCAAGCGAACCTTTTCGTGCTCGTCGGAATGTATCGAGAGCACAATGACGGGAACGTTCGACCAGGAACGAAGCCGCTCGAGCACCTCGGCACCCTCGAGGTCCGGAAGATTAAGATCGAGAACTATCAGATCGGGGCCGTTCATCGTCGCCAAGCGAAGCCCGACCGCGGCGTTTTCCGCCTCGAATACCGAAAAGCCGTGCAGCTCATAGCCGGCGCGCAGAAAACGCCTGATCTGCGGCTCATCGTCGATGACCAGAACCTTAGTCATCCATGGCCTCAGCAAGCTCCGCCAAGTCCCGCGCGGCCGACGGCAGGCGCAACGACAGAGTCGATCCAAGATTCGGACCTCGACTTTCAGCGTGCAGACTGCCGCCATTGGCGGCGACAAACGTGCTGGCGATCCAAAGGCCGAGACCGGAACCGGCCGCATCTGCAGAGCGGCGCCGACCCCGAAACGAGTGCTTGCCCGCTTCGCTCTTTTCGTCTGCGGTCAACCCGCTTCCCTGATCAGTCACCGCGAGTACCACAGTGCCCTGTTGGCAACGGCCGCTGACTGTAATCTTGCTTCCAACCGGAGAATATTTGGCGGCATTATCCAAAAGCTGGCCGAGAGCCTGCTCAACCAGCACGGCGTCAACATGAACCAAAGGAAGATCGTCGGCAATATCAAGGCTGATGCGATGCGAAGCAAGTCTGCGTTGTTTTTGCTTCAAAGCTCCGCTGACGATGTCATGCGGATCGGTCCAAAGCAATTGCGGTAGCACGCCTTTGGCGCTGACACGTGTGGCGTCGAGCAAATTGCGGATTTCATTGTCAAGCTGAGACGCTTGGTCGCCAATGGCCGACACCAGCGCCGTCGCCCGCCAATCGCCCGTGATCGCCGGTATCTCGTTGAGAACGCTGCAGCTGCCCAGAATAGCGGCCAGCGGTGTGCGCAATTCGTGGGAAACCCCGCCGACCAGCGCATCGCGGAGAATCTCGGTGCGGTAGCTTACGGTTGCCTGCTCAATCGCCTCTTTTACTTTCAAATGGCGTAGAGTGGCCATCGCTTCTTCAAGCAGCTGCTCGAGCCGATTGGCGACTTCCGCGGTCCGTTCGGCGCCGTGATCTCCCAATTCCACCGCGATGGCGCCATAACCGAGGATTTCCGGCGCAATGACCCGGACCAACCACGCCTGGCCGCCCTGCGGCGCAACCACGGCCGAGGGATAAAGATTGTCGCTCACGGCAAGCT
>Ga0335078_10006252_pt1 | contig 17626 bp, 14 predicted proteins | sample Lox_Sample_32_FD_206711 | JGI IMG/M metagenome (GOLD analysis project Ga0335078, IMG submission 206711) | Soil microbial communities from Loxahatchee National Wildlife Refuge, Florida, United States - Lox_Sample_3.2 | ecosystem: Environmental > Terrestrial > Soil > Wetlands | place: USA... | reverse complement strand
CTTTACCTTACGATGCCTCCCGCAGCCGCCGGTGATCCTTCAATATGCAGCGATCCATGATCACCGCCAGCCCCGCCTCCTCCGCGCGCCGGGCCGCCTCCTCGTGCACCACACCCTCCTGCATCCAGATCACCTTCGCGCGCTTGCGAATCGCCGCTTCCACAATCTCCGGCACGAATTCCGGCCGCCGGAAAATGTCCACGATATCGATGTCATCCGGCACGGAATCCAGATCGGGGTAGCTTTTTTCCCCCAGCACTTCCGTCTCGTGCGGATTCACCGGAACGATGCGGTAGCCGGCCCGCTGCATGTACTCCGAAACCCCGTAGCTCGGACGATAGCGCTTGCCGGAAAGGCCTACCACGGCGATCGTGCGCGACGAACGAAGGATCGCTTCGATCTGCCTCATACCGCCCCCTGTCCCCGCGGATCGGCCGCCGGCGCGCGGACGGCGCGTTTCAACTTGTGCAGTTCTTCCTGCGACAGATGCCGGAATTCCCCGGGCTTGAGCGCGCCCAGTTCGATGGGCCCCACGCGCACCCGCCGCAACTTCTCCACCAGTCGGCCGAAATGCTGGAACATCAGCCGGATTTGATTGTTACGGCCCTCGAAAAGCCGCACTTCGTACCAGGGATTCTCGGCCTCGTGGATCATCTTCAAGCCCGCCGGCATGGTCCGCCGGCCGGAGAGCGGAACGCCCTGGCGGAATTTCTGCTCCTCGTCGGCGGAGAGCGCGCCGTTGGCTTTCACCACGTACGTCTTCGCCAGGTGAGTCGATGCCGACATGATGGCATTGGCCAGTTCGCCGTCGTTGGTCAGCAAAAGCAGTCCCTCGCTGTGATAGTCGAGCCGGCCCACCGGGTAGACGCGCTCTTTGATGCCGCGGATCAGGTCCATCACCGTCGCGCGATGCTGCGGATCGCTCATCGTCGTCACCGTGTTGTTGGGCTTATTCAGCGCGATATAGACGTGCCGCTTGGGCGCGTGGATCAGCCGGCCGTCCACTTTGATATGGTCGCGTTCCAGGTCGGCCTTGGATCCCAGTTCGGTGACGATCTCGCCGTTCACCGACACCCGGCCGTCCACGATGTATTTCTCCGCCTGCCGCCGCGAAGCCACGCCAGCCTGGGAGAGGATCTTCTGTAGCCGCTCCTCCGCCATCACGGCTCCTGATTTTCCGCCGGCGCCGCCGCTTCGGACTCGGGCGCGGCGACTTCGGGCTGTGCCGTTTCCGGCACCGCCGCTTCGGACTCGGGTGCGGCGACCTCGGGCTGCACCGTTTCCGGCGCCGCCGCTTCGGACTCGGGTGCGGCGACTTCGGACTGCACCGTTTCCGGCGCCGCTTCGGACTCGGGCGCGGCGGGCGCTTCGTCGCCGATCGCCAGGCGGCGGATTTCCTCGAATTCCTTCAGAGTCGGCAGCTCGCTCAGATCTTTCAATCCGAACTGAATGAGGAACTCACGCGTAGTTTTATAAAGGATCGGTTTGCCAATCACGTTTTTGCGGCCGGCTTCCGTAATCAGCCTCCGCTCCAGCAGCGTCTTCAGCACTCCCGCGCCCTGCACGCCGCGGATATCCATGATCTCCGGCGCTGTCACAGGCTGCTTGTAAGCCACCACCGCCAGCGTCTCCAGCGCCGGAAGCGACAGCTTCAACGGAGCCTTGAGGCTCTTGACGAAGCTGCGCACCGCCTCGTGATGCTCCGGCTTGGTGGCCATTTTGTACCCGCCCGCCACCTCGCGGATGCTCACGCCGTGCTCCGGCCGGTCGAATTCCACCATCAGCTTTTCGAGCAGCGCGCGGACGCGCTCGGCGTCCTGATTGAGCGCGGCCGCAAGCTGCGCCGCCGTCAGCGGCTCTTCGGCGACGTAGATGCACGCCTCGACCACCGCCATGAGCTGCGCATCTTCCAGTTCCGCCGCCTGCGGCGATTCCTCCACGCCGGGCTCGCTCGACGCCATCCACTCCTCGATGGAGACGGTCTGCGCCGCCGGCGGCGTTTCTTCCGGCTCGGGCGCGTCTTGGGGTTGCGTTTCCAGTTCTTCCATTCGTGTCACTTCGATTTTAGCGAACCGCTCCTCAGTCGCGGCTCATGAACGGCCGGCGCGGCCGTCCGGCTGGTGGCTGACGGCTGCCAGCTTTGCCCTACAAATATTCGTCCTCAATCGCCGCGATCGGCTGGTCCGACTTCAGAACTTCCTCGAACTTCTCCCGCCGCTCGAGCGCGATTTCGCCGAAAAGATCCTGCTGCGCCAATCCCACCGCCTGCATCCGCACCATCTCCAGCACCGCCAGAAAGAGCGCGATAATAGACCGCCGCGAGCGCTGCTTTTCAAAGATCCGCAGGATGAATACCGGCTGATTCTCGCCCGCTTCGATGAATTGATCGCGCAGGTACCGGATCATGCCCGCCACCGTCACATCCGCCGCTTCCACCTCGTAAATCGGACGGTTCTTGGCCCGTTCCAGCATCGTCCCGAGCGCCTTTACCAGGTCGAACAGCGTCACCGCCAACCCCGGATCCTCGCTCTCCGACAAAAACGCTTTCAACTGCGGGTTCGACCAGACGTTTTCCTCGATCAGCCGCTTCTGCTGTAGCATTTCCGCGGCATTTTTGAACCGCTCGTGTTCGAGCAGCCGCTCCACCAGCTCCTGCCGCGGATCTTCCGACTCATCGCCCCCTTTTGCCAGCACGGGGTCGGTGGGCAGCAGCATTTTCGACTTGATATGGATCAGCGTCGCCGCCATGTAGACGAATTCCGCCCCCAGATCGATGTCCATCTCCCGGGCTTTTTCCAGATATTCCAGATACTGGGCCGTGATGGTCGCGATGGGGATGTCCTTGATGTCGATCTGCTGCTTGCGGATCAGGTCCAGCAGCAGATCGAGCGGTCCCTCATATTGGTCCAGATGGAAATTGAGTGGCGACACAATTCTTCACCATAGCATGCGGGAGCAACCCGGCACTGTTCCCGTACGTCGTGTTTTATGGTACACCGGAACAAGCGGAATGGCGGAGTAATGGTGGCACGCTTGTGGTGTGTTTCGACGTTTCTGCTGTGCCGCCTGGCAGCCGCGCCATTCCTGCCGGCCGGGCCAGTTGTGCGCGTTTCCACCCTCGATTCCGCCGGTCAACCGGTCGCCGGAGTCGAGTTGGAACTGCGCATGGCCGATGCCGCCGCCGTCACCTCGCTGAGCGACGCGCAGGGGCAAGCCGTCTTCGCCCAACTCCGGCCCGGCCTCTACACCCTGCTGGCCACCAAGAATGGCTACCAGCCCGTCCATCAGGCCGACCTCCGCATCGCGCAGGACAGCACCATTGCGCTCGAACTCATCATGATTCCGGTGCTCACCCACACCGATAGCGTGGACGTCTCAGCCAGCGCGACTCCCGCCGAACAGGGCGCCTCCGCCGCCGCCGCTACCCTCACCCCGCAAGCCACCAACGATCTTCCCACCCGTCCCGCCACCGTCGCCGATTCCCTGCCGCTCATCCCCGGCGTCCTGCGCGATCCCGGCGGCGCCCTCGCCATCTCCGCCGGCGCCGAACACCGCTCCGCCATGGTGGTAAACTCCACCGACGTTACCGACCCCGCCACCGGCCAGTTCGGCCTCACCGTCCCCATCGATACCGTGGAATCCATCCACGTCTACCAGACCCCCTTTTTGGCCGAATACGGCCGCTTCACCGCCGGCCTCGTCTCCGTCGACACCCGCCGCGGCGGCGAAAAATGGAAATGGGAATTGAACGATCCGCTGCCCGAGTTCTACATCCGCAGTTGGCGCCTCCGCGGCCTCAAGGACGCCACCCCGCGCTTCAATTTCGAAGGCCCCATCGTCCCCGGCAGGCTCTATATCTCCGAAGGCGTCGATTATGTCATCCGCAAGACCGAAGTCTACGAGCTGCCGTTCCCCTACAACCAGAAAAAACAGGAAGGCGTGAATTCCTTTGCCCAGCTCGATTGGGTCGTGAGCGACAAGCACCTCGTCACCTTCACCGCCCACGTCGCTCCCGAGCACCTCGACAACGTCAATCTCGACTACTTCAACCCCGAACCCACCACCCCCGACGCGCGTACCCGCAATTATACCGGCGTGCTCTCCGACCACCTCACCATCTTCGGTGGCCTGCTCGATACGGCGTTCTCGGTGACCAAGTTTGACGCCAATATCTGGGGCCAGGGCGATTCCAAACTGAACTTATTTCCCCAGGGCAACACCGGCAGCTATTTCGCCACCCAGAATCGCGAGGCCGTCCGCATCGGCGGCGCCACCACTTATTCTTTCGCACCCTGGCGGCGCTGGGGCACCCACAATTTCAAAATCGGCGCCGATCTCGCCGGCAGCAACGAAGACGGCCAGGTGACCAAGCGCCCCGCCGATCTCTTCAACGCCCAGTCCCAATTGGTCGAGAGCATTTTCTTCACCTCCGGCGCCCCGTTCGAAATCTCCGACATCGGCATCTCCTTCTTCGCGCAGGACCACTGGCAGTGGAACAACCGTCTTGCGCTCGATCTCGGCCTCCGTTCCGAGTCGCAGGAAGTTACCGATTCCTTCCGCCTGGCGCCGCGAGCCGGCGCGTCCTGGAGCCTCTGGCCCGCCGAAGGCACCACCGTGAATGCCGGATTCGGATGGTTCTACGATCGCGTGCCGCTCAACATCTACGGCTTCGCCGATTACCCCAACCAGATCCTCACGCAATACGATCCCGCCACCGGCGCCGTTGTGGCCGGCCCGTTCCTGTTCAAGAACACGCTGGGCGAAGTCTTCCGCCATCACCAGCTCATTTTCCAGGGCCCGCAGCCAGGCAATTTCTCGCCGCAAAGCCAGATCTGGACCCTCCGCCTCGAGCAGCCCATCGCCGGCGCCGTGAAACTGCGCCTCGGTTACATGCAGAACGATGCCGATGGCCTCGTGATCGTCACCGCGGAGGGTCCCGACCCGGTCACCGGCACCGGCGGCTACCTGCTCTCTGGCGCCGGCGCGTCCAGGTATCGCCAACTCGAAGCCACCGCGCGCGTCCGCCTTCCCGGCGAGGGCCGCCAGCTTTTCTTTTCGTACATCTATAGCCGCGCCCGCGGGGATTTGAACGACTTCAACAACTACCTCGGCAGCTTCCCCGTCCCCATCATCCGCCCCGACCAGATCGCCAATCTGCCCGCCAATATGCCCAATCGCTTTCTCGCGTGGGGCGTGGTGCAACTGCCGATGAAGTTCCGCATTGCCCCGGTAATGGAAATCCGCGACGGCTTTCCCTATTCCAACGTCAACGCGCTCCAGCAGTACGTGGGTGTGCCGAATTCCAGCCGCTTCCCCGATTTCGAGTCGCTCGACGCGCGTATTTCCAAAGATATTCGCGTCAATCCCAAGTACTCGGTGCGGCTCTCGCTCGCCAGCTTTAATCTGACCAACCACTTCAATCCGGAAGCGGTCCATTACAATATCGGCGACCCGGCCTACGGATATTTCTTCGGCCATCGCGGGCGGCGTTTCACGGTCGATTTCGACGTGCTGTTTTAGCAGGCCGAAGTTCCACCCCCCGGCAGGCCGTCGATGCCCGGCGGATAAAGAACGCAAAGGCTGCGCCCCACGCTCCACGCGAAGGATGACTTATGAACCTAAATCCGGCGGTTGACACCCCGCTCCGTTGTCTCCGCCCTTTGGCCGCAACTGCTTGAGGGGAAAGCGGTTGTCACCCAAAAGGTGATCTGCGCAGCAGTTGGAAATTGTTGGCAGCAAACCGCTTCAGGGCACCGCGGTGGCTGAACCGCCGGATTTAGGATGAACTTGGTCCCGGTAAATTCCCCCCGGTTACCGAAGTCGGGCGGAACTCAGCCGGCGGCGGTACCTCTGGAATCTACTTCACGATAATTCCGCGCTCGTCGAGCAACTCGCCAGTCTGCGTGTAGAGATTCAGAATGCTCATCCGTAAGTTGACCTGGGCGCTAACTACGGCGGACTGCGCCACCACCCAGTTTTGCAGCGCGATGACGACGTTCTGGTTGATATCGGTGCCGAGGGTGTATTTCTCGACTTCGGCGTCGTAGTTCTTGTGCTGCAAGTCTTCCTGGATCTTGGCGAGGCGCAACGATTCCACCGCGCCGTTCACGGTGCTGATGGCGGTGAGGACGCTGAGGCGGGTGTTCTGCTCCACGTTGCGGAGATTCAGGGCGTCGGTCTTCTTGGTGACAAGGGCGTTGGCCAGGTTCATCGACGCGGTGCGGGAGCGGATCGGCAGGGTCAGCTTGACGCTGCCCATGTAAGTGGGGTTATTCAGCCCGAACATCTGGCCCAAGGCATCGCCCAATCCACCGGGGACGACGACGGCCGGACCGCCACCCAGGAGCGCCGCGCCGCTCGACGTATAGATTCCCCCCTGTCCGGCGCCGGCGTAAGAAGCGGTGAAGCTCAGATCGGGCAGCAGCCCGTTATGGGCGCTGCGAATGCCCAGATCGTCGATGTCGAGCGCTTGCGTGGCGGCTTTGACGCTGGGGTTGTTGACGAGCGCCTTCTGGACTTCGCGCTCGGGATCGAGATCGATACCGGTCATGGACAGGTCCACGGCTTCGGTGACTTCGACGGGGAGCGAACGGAGATCGGGATCGAGATCGACGCCGATCTGGTGGCGCAGGGCGTCTTCCGCCTGTTGGAGCGCGAATTTCGCCTGGGAGAGAGATAGTTCGGCGCCGGCCAGTTGGCCCTGTGGGTTGTAAATGTCGAGCGGGGAAACGGCCCCCAGGTCGAGCTGTTTCTGCACGAAATCGAGGTTGGCCTTGGCGGTGTCGCGGGCTTTCTCCTGCACGCGGACGTTCTCGCGGGCGGAAACCAGTTTCCAATAAACGCCCTCCGCATTGTTCACCCACCCCAGCAGATTGGCGCGCAGGTTGTATTCCGCGCGCTTATACGTGCTTTGCGCGGTCATCAGGGGTATGCGGTTGACATAGCGGCCGCGGTTGCGGATCAGGCTTTGGCTGACCTGGAACGACATACTGGACGTAATGCTGGGGTTGTAAGAAGAGTAACTATTGCTGAACGAATCCTTGGCGCCGCCGAAGGAGACCTGGTAGCTGGTGCCGCTGTCGAGGAGCTGGTTATAGCTGAGGGAGAACGGCTGATATAAGCTCTTCGAGGTGGAACCGAGCGAGGCGTCCACGGCTTGCGAAGGGTTGGTGGCCACGCTGGTGACGCGGGTGGAAGAAAAGCTGGCGACGGCGGTGGGGTCCCAGGCGCCGTAGGCGGCGGTGATGTTGTTGCGCGGGGTCTCGACGCTGAGGTAAGTCACCTGGATATCGGTGTTATTGGCCATCACCAGCTCGAGATAGTCCTTCAGGGAGAGCTCGAACTTGCCGTTTACCACGAAATCCTTCAATCTCGCGGGGTTCATGAGCTCCACCCGGGTGTGGGTCCGCTCGAAGACCTGGCGGAAGTAGTCGGGCTTGGGGAAGGACGCGGTTTGGGCGAAGGCGGAGGCGGCCAAAAGGGTGAGGAGGCACGCGCTCAGCGCGGGTTTCGCTGTCCGGGCGGCGGGTTCGGTGGAAGCCGCCGCTGCTCCCTTGCGGCCGCGGCTCGGCAAGCATGGCGGCAATAAGTACTGGAGAAATGACTGCATATGTCTACTCGTAACGAATGGCCTCGATTGGATCCAGCTTGGCGGCTTGCACCGCCGGATAAATTCCGAACAGCAATCCGATAAATACCGATACACCGAAAGCGATGGCAATGGAGGAACTGGTCACCACCGTGGACCACCCGGCGGCGGTGGCGATGATTTGCGACAGGGCGAAGCCGAAGCCGATCCCGATGAGTCCTCCGGCGATCGAGATCATGATGGCCTCCGTGAGGAATTGACGCACGATATCCGCCTGGCGTGCACCGATGGCGCGGCGGATGCCGATTTCGCGGGTGCGCTCGAGGACCGTGGCCAGCATGATGTTCATGATGCCGATACCGCCCACCAGCAGGGAGATGCCGGCGATGCAGATCATGACGATGTTGAAGATGAATTGCGTCTGCTTGCGCTGCTCGAGCAGGCCGGCGGGGACGGTCACGGTGTAATCGCCGGCATCCTTATGAGTGGCGGCCAGGAGGGCGCTGACCACGCCGGAGGTTTCGATGGAATCGACATTGGGCTCGACCTTCATATACATGCCGTCGATTTCGTCCTTGAGATAGCTGGTCTGGTCTTCGAAGCGCCGCATCACGGTGTTGAAGGGCGCGATGATCATGTTATTGCGGTCGAGAGTCTGGACGTCTCCGGTGTCGGAATCGCTGCCCGACTGCGGGCGCAGGACGCCGATAACTTGCAGCCACGTGTCGTTGGCCTTGACGTACTTGCCGAGGGCGTCACCGTAGCCGAACAGGCTGACTTTGGCGGTTTCCCCGAGGACGCACACCGGGGCCGAATCGCGATCTTCCTGGTCGGTGAAGAAACGGCCTCCGGGGCCCATTTGCAGGCTGTTGATTTCCTGAAAATTAGGGTAAACACCGACGAGCATGGGCGGCTCATTGGTGGTTTTCGGCAACAGCGACTGGAGTTTGAATTTCTTGCGCGGAGTAATGGCCACTAGGCCTTGGACGTTCTCGTGGATGGCGCGATAGTCTCGTAAGGTTAATCCCGGAGACACGGAGCGGACGGTCTGGAGTTCGTTGCGGTCGACGGCCTCGTGGGCATCGACGATGATGTTGTTGACGCCCAGTTGATCGATGAAGCTCATCATCTGCTTTTGCGCGCCGGCGGTGATGGAAAGCATGGCCACCACGGCGCCGACGCCGAAGATCATGCCGAGCATGGTCAGCAGGCTGCGCAATTTGTGCGCGAACAGGCTGGCGAGGCCCATTTTGAGCTCGGGAAGAACATGGCCGAACATGGCTATTTCCCCCCCGGCATGGAACTCATGGGATTTCCCCCGGATGGCTGCTTCTTTTCGGCTTTCTTGCCGTTTTTGGCGGCTTTTCCGGCGGTAGGATCGCTGAGCGCCACAATTTCGCCCGGTTCGACGCCCGATGTCAGCACCATCATGGATTCGCTACGCTTTCCGAGTTCTACTTTTCGCTGCTGGAACTTGCCGTTTCGCTGCTGCACATAAACGATGTCCTGGCCGTCCTTCTGGAAGATGGCCTGGCCGGGCACGTGGACCACGTTGGGAAGCTTCTCGACGGTGATTTCGAGATCGGCCAGCAGGCCGGGGCGGAGAACCTGGACCTGCGAATCTTCGCCGGGCGGGAGTGGGAGCTTGGCGTTCTTGCGGTCGTCATCGGCATATTGCGAGCCGCCGGAGGCCATGATGTTGAGCAAGTCCGCCGGGCTGGCGTTGGTGGGAATCGCGCCGCCGCGAGAAGGCGGCATCATGGCGCCGCGGCCGGCGGGAAAGGCTCCGGCGGGGCCCCGGCCGGTGGGGAACGCGGCGCCCTGCGGGGCCGTGGTCATGGGACCGCGACCCATGGGCATGCCGCCGGACGGCGCGCCGTTCGCGGGCATATCGGGGGCGCCATTGGGCGTGAGCGAGAAGTGGGCGAAGGGAGCGCTGGCGCCGGCATGTTTGCGCGAATTGGATTCGGCGGTTTCCATGACGCGATCGACCTCGGCCGCTTTCATGCCGAGGCCGGAGAGCAGGCCACGCATATCGACCGAGAAGATGACGTCGAACTTCTTGGAGGGATCGCCCGAAAAGACGTCGGCTGTGGCCGTGCCGCTGAGCGCCTTCACTTTTCCGTGGAACAGCTTGTCGGGGACGGAATCGAGATGGATGGCGGCGTCCTGGCCCTCGACGAGGTTGGCGCGGTCGAGCTCGCCGACCTTGGCCCACACCTCCACCTCGGATAGATCGAGGATATCGGCCACCTGCATGCCAGGCTGGAGGGTATCGCCTTCGCGGATATCGGGCATCACCTGGCCGAAATTGAAATTGCCGGCGCGGTTCTGGCGGATGGAGACGAGGCCGGCGATATCCGCCAAGGCCTTGGTTTGCTGGATGCGGAGTTCGTCGCGCTTGATGTCGAGCAGGTTGCGGCTGCGTTGCTCGGCGAGCACGGCGAGGATGGAATCGTTCTGCGCCTTGCGCATGGCGACGTCGGTTTCGAGCTGGGTGACGGCGCGGCGCGATTGCTCCAGGGCGAGGACGTTCTTCTTGGCGTCGATGACGTCGGTGACGGGGTTCTTCTGCACGGTGAGCTCGGCGCTGCGGACGGTATAGCGCTGCTTCAACAGGCTGAGGGCGTCTTCGCTGTCGGTGACGCCGAGATTGGCCTTGGCGCCCTTGATCTGCTCGTCGGTCTGCTCGAGGGCCATCTGATCTTCGTCGAGGGAGGCCTGGAGTTCGGAGTCGTCGTATTCCACGATGAGGTCCTTTTCGCGGGCCAGGGATCCCATGGGCGCGAGGCGGGTGACCTGCACGGTGCCGTTCAGGTTGGGCGCGACGAGAGTTACCGAGCGCACGGCGTGAAGCTCGCCGCGGGTGTAAGCGCGGATGACGACGTCGCCGCGCTGGACTTTGGCGGTGGCCACCTGCTCCTGATGGGAGGGGAGTTGGGAATACCAGCGGTATCCGTACCATCCGGCGGCAGCCAGGATGGCGAGGGTGAGGATGCGGTAGAGGGCCTTTTTCATTGGGCGGCCTCCATAGATTTGTTCACCACGCAGATACAAGGCCAGAGAGAAAAGGGTGCTGCGGGGCGGCAAGATTTTTTCTCTGCGGTCTCCGCGGCTCTGCGTGAGATTCTTTTTTGCTCACACAGAGGCACAGAGAGCACGGAGAAAAACCGAGAGATTGGTTTTACCCCAGCCGTCTCTGCGGTCTCTGCGGCTCTGCGTGAGATTCTTCTTTTTTCACGCTGAGGCGCAGAGTACGCGGAGAAAACCGAATGGACCGATGGGCGGCACGCCTTCTCTCTGTTCTCCGCGGCTCTGGGTGAGATTCTTCTTTTTTCACGCTGAGGCGCGGAGTACGCGGAGAAAACCGGATGGACCGATGGGCGGCACGTCTTCTCTGCGGTCTCCGCGGCTCTGCGTGAGATTCTTTTTTGCTCACACAGAGGCACAGAGAGCACGGAGAAAAACAGAGAGATTGGTTTTGCCCCAGCCGTCTCTGCAGCTCTGCGTGAGATTCTTCTTTTCTCACGCAGTAGCGCGGAGTACGTGGAGAAAACCGAATGGATTGAGTCTCTGCGAGAAATCCACAAAGGCACCGCTCCTTCGCCGTCGCGGCTCAGTAACCAAGTACGGAGCGGCGGTGGGGTGGAGACGGACATAAAGCGGCGCACCGGTTTCCTCACAGCTTTTTCCTGGCGCGCTTGGCGGCGTCGGCGGGGGATTCGAGAGTCACGATGTCGCCTTCCTTGAGGCCCCTGGTGACGACGATTTCGTCGTCGTTGCGGCGGCCTACCTCGATGGGCACGAGCTTGAACGTGCTGCCGGTTTGCAGGTAGGCGGCGGGCTTGCCGTCCTTGTCGAAGCTCGCGCGGATGGGAATCAGCAGCCTGTGCGGGTCGCGCTCGATGACGATTTCGGCGCTGGCGCTCATGCCGGGACTCAATCGCTTGTCGAGATTCTGGAGGGTGGCGCGGGCGGGGAACGTCTTCTGCGATGTCGCCCCGCCGCGGAAGACGAGGACGGCGATGGGGCTGACGTAATCCAGCGTGGCGAGAAATTCCTTGTCGGGGATGGCGTCCACGCGAACCCGCACCTGCTGGCCCATCTGGAGCTTGCCGCGCTCCACTTCATCCAGCTTGAGATCGACGTAGAGTTCGCTCAGGTCGGGGATTTCGGCGATTTCGGCGCCGTTCCACACGCTGTCACCCTCGCGGAACGGCGGGGGCGATTGGCCGAACGTGCCGCCGGCGCGGAAATTGGCCATGAGATTGACCACGCCATCGGTGGGCGCGCGCAACTGCATCATTCCCAGGTAGCTGTTGGCCGTATCGAGGTCGCGCATCGCCTTGTCTTTCTGCTGACTGAGACGGAAGCTGTCGGCGTCGTTGCCCACCAGGTGGGCGTTGATGCCGGCCTTCACCTGCTGCAAACTGCCCTCCTGCACGCCCACGGCGATGCGGTACTTTTCGCCATCGATGGCGTCGATGACGTCGGCCTTGCTGGCGTCGAGCTTGGCGCTCTCCACGCCGTATTCGGCGGTCATCTTATTCATGGCGTCGGCATCGGCATTGATGTGCTGCGTGGCGTGGAGCTGGTCGATGGAGCCCTGGATCGATTGCACCTGGAGGGTCTGCTGGATGACGTTCTGCTCTTGCGACACGCTGTCGAACTGCACCACCACGTCGCCGCGATGCACGAAAGAGCCTTGCGAGGCGAGTTTGACGATGCGCAGGTTGGGCGCCACGGGAGCTTTGAGAATGCTCGATCGGGTGCTGCGGATTTCGCCGCGGGTGCGCACGCTGATGACAAAATCGCCGCGGCGCACGGGAGCCACGGCGACTTCGACTTCGGTGGTGGTGGAGTAATGGTAGGCGGCGTAGAGGCCGCCCCCGCAAACGCCCAGTCCGAGCGCCCACGCGATGAACCTGGCGCGGCGCGGGTGGGACTTTCCCAAACGGGTTTTCGGACGCCGGTCTTTCGATGCCATATTACGATTTCCCCGCCGGGCGCTCGAGCGCCACGATATCGCCCTTTTCGACCCCGGAACGGATGGCCACCTGCATGTAATTCCGCGCGCCCGGCTCGACCTGTTTCTTCACCCATCCCTCCGGCGTCTGCACATAGACGAACGAACCGCCGTTCTCCTCGAAAACCGCCGCGCGAGGTAGCACCAGGGTGTTGGGTTCGCCGCCGAGGACCACGTCGGCGCTGGCGGTGAGATCGGGAATCACCCGTGGGTCGGTCTGTTCGATCTTGAAACGCACAGGGATCAGGCTGACGTAGCTGGCGCGAAACGTGCTGGTTTTCGACATCGCGCCGATGCCTTCGAGCACGGCGGGAAGCGCGATATCGGGATAGGCATCCAGGTGCACGGTGGCTTTCATGCCGATGCGGAGATTTTCGGCATCCACCTGGTTGACGGAAGCGTCGAGCACCATGGAGCTTGGGTCCACGATGGTGAGGAAGGGCTGACCGGCGTTTACCTGGTCGCCCTCGCGGACCTGGCCCCACTCCCCGTTGCGGATGATGCTGGCCATGACGGCGACGCCATCCATGGGGCTGTGGATTTCCATGCGCTTGACGTTGCCTTCGGCGCGCTGGAGCTCGATCGCCATCTGTTGCTTGGTGAGCTCGGAAACGCGGATGGAGGCGGCTTGCGATTCTACTACCAGCGAATCTTCGTAGACGAGCTGTTTGTAGCTGGCCTGGGCTTGCTCGGCGGTGAGCTTGGCGTTTTCGGCGTCGATGGTGGATTGCACGGGGGCCTTGCGGAGGTCGAGGGCGGACTGGTCCCAGGTGGCTTTGGCGGCGCGCACGGTCTGATCGTGCGCTTCCTTGTTGGCAGCGAGGTTGGCGATGAGTTTGCGAATGCTGTTATCGGTTTGGATGACGGCGTCTTTGTAATCGTCCAGGCGGAGGAGTTGGTTGGTGGGGTCGAACTGGGCGACGGTGTCGTCTTTCTTAACGTGGGCGCCGGCTTTGACAAGGTGAATGAGAATGAGGTTGAAATCGGACCCGCCGCCGGCGAGCATTCCGCCCATGCCGCCGCGGTTGACGTTGGAACGGCTGCCGAGGACGCGGGGGGCGAGCAGCGACGCAAAATTGCGCGCCGCGACAGTGCCGGTGACGCGCACGGAGCGCCGGATCTCGCCGAAGACGACGGGGACCGTGGGCACGGTGACGATCGGTCCGCCGGTCTTGGCGGCGGGTTGGAGCTTCCACCAGGCGAGCCCGCCAACGAGCAGCAGGAGGACGATGGCGGCGAGCCAGCGGGTGGGATGGCGTTTTTCCGGCGCCGGCGCGGGAACGATAGACGGTCTGGGCGCTTCGGGCTGGGGAGCAGGCAGAGGTGCGCTACTGGTCAATGAAGACATTTTTCATCCTCGCGGGTTGGGACCCGGAGATAGCTCTATAGAACTAAAGAGGCGAAATTCCAAGCGGAACGGTTATCGCGGGACGAGCGAAAGTTCCAAATTTGCAGCTTATTTTTTCACGTTAACACGATTGGAGGGGGTTTTTGGCGTGGGAGTGGGGGTAAATTCAACGGGTGAAGGCTCGCGGGAACGGTGCGAGCCTCCGGCGAGCGCTTTCTTGCGGCGCTACTTGATTTGATGGGACGGCACGGTCTTCCGGGCTCGCCGCAGTGAACTAAGCGCGCGTCGGTCGAAGGCGTTCGTCACACGAAATTGCAGCCGGGCGAGCGCCCGCATCCCCGACCTCTGCCCTCGGCGCGATCATTTTTTCTTGACGGGAGTGGCGCCGGGGACGGGGGACATAAGGAGTTGCTCAATGGACGGGCCCGGAGACGGGGGCCTTGCCGGCGCCGGCAGCACCTTGGGCTTTCGCTCTTCCTCGGCATTGTGCACGGAGTCGATCCACAGGGAGTACGCGTCACTGGTGGGCTCGTATACAAGACCCCACGCATACCGCTCCTCAGGCAGTTTCAACTTGTCCTCGGCGGGCGATCCCGTTCTCCCGTGCTTACCGATCTGACCGAGCAGTTGGAGCAGTACGTCGCGAGCCGGTAAGTTGTGTCCGCTGATCGAGCATCTGTCCGGATCCCACGACGACACGGGGACGGCCCATAGCATGATCCCCACCTTGCGCGCCTGCTGTACCTCGTCCACCAGCCCGTTGAGAAGGTCCCAGCATGTCCCCTCCGGCATGTCTACGGCGATTTCGGTGCTGAGAATCGGCTCGAACGGCACCAGGCGGCCGCCCTCTAAGACTCCGGCAGGCACGATGTGGGCGTAGGCGCCATCGTAGATTACCTTGAACTGGCCCGGGTTGCCCGAGGAGTTGTATTCCTGGATGATGGGGTCGATCACGGCAGGCCCGAGAGGCCGGGTGTGTCCGTAGACGCGGCCCTCGGCGTCCACTATGGCCGGCTGCGGAACCGGGTCGTCCGAGGCGGTTGGCAGCCGCGCATCGACATGGAATGCCACCGGCTTCCAGGCGGGATAGCTGTAGTCCGGACCGATCTTACTTTTCTCGGTAACGAGTGCTTCTTTCGGTACGGGGCATCCTCATAGGTCACCAGGTACCCGTAGCGGTCCTGGAGTTCGCCAGTCAGCTTCATCAGCGGGCGCGTGGTATCGTACTTGATTTCGTCCGCTGGCGATACGGCGGCAGCCTCCGCGGCCGCAAGGGCCAACACGCCGAAGAATATCGCTGTATTCATAGTGTTTTGCCTCACTGGAACATCATCTGGAAACTTGTACGCCTCCACGCTGCACGGAATAGGAGTTTGCCGGGATGAAAACGGGAGCGGCCAACGTGGCCACTATGGGAGACTCCGGACCTTATATTAACAGGGGAGGGGTGCGGCACACTCTGTTCGCCGCGCAGCGCAAACTCGCCACCGAAGTGAACCTCGGGGCGTTGATCCGAGAGCTGTAATGGTACTCCGTAATCTCCGCGGCCACTGAGTGCGTGTGGGACCTCCGGTGAGCGCCTCACTTTTTCTTGGGAGGCGTGGCGGGCTGGCCGTTGAGAACGGTTCCGTGCGTCGGCTCCTGCCTGACGTGCATTTCCGTCCTGGAGGGCTGGAAGTCGCTCGTGGATAGCTGGATTATGTGTGTCGGGCATCGCGCGTCGTCCGAGCTGAGATCCAGCACCATCATGCGCGTGCCGTTCCGGTCCGAGCCGACCTCGGCGCGGTCAAGCCGTCGCCAAAGCGTCTTGACGTCGGGCGGCGAGTTTCCGCAGAGGTCGGTCGCCGTGATCTCGTGCTCCAACGCAGTAGGCGTTCCTTTCTCGTCAAGTGTCACGAGAATGATCTTATTTGGTTGGCTTGCCAGCTCGTCCTCGAACACGATTGCGCGACTGTCGGACGCCCAAAAAAAGCGGGATTGCAGTGAGTGCCTCTGATCCGCCGGGAGTCTGAGGTTGTCGAAGGGCAGGTTCTTCTGCCCGGGTGGAAAAATCACCGCTCCAACGTCCGAGGTGTTCGCTAAGTCCCCGCCCGGCCGGTTTTGGGCTGCGCTCTTGGACAGGTCGTACATCAGATCCTCGGAGCTGGGGTCGGGGGCTCCATGCGCCGGGTACATCTTCTCGTAGACGATCCAACGCTGATCGGGGGAGATCACCGGTCGCCACACGAAGAAATCGTCCACCACCGTGCCTTTAGCTGGGTCGACAATCAAGATCTCCGTTGCACCGAGGCCACCGAAGACCACGAGCCGGCCGTCGTCGAGCGGACAGACCTCGTCGATACGGTGCAAAATGCTCGGCAGCGATCCTGCTCCGTGCAGAGATATTCCACGAGCTGGGCCTGCTGCCCCGACGTGTAGCACGGCCTCGCCGTTCCCATCGAAGGCTGCGGAAATGTCCGGCAGGGGCGGATTGGCGTCCGCTGGCCGGCCACAATACTCGGGGCGAGACTGGTAGATCTGGCCGGAAAGCGGGCACAGAGCAGTGCTGAGTATAAGAGGGATCGCGGCAAGTTTCATAGTCACCTCAACCGAATCGCGTAGTATTGACCCGATCCGTAGTCACCCACGAGGCTTGGATTGCAGGACGTATTCGTGCCATTGTACATGTCGATGTGTTGTCCCTGCCCGCTGCACGCGCCGCACCGATCTTGAACCGAACGGAGGCCCCTCGGATCGTTATTGTCATTTTGATCGAAAATCAATATCGGGTCACCCCAGATGTAAAGGTTGGTCCCCTGGCTCGTATTCCGAAGGTCGGTGGCGACGGTCCCGGGCGCGGGGTTGCCATTATTGAAAGCGGAAGGTGTTCCGGTGCCATCCGAGAGCGCGGTGCTTCCGTTCGTGCTCCAATGGGAGCCAACTATGTATCTGAGCTGGCTTCCACCGGAATCCACGGCCCAGAAAGTGTGGTTGGCGTCGGTGCCGGGGAGGAGCGGGCAAATGTTGGTTGCTCCAGTGCCGTACGCCATTAGGATCATGCCAGGTGCTGGAGCGTCCACATCATCCACTCCGGTAGCGTTGGCGGCGCTGCCGGATTGGCTAATGAACGTACTGCCCATTTCATAGCCTTGGTAATAACAGTATTGGGAGTCCATCTTGTTGATGACCCACACGAAGTTGGGGTTGGATGGGCACTGTGAATGGTAGGGCGTGTTGTATTGGGTAAAGTGAGTCAGCCCGAGCATATAGAAGCTCACCTGGGCCGTGGCGCTTCCTGTCGTTCCCCACGTAGCCGTGACGCTGCTGTACTGCCCGACCGGCAATTGGGTCCGAAAAGTGTCCGTGAATGTCTGGCTCCCGGCCGAGCCGTGGGACTCTGAAAACATCTGGTTGCCCTGGGGGCCGTTGAAAGCCAGGACCAAGTTGTCGGTTTTCGGCCCGCTTAGCTGCGTCGAGAGCTTGCCGGCCATTATGTCCACGGTCAGCGAGATGCCAGGTGGCACGGACCTACCGGTCCAGGTCGTGGTGGTGGGCTGCCTGCCGGCCCGCGGGAACAGGCTCTCTGCTGTGCCGGTGCTGCCACTAGTCGTTGTGGTAAGCGTAGAGCAAGAAGTGATCGTCACGGACGTCGTCTCCGGAACGGAGGGGACGACATTTCCGCAGT
>Ga0335078_10006251_pt1 | contig 17628 bp, 18 predicted proteins | sample Lox_Sample_32_FD_206711 | JGI IMG/M metagenome (GOLD analysis project Ga0335078, IMG submission 206711) | Soil microbial communities from Loxahatchee National Wildlife Refuge, Florida, United States - Lox_Sample_3.2 | ecosystem: Environmental > Terrestrial > Soil > Wetlands | place: USA... | reverse complement strand
AGCGAGCTCACGCAGGTGGCGGCCGACCTGGCGCAGCCCGAGGAAGTCGAGGTGGTCGATGGCGAACGTCATGGCTACGACCAGAACCCATCCCGCCGCGAATACCGCCCACAACACGATCCGTGCGGCCTCCGCGTTCACCTGCCAGACGACGGCCGGGATCGGCCGCCACTGCCAGAAGACCAGTGCCAGCACTGCCGTCGCGGCGAGGACGAAGGTCGATCGTTCCACGTGAGCGGGCACGAGCCTGGTCCAGTGTCGCTTGAACGCGGGCCGGGCCATGGCGGTGTGCTGGATCGCGAACAGAGCGAGCAGCAGCACATCGATCACGACTGCGGTGGCTGTGTCCGACCGCGGGCCGCCGCTGTCGATCGTCCGGGGCACCACCGCGCCGGACACGAAACCGATGGCATAGAGGAACACCGCGAGAAACCCGGCGTAGGCAACCCCCGCATAGAGTGCGGACAGCAGCCCGAACCTCGCACGCGTACCGGTGTCGCCTTGTCTCGAGGTCGTCATGCCCTCTCCCGGGGCTGGCGCGCCAGGGCGCCGTGTTGGCGTAGCCATCCGTCACCTCTCCAGTCGGATCCACGTCTGCTTGCTGTACGCGCACAGCTCACCGTCGGCGGTGAACAGCGCACTGCCCGCGGTGGCCTTGCGGGCGGCGCGGCCGATCAGCCACGCCAGCGAGATCACGGGTCCGGAGTCCGGCGGGCGGATCCGCTGTCCGGCCATCCGGCCGAGCACGTAGATCGCATCCGGATCGGCTGCGCTGACCGACCAGCCTCCCGGGCAGTCCATCGCAGCCCAGACGAGCACGTCGGCAGGACCCGCGTCGGCGGTCTGTGCCGGGGACCACACAGCGGCCCAGGCGCGCTCATCGGCCAGCGGTCCGGGGAAGACTGCCATTCCGTCCGCTGCCCGCTGCGGACCGCACACGAAACACTCCGGAAACGGGTGCCGGTCCAAGCCGGGACAACCCGCGCTGGCACCGCGCGCCTCGTGGAGGCTGGGACACTCCGGAATTGTCAGCTCGACAACCGTCTGCTGCCCTTCGGCGATGAGGTCGTCACCGTGCATCAGCAGCAGCCGCGAGTCTGCTCGCTCGACCCTCATCTCTGTTTCCAGGGGAGGCGGCCGTCTCAGCGTGATCTCCGCAGCGTCGCCGATCAGCGCGGCGAGGCGCCCGGCCGTATAGCCACCGTTGCCCGAGCCCGGAGGCCCGCAGAACCGTCGGTCGATGGACAGCGTCGCAACAGTCATCGTGCCGTCAGCCTCCCCGGCCGCCAGAGGCGACTGGGCATCGACGAGCGCTCCGCCGAAGGGCACGTCGAGCGCATCCGCATCCGGCTCGGATTCCGCTCACGGACACAGATCGCGGCCTGGTGGGTCGCGACGGAGACCTGACTCCGCGGCGGTTGGCAAGCTACGCCACCGGCCCGGGGCCGTCCTCTCCCGGCGGGATGGCTCAAGCCGGCGAGTTCGCCTTCCGCGGAGCTGACGCAAGCCTGGAACCGGGCCCGGGGGCGCGGGTCTCAGGCGCCGGTGTCCGATTGGTCGCCGGGGTAGGTGACGTCGACCTCAGTGATATGCCGAGGGAAGTCGCGCTGGTTATTGGTGATGAACCGGTCGGCCCCCGCGGCGACGGCGGTGGCGAGGTGGGCAGCGTCGGCAGCCTTGAGCTTGTACCTGGCTGCCAGAGACGTGGCCAGCTCGGCAGTAGCCAGGTCGACCGGGCGCAGGTCGAGCCGGGCCAGCAGGGCGGCGAGGACCCGGATCTCGCCGGCCGCGCCGTCGCGCAGTGGCTTGCCGAGCACCTCGGGCAGCAGCAGCACCGAGCCGATCCCGGCCGGCGCCCGGGCGGGACCGGCGGTGATCAGCGCCGCTACCCGTCGGCCGAGAGGGTGGCCGGGAACGGCGGCGTAGATCAGGGCGTCAGAATCGAAGGCGTCCATTACCGGGCGTCGCGCCCGGCACGGATCTCGGCGATCAGCTCATCGGCCCTGGCCTCGGTCAGCCCGGCACCCGCCGGCGCCGCGGGGGCGGCAGTGGCGATCAACTGGTGGACCGCCTCGGCGCCATCGAGGGCAGCGCGGGCACGGCGGCTGCGCAGGGCGTCCGGGCGAACCAGCACGGCCACGGGCCGCCCGTGCCGGGTGATCGTGACCTCCTCGCCACCCTCGACCCGCGACAGCAGGTCGGGCAGCGCGGCCCGCGCCTCGGAGACAGTCATGATCACCATGATTTTAATCGTACGACGATGTACGTGAGAGTACAACTAGCGCGCTGCTGCGTGCGCTGCCGACGCGGGGCACGTCTCGCTGCATGAGGCACTGCTGCGGGCGATCCGGAGCATCTGGGCACCGAAAACCAATCCATCCACCGCGCCGATTCGGCCGGCGCCACTCTTCAAAGAGCGCCATTCCGGGGCCAGAATGGCCTTGTCAGTTTTTCCGGCCGAACAGGACGGTGATGGGATGGGTAAGCGTGTCAGAATGCTGGCTATCGCCGGGGTTCCGGTGCTGCTAGGAGCGCTCACCTTCGTGGCCCCGGCAGCTTCCGCGGCAGCTGCTCCGGCCAGAGCGCTCCCCTGCCGGGCCACGATGAGTAGCTCCCGCCCCGCCGATTACACGACCGTGGTCGTCGGCGTGCAGACGGCCGCGTATGCCAGGGTGACCACCGTCGCGCACTACAGGACGACGAGCACAACCCACCACCGGAGCGCTGACCGCAGCGGCAGCGCGCATGTCCCGTATTACATCAGCGGCGCCACTCCCGGCTACAAGGTGATCGTCGACGTCTACGTCGGGAAAGGCACCCGGAAGGGCAGCTGCCAGACCTGGTTCATCCCGCACCGCTAGCCATTGCTTTCCGCGGGCGCGGAGCGATAGCCGCATGGTCAGACCGGAAGGCCGGGGTTGCTGCCGTGACTATCCGCCGCAATACTGAAACCGCGATAAGCAAACGCGGAGCCAGAGCCTGGGAAGAAGGCATGCCGTCGGGCCGAGGGCGGGGAGCTGGTGCGAATGGGATTCTTTACGCGGCTGCTTGTACCGCACAGCATGCGGCGCGCCGCCCATCCCGGCAGGGCGGTGAAGCGGGCGATCACGCCGAAGGCCGTCAAGAAGGCCCGCCGGGCGCTGCATCCGATAGACAACATGAAGTACTCAGCCGAGCGCTCGATCGCCACGTCGCTGCGATCCGGCGGCAGGAAGCGGCCACCGCCGACCTACCGGCACGGGACCTGCCCCGTCCGGCACCGGAGCCCCGAAGCTGCAGCCCGCTGCCCAAATCCCTAGGGCGGCCGCCAGTTCGAGGCGGCCTCACCCTCGCCCGCCGCGGTTATGCCTGCGGACCATGCACCAAGCCGCCAAGCAGCCCCCTGACAGCCAGGCGGCTCGGAGCATGGTGGCTCAAGTGCTCGTCCGGCGAGCCAACGCTGCGCGATCGGACCGATGCGCGCTCGGGTTAGCGCCTCCTGGTGGCTTTCTCGTACTGCTCAGTGAGAGTGGCGGAGAGGCGGCCGCGGTCGCTGACCTCGAAGCCTTGTCGTTTCGCCCAGGCCCTGACGTCGCCGGTGCGCGCTCGGCCGGACCCAACCGCACCGCGCCGCTGCCCGGTGCCCGCTTTGCGGGAATGGTCGATGAAAGGCGCTAGTTGCTCCCGGAACGCGCTGGCGTTGGTGGCGTTCAAGTCGATCTCATACTCGGTGCCGCCGAAACTGAACCGGAGGGTCTCGTCGGCTGGGCCTCCGTCAATGTCGTCCTCAAGATTAACGGTCATCTTAGTTGCCATCTTGACCTCCCTAGCCGTGGCAATTGCTAGCTGGGTGGCAGCCGGATGCCCGGATAAGCGACGCGGCGCCAGTGCGTTTGGAACTGTCCGTTTCCTCGCCGATGTCTTCGGCCCACAGGGTTGGGTACTGCGCGATGAAGTTCTGCATCAACCGCGTGCACTCGGTACGGTCGACAACCGTCACGTCGACGCCGCGGCTGCGGAGCAACTCTTCTTCTCCGAGGAACGTGGCGTTCTCTCCGATGACGACCCTCGGAATGCGGTAAAGCAGCACCGCGCCGGTGCACATCGAGCATGGTGACAATGTCGTGTACATGGTGGCTGACAGGTAATCGGTGTAGCTCAGCCGACCAGCGTTGGCCAGCGCGTCCATCTCGGCATGCAGGATCGGGTTGTCGCTCTGCACTCTGCGGTTGTGACCGAGCCCGAGAACGCCGTCGGGTCCGGCGAGGACGGCGCCGATGGGAATGCCCCCTTCGGATCTTCCGATCCGTGCCTGGGCGATCGCGAGATCCATGTACCCGTGCTCGGCGTTCGCCACTTCTGTGCTCCGGCGTGGAAATGAGATGGTCTTCGTCATTCTCAGCAGTGACCGCACCCCGGGCAACCGGCGTTTTGGTAGTTCCGGGACGGGTTTAGTTAACGATTTGTGCACCCCGGCCCGGCGCGACCCGCTCCGCGTCTCCGGTGGCGGCGAAGTCCAGGGCGAGAGCGCCGCCGGGGGTGACCCGGACGGGATTGACGTCAAGCGACATCCCCGGTGCGCCGACTGAAGCAATCAGGCCGCCGATGGCTTCGATCGCGTCGACGAGCGCGCCGAGCCCTGCGCTGCCGGGGCCGCAGCCGGAGATCGCGAGCAGCTGGCCGGCCCGGGTGCCGGCGAGCGCCTGCTCGATCTCCGGTCGGCTGGCTGGCGCGGGAAGGATGGCGATGTCGTCGATCAGCTCGGCGTGAGCACCCCCGGTGCCGACGAGCAGGATCGGCCCCACGTGAGGGTCGTCACGCGCGCCGACAAGCACGTCGACGCCCGGGTCGGCCTGGCGCACGAGAAGGACATCGGAAGGCCCATCGGGAGTGCCGGCCGTCAAGGTGGAAAACGCCCGGCTCAGCTCCTCGGCGTCCCGAATGCCGAGGATCACCCCGCCGGCCGCGCTCTTGTGGAGCAGGCCCGGCCGGTGAGCCTTCGCCACCAGCGGGAAGCCGATCTCTTCGGCCGCCGCCAGCAGGGCGCTGCGGTCCAGGCAAACCTGGTGCTCGGGGACGGCGACACCGATGCTGCTGAGCAGTTCGTAACCCTCGGCTTCGGTGGCCGGGACCGGCCCGGGCCGCACTTCTCCGAGGCGGATGTCGCAAGGCCGCCGCCGCACCGCGCCCGGCCCCGCGTTCCCTGGGGTGCTGACGATGGACCCGAGCGCGTTCATCGCGTAACGAAGGCCCGTCAGGCGCGGGATTCCCGACGCACGGGCCAGCGCGGTGACTCTTGGGTCGTCGGACGCGACGGAGCTGGTCGTGATCACCCAGAGCCGTTCGTCGTCGCTGGCTGCCTCTACAGCCGAGCGGGCGAAGTCCAGCGAGAGCTCGGGATCGGAGGTCGGCGGGTCGGCGGGCGCATCGACGACGATCACGAAAGCGTCGTAGCCGCTGCTCGCCTGCAGTGCCCGCAGCGCGCGGCCGAAGCCGCCGGCCACGTCCGCGTCCGCCCAGGCGTCGAGCGGGTTGTGCAGGGTCCGCGGCTCGCCGAGCGCTTCCTCGATCAGTGCGGCATCCTCGGCGGCCGGCTCGGGAAAGCTCAGGTCCGCGTCGGCGGCCAGATCGTGGAGTAGCCCGACGTGACCGCCGGAGACCGTCGCTCCGGCCAGCCGCCGGCCGCCCGTTCGGCGAGTGGCGAGAATCTCGGCGGCCGCACAGAGTTCGTCGAGGTCGTCGACTGTGACGATCCCGTGTGCCCGCAGGACGGTGCGCAGTGCCCGGTCTTCGGTGGCGAGAGCGCCGGTATGCGTCTGCGCCGCGCGCGCTCCGGCCTCGGAACGGCCGGACCGGCAGACGACGACCGGCTTGCCCGCGTCGAGTGCCCGGCTGGCGGCGTTGAGCAGCGGCCTGACGCGGGCGGTGTCTTCGATGAACAGCGCGATGGCGCGGGTGGGCTCGTCGGTGATGAGCCAGTTGACGACGTCCGCCGCGGTGACGACCGCCTCATTGCCCACCGAGATCATCGCGCTGAGCGCCAGCGTTCCCGTGTGGTTGAGCGCTCCGACACCGACCGAGCCGCTCTGAGTGACCAGCGCAACCCCGCCGGGCCTGGGGGCTTGCCGGAGGTGGTCCAGGTACACCGCGTGTCCGGCCGGCGGCCGGACGTATCCCATGCAGTTCGGGCCGAGGACGCTCATCTCGCTCGCGCGTGCCACGTTCGCGAGCCGCTGCTGGTGCCCGGCCCCCGCTGTGCCTGCCTCGGCGAACCCTCCGGCAAACACGACAGCGGCCCGGACGCCCGAACTGGCGCACTGTTCCAGCGCCGGGACCACGTACCCGGAGCTCAGCGCCAGAACCGCGAGATCGACCGACGCGCCGATCGATGAAATATCGGGATAACAGGGCCGCCCGGCAACTGTCGTGCGGCGGGGGTTGACCTGGTGAACGGGGCCGGTGAACCCCAGCCGTTGCAGGCTCTCACGCACCCGGGCGCCTGGTCCGCGCTCGCTAGCGCCGAGGATCGCGATGCTGCGGGGAGAGAGCAGCGGATCCAGGTTCATCGCTGCCCGCCCGCGCGCCCGGCAAGGAATGCCTCTATCAGGCGGGCCGCCTCGGGACTGGCCGCCGCGGTGCCGAAGTTCTGCACCTCGGCCCGCAGTGCCACCGGAAAGTCGTCATCTCGAACAGCGGCCTTGATCGCGCTCACGGCATCGGGCGACCTGACCGCCAGCTCGGCGGCAAGCTCCAGCGCATTCCCGCCGAGGTCGGCCGATGGGCAGACCCTGGTGACCAGTCCTATCGCCGCGGCCTCGCGCGCGTCGACCCAGCGGCCGGTGAGCAGCAGGTCGAGGGCGTATGCACGGCCGACTGCCGCCTTCAGCAGGGCGCCGCCGCCCCATCCGGTGGGCAGGCCGACCGTGATCTCGGCGAAGCGGAACCAGGCGTCGTCCGCCGCGATCCGGATGTCGGCGGCGAGAGCCAGCTCGAGGCCGCCGCCGACGCAGCAGCCCTGGATCGCCGCCACCGTGGGACGGCCGAACCCGTACAGCAGGGCAGCCGGGTGGACGGCCAGGTCCTGGGCGGCCAGGTCGGCGGGGATGGGCAGCGGCTCCTTGATGTCGGCTCCGGATGAGAAGTGCGGACCGGCGGCGGTCAGCAGCAGGGCCCCGACCTCCGGGTCATCTTGGAGCCCGGTCAGCGTCTCGCCGATGAGGCGGAACGTTTGCTCATCGATCGCGTTCCTGGTCGGCGGATGATCCAGCGTGAGGACGACGACCTTGCCGTGCCTGCTGATGCCCAGCCGGCCGATGCGCCCTGGCTCGTTCACTGGCGGATGCACCCGGTCAGTCCCAGAGGCTGGCGGCGGTGCCGCAGGCACGGCCGGGTCACCAGCATGTGGGCCACCCGCTCAGCATCCGGCGCTCCGGCGGAGCAAGCGGTCGGCCGGCGAGCCTGGCGAGCTCGGCGGCGAGCCGGTCACGGGTCTCCTCAGGCCGGATGACCTCGTCCACCGCCATGGTGGCGGCTGCTCCCCAGACGCTGTCGCTCTGGTTCAGCGCCTCGGCAAGCTCAGCTCGCTTGGCGCCGCGCTGATCGGCGTCCAAGCCTGCCAGCTCCCGTCCGTGCAGCGCGTCGACGGCGACCTGCGGGTCCATGAACCCGATCTCCGCGCCAGGCCAGGCAAGCAGCAGGTCGCTGTCGGTTCCGGTGCCGCCGAGGCTGGTGAAGGCGAGGCCGTAGCTCTTGCGAACGACCACGCTGATTCGCGGGACGGAGGAGAGCGCGAGCGCCTCGAGGAAGAGCACGCACTTGGACAGTGCTCTGCGGTGCTCCACCGCCGTGCCGACCAGGAATCCAGGCGAGTCGTGGAGCAAGACCACCGGCAGGCCGAACGCGTCGCACAGGCACAGCAGCCGGGTGCCCTTGTCGCAGGCATCCGGGTCAAGGGCGCCCGCGAGGTACTTAGGGTTGGACGCGAGAACGCCGACCGGATGGCCGTCGACCCTCGCCAGTGCCGTCGTCAGGCTTCGGCCGAACCCTGGCTTCAGCTCGAGCAACTCGCCGCCGTCGACCAGCTCGGCTAGCAGGTGCCGCATGTCATATCCGCGCTGTCGGCGCATCGGCACGATCGCGCCCAGTTCCCTCCGGCCCGGCGGAGGGACCGTGGCCGCGGATGGGGGCCTGCTCGACTGCGACGACGGCAGGTAGCCAAGCCAGCGGCGCAGCAGCCCGAAGGCGTGCTCCTCGTCGTCGGCTACCAGGTCGATCTGGCCGGTCACGCGGTCGTGCACAGCCACGCCGCCGAGTTCCTCGAACGTCGCCTGCTCCCCGGTCGCGCTCTCGATCACCCCGGGTGAGGTGATCGCTAGGCACGTACCGCGGATCTGGATGACCAGGTCGCTCATCGCGGCGAAGAACGACGACCCGCCGAACGACAGGCCCGTGATCACCGTCGCCATGGGCACGCGCCGGCGGCGCCGGGTCCAGCTCACGCCCTCGCCCGACACGGTAGCGAGCCCCTCGCTGCCCATCGAGTCCGGGATCCGAGATCCCCTGGTCTCGCCCAGGTAGATGACCGGATGGCCGGCTCGCAGCGACTGCTCGTAGACCTTGTCGGCCTTGCGGATGTTCACCGGAGCCGCTGACGCGCCCTTCACGGTGGCATCGTCGGCGATGAGGCCGACCGGCCGCCCGCCGACCTCCGCGAAGCCGGTGATCCTGCCGTCGGCGGGAGTATCTGCACGGTCCTCCGGCCGCGCGGACGCCGCGAACGTCCCGATCTCGCGGAACGTCCCCGGATCGGCCAGCGCACTGATCCGCTCGCGAGCGGTCAGCGCTCCTGCGCGGTGCAGTGCCTCGATCCGGTGTCGGCCGCCCATGTCGGACCGTACCGACTCGCGCCTTCCGGCGAAGGCACGGTCGATGGCCTCCCACTCGGGGTCGATCCCGCTAGCGCTCACTCGCGTGCTCCCATGAGCGGCCGCGCACCATCCGCGCGGTCTACTGCACTGGTGTCAGGATCGATTATCGGGACGCTAGTCGGCGGGCTGGGACGGGGAGGCCCCGACAGGAGGCTGCCCCGGTTCGGCGGCCGGTGTCCCGCCGGGCTGGACCGCGGCAGCTTCGGCCGGCACCGTTCTCCGCGCGAACAGCCAGTACAGGACCGCGCCGAACCCGAAGCCCATGAGAGCGCTGAAGTCCGCGCCGTTCGTGCGGGACGAGAGCGGCCCCTCGAATACCGATGTATCGATCCACGACGCCGACGCGGCCATCCCCACCAGCTGGGCGATGACCGCCGGGACGTGCCACCCGCCGGTCCGCCAGTAGATCCCGCGGGCCCGCTCGAACAGCGAGTGCGAGTCATAGGTGTTGCGGCGCAGCAGGCAGTCCACCAGGAAAATCCCCGCCCACGGCGCGAGCCAGATGATCACGAAGAGCAGCAGGTCAGACAGGAAGGTATAGAAGGACGACAGGAATGTGACCAGGAACGTCAGGACGGCCGCGATGATCGTGTCCAGTATCACCGCCTGCCACCGGCCGAGCCGGAGCCCCACGGCCTGAAGGCTGAGGCCCGACGAGTAGAGGGTCAGGCCGTTGATCGCGAAGAGCTGCGGCAGGATGACGATCAGGTAGGGAACCACGAACCAGGCCGGGAACACCTTCGGCAGGCCGGCGATGGGGTCGCTCGCGGACGCATCGCCGGACGCGGCCGCCGCCCCGATGATCATCAGTGCCGTCCCCGGGATCCACGAGCCGAGCGACACCCAGCCGATGATCGAGCCGGGCTTGGTCGCGCGCGGCAGGTACCTGGAGTAGTCGTTCGCCTGGTTCGCCCAGCCCAGCCCGGCCGTGGCGATCACCAGCGCGAAGCCCAGCGCGATCGTCGCGCCGCTGCCGCTCTGGTGCAGGTGCGACGGGTGGACTCGCTGCGCGGTGAGGATCGCCATGATGACAAACAGGGCAACGAACGGATAGGTGAGGTACTTAAGGGCGCGCAGGATGGCGGCGTGCCCGAAGAGCGGGAGCACGAACTGGACGGCCGTGGCGAGCACGATGCAGAGGATTTTCAGGCCGGTTGACGTGGTGACCCCTGCCTTGCCGAACAGCGCGAGGCCCGCGAGGACGACCAGGGACAGGCCGAGGGTCTCGTAGCCGAGCATCGTCAGCCAGTTCAGGAACGACACTCCGCGGGAGCCGTTCGGGCCGTATGCCGCGCGCGAGATGGCGAACGTGGCCGTCCCAGCCTTAGGCCCTTGCAGGCTGGCCAGGCCGACGAGCAGGTAGGAGATGTTGCCGATGATGATGATGATCAGTGACTGAGTCATCGACAGGCCGATGGCGATCAGGAGTGCCCCGGTGACGAGAGTCTCGACGTTGAACAGCCCGCCCATCCACATCCAGAACAGGTCACGCGGCTTGGCGTAACGGTCGTCGTCAGGGATGTAGTGGATGCCGCGGCGTTCGATCACCAGCGGCCGTTCGTGCTCTTCGATCACCTCGCCGAAGTCGGACTCAGCGTGCGCTGTCGCGTGGTGCTCGGTCATAGCTTCTCCTCCGGCAGATCGCCGTGGTGTCGGCGGGGCTTCGGGCTCATCACAGTGACCACCGGCCCGTCCAGAAGGCTTCTGGATCGGCGATGACGCGCTCCGGGTTGCCTTTGATGCTCGGAGGGCTCCCGGCGGCGCGCTCGGCAAGCTCGGCCTTGGCCTGCGCGACCACGGACTGGTTCCTCAACAGGTCCACGCCGGCGTGCGCGAGCGTCCGCGCCGCGACCGATGCGCCTTTCCAGCCCGTCTCGGTGCCGAACAGCGCGGTCGCCGCCCAGCTGTGCAGCGGGATCGAGCCGGGACAGGCCCAGTTGCACCGGCCTACCGGGATCGTCCAGCTGACCTCACCGTCGTCCTGTCCATACGCATCGAAGCCCTCGGTGAGCAGGGCGACGTCGCGGTCCAGCGCCAATTCGGCAGGCCCGCCGAAGCTCTGGGAGAGCTCGGACATGAACCTCATGTCGGCGTCGTTCCAGGCCGGCGCGCCGACGTGGCGGTAGGCGTCGTAGATCCGCTCCGCCAGGGCGAGGTTGGGCAGGTAGCCGCGGCACGCCGACACGATCGCGCGGCGCATCGTGACGCCCACCGAGTTCGCCGCGTGCGCAGCCTGCTCGGTGATGATGTCGAGGACCTGCCCGGCCCGCTGGTGGTCGACATGGCGGATGTAGAACCAGACCCGGGCCTCCTCGGGCGTGGCGCTCGGCATGCAAATCGCCGGATACCGGAGCACATGCTCGACCGACACATCAGGGAACTGGTGGACACGGAGCCTGTCGATGAGTTGCACGAGCAACTCGGCGGCGTCGTTCGCGTTCTGCGGGCGGTTCACGCCGGTATGCTGCGGCCTCCCGGTGAAGGCGAACTCGGGTTGGATGATCGACTGACAGGGCCGGGCCAGAGCAGCGTTGAAGTAGTCGGCGTGATGAGTGAGCAGGATGTCGGCCTGCTCGAACAGGCCAGCGTCATGCATCACGAGCTTGCCGAATACGATCTCCTCGGCCGGCGTTCCGAAGACCAGGACCTTGCCCGGAAGAGCCTGCTCCCGCATCGTCCGCGCGATGGCGATGGCTGCGGCCGTGTTCCCCGCGCCTATCAGGTTGTGGCCGCAGCCATGCCCCGGGCCGCCGGTCACCAGGGGCGCGCGCCTGGGTTCTGCGGCGTTGCTCAGGCCAGGCAGCGCATCGAACTCGGCCAGCAGGCCGATCGCGGGCTCGCCAGATCCGAATTCGGCGACGAAGCAGGTCGGAAGCCCGCCGGCGCCGCGTCTCACCCGGAAGTTCTCCGCCTCGAGCCACCCGGACAGCGCTTTGTTGCTGTACTCCTCCATCAGGCCGAGCTCTGGGTGCTGCCAGATATCGCCGGCGACATCGCGGGCAGACGACTCTATGTCGGCCCAGTGCCGGTCCGCCGCGGCCCGCAGGGTGCTGCCCGCCACGGCGCTCACCGCGGTGGCGTAGCCGGGTGGCGATCTGCCATCGCGCGACCCCCAGAGTCTGCAGGTCCGACGAGCTTAAGCGGCCTCCGGCAGGCGGGACAATGGACAGATTGGCCCAGAGCGGGCCCGAGACCGCAACGGAATGTCGCGGTCAGCGGCCCAAGGCTGCGGGGGTTTCACCGCCGCTCCGCGGCCCAGCGAAGGAAGTAGATAGGCACCCCATTGGGATCCTGGCATCCGCAGAATCTGGCGCCCCAGTCGCTGTCGTGCGGTGGCTCGGAGAACCGCACTCCTCGCTCGGTCAGTACCCGGAAGGTCTCGTCCACGTCCGATGTAGCAAACGAGAGGTGATCAAGGCCGGCGGGGTTGGCCGCTGGATCTGCACCCCGCTCCGGGCCAAGGGTGCCGCGGCCCGCGAGGAGGAACAAAGTGGTAGAGCCGATCCTGACCGCCGCGCTGCCCGCCACGGGATCGTGCTCGATAAGCTCGAAGCCGAGCAGCCGAGTGTAGAAGTCCAGCGAGGAACCAAGGTCCTCGGTCACCAGCCCGATGTTGTCCAGGCTCAGGTCCATCATGCGCAGTCCTGTTCCACTTATTTCGCTGCTTTTGCCAGCGCACTCGCCGTCGTGCTGAGTCTTTGGTACGGTGGTCCGCCCGGCAACCCACATCGTGTAGGTCGGCAAGTGGAATGACCCGACAATCCGGCGCATGGGAGGCACACGTGAGCCTGCCCCTGTCCGAGGTGCTCGAACTTGAACCCTTCGTCGACGCCGAGCCTGAGATCCTCACCGGCTCAGTTGGCCTGGAGAATCCCGTTCGGTGGGTCCACTCGAGTGAGATCTACGAGATCAGCCCGCTCCTATCAGGGGGCGAATTGCTGCTCACCACCGGACTTGGGCTTGCCGGATCGGATGCTGGTGCGCGACGGCATTACATCCGCGAGATCGCGGACGCCAAGCTCACCGCGGTCGCCCTGGAAATCGGCCGTACCTTCCCGACGGTCCCTCCCGAATTGGTCGACGAGGCCAGGAAACGCTCGCTTCCCCTGATCGTGCTGAACAAGGTCGTGCCGTTCATCCGGATGTCGGAGGCGGCGAACACCGCGATCATCCACAGCCGGTCACGGCAGCTGGAACGCACTGCCACGCTCAGCCGCCTCCTCGACACGGCCCTCATCGCCGGCGACGGCGTCCGGAGCCTGCTCGCCATCGCCGGCTCCGTTCTCAACGTGCCGCTGGTGCTTGTCGCGGAGAACGGCGTCGTCGTCAGCACTCACGGGATCTATGACGAGCGCGCCGCCCGCTTGCTGGCTGAAGCGCCGACGGCGGAGTCCGTCCTGGAGATCCACGGTCAGCCTTGGGGCCGCGTATGCACGGGCACAGCGGCGGGCGTTGATGACGAGGATCTGAGCGTCCTGCTTGACCGGCTCGCGATCGCGCTGACGCTCTCGCTGCTGGGCACCGGCCTCCCGCCGGGCGACCCAGAACGGCAGGCAGCGGCTCTCCTGGACGATCTTCTCTCGGGCGGCCACATGGCCTCGTCCGACTTCACGGTCCGAGCCGGCCTGGCCGGCTTCCACCCGCGCCCGGACGCCTCGCTCGTCGGTGTGGCGGTCGAATCGGCGCAGGCAACGCCGGCTCTTGCGCTCATTGACGAAGCCGCAGGAAGGCTGGCCGCGGGCGCCCTGCGGGCACGCGTCCGGGGCGAGGTACTCGGGATACTCGCCATGCCGGCGGGCGTCGGCGACCCGGTCAGCGCGGTCGCCGACGCCCTGACCAGCGCCCATCAAGCTCAGGTGGGCGACGTGATCAACGTCGTGGTCGGGCCGGCGGGCGACGTGGCCGGAGCACCCGCATGCCTGACCAGATCACTCACGGACGCCCGGGATGCGATGGCGCTCACGACGTCACGAACAGGCTCGGAGCACGGGCGGCCCAGCCCGGTCATCACGACACGCTCGATCGCCATGGAGCTGCATCTCTCCAGGCTTGGAGACCCGCAAGCGCTCGATCGTCTCGGTACCGAGCTCGTCGGCCCGCTTATCGCATGGGATCAGCGCCATCCTGCCAGTTTGCTCTATACGCTTGAGATGTTCCTCAGGCACGGCTGCAGCCCGACCCGTACGGCCGAGGCCCTGTACCTAGGCAGGCATTCCGTCTACCAGCGCCTCCAGCGCATAGAGTCGCTTCTCGGTCTGAGTGTCAGCGATCCTCAGCTCCATGCCGGGCTGCTGCTCGGAGCGGTCGCGGCTCGCATGCGGACCCGCTCCCAGCCATAACGCTGCCTCCGGTGGTCGTACCGTCGACGTTTACAAGGAGAGGACTGCTGATGCGCAGCGTGACCTACTCGATGGGCGTCTCGCTTGACGGCTACATCGTCGGGCCGGACGGCGACTTCGGCTGGACGGGCCCCGACGAGGAGGTCTTTCGCTTCGTCACAGACGAGATCCGACAGGTCGGCGTCCACCTGCTGGGACGAAGGCTGTACGAGACGATGCTGTACTGGGAGACCGCCGATCAGGATCCATCGCTCGACGGCTCAATGCTTGAGTGGGCCGCGATCTGGAAGGCGCTCCCGAAGCTGGTGTTCTCCGCCACGCTGTCGGCGGTGCAGGGCAATGCCCGCCTGGCCTCCGGCGGCCTGGCGAGGGAGATCGAGCGGCTGCGGGCCGAGTCGGCGGACGGCAGCATCGCGATCGGCGGCGCGACTCTCGCCGTCGAGGCGGCCGCGCTGGGCCTGATCGACGAGTACCGGGTCAGGGTTTACCCGGTGCTGGTGGGCGGTGGCACTCCGTTCTTCCCCCAGCGCGAGCGCCGGGTGGATCTCGAACTCGTCGAGGCCCGCACCTTCGGGTCGGGAGTCGTCTACCTCCGCCACCGCGTGGCGGAGGTAGGGCATGTCCCGTAGATCATGGGACACGGTCGCGGCGCCAGATCCTGTCGGCTCGCCTTGCGGTCTGGCGCGGCCCGTCCCCGGAGATGATCTTGATGGATGTGACGGATGTCCCAGAATACGCAGTGGATGTGGCATCCATTCCACGGACACCCCGGTGATCACTGTGCGGTTTTGGCTGATATGAGCGGATGGTGCGGCATTCGGCCTGGTCCCGGATCGGATCATGCGGACAGGGCCGGCCCCGGTGTCCGACCCCTGGTTCTAGCCGCACATGCCCGGCGAAGGCGAAGCGGGGTGATGAAGGTGGCGGGAGGTTCCGGGCTGGTTACGGTCAGCTGAAGAGTTCCCGCAGGGATGATTCTGATCGAGCGGCGCGTTGACGTGGGGGACACGACATATCGTGTTACTCGGGTGGCCTAGGCCCAGCGGTGCTCCGGGCCTTTGAGAGGTGGGTGTGATGACCGGTTGGTACGCGGCGCGGACACCGGGCAGGTCGGCCAGGACCGTGATCGCCGTCACGGCTCTCGCATTGCTGCTGGTGGCGGCCGTGCCGGTGGCCTTGCTGGCCGGGGTGGTCATGATGATGCTGGGACACGTCATCGGCGGGCTCGCGCTGTTTGGCGGCTCTGTTCTTGCCGCCGCGGTGACTGTGGTACTCGCGGGCATGAGCGGGACGCGGCACCTGCGCAAGCTGGTCTCCGGACGCGGCTTCCAGGTCATGCAGCAGGACGGCGGCCAGTACACCGTCGCAGGGCCCGAGGGCAGCGACTACCCGGACATCGTGCGGCTGGACCCGAGCGAGTACACCGAAGTTCGCTGACCTCCTGCCTGGAGCGAAGTGGGCGGCAGCCCGCTCGAATCGTGGCGTACGTTGTACTACGCCACCTTGTCGCCGATTTCGCCAGCGAGGAGATCGGTGGGATTGAAGGCAACGAGCGCAACTTCGACGAGGGCTGCGGGTGCACGTGGTGTTCAACGCGGTAGAGATTTGCCATCGTGAGCCCTGCTGGGTGAGCGTTCCGCCGGAGGCTCCGATGGCCGCGGTGTGTTAGCCATGGGACTAAGCGGCCCTCGCTGGGGCGTTGTCGGCACGGCCAACATCGCTCGCGGTCAGTTCCTGCCCGCGCTGCGGGCCGCCGGCGGCACCGCGACCGCGGTCGCGGGCCGGGACCAGGCCAGGACGCAGCAGTGGGCGGCCGAGCACGGTATCGATCGGGCAATCACCGGCTACCAGGCCCTGATCGAAGACTCAGCAGTCGACGCGCTGTACGTCGCGCTGCCGAACTCGCTGCACGCGCAATGGACGATCGAGGCGCTGCGCGCGGGCAAGCCGGTGCTGTGCGAGAAACCGCTCTGCGGGTCCCTGGCCGCCACCGAGCGGGTGCTCGCGGTCGCGCGGGAGACCGGCACGCTGCTGTGGGAGGCGTTCGTCTTCCCGTTCAACGAGCAGATGGACAGGATCAGGTCGCTGGTCGCCGATGGCGCCATCGGCGAGTTGCGCGAGGTGCAGTCCGACTTCCACTTCGCGATCGGCCGGCCGGACAACATCAGGATGTCGGCCGACCTGGAGGGCGGCGCTCTGCGCGATGTCGGCTGTTACCCGGTCCGGCTGGCGCAGGAGTTCTTCGGCGCCCACGAGACGGCATGGGCGGCGCGAGTCATCGGCGGCCAGCCAGGCCAGCACGCCGAGGGCGTTGACGTCGAGACCTGGGGCTCGCTTGGCTACTCAGGGCAGCGCCGGCTGCTGCTGTCCTGCGGGATGCGGCGCAGCAGGGACACATTCTCCCGGCTGCTGGGCACCGGAGGCCAGATCAGGGCCGGCAATGTGTTCCACCCGGAGGCCGGTGATTACGTCGAGCTCGTCCCGGCTAGCGGGGAGCAGGTCATCTTCAGGGCTGCCAGCGTCGAGCCCCCGTTTACCGCCGCGCTGCGGCACATCAACGCCGTGCTCAGCGGCGAAGAAGAGCCCAGGCTGCTGGCACTGGAGACCTCACTGATTACCGCTCGCGCCCTGCATGACCTCGCCGCTGCGTAATGCTGCGCGCGGTAGTAGGCGCGAAGGTCATCAGCCGGAACATCAGCCGCCGATACCGTTGAAATCGACGGCTTAGGTCCATCTCGCGCGGGACCTTGGCCCCTGGCGGCGGATGTGCCGTGCGCGCACATGCTGTGTATGTTCTCCGGCATGGAGAGGGGGGCCATCAATGAACGGTAATCGTGTTGTACGGAAAATAAGTCGGCGAAGGTCCGGCCTGTACACGGTAATCGGCGGGATGGTTGTGTTCCTGCTCGGAGTCGTGCTCAGCACCGTCAACTACAACAGTGCTGTGAACAATGGGAGCAGTTCATACACAGCCTACTGGGGAGCGATGCTCGTCGGGCTTATCCTTGTGATACGCGGTATCTATATGGCCGTGACGCCAAATCGGATGCCGCGTGTACGGAGCGCCAGGCCCCGATAGAAGCTTCGCGCGGGCCGATCTCTATCCGCGCCGAAGCCAGGCCTCGCCGGCCGCGGCGGGACAGGCGGGGGCTGCGTCTTTCGGCTGGCGCTTTCTGCTGGCATCCCCTTTAGTTAGCAGGACGGCGCGCGCTTGCAGCCCCAGCCGGCCGGGCCGCTGCTGTCGTCTCCGGTCGGGTGCGTGCAGCCCCTTGGCCGTGGGCGTCGTCTGATTGGCGAGTGAGGTGGCATGGATCAGGGGCGCGGGTGCCGTGGCGCGGTCTGGTACGTGCTCCCGCTGCTGGCGGTCGTGCTGCTGGCCAGCT
>Ga0335078_10006250_pt1 | contig 17631 bp, 14 predicted proteins | sample Lox_Sample_32_FD_206711 | JGI IMG/M metagenome (GOLD analysis project Ga0335078, IMG submission 206711) | Soil microbial communities from Loxahatchee National Wildlife Refuge, Florida, United States - Lox_Sample_3.2 | ecosystem: Environmental > Terrestrial > Soil > Wetlands | place: USA... | reverse complement strand
CCCTGGTCCTTCCGGTGATCGCAGGATCCCGGCACACTATGGCCAGCGGCTCCGCAGGGTGCGACGGCCGGAGAGGCGATCGCTGATGGACTGGATCGAGTCGGGCCGTGCCTGGGGTGAGCGGGCAGCCGACTGGGCGTACCTGATGGAGCCATATGCGCGGCTTGCCAACGACGCGCTGTTCGACCGGGCGGGCGTCGGCACCGGGACGCGGTTGCTGGACATAGCGTGCGGCTCTGGCTACGCGGTCATGGTCGCGGTCGGTCGGGGTGCCGAGGTCGCCGCCCTCGACGCGTCGGAGGCGCTGATCGCGATCGCACAGGCGCGCACTCCGGACGCCGACTGCCGGGTCGGCGACATGTTCGCGCTGCCGTTCGCCGACGACAGCTTCGACGTGGCGACGAGCTTCAACGGCATCTGGAAGGGATGCGAGGACGCGCTGCGTGAGGCCCGCCGGGTAGTGCGTCCCGGCGGTCTGGTCGGGTTCACCTTCTGGGGCTCGCCCAAGCGGCTGGGTCTGCTGCCGTATTTCGCGACGATCCTCGAGCTGTCGCCGCCAAGTCATGCCGACGCGACCCTGGACCAGGGCGATACGGGACGGCCCGGAGTCGCCGAGCGGATGCTCGCCGACGCCGGCCTGGAGTTCGTCGACCGGGGGGCCGCGCGGGTCGTCAACGAGTGGCCAGACCTCGACGTGGCAGTACGGGCGCTCGCCGCGGCCGGGCCGTCCTGGCCCGCACTGCAGGAGGCCGGCTATGACCGGTTCGCCGCCGCGGTGCGCGAGGCGATCCGGCCCCTGTACGTGCCGGATCTCGGCGTCCGGGTCAGCTCGGAGTTCGGCTGGATCGTCGGGCGGGTGCCCGGCGCGTGAGCCCGCGAGGCGGGCGCCGGCCCGAGCCGGGCGCTAGCCGGCCGGCGTCACCGAGCCCGGCGGCGGGATCGTGCCGGGGCCGGTCACGCCGCAGGCGAGGGCGCGCGGATCTGTCTCGATGAGCGGCCGGGCCAGGCTCGGCGGGTGCAGGAACGCGGGCCGGGTCAGGTCGAGCATGTCGAGCATGTTGTTCGCGTTGGCGTCCCGGCGCGTCATCGCCGGCAGGTTCCACTTGGCCTCGACCAGCGCGCAGATGCTCGTGTGGTCGAACACCTGATGCGAGACGTAATCCGGGCGTGCCCACGGCGACACGACCGCGCACGGCACCCGGAACCCGTACTGCCGGAAGCCGGTGTACGCGGGCCCGCTCCCGGTGTCGGGCGCGATGCCGTCGGGCGCGATCGCGGCCGGCGGGACGACGTGGTCGTAGTAGCCGCCGTGCTCGTCGAACGTCCAGATCAGCAGCGTGTCCTGCCAGCCGGGACCGGACATGACCGCGTGGATCACCGACGCGGCGAACCGCTCGCCGTAGGCGATGTTCTGCGGATCCTCCTCCGAGCTGCTGCCGTAGTCCGGCTCGACGATGCAGAAGCCGGGAAGCGTGCCCGCCTTCGCGGCGGCAAAGAACTTGTCGATCAGGTGCAGCTGGCCGTGATAGCGAAGGAGCAGCCGGGGGAACAGGCCCATCGTCGCGGTCGGCAGCAGCGAGTCCAGCAGCGAGTAGTTGTCGGCGAAGCTGACGCCCGCTGCGTGCAGGCGGTCGAAGATCGTGCCGCCCGCCGGGTACTGGAGCGGGTTCGGGACCGTGTCGTTGATCATCCCCATCGAGGTGGCCGCCATCAGGTAGCGGCGGTTCGGGAACGTCGGGCCGAGCACCGAGCAGAAGTACCGGTCGGCGATCGGGAACGTGGCCGCCAGCGAGTAGTAGAACGGCAGGTCTGCCCGCTGCCAGTAGCCCATCGACACCGGTCCGCTCGCAGACCTGACGAACCCGGTGAGATGGCCGCCCGCGAGCTGGACATGCGCGTCGTGCCAGGTCTGACTCGGCCGGCCGGCCAGCTGACAAGTCGTCGGCATCCGGAACGCGTGCTGGATCCTGCCATCGGGATAGGGGTTGGTGGCCCTGGGCCTGCCGTTCCCGCCGAGGGGCAGGCCGTCGGCGCCGGCCCGCCCCAGCATGCCGAGATGGTTGTCGTAGGAGTGGTTCTCCATCATGACCACGACGATGTGCTTGATCTGCGGGATCGTGTCCGTGCCCGCCGGCAGGTAGGGGTAGGGGAGCGAGCCCGGCTGCCGGAACGTGCGCGCCGCCGCCGGTCCGGCGCTCGGATACGCAAAAGCCCCGGTGCCCGCCGCGGCGGCGCCCGCCGCCGCGGCCGTCAGCGCCGACTTCAGCACGCGGCGCCGGGTCGGGCCGCCCGGCCCAGGTCCTTCGCCCGACCCGCGCTGGTCACGTCGCTCGCCCATGGCCGCCTCCGTTGCGCCGGTACCGACACGAGACTCCCAAAGACGCGCAACACCCCGCAAGGGCCGATAAGTGAACGCGATCCTAACCGCGAGCAGGCCGCGTCCGCGGTGCCGCGCCGCTGCGCACGCGGGCGGGCGGCCCCGGACTCATGCCGTTCCCGGCACGAGGGCCGCGACCTGCACGGTCAGCGGCTCGCCGGCGCTCAGCCTGTTGTCGATGGCGTGGTGCGGAACGGGCGGCGCGGACTCCGGCCGCATCCTGGCGACGAAGCCGTCGAAGCCCGCCAGCTTCGCCGTGTCCCGATCCGACCCGCGGCGCTCCAGCCGGTGCCGCAGCGTGGCGGCGTCGGACCGCACCCAGACCAGCCGGACCGGCTCGCCGCCCAGGTCTGCGACCCAGGCGTGCCACCGGCCGGCGTCGTGGATCTGCTCGGTGAACGGCCCGGACAGCAGGACGCGGCAGCCGTGCGAGCGGACCTCGCGCGCGGTCGCTGCCATGCCGCGGTACTCGTGCGGCTTGACGTGCTCGTCGTACCAGGCGCCCTCGCGCTCGCCCGCCGGGCGCCCGGCGGCGGCCAGCACGGCCGCGACGAACGGCCCGTACATCGTGTCCTTGTCCAGCAGGGCCGGGGCCGGCCGCAGCAGGCCGAGCAGCAGGCGCGCGACCGTCGACTTGCCCGCGCCGGGTGCGCCCGCGACGATCCAGGCCGGGGCCGGGGCCGGGGCCGGCGCGGGCGAGGCGGTCAACCCGCCGCCTGCCTGGCGGTGCGGGCGAGGATGCCGAGCGTCGCGCGCAGCGCGCCCGCGGAGATCACCGGGAAGATGCCCGCGTCCCGCCAGTGCTGATCGATCTGCGACCAGTCGTAGTACGACGTGACGATCGTGCCGTGCTCGGCCGGCTCCAGCCGGTAGCCGTAGACGTGGCCGATCTGCGGCCGGATCTGGCCCAGGATCTTCCACGCGATCTCGCGGTCCTGCTCGTAGGCGCAGATCGTGACCGTCACGTCGTACCTGCCGAGCGGGTAGTCGTTCAGCGCCTCGCGGTCCATGTGCACGACGAAGCTGTCGCCGACGGCGCTGACCGGCTCGCCCTCGGCCGACTGCAGCATGCCGGAGCTGTCGATCGCGACGTGGCCCTGCGGGTCGCGCAGGATGGCGAAGATCGCGGCCGGAGCCGCGTCGATCGTGCGCTGGACCTCGATCCGCTCATCCGTCATGCGGCTCATTGTGTCAGGCAGGCCCGATCAGTCGGCGAGCCGGAACTCCTCGTGTCCTCCGGCAAGATCAAATTAGCGTGGCAGGTCAGGGCTCTGACCGGATCCTGAACTTCCACGCTAACCGCGGACCGAGGTGCTACCCCTGCTCGGCTGACGCGAGGAACCCGTTCATGATCGCAGCGAACGTATCCGTCTGCTCGGCGAAGCACAGGTGCGAAGCGTCCTCGATGACCTCGTGCCGCGAGCCCGCGATGCGCCGGTGCATCTCGGCCATGTGCTCGGGGCGGCACTCGTCGTGCCGGCCGCCGACCAGCAGCGTCCGTACCTGGATCTCGCTCAGCCGGTCCATGATGTCCCAGGTCCTCAGCGTGCCGGTCACGGTGAACTCGCTCGGGCCGTTCATCGTGTTGTAGACCTGGTAGCCGGCCTCGGCGAACGAGCGCTCCAGGCCCGCGGGCCACGGGGTCAGCCGGCAGACGTGCTCGCGGTAGAAGCCCAGGATCGCCGCCTGGTACTCCGGGCATCCGGTGAAGCCGTCCGCCTCGTGCTGGCGGATCACCGCGCGCACCTCGTCCGGCTGCCCGGCCAGCAGCTCGTCGCAGTCCGCTACCCACCGGATCATGCTGGCCGGGCTGCCGCACAGCGTGAGGCTGACCAGGTCCGGGCGCCGGTCCAGCACGTACTGCATCGCGAGCATGCCGCCCCAGGAGCTGCCGAAAAGGTGCAGCCGGTCCAGGCCGAGCGCCGCGCGCACCCGGGCAAGTTCCTCGACGAACCGGTCGACGGTCCACAGCGACACGTCGTCGGGCCGGTCGGCGTTGCCGCAGCCGAGCTGGTCGTAGAAGATCACCTGACGGCGGTCGGCGAGCACCTCCATCGCCTCGAGGTAGTAGTGGGTGAAGCCGGGCCCGCCGTGCAGGCACAGCAGCGGGATGCCCCCCTCGCCGACCGAGCGGTACCACACCCGGCCGCCGGGCACGTCGATGTAGCCCTCGTCCACCCGCATCTGCAGCTCCTGGCTCTGGCCGGCCGGGACTGCGGCAGGCTCCTGTTTCCGCGAATACACGCTCAGGCTCCGGCAACCGGGAGGATGGCGTGCGTACAGGTAGATAAGCACACCCGGGCCGATTGCGTACCGCGACAGCGGCAGCGCGCCCGCCGCGCCGGCGCGTGCAAACTTCCTGCAAGGAACGGCGGGCACCGTGCTGCGCGGTACCAGACCGGAGGCGAGGGAGGCGGCGATGAGCCGGATATCCGCTGTAGACGAGTTTCTGAGCGCGGTGGAGGGCGCGACGATCGCGGGCTGCGACGCGTGGAGCGCGGACGCGGTGCTGGACGCGACGGTGCCGAACTGGCGCCTGCAGGCGACCGGCCCGGACGCGATCCGGGCGGAGTACGGGCGGTGGTTCGCCGACCGCGGCGTGTTCGAGGACCTGCACCGACACCCGGTGCCAGGCGTGGGCGAGATAGTGGAGTACACGCTGCGGTGGACCGAGAACGGCGTGCCGCACGCCGGCCACCACATGCACCTGCTGACGGTGCGCGACGACCGGATCGCGATGGACCTGGTGTTCTGCGGCGGACGCTGGCCGGCCACGCTGCTGGCCGAGATGGAGGCGGCAGGTGACTGAGCGGCCCGATCTGAGCGCGCTGCTGGCGGCGGCGACGGTGCGGGAGCCGGTCGCCGATGCGCCGGGCAAGTCGGGCGCTCGGCTGGAGCGGGTGGTGATCGAGGGCCGCCGTCACGTTCTCAAGCACCTGGACCTGGCGGCGGACTGGACGATGCGCGCGTCGGGCAGCCTGCGCGGCGTGCCCCTGGAGCTGTGGGAGCGCGGCATCCTCGCCCGGCTGCCCGACTGCATCAACCAGCCGATCGTCGCGGTCGGGCGTGAGCCGGCCGGGCCAGCCCTGCCCTCTGGCGGATGCGCGGTGCTGATGACCGACGTCGCGGAGTGGCTCGTCCCCGCTACCGACGAGCCGATCTCCGTCCGCCAGCACGATGACTTCCTGCGGCACATGGCGGCGATGCACTCGGCGTACTGGGACTGCGGCGGCGAGTGCGAGGTGGTGCCCGCGATGCACCGCTACCTCGAGCTGTCACCGTGGCTGGCGGCGGCCGAGACGTACCTGGGCTCGGAGCACCTCGTGCCGCGGCTCGTCGGCAGAGGCTGGCAGTTGCTGCCGGACGTCGCGCCTGCCGCCGCGGCGGTAGTCTGCCCGCTCGCCGCCGACCCGGGACCGCTGGTCGACGCGCTGGCGGCGACCCCGCAGACGTTCGTGCACAGCAACTGGAAGCTGGACAACCTCGGCACCGACGCGGCCGGGCGCACGGTGGTGCTGGACTGGGAGCAGCCGGGGCGCGGCGCGGCGCTCAGCGACCTGGCCTGGTATCTCGCGATCAACTGCCGGCGGCTGCCGATCTCGAAGGAGGCGTCGATCGAGGCCTACCGGGCCGCGCTGGAAGGCTGCGGCGTCGACACGTCGGCGTGGTGGGAGACGCAGCTGGCGCTGTCGCTGCTCGGCGCCCTGGTGCTGTTCGGCTGGGAGAAGGCGCTCGGCGGTTACGACGAGGACCTGGCGTGGTGGGAGGACCAGGCGGTCCGCGCCCGGCCGATGCTCGGCTGACGGGCGCCGGCCGGCCGACGGGCGCTGCCCGGCTGAGCAGCGAAACCGGCGCGGCGTACGCCGCGGCCGCGGACGGCTGGGACGCCGGACCGGGCCAGCTGTACCGCGATCTGGCCCTGGCGCTCGTCCGGCAGGCAGGGCCGGTGGCCGGCCTCCGGGTCCTCGATCTCGGCGCGGGCACCGGCGTGGCGGGCCTGGCCGCGCTGACGGCCGGCGCCGCCCGTGTCGTCGCCGCCGACCTCGCGCCCGCCATGCTGGCGCGCAGCCCGGCCGGGCTGCTGCCGGTCGCGGCGGACGCGGCCCACCTGCCGTTCCTGGCTCGAAGCTTTGACCTGACGCTGGCCGCGTTCTGCCTGGGGCACCTGCCGGACGTGCCGGTGTGCCTGGCCGAGATCCGCCGGGTCAGCGCGGCGCTCGCGGTCAGCTCGTTCGCGCCGGGCTGGACGCACCCTGCGAAGCGGGCGGTGGACGACGCGCTGGCGGCCTTCGGCTACCGGCCGCCGGGCTGGTACGCAACGTTCAAGCAGGAGACCGAGCCGCGCTCGCAGGACCCGGCCTGGCTGCGCGGCCGGCTGACGGCGGCGGGCTTCACCGACGTCGCGGTCCGGACTGTGAGTGTCCGGACCGGGCTCGCGACGCCCGCTCAGCTCGTCGCCTGGCGCCTCGGCATGGCGCACGTCGCCCCGTTCGTCGCCGCGCTGGACGCCGGCCGGCGGGCTGCGCTGAGACGAGCCGCCGAAGCCGCCGTCGCCGATGCCGCCGGCAATCGCGTGGCCGATGCTGCCGGCAATCGCGTGGCCGATGCTGCCGGCAATCGCGTGGCCGATGCTGCCGGCAATCCGCTGACCGTTTCGATGGTGCTACTCACTGCCGGGTAGCCGGTGGCGGCCGGAGGGCCGGGCATTTACGCTTATATCCGTGCCAGAACCAGGCGAGGCGCCGGCCGCGGCAGCGCCGCGGGCCGTGCGGTACTGGTCTCGATCCGGGATCCTCTACTGGAGCATGGCCACCACGTCGATCGCGCTGGCCCTCGGGATCTGGTCCGCCTGGACCAGCGCCGACGCCTGGGCAAACGGCACGTGGGCGCAGTCCACGCGTTTCTTCATGTATACCGGCCTGATCTGGGGTCTGCTGTTCATCGCATTCGCTGCCCCGCTGCTGGTGCTTCTCCTCCGGCCCAGGATCACGCTGCGGGCGGGCACGTTGCGGATCCCGCGCGGCGCATTTCACACCACGCGCATCGCGGTCGACGACGTCACCGGCATCGGGCTGGCGTTCAGGCGGGGCGGCAGGACGCTGGGGTGGTACCTCACCGTCTGGCACGGCGAGGGAGCGGGCGAGCTGACCGGAATCTCCTACGTGCCCATGTTCTTGCGCAATCGAGGACCGGCCGCGGCGGCGAAGTTCCTCGTGGCAGGCCCGGCCGTGTCGGCAGGCCCGGGCTTCACGCTCGACCACTTCGATCCCGCTGCCCAGACCGACATGACGAGGCTCGCATCTACCTATCCCGGCCGCGTCGCCCGTGAGCTGGATCAGCGCGTCCTATCACTGCAGGGGCCCGGCGGTGTGCTGGCTGCGACCGAGCAGCAAAAGCACGTGCCCGCGTCGGGTCGCTGGGCGCTCGCTACGGTCCTGGCCGTCTGGTCGCCCGACGGTGTCATGACCCGCCCCGCCTAGTGGCGACCTCAGCCGCCCGCGCGAGCTGATGGACGCGGGATCGTGAGCGTGGGCAGGCTAGCCGACGCGAGCGCGCCAGGCACCCATCCGGCGGTCCGCCTCGTGCCGGAGCGTCTCGGCGTGGACGCCGGCGTTGTCCGCGAGCCTGGCCGCCTGCTGCTCGGCCCGCCGGAGCCAGCCGGGCACGCCGAGCTCCGCCGCCGTGTCGCCGGTCCACCACCAGGCCTCGATCGCGACCGAGCGCTCGAGCGCGTCCAGGTCCGCTGCCACCGTGCCCGGGTCGGCCGGCCCGCCGAGCGCATGGCTGGCCCGGTGCCGCAGCAGCCGCGCCGCGCTGGCGTACCGCGGCACTGCCAGCGCCGTGGCGGACTTCTCCAGCGCGGCTGCGGTGCTGCCCGCCTGCTCATAGTCGGCGCGCGTCAGCGCGAGCCGTGCCGACAGCAGCTGCTGCCGCAGCGCCAGCCGCCAGCCGAAGACCAGGTCGCCGGTGAGCTGCGCGCTCGCGTCGGCGAGCAGCGCGGTAGCGCCGTCGGGATCGCATGCGTCGATGCGCATCTCCGCGAGGTCCTGCAGGGCCGCGATCGTGACCTCGGGCGTCCCTTCCGTGCGGCCCGCGGCCAGCGCCTCGGTGTGCATGTCGTGTGCCTTGCCGCGCGCCCCGAGGTTGCGCAGGACCCAGGCGGCGAAGTTGACGCCGCGGCCGGCGAACCGCGGCACGTGCCGCCGCGTGACCTCGGCGGTGTGCCTGGCGAACACGGCCAGCGCCTGGTCCGGGAAGCCGGCGATGGCGTGCGCGTGCCCGGTGAACAGCAGCGCGTGCATCGTGGCCGACGTGTGCTCGGCGCCGATCTGGCCGCGGGCGGCCGGGCGCAGCAGCGGGAGCGCCTCGGCGGGCCGGCTCTGGTGTGCGCGCAGCACGCCGAGCCACGCCGCCGCCGTGACCCGGTCCGCGCCGCCGGCGATCGACAGCGCCTCGGCAAGACGTGTCTCCGCTCCGGTCAGCTCGCCGCTCGCGTGATGAACCCGGCCCGCTACCGCCAGGCACCGCGCCCTGGTCGCATCGTCGTCCGCTGCCACCGCGCCGTCCTCGGCGAACTGCGCCGCCCGCGCGAAGTGCCTGCCGAAATACGCGGCCCACGCGCTGACCTCCAGGGCCTGCGCGCCCTGCTGCCCGGACTGCTCGACGTCGGCGAGCGCGTCAGCGTAGCGGCCGCGGTGTATCCGCACCCGGGCCCTGGCCAGCAGCCCGGCCGCGTCCGGCGCCAGGCTCAGCGCGTCATCGAGCAGCGCCTCGGCGGCGGCGTGGTCGAAGCGCCCAGCCGCCCGCCCTGCCGCGTCTCGCAGCGCGCTCGCCGCCAGCGCCAGGTCGCCGCCGAGCCGTGCGTGCTGGGCGACAGTGACCGGATCGGCGTCCGGCTGGTTGGCCAGGACCCGGCCCGCCTGCCGGTGCAGCAATGCGGACCGGCCCGCGGTCGCGCTCGCCGCGAGCGCCTCGCGCACTAGCTCATGCCGGAACCGGAGACGGCCGGCCTCGTCGACCAGGAACTGCTGCGATACCGCCAGCTCGCTGTCGTCGAGCAGCTCGACCACGGGCCTGCCGAGCACGGCGCTGATGAGATCCAGATCCAGGTCGGAGCCGATGACTGCGGCGGTACGCAGCAGCACCCCGGCGCTCCCCAGCTCGTCGCAGCGCGCCGACACGGACTCGACCAGGGACTCGGGCAACCGGTTATCCGACGCCTGCTGCGCGAGTTCGGTCAGGAAGAGCGGGTTCCCGCGCGAGCGGTCGTACAGGGCCTCGACCCGGTCGGTGCCGACCAGCTCGGCCGCGGCCTCACGGCCGAGTACGTCCAGGTGAACGACCGACGTAGCAGGCAGTGCCGTCCGGTCGTGGCGCTCGCCCTCGCCGGGACGAACCGCGACCACGACCATGACGGGCACATCCTGGCGCCGCAGGAAGTCCAGGAAGTCGCGCAGGGCCCGGCCGCCCCGGTGCCCGTCGTCAACGACAACGGCGAGCGGTGCGAGCTGCGCGAGCCGTCCCAGCAGGCCAGCCAGCGCGCCGTACAGCACGGCCGGCCCGAGCATGCTGTCGGCCAGCACCTGCATCGGCCGGCTGCCAGCAGAGACGCCGAGCAGCGGACCGAGCAGTGCCGCGTCGTCGCCCAGTAGCTCGGCCGTGGTTTCCGGTCCGCGCCGGCGCAGCTGCCCGCCCAGCGCACTGAGCAGCGCATCCAGCGGCATCGACCGGTCCAGCTGCCCGCAGGACGCGACGAGCACCGTGTCACCCGCCGCGGCTCGCCGGGCGGCCCAGGCGCGCAGCAGTGACGTCTTGCCGATCCCGGGCTCGCCGTCCACCACTACGACCCTGGCGGCCTTGTCCCGCGCAGCTGCCTGCGCATCCAGGAAGGCCAATTCGTCCGCGCGGCCGACGATCCCGCCCGCCGCGATCTCGCCCGCCGCGATCTCGCCGGCCGGACGGGACGTGGCCGCCAGCTCGCCGGTGAGGATGGCCGCGTGCAACCGTGCGCTCTCCGGGGACGGATCGGCGCCCAGGTCCTCCGCCAGCCGCTCGCGCGCTGTCGCGTAGACCGCCAGCGCCGTGGCGGTCTGACCGCCCGCCACATAGGCGCGCATCAGCGTCCGCAGCGCAGGCTCCTCATAAGGATCGGCAGCCAGCGCGGCGGCTGCCACGTCGGTCGCGGCCATCCAGTCGCCGGCTTCCAGCAGCGCCCCGGCGATCGTCAGCCGGGCACGCCGGACCAGCCGGTCCAGCGCGGCGCGCCGCAGCTGGGCCCACTCGCCCGGCGGTGCCGCGGGCGCACCGCCGCGCAGCAGCGACAGCGCGACCCTGGCCGCGGCTGCCGCGCCGACTGCGTTCCCGGCCTGGCGCCGCCGGTCGGTCTCCGCCACCAGCTGGGCCAGCTCGGTGTCGTCCTGCCAGTCGGCCTTCAGAGCATACCCGCCGCCGCGATGGGAGATCCGGTCCCGGCCGAGGACGCCGCGCAGCCGGCTCATGAGCACGGCGAGCTGGTCCTCGGGGCTCGCGGGCGGCGAGTCACCCCAGAGCGCGTCGGCCAGTACGTCGCCGGGGACGGGCTCGCCGTCGGCGAGCGCGAGCAGGTGCAGCGCGAGACGCGCCTTCCGGCTGCCCAGAGCCTGCGGTTCCACCCCGTCTACGGCGAATTCGCCGAGCAGCCGCACGGCGAGCGACTTCATGCACGTATCCAACATCGCGTGCGCTGGCCGGCGCCACTGAGTGCTGCAAGGAAGCTGCAACCCGGCGCTGTGAGCGTGGTCAGCAGGCCGGCGAAGTCGTCGCGGGCCGCCCGTTACGCGAGGAGAGATCTGATATGAGCGCACAGGCGGAGCAGAAGAGCTTCGGCGCGCCGGACGAGACGCGGACGTTCAGTCACGGCGCGCTGGACCTGATGAAGATCGGCGGCGCGGAGATCGGCCGGCTGACGCTGCAGCCGGGCTGGCGGTGGTCGGAGCACGTCCGGCCGATCGCGGGCACGGACCTGTGCGAGGCTCCGCACTTTCAGTACCACGTGAGCGGCACCCTGCAGATCGTGATGGCCGACGGGACCGAGTTCACCGCGCGGCCCGGTGACGTGACCGCGCTGCCGCAGGGCCACGACGCGTGGGTAGTCGGCGACGAGCCGGTCGTGGTCGTGGACTGGTACGGGGCGAGCAACTACGCGCGCTGACGGCACGACGACGGTCCCGGTCGGATCGACCGGGACCGCCGCCGCCCGCGGAGGCTTGTTACCGCGCGCCCGCCAGGGCCGGCTGCTCCGCTGCCGCCGCCGCGACCGCGGCCTTCGGCGCGCGCACTCGCAGCGCCCTGGCCACCGGCGCGGGGAGCCACCAGTTGGCCCGGCCGAACAGGGCCACCATGGCCGGCACCAGCAGGCACCTGATGACGACGGCGTCGATCAGGATGCCGGCCCCGAGGCCGGTCGCCAGGATCTTCAGGTCGGTCTGCGGCCCGGTCGACATCGACAGGAAGCTGAGCATCAGGATCGCTGCCGCACTGGTGACCAGGCGCCCGGTGCGTCCGAGCCCGGTGGTGACGGCCTTGCGGGCGTCGCCGGTCTCGTCGTAGGTCTCGCGGATGCGGCTGAGGATGAACACCTCGTAGTCCATCGACAGGCCGAACAGGAAGGCGAAGACCATCAGCGGGACCCACATCGTGATCGCGCCGGTCGCCGGGATGTTCCACAGCGCGGTGGAGCCGTGCCCGTCCTGCCACACCCACGTCAGCACGCCGTAGGCGGCGGCCAGCGAGATCAGGTTGAACACGACCGCCTTGGCGGCCAGCAGCACGGACCGGAACGCGCGGGTCAGCAGCAGGAACGTCGCGATCCCGATCAGCGTCAGCATCAGCGGGAAGTTCCCGTAGACCGCGTGGTTGAAGTCGATCATCTCGGCACCCGGCCCGCCGACGCCGAGCACGCCCGGCCGGCGCACCAGGGCCGACTCCAGGCCGGCCGACGCCGACTGCCCGGCCGGCAGGTTGCTCTCGGTCCGCGGCAGGACGGTCACGATCGCGGTGCCCGCGTGCCGGTAGTCGCTGGCCGCGGGCGCGAACGCGGCGTACGTGCCGGGAACGCCGGCAGCGGCGGTCGCGGTCCGGCCCGCGCTCGCGGTGGTCGTCAGCACCTCGGCCGGGGTCAGCACGCCGGCCGGCACGCCGCCGTCGGTGAGCGTGACGAGGGCCGAGTGGGCCGGACCCGACGTCGCCTCAGCGGAGCTGCCCGGCTCGCCGAGGTGCAGCGACAGGGCGGGAACGATCATCACGCCGAGCACTGCCAGGCCGCCGATCGCGGCCAGCCAGCGGTGCCGGTACACGCCGCGGGCCCAGGCCGAGAACGCCCGGCTCGCGGTCCGCTCGGTACGCAGCCGCGGCCAGTCCAGCCGGGGGCCGACGGTGGCGAGCACGACCGGCAGGAACGTGATCGCGACGGCGACCGACACGAGCGGGACGAGCACGCCGCCGATGCCGACGCTGCGCAGCATCGGGACGGGCAGCACGATCATGGACAGCAGGCCGATCGCCACGGTGAGCCCGGAGAAGACGACCGCCCGGCCGGCGTGGTCCATGGCCCGGATCACGGCGGCCTGGTTGTCCCGGCCGGCCGCGCGCTCCTCGCGCCACCTGCTGACGACCAGCAGCGAGTAGTCGATGGCCACGCCGAGGCCGATGAGCGCGATCAGGAACTCGACGATCTGGCTGATGCCCGTGATCTCGGTGAGGCCACCGACCGCCAGGAACGTGGCCAGCACCGAGATGCCCCCGATCAGCAGCGGCAGCAGGGCGAGGAAGCTCGCGAACACGAACGCCAGGATCAGCAGCGCGCCGATCGAGCCGATCATCGACTCGACCGCGAGGCTGGTGCCCTTGGCCTGCGGCGCGCCGTTCTGCAGCAGCTGCTCGCCGGTCACGCCGGAGGTCCAACCGGCCGGGGCGCTCGCAGTGAGGCTGCGCTGGATCGCCGGGCCGAGGCTCGGAGCACCGAAGCTCGTGTTCCCGGCGGTGTAGACCAGTGCGAAGGTGGACCTGCCGTTCCTGGTCAAGAAGGCACGGTCATGAGTCGTGGCGTAGTCGGCGATCCGGGCGCCGGGCAGTGCCGCGTGCAGCGCGCCGAACACCTTGCCCGTGGTGGCGGCGTCGGCCTGGCGGCCGGGCGGGGCGGTCAGCACGGCGACGTACGGCGGCTGCGATCCGCCGTTGCCGTACTCGCGGGCGATCTGGCTGTCGACCTTGAACGCCTGGCCGGGCATGGAGAAGTTGTTGGTCATCCGGTGGGTGGTGCCGCCGATCGTCATGACGCCGGCTGCGACGACGGCCAGCCAGAACATCGTGACGAGCAGCTTGTGGCGCAGTACAAAGCGGGTCAGCGCTTGCATGACGGGCCTCCGCGGTCCTGTCGGCCGGCGGTCCGTTCCGCCGGGCACGCAAGCCAGCCTCGCGTTTCCGGTGCCGCGGGTCGTCGGCCCGAGGCAGTCACTTGCCGGTACGCCGTCAGGAGCAGCGGGCCCCCGCGTACTCCCCGCGGAGTACGGGGCCGCACTTCCGGTGGAGGACGACGGGCCGGGCGTACGATCGTACGCTGATCTTGTGGACGAGAGACTGGCCCGGGCGTGGGGCGCGGTGCTGCGCTTCTGCCGTCGCTGGGCCGGCTCGAACACGCACGATGTCATCAGGATGCTGGTGCTGGCCGCGGTGCTAGTGCTCGGCTCCTACGGGGAGGCCCACCCGGCAAATCCGGCAGAAAGGGTCCAGAACGGCCATCACGTGCCGTATACGCCGGACGCCGCCCTGCTTCTGGTTGCGGCGGCGACCGTGGTGCTCGCGCTGCGGCGCTGGTACCCGGTGCAGGTGCTCGTGTTCTCGACCGCCTGCATCGTCGCCTACTCGCTGCTGGGCTACGTGAACGGCGCCGTGCTCGTCGCCGCGCCGTTCGCCGTGTACTCGGTCATCACGACGGTGCCGCTGCGCCGGGGGCTGGCCTACGCCGGCGGCACCCTGGCGGTGCTGATGGCCGCCACGGCGGCCGGGAACCCGTTCGGGCCCACCGGGGGCGGCTTCTACCTGCTCCCGGCGATGATCGCGGTGGCGCTCTTCACCGGCACCGCGGTCGCGAACCAGCGGGCCCGCGTCGCCGCCGCCAGGGAGAAGGCGGCCGAGGAGGCAAGGCACGCCGAGGACGAGGCGAGGCGGCGGGTCGACGAGGAACGGCTGCGCATCGCCAGGGAGCTGCACGACATCGTCGCGCACTCGATGGCGACGATCAACGTGCAGGCCGGGGTCGCCGCGCACGTCCTGGACGCGGACCCGGCCGCCGTCAGGGACGCCCTCGAGGCGATCCGGCAGTCGAGCAGGGACGGCCTGCGCGAGCTGCGCGCGATCCTGAACGTGCTGCGGCAGGCGGACGAGGGCGACCCGACGCAGCCGGCCCCCGGCCTGGCGCAGCTGGACGCCCTGATCGCGAACGCCGGCGGCGCGGGGCTTCCGGTGGAGCTGCGCACGCTCGGCGAGCGGGCCGATCTGCCGCCCGCCGTCGATCTCGCCGCGTACCGGATCGTGCAGGAGTCTCTCACCAACGTGATCAAGCACGCCGGGCCGGCCGCGACCGCGACCGTGGAGCTGCGGCATTCGCCCGGTGAGCTGCGCGTCGAGGTGACCGACACCGGGCTCGGGCCCGGCCCGGCACCGGTGACCGGCGGTGCTGGCCACGGCCTGATCGGCATGCGGGAGCGCGCCGCGTCGGTGGGCGGGACGCTGCAGGCCGGGCCGGGTCCCGACGGCGGGTTCCGGGTGACCGCGGTGCTGCCGGCGGACGGCGGGCAGACCGAGGCCGCGTCGGTCTCGTCCGCGTCCGGGTCGGCGGCGGCGCCATGATCCGGGTGCTGCTGGCCGACGACCAGGCCCTGATCCGGGCGGGTTTCCGGGTGCTCCTGGGCAGTGCCGACGGGATGGAGGTCGTCGGCGAGGCGGCGAACGGCGCGGATGCGGTCGACCTCGCCCGCCAGCTGCGCGCCGACGTCGTCCTCATGGACATCCGGATGCCGGGCGTCGACGGGCTGGAGGCCACCCGCCGTATCGCGGCCGACGACGACATGGCAGGCGTCAAGGTGATCATGCTGACCACGTTCGAGTCGGACGAGTACGTGTACCAGGCGATCCGGGCCGGGGCGAGCGGGTTCCTGGTGAAGGACTCCGAGCCCGCGGACCTGATCCAGGCGGTCCGCGTGGTGGCCGGCGGCGACGCGCTGCTCGCGCCGCGGGTGACCCGGCGGCTCATCACCGACCTGGCGTCGCGTCCCGAGCGGCCGCGGCTGGATGGCAGCCGGCTCGGCGCGCTGACCGAGCGGGAGCGCGAGGTGCTGAGCCTGGTTGCCGCCGGCCTGTCGAACGAGGAGATCGCCGGGCAGTTGTTCGTGAGCCCGCTGACGGCGAAGACCCACGTCAGCCGGATCCTGACCAAGCTGGACGCGCGGGATCGCGCGCAGCTTGTCGTGCTCGCCTATGAAAGCGGGCTGGTGACTCCGGGCGGCCCGAAATAAGTCAGCACATAAAAGTGTTGCAGCTGAGCGGACCGTAATCTACCCTCGAATTATTGACGTTCGATAAGGAGCATCACTTGTACACCTGGCAAGCCCGAGTCATATGGCCGCACGGCGCTGAATCAAATAGCATCGCGCGCTGTCTGATGACGCTTGGCGCGCTGGGGGACGAGGTGCCCATGTAGGCCTGACCGGCCTCTATGCAGGCACCGCCCCCAGGTATCAGGACCCCTGGCGGGCGGTTTCTGATTTTACTGGCATATTTTAAGAATGCCTTAGGGATGTAGCTCAAATTGGCAGAGCACCGATCTCCAAAATCGGCTGGTGAGGGTTCGAGGCCTTCCATCCCTGCGAAACCCTTGATGGGTTTGCTCCTTGATAACTCCACAGCGGGAAACGTCAGTGCGGCCTTCTGGCCGCGCGTCCGTGCGGCCACGCGGCCGCGCGTCATCCGGTCCTGGCCGCTGCTTCCACGGCTGCCAGGACCGGCCTGGGGATGACAGCTAGGGAGCGGGCGCGCCCTGCAAGCGCCGCCGCAGCGGGTTCGATTCCCGCCGTCTCCACGTCGCGGATGCCGTCCGCGCACCGGGTTTTGGCTCAGCGGGAGAGCGCGCCGTCCGGGGCGGTGAGGTCCCAGGTTCGAGCCCTGGAAGCCCGACTCGGTGCAGGCTCGGTACCTGCGCGAGCCACCCGGCCGTACTCGTCTAACGGCAAAGACGGCTGCCTTCCAAGCAGCTCATCGGGGTTCGATTCCCCGGTACGGCTCTGTGTCACCGACACGCCGTGTCACCGACACGCTGCGCCGCTAGCTCAACGGCAGAGCGACGGGCTCTTAACCCGGCGGTTCGGGGTTCAAGTCCCTGGCGGCGCACTATCCGGGCAGCCGGCCGGCTGCCCGCGGTGGGACATAGGGTAACAGGTAGACCCGCCCGGCCCTGACCCGGGAGCTTTCCAGGTTCGAAGCCTGTTGTCCCAGCTCAGCCCTTGTAGCTCAGTCGGCCAGAGCGCTGCTCTCGTACAGCAGAAGCACCCGTCCGATCCGGGTCAGGGGCTCGCCCAGAGCCAACGGCACGCGACGGCCCGGACGCGGGTCCGTATCTCGGCACATTCACGCGCCGCGTCGCGTGCCGTTCCCCTTTGCGTCGGGGCGATGCCCCACGCGCTGGTGGTGTAACTGGCAGCCACGCGGGTCTCAGGTGCCCGTGCCGCAAGGCGTGAGGGTTCGACTCCCTCCCGGCGCACGCAAGGAGAGTGAACCGGACAGGCGTGCCGGGCCTCGCCGCTAACGAGTGCGCGCCAGCTGGCGTGGGCTTCGACTGCTCCGCTCTCCGCTCGAAGTATCAGGCACCGGGATCATGAAGCTGCCGGGCGGCAGCCGCCGCCTCGAAAGCGGACGGGCGGGCGAAGAACTCGCTGGGGTTCGAGACCTCCGTGATCCTCCAGGGCGTGAGCTCAGCCGGTCAGAGCACTTCGCTGATATCGAAGCGGTCGGAGGTTCAAGTCCTTCCGTGCCCACGCATGCGACGCGGTCCGTTCGTCTAGCGGCCAGGATGCCGGGTCCTCACCCCGGCGACGCGGGTTCGAGTCCCGCACGGACTACTGCGGGGTAGCCAAGTTGGTAAGGCGCTGGGCTCATAACCCAGAGATACGCGGGTTCGAGTCCCGCCTCTGTCAAGGGACATCAGGAGTTGCCCGGTGGCG
>Ga0335078_10006249_pt1 | contig 17631 bp, 18 predicted proteins | sample Lox_Sample_32_FD_206711 | JGI IMG/M metagenome (GOLD analysis project Ga0335078, IMG submission 206711) | Soil microbial communities from Loxahatchee National Wildlife Refuge, Florida, United States - Lox_Sample_3.2 | ecosystem: Environmental > Terrestrial > Soil > Wetlands | place: USA... | reverse complement strand
ATGGGCAGATTGGAATATCCGCGGTCGCCGCAGCGGTACGATATCAGGGCGGTTGCAAGAACCCGGCCTACGCCCCCGCACCCGCCGACACGTTTAAGGACACCGGCGAGGCGGCTTGATCCGCACTCTGCTCCGCCGCCGCGTGCGGTGACACGAGCCGGTCAACAGAGAAGGGGACAATCGGTCTCCTTTTTTGTTATGCGCTGAAGACCGCAAGCGCCCGGCGTCCCGAAGAGCGCTGCAGGCTTTGTCCTTTCGCGATTGCGCTCATGCCGAAGCTCGATGACGGCGACCCCTTCGTGAGTGCGGCAGGCGATTTTTCCGCCGCCGAGATCGAGAAGGGCAGGCGGCTTTTTGCCGGCGACTGGGAGTTCCTTTCCGCGGCCGGTTCGCTGGCGTCGCTGCCGCGCATGGCCGGACCCGAGATCGCGTTTGCCGGCCGCTCCAATGTCGGCAAGTCGAGCCTCATCAACGCGCTCACCGGCCGCAGGACGCTGGCCCGTACTTCAAATACGCCGGGCCGCACCCAGGAACTCATCTTCTTCGCCGGTAGGCACCGTCTCGTGCTGGTCGATCTGCCGGGCTACGGCTACGCGGCGGCGGCAAAGAGCAAAGTCGCGGCATGGACCGGGCTCATCCACGACTATCTGCGCGGGCGCGCAACGCTGGCCCGCGTCTTTGTGCTCATCGACGCACGCCACGGCCTCAAAGCCGTAGACGACGGCATTCTCGATACGCTCGGCAAGGCGGGCGTCAGTCACCAGATCGTGCTGACCAAATGCGATCAGGTGAGCGAGAAGGACTTGGCGCAGCGCAGCGCCGAAGTGCGGGCCGCGCTGCACCGCCGGCCGGCGGCATTCCCGGATCTGGCGCCGACCTCGGCGCGGACCGGCGCCGGCATCGTGCAGTTGCGCGCGGCCATCGCGCGCCTCGTGGCCGAGCACTCCCGCTGACACGTTGTCGTTCAGCGGTCACACCGTTACATAGACTGCGCCGATTGATTGCGCGGAGCCGGGAAGACGCAGGCGATGAATCAGAGCGACCCCATAAGCCCCGAAGCGAAGGCGCGCATCCTCTCGGAGGCGCTGCCCTACATGCAGCGCTACGACGAGGAGACGGTCGTCATCAAGTATGGCGGCCATGCGATGGGCGACGAGCATCTGGCGCGCGAGTTCGCCCGCGACGTCGTGCTGCTGGAGCAGACCGCGATCAACCCGATCGTGGTGCATGGCGGCGGCCCGCAGATCGAGGCGATGCTGAAGAAGGTCGGCGTCCAGTCGCAATATGCCGCAGGGCTGCGCGTCACCGACGAAACAACGCTGGAAATCGTCGAGATGGTGCTCGCCGGTTCGATCAACAAGGAGATCGTCGGCTACATCAACGAGGCCGGCGGTAAGGCGATCGGGCTTTGCGGCAAGGACGGCAACATGGTGGTTGCGCGCAAGCTGACGCGGACGGTGGTCGACCCTAATTCTCACATCGAGAGGTTCGTCGATCTCGGCTTCGTCGGTGAGCCGGACAAGGTCGACGTCACGGTCCTCCTGCAGATTCTCGGCCGTGAGCTCATTCCGGTATTGGCGCCCGTCGCCGCGGCGCCGAATGGCGGCACGTACAACGTGAACGCCGACACCTTCGCCGGCGCTATCGCCGGGGCTCTCAAGGCCAAGCGCCTGTTGCTGCTCACCGACGTTCCCGGCGTGCTCGACAAGTCGAAGAACCTCATCAAGCAGCTTTCCACCGACGAGGCGCGGCGCCTCATCGCCGAGGGCACCATCTCCGGCGGCATGATTCCGAAGGTCGAAACCTGCATCGAGGCGCTCGAGCGCGGCGTCGAAGGTGTCGTCATCCTCGACGGCAAGGTGCCGCATGCGGTGCTGCTCGAACTGTTCACCGAGCTCGGCGCCGGCACCCTCATCCACAACTAGGCCGCCGTGTCCGGCGGTTATTTACCGCCCGTTAATCGCGTCGGCCGGTGCGGGACAACTGCGCTTTTACCAATCGCGGGCTACCACTTGCGTCGGCGAAAGAGCGGAGGCGCGCTTGGACCCGTCGCCGGGCATCTCGTATTTTCTCGGTCAGCTGAACAAGGCGCTGCTGTCGCCCGGGTCGCACGCCTCGCTCGCATCGCTGCTGAGTGCCTTTTGCATCGCGCTCCTTGTCCTGGCGGCGCGTCGCCTGCGCAAGGGCCGCCGCCTTCGCCTCAAGCCTTTGCTGCGGGCCCTGTTCCCGAAAAGCATCGTGACGAGCCGGTCGAACGTCGCCGACATCGGCTATTTTTATTTCAACGTGTTCGTGTTCGGCCTCGTGTTCGGTTGGGCCTTGCTGTCATACGTGGCGCTGAGCCGCGCCGTGGTCGACCTGCTCACCGCCGCGTTCGGACCGACGCAGCCGTCGGCACTCCCCGCCATCGTCGCCCGGAGCATCATCACCGTCATGCTGTTCCTGGCGTATGAGCTCGGCTATTGGGTCAATCATTATCTCAGCCACCGCATTCCATTCCTCTGGGAGTTTCACAAGGTTCATCATTCGGCGACGGTGCTCACGCCGTTGACGAATTTCCGCGTGCATCCCGTCTACATGTGCGTCTTCCTCAATGTGCTGGCGCTGTTCATCGGGGTCGCAAATGGGGTTGGCGATTATCTGCTCGGCCAAAGCACCGACCAGTACGGGTTGTCGGAGACCAACATCATCCTGGTCTTCTTCATCTACCTGTATGTTCACTTGCAGCACACGCAGCTTTGGATTCCCTTCACCGGATGGCTCGGCCGCCTGCTCATGAGCCCGGCGCATCACCAGATCCATCACTCCGGCAATCCCGTTCATTTCAACAAGAACCTCGGCAGCTGTCTTGCCGTGTGGGACTGGATGTTCAGGACCCTTTACGTTCCCGCGGCCGAGCGCGAGCAGCTCGAATTCGGCGTCGAAGCGGATCGCGCCGACGCACACACGATCCGCGGCGAGCTGATCGCTCCGTTCGGCCGCGCTGCCCGGCTCCTGTTCGGCCGGCGTCTCGAAGATCGGGCGGCGCCACCCGCTTCGTTGCCGGTCGCCGAGAAGAGCGCATAAATCCGCCGTTGCGGCGCTGGCAGTCGCGGCGTATGCGTGAGGCGGAATGTCTCACGCCAGGACCGCCCGCTCCGCCTTCGGTTCCATTCTTCCGTCTGCTCCCGGCCTCACGGCTGCGATTGCGCTCGGCGTCTCCGACGTGCTTGTCAAGGTCATCCTCGCGGCCGGCTGCGGCGAGCTCACCATGCTGTCGTTCCGCAGCGTCGTCGGCCTCGCCTTTGTGGCGACGTGGCTTGGCGTCGGACCTAGACCACGCGCCGACGCGCGCGCGCGCTGGATTTCGCTTGGCCTCGGCGTGCTGTTCGCCGCGCTGATCTTCTTCCTTTTCAAGGCGATCGAGTTGAACGACGTGGCGACCGCCGTTCTCACCTATTTCGTCTACCCGTTGCTGACCGGGATTGCCGCTTCGGTGACGGGAATCGAGCGCTTGCGCTGGCAAGGCGCTGTCTGCGCGATCGCAGCGTTCTTCGGACTGGCGGTGATGATCGGCGCGCATCCGGCCGGCCTTGTCGTGTCCGGCATCGTTTTTGCGCTTGCCGCGGCGTGCTGCCGAACCGGCGTGCTCCTTGTTACGCGCGCGTTTCTCACGGCAGCAGATGCGCGCTTGACCACGTGGTATTCGAGCATGTCCACGGCGGCGGTGTTCGTCGCGCTGTCGCTGGCGGCTCAGAGTTGGAACCCGCCGCAATCAGTCAGCGGCTGGATCGCCCTGACCGCAATGACGCTCGCCACCACGGCGGGCATTCTGTTCATCTTCATGTCCACGGTCCGCATCGGGCCGTTCCGCACCGCGCTGATCATGAACGTCGAGCCGCTGACCGCGACCGTCCTTGGCGCGCTCGCGCTCGGGGAATTGATTACGCCCGTTCAGGCGGTCGGCGCCGCGATCATGCTTGCGTCGCTCGCGGCATTCCAGGTCCTGCGATGACGATTGTTAAAATCGTGCGCATTGGTATTTTGCATTTGACCGGAATTTCAGCCGGGTTCCATCGCATGCGCGAGCGGCGGGCCCTCTACCCGGCGTCACAAACTCGGCCAACTTTGCGCTCACGATTCGCGTGTCCAGCGTGTCGGCGTCCGTCCAATTTGCGGTGAGGGATATCATGCGCGGCTTCCATAGCGGTTCGTTCGATCCGCAGACGCTTGTGGTGCTGGAAGCGGCCTTCGACGAGGCATGGCTCACGCTCAAGGCGATCGGCAACCGGTCAGTCCGCCCGGATGAGCTCGCGCGCTCCGTGCTGCGGCTGGCTATGGAGGGCGAGCGCGACCCGGTTCGCCTGCACGATGGGGCGCTGCAAAAGCTGCTGCCTGCTGCCGGGTGGCGCGAGGCGAGCTGAACGCACGTGCGCAAGCCGCCATGATGCCGCGCCCGGTTCGCGGCTTCGATGCGGTCGAGACCTGGGTCTTCGATCTCGACAACACGCTCTATCCGCATCACCTCAATCTCTGGCAGCAGGTCGACGAGCGCATCCGCGACTACATCGCCGGCTTCCTCAAGGTCACGCATGACGAAGCGTTCCGCGTGCAGAAAGACTACTACCGGCGCTACGGCACGACCTTGCGCGGGCTGATGGAGGAGCACGGCCTCGATCCGGAGCAGTTCCTGGAGATCGTGCACGAAATCGACCATTCGCCGCTCACCCCCAATGCCGCGCTCGGATCGGCGATCGCGAAGCTGCCCGGGCGGAAGCTCATTCTCACCAACGGGACGCGCCGGCACGCCGAAACGGTGATGCGGCGGCTCGAGATCGATCAGCATTTCGAGGACGTCTTCGACATCGCGGCGGCCGACCTTGAACCCAAGCCACGGCCGCAGGTCTATGAACGCTTCCTGGCCCGGCACAAGGTCGATCCGGCTAAGGCCGCGATCTTCGAGGATCTCGCCCGCAACCTCGAAGTGCCGCACGCGCTCGGCATGACCACCGTGCTGGTCGTGCCCGAAGGCACCCGCGAGGTCTTCCGCGAGGAGTGGGAACTCGCCGGCCGCGATGCGCCCCATGTCGACCATGTGACCGATGATCTCGCCGGATTCCTCCGCGGCATCGCCAAGGCGTCGTAGCAAGCTCTGCGTGCCGCGCGCTGACTTGTCCCGCTTACTTGACATCGATCGCGCCCGCCCCGACAAACCGCGGCAACAGGGGATTTCCTTCATGTCCGCCGCCGACCTCGCCAGCCGCACGGAGGCGCTCGCAGAGACCATCGATGCGGCCTTCGAGCGGCGCGATGAGATCGGCGCGGCGACAGCCGGTCCGGTGCGCGAGGCGGTCGAACAGGCGTTGGTCCTCCTCGACAGCGGCGCCGCCCGCGTGGCGGAAAGGTCGGCCGACGGCGCCTGGCGCGTAAATCAATGGCTTAAGAAAGCGGTGCTGCTGTCGTTCAGGCTGAGCGACATGGGCATCATTCCGGGCGGTCCGGGGCACGCCGCGTGGTGGGACAAGGTGCCATCCAAGTTCGACGGCTGGGACGCGGCGCGCTTTCGCGCTGCCGGCTTTCGCGCGGTGCCGGGCTCCGTGGTGCGGCGCTCGGCCTACATCGCGCCCGGGGTGGTGTTGATGCCGAGCTTCGTCAATCTCGGCGCCTATGTCGGGCAGGGCACCATGGTCGATACCTGGGCCACGGTCGGCTCCTGCGCGCAGATCGGCCGCAACTGCCATATCTCGGGAGGCGCCGGGATCGGCGGCGTGCTCGAGCCGCTGCAGGCCGGACCGGTCATCATCGAGGATAATTGCTTCGTTGGCGCGCGCTCGGAGGTGGCCGAGGGCGTCGTGGTGCGCGAAGGCTCGGTGCTGTCGATGGGCGTCTTCATCGGCGCCTCGACCAAGATCGTCGATCGCGCAAGCGGCAAGGTCTTCCGGGGCGAGGTTCCGGCCTATTCGGTGGTTGTGCCCGGCACGCTGCCGGGCGCAGGCTCCGGTCCAAGTCTCTACTGCGCGGTGATCGTCAAGCGCGTCGATGAAAAGACGCGCGCCAAGACCAGCATCAACGAACTGTTGCGGGATTGAGCGGGTGTCGAGCTGCGGGGCTGCCGTGTCGTATCGTAAGCTCGCCGTCGCCGTCGCGATCATCCACACGGTCGGCGCCCGCTTCGCGCGGACGGCCAAATTCAGCCGCAAGAGCCGGCGACAAAACACGATGCAGAAGTCCTTTGAGGCGGCGCCCGCCCGGTCCGGGACGGCCGAGCGCGCAACGTAGAATGACGACAATGGATTGGGGCTACCTGCTCAATCGCTTCGACGGCCGCATCGGGCGCCAGTCGTTCTGGATCGCGATGGGCGCCGTCATCATCGTCAACGTCCTCGCCTGCTATGTCGCGAAGGAGATCGGGGGCGACCGGTTGAGCGCCATAATCGATCTGGCCTTCACCTATCCCGAGTTCGCCATCGCGGTAAAACGTGCCCATGACCGCAACCTGCCGGTCTGGCTCATTAGCGCTTTCTTCGTGGCGAATGCAGTCCTCGACCTCTTCACCGTGCTTGGCTTGGATGGGACCGGTGACGAGCCGAGCACGCTTTCGATGGTTGTGGCCGTGCCGTTCGCGGTGCTCGGCATTGCGCTGCTCGTTGAACTTGGCTTTCGCAAGGGGACGCCGGGTCCGAACAAGTACGGGCCCAACCCGCTGTCCAAGAGTTGACGCGGAGCGCGACGCTTCGCGGCGGCCGCCAGGTCGCTGATTGTTACGTGATTGCGGCGCGCCGACGCATCTGGTGGATCTCTTCAGCAGCTTCGAGGGGCGCATCGGCCGCGCGACATTCTGGCTCGCCACCGGCGCGCTTGTCGCCGTCGCGCGCTTGTCGCCGCGCTGACCGTCGGAGACTGGCTCATCGGCTTCATCGTGCTGATGTTCTTCTATCCGCAATTCGCGGTTTCAGTGAAAAGAGGCCCGACCGCGACATTCCGGTGGTGGGCGCTTTCTTTGCCGTCAGCGTGATGCGCAACCGGCTCTTGCTGTTCGGCCGGGATGTGATCCGGCCACAGCAGAACCCGCTGATGACAGCGATCAACCTGGCGTACGGGGCTTTCGCCCTTGCATTGTTCTTCGACCTCGGCTTTCGCAAGGGCACCGCCGGGCCCAACCGGTACGGTCGCGATCCGCTGGCCAAATCCTGACCGGTCGAGTCAGGAGGGGTTGACGGAACCGCAGGGGGTGCCCACGTAGGGCGGCGCCAGTCCGAGACGCCAAGGAGGACTCTCATGACGGATGAGCGAGGCGCGGGCATCGGGCGCACGCCACCCCCGATGCACGAGGGCCTGTCGAAGGATACGCGGGCTCTGATGCTATACGAGGCCAATAGCAAAAGCGCTCTCGTCGCCTATCTGCTCTGGTTCTTTCTGGGTCTCTTCGGCGCCCACAATTTCTATCTCGAGCGGACGGGAGTGGCGGTCGCCCAGCTCATTCTCACCCTCACGCTCGTCGGCCTGCTGATCTCGTTTTTCTGGGTGCTCGTTGACGCTTTCTTGATTCCGGCCTGGGTGAGGACCCACAACAATTTGCTCGCGGTGCAGCTCGGGGCCTGACGCGCCGCGACCCGCAAAAGGGGAAAGGCGAGCGCCGGCGCCCTTGCCTGGACCGCCGGTGGCGTTGACGCGTCGCCGCGTGGCCCGCTAAAGCGCGCGCATGACGCTAGCGTCCGCTGACCCCGTTGCCATCGCCCGCGATCTCATCCGTTGCCGTTCGATCACGCCGGAGGAGGGAGGGGCGCTCGCCTATTTGCAAGACCTCTTGGCGAAGGCAGGGTTTGAGGCCCATCGCGCGACCTTCGCCGAGCCCGGCACCGCGCCGGTCGAGAACCTCTACGCCCGCATCGGAACGCGGGCCCCCAATCTCGTTTTCGCCGGACACACCGACGTCGTGCCGGCGGGCGATGAGGGGGCGTGGCGCCATCCGCCCTTTGCCGGCGAGATGGCTGCCGAAACGCTCTACGGCCGCGGCGCGGTCGATATGAAAGGCGGCATCGCCTGCTTCATTGCCGCGGCGCTCGATCATCTCGCGGCGAACAATGGCAGGCCGAAGAAAGGCTCGATCTCGCTTCTGATCACGGGCGACGAAGAGGGAGTGGCGGTCAACGGCACGGTGAAGCTTTTGCGCTGGGCGGCCGAGCGCGGCGCGAAATTCGATCACTGCATCCTCGGCGAGCCGAGCAACATCGCGGTCATGGGCGACACCATCAAGGCCGGCCGGCGCGGCTCGCTCAACGGCACGCTTGTCGTCCACGGTCGTCAGGGCCATGTCGCCTATCCGGACCGCGCCGACAACCCGATTCGCGGGCTGGTCATGCTGATTGCCGCGTTGCAGGCGCCGCTCGACGAAGGCAGCGAGCAGTTCGACCCGTCGCATCTCGAATTCACTTCGGTCGATGTCGGCAACCAGACGGTCAATCTTATTCCCGGCGAGGCACGTGCGCGCTTCAACATCCGCTACAATGACCTGCACAGCCAGACGGCGCTGAAGGCGCTGATCGAACGCCGCGCCGAGGCCGCCGCCGGCGGCCGGGTGCGCCATGCCATCGAATGGCAGCCCTCGAACGCGGATGTCTTCGTGACCAAGCCCGGTCCTTTCACCGGCCTCGCCAGCGCCGCCATTGCCGAGGTGACCGGCCGCACGCCGAAGCTTTCGACCACCGGAGGCACGTCCGACGCGCGCTTTATCAAGGACTACTGCCCGGTGCTCGAATTCGGCCTCGTCGGCCAGACCATGCATCAGACCGACGAGCGCGTGCCGGTTGCCGACCTTTTGACGTTGACGGCGATCTACCGGCGCATCATTGAAAAATATTTCGGTTCGTGATCCGCGCGCGCCGCGCGCCTCAATAATCCACCCGCACCAGATAGAGCCCGTGTGGCGGCGCGACCTGGCCGCAGCGGCTGCGGTCGCGCGCCGCGAGCGCAGCGGCAAGATCGGCAGCGCTCCACTTGCCTTCGCCGACATGGACGAGCGAGCCGACCATCGAGCGCACCTGGTGGTGCAGGAACGAGCGCGCTGACGCCATGATGCGCAGTTCGTCGCCGTCGCGCCCGACGTCAAGCCGGTCGAGCGTCTTCAGCGGCGATCGCGCCTGGCACTCGGCGGCGCGGAAGGTGGTAAAGTCGTGCCGGCCGACGAGCTGCTGCGCGGCGTCGTGCATGGCGCCGGCGTCGAGCACCCGCGGCACCCGCCAGGCGCGGTTCTGGTCGAGCGTGAGATCGGCGCGGCGATTGACGACGCGGTAGAGGTAATGCCGCTTGATCGCCGAAAAGCGCGCGTCGAAGGAATCCGCGGTGCGCTCGGCCGCCAGCACGGCGACCGGATGCGGACGCAGATGGAAGTTGCTGGCGTCGCGCACGGTGTCGTCGTCCCAATCGCGGCCGAGATCGACATGGGCGACCTGGCCGAGTGCGTGCACGCCCGCATCGGTGCGCCCGGCGCCGGAAACCGTGGCGCGCTCGCCGGCAAACGCGGCGATCGCTTCGGTGAGAAGACCCTGCACCGAAACGCCGGTGTCCTGCACCTGCCAGCCGACGAAGGGCGTGCCGTCATATTCGATCGTGAGCTTAAAACGCGGCATGTTTGATTCAGCTCAAGGCATGGGTTCGATATTTCAAATAATCAGTCCGACATAAAATCGTCACGGCAGGATCGGAAGCGGCCATGAAGCAAGAGTTCAAGCAACAGATCATCGACCTTCTTGATCATCATCGAATCATGACCATCGCGACCAACCGCAACGACGGTTGGCCGCAAGCCACGATCGTCGGCTACGCCAATGACGGGATGATCGTCTACTTTCTTATCGGCCGTACCGGTCAGAAATTCACCAACATTGCGCGCGACTCACGGGTCTCGGTCGCCATCGGCAATGATTATCCGCAGCCGCTGCAGATCAAAGGCCTGTCGATGGCCGGCCGCGTTACTGAAGTGCGGGACAAGGCCGAGATCGAACACGTCGCCGAAATCCTCTTTCGGCGATATCCCGAATACAAAGCGATGCCGCGGCCCGATCCCGCCGAAGTTCCCCTGATGCGGCTGACGCCGGAGATTGTTTCCGTTCTCGACTACTCGCAAGGCTTCGGCCATACCGATCTGGTGCGCGTGACCGACACCGACCTTGCCGAACATGTCGAATCCGCTCGACACCGCTGGGTCAGCTTATCGGCGGCTTAGACGGGCGACACGGGCGTCATGGTTTTGCATTGAGGCAGCTGCCGACTGCGAGCGCCATGCCGCGCAAAAACTCGGCCGCCGACATCGGTTGCTTGCCGGCGCGTTGCACTTCGACGAGCCGTACCGAGCCCGAGCCGCAAGCGATCGTGAGCTGGTCGTCGAGCACGCGTCCCGGCGTCCCGTCGCCGATCCCTTTGGTTGTCCGCAGCACCTTGATCCGCCCGGCGCCGCTCGCTTCGAACCAGGCGCCGGGAACCGGCGACAGTCCGCGGCAATGGTCATGGACCGCCTTCCAGGGCTTCGTCCAGTCGATGCGGGTCTCCGTTTTGTCGATTTTGTTGGCGTAAGTCGCTCCGGTATCCGGTTGCGGCGTCAGCGTCAGCGTTCCCCGCTCCAACGCGCCGAGCGCGACTAACATCAACTTGGCGCCAAGCTGCGCCAGCACATCGTGCAGATCGCCCGCGGTCGCGTCTGGGCCGACCGGCGTGCGCTGCGCCATGGCGATCGGGCCGATGTCGAGGCCTTCGTTCATCTTCATCACCATCACGCCGGTCTCGGCGTCGCCGGCCATGATGGCCCGCTGGATCGGTGCCGCTCCGCGCCAGCGCGGCAGTAGCGAGGCGTGCACGTTGAACGCGCCGAGCGGAAAGGCGTCGAGAACGGCCTTTGGCAGGATCAGTCCATAGGCGACGACCACCGCCGCATCTGCCCGATGGGCTTGCAGCGCCGCCGCGGCGTCGCCCTTGAGGCTCTTCGGCGTCAGAACCGGCAAACCCAGACGTTCGGCCTCGCGCGCCACAGGGGACGCCCGCAGCGACAGTCCGCGTCCCGCCGGCTCGGGAGCGCGCGTATAGACCGCCACCACCTCGTGGCCGCCGCCGACGATCTCGAGGAGCGTGGGTACGGCAAAGTCCGGCGTCCCCATGAAGACGACGCGGAGGGCCAATCAGGCCTCCACCTTCTTCGCCACCTTCGCTGCCTTGGTGAATTTCTTGATGACGCGGTCGCGCTTGAGCTTGGAGATGTGGTCGATGAAAAGCACGCCGTTGACGTGGTCGATCTCGTGCTGGAGGCAGGTGGCGAGCAGGCCCTTGGCCTCGATCTCACGCTCCCGGCCGTCGAGGTCGAGATATTTGACTCTGACGCGTTCGGGGCGCTCGACGTCCTCGTAGTACTCCGGGATCGACAGGCAGCCCTCCTCGTAGGTCGATTTCTCCGCGGACGTCCAGGTGACCTCCGGATTGATGAACACCTGCGGCTTGTGGTCTTCCTCCTTCTTCGACAGGTCCATGGTGACGACGCGCTTGGCGACGCCGATCTGGATCGCCGCGAGCCCGATGCCGGGCGCCTCGTACATCGTCTCGAACATGTCGTCGACCAGCTTGCGGATGCCGGCGTCGATGCGCTTGACCGGCTCGGACACGAGCCGCAGCCGCTTGTCCGGGAGTTTTATGATTTCGCGAGCCGCCATGTTCGGCGATGTAAGCGGTGAGTAAAGCGCGGTCAATGCGCGCCGGGCGCCCCGGCGTGAAACGGCGGCGGCCCCCCTCCGTCCTCGCCTCCCCGGCGGCGAATCGCGTAGAAACAGCTCATGACCGCGTCCCTCTCGATCATTGCCGCCACGGCCTTGCTGATGGCCGGCCTGGCAATCGCCGTGATGGCGATCGCGCTGTGGCGTGCGCGTCATCCGTCGCGCGAGCATGCCGCCGTGATGGCCGACCTGTCGCGCCAGCAGACCGATGCTGCGGTGCGGCTCGAAGCCATGATCAAGATGCTGGGGGATCGCCAGTCCCAGCTGCAGAACGCAGTGAGCGAGCGGCTCGATACGGTTTCACACCGGCTCGGCGATTCGCTCGAAAGGTCCAAGCAGCACACCGCGGAGAACCTGCAGAAGCTCAACGAGCGCCTCGCCGTGATCGATAGCGCGCAGAAGAACATCACGGCGCTCGCGAGCCAGGTTACCTCGCTGCAGAACGTGCTCGGCAACAAGCAGGAGCGCGGCGCCTTCGGCCAGGGCCGGATGGAACTGATCGTACGCGACGGTCTGCCCAAGGACTGCTACGAGTTCCAATACACGCTGTCGAACCGGCTGCGGCCCGATTGCGCGGTGTTCCTGCCCGACAGGCGGCCGCTGGTCATCGATTCGAAATTCCCGCTGGAAGCAGTCTCAGCCTACCGCGACGCCAAGAGCGACGACGAGCGGCGGGCCGCGGCCGCGCGGGTGCGCGCCGACGTCACCCGGCACGTCGCCGACATCGCGCAAAAATATCTCATTCCCGGCGAGACCCAGGATCTGGCGTTGATGTTCGTGCCCTCCGAGTCGGTCTACGCCGAGTTGCACGACGCGTTCGACGATGTCGTGCAGAAGGCGTTCCGCTCCAAGGTCGTCATCGTTTCGCCGTCGCTGCTCATGGTCGCCATCCACGTCGTCCAGCAGATCCAGAAGGACGCGCGCATGCGGGAGGCGGCCGGGCGCATTCAGGTGGAAGTCGCCCTGCTGATCGACGATGTCGGCCGCATGCGCGACCGCGTGCTCAAGCTGCAGCAGCATTTCGGCCAGGCCAACGAAGACGTGCGCCAGATCATGATCTCGGCGGAAAAGGTCGAGAAACGCGGTGCGCGCATCAAAGAGGTCGAGTTTTCGGACGATGGGTCCGAAGCTGCCGTCCTTGCCCCGATGCCCAAGCTTCAAGCGGGCGAGTAAGCTGGCGCATCCCCCGCCGCGCAGCGGGGAGGGGAATTTTGCAGCGTGACTCCTGAAGCTACCGGCACCGTCACGCCCGCCCGCGCGTCGCTGGCGGACACGCTCGCCGTGTACCTCAAGCGGCGTGTCCTCATTGTTATGTTCCTCGGCTTCTCCTCGGGCCTGCCGCTGGCCTTGTCGGGCTCGACGCTGCTCGTCTGGATGCGCGAGGCCGGCGTCGATCTCGGCACCATCGGCCTCTTCGCGCTCGTCGGCACGCCCTACACAATCAAATTCCTGTGGGCGCCCCTGGTCGACGCGCTCGATGCGCCGTTGCTGTCGCGGCGGTTTGGCCGTCGGCGCGGCTGGCTCCTGCTGTCCCAGTTTCTCCTTATCGCGGCGATCGTGCTTCTCGGCGCCTGCCACCCGTCGTCCTCGCCGCTCATCGCAGCCGCCGCCGCGCTCATGGTCGCGACCGTTTCGGCAACCCAGGACATCGTCGTTGACGCCTTCCGCGTGGAAAGCCTGGAGGAGAGCGAGCAGGCCGCCGGCATGGCCTCCTATGTCGCCGCCTATCGCATCGGCATGCTTGCCTCGACCGCGGGCGCGCTGTTCCTGGTCAGCGGCTTCGAGAGCTATTCCGCGCTCGACCGCCATGGCGCCTGGAGCGCCGGGTATTTTGTCATGGCGGCGCTCGTTCTCGTCGGCGTCGTCACGACGCTGCTCGCGACCGAGCCCGAGACGTCGGCGGCGGCCGAAGCGGCGGAGGGGCGGAAAAGCGGATTCTGGCGCGTCGCCGAAGGGGCGGTCGGCGCCTTCTGGGATTTTCTCTCCCGCGACATGGCGCTCCTCGCGCTCGCCTTTGTCGTGCTGTTCAAATTCACCGACGCGCTCGCCGGCGTGCTTACCGCGCCCTTCGTGATCGATCTCGGCTTCTCGCGCAACGAATACGCAGCCATCATCAAGGGGGTTGGTCTGGCGGCGACGCTGATCGGAGGTTTTGCCGGCGGCTTCGTGGCGCGCCTCTATTCGCTGCCGGCCAGCCTCTGGATCGGCGGCGTGCTGCAGGCCGTTTCCGCTTTGGCCTTCTCCTGGCAGGCGGTCGTGGGTCTCAACGCCGCATGGCTCACCTTCGCCATCGTTGCCGAGAATTTCACCAGCGCTATCGGCACGGTGATCTTCGTCGCCTATCTTTCGGCGCTCTGCCGCAACCCGTTGCATACGGCGACGCAGTTCGCCCTGCTGACGGCATTGGCGGCCGTCGGGCGCACCTATCTGTCCTCCGCTGCAGGGTTCGTCGCCACGGCGACCGGATGGGCGCCTTTCTTCGCGATCTGCGCGCTCGCCGGGCTGCCGAGCCTCGCCCTCCTTGCCTTCCTCCAGCGGCGCGGACATTTCGACGGATTGACTCCGGCGAAGGAATGATGCGCGGATGTGTGCGGGCCCGCGATTTGGGTTGGCCGGTCAACGGGATAATGCGTAGATGCTTCGGATGTGGCGCGAAAGCGGCGGCGGCGACGTAAGAACGCACCGGGATGCGGCACAAAAGACCCGCAAAAAAGTCTTTTTGTAATGTTCCATTGATACTATCCGAACGTTCCTCCGTGTAGCTTCACCGAACTGGGCTGTTCGCCGTCCCCCGCCATGGACACGATCCTTGTAAAGATTTTCGCGACCGCCCTCGCGCTCAGCGAGGTGATGACCCAGCCCCAGAACCTGAAGACGCAATTCGATCCGGTGCACGACCAGCAAGAGGTCGTGCAGATCCTGCGCGCCGGCTGCGCGCATATGCGCCAGGCGTTCGACATCGAGTCGGTCAACCTCGACGAGCTCATCGCCACCGCGCTCGATGACCCCAAGGCGCTTGGTGCCGGCGCCAAGGCCTTTCACGGCATCAACTTCGCCGACCTCAACACCGCCTATCGGCAGTTCTGCAAGAACGAGACCGTCGACACGCCGGTGGTGGATCTCGGCAAGGTGATCGAGTTCTTCAACAATGCCGCGGCCGATCTGCCCGACCACACGCGGCTCAAGGGGCGCAACCTCCCGAGCCTGAGCGTCATCCTCGACGGCATGGGCGCAAGGTTCGCTGACGTCTTCGAGCCCGGCAACCGGCGCATCCCGATCGCGCTATCCGACATTCCCGACTACGTCCAGAAAGCCTTCACCGCCGCCGAGGACCGGCGCTTCTTCCAGCACCACGGCGTCGACGAGCGCGGCATCATCCGCGCCTTCATCGGCAATCTAGCCGAGCCCGGTCGCCCCCAAGGCGGCTCGACCATCACTCAGCAGGTGGTGAAAAACCTCCTTGTGGGCGAGGACGTCACCTACGAGCGCAAGATCCGCGAGATGATCGTGGCATCGCGCCTCGAGAGCACGCTGAGCAAGGAGGAAATCCTCGCGCTCTATCTTAATTCGGCCTATCTCGGCCGCGGCTCGTGGGGCATCGAGATGGCCGCGCGCAGCTATTTCGGCAAATCCGCCAAATCGCTCACGCTCGCCGAAGGTGCGATGCTCGCCGGCCTCCTCAAGGGCCCGAGCTATTTCAACCCGGACCGCCATCCCGACCGCGCCAGGGAACGCCTCGCCTATGTGCTCGGTCGCATGCAAGAGGATGGCGTGATCACCGCAGAGCAGAAGGACCAGGCGCTCACCGCGCCCCCAAAGCTCGTCGCCTTCGAGCGTCCGCACCGGGACACCGGCTTCCATTTCGTCGATTTTCTCGGCCGCGAGGCGCGCAGCGACGGCATTGAAACCCTCACCGCCGATTCGTACACGATCCACTCGACGATCAACGTCGCCTTGCAGCGCGACACCGAAGCGGCGCTGCAGGAGGGCCTGGCACGCTACGAAATTGCTTCCGGGCGCATGCAGTTCCTCGGCCCCGAGGCGAACATCGCCGAGGCGGTGCAGAAGCTAACGGCCGACAGCAAGACCGGCACGCCCCCCGCGGGCGCGGCGTCAGCGCTGCCGGCCTGGCAGCAGGCACTGGAGGCCGTGCGCCTGCCGCTCTACGACGTACACTGGGAGCCGGCGGTCGTCTTGGACAAGGGCGGCAAGCGTGGCGACGGAGTCATCCATGTCGGCCTCGGCGACGGCCGCATCCTGCCGCTGACGGCGTGGACGGGGCAGATCAGGCGCAGCCTCGGGCTCTACGATGTGGTCTATGTCCGCGTGCTGGAAGGCCGGGCGTCGAAGGGGAGGGGCGAGACCAGGGGCGAGACCAGGGGCAAGGCCGGCGGCGGCGCCCAGGCGCAATTGCGGGTTCGGCCGACGGTGCAGGGCGCGGCCTTGGTGCTCGAGAACAAGACCGGCCGCATTCTCGCCATGGCCGGCAGCTTCTCCTACCCGACGAGCCAGCTCAACCGCACCGCGCAGACCCAGCGCCAGCCCGGCTCGGCGATCAAGCCGGTGACTTATCTCACCGCTTTGCAAAAGGGGCTCCAACCGAACACGCTCATTCACGATGAACCGATCACGCTGCCGCCGATTGGCGGCAGCGGCGCGGCCCGCGGCGGCACCGACATGATCTATCGCGAGCTCGGCAGCGGCGGCCGCGAGGAGGATTACTGGACGCCGCGCAACGCCGACAGCGGTTCAGGCGGCATCTATACGCTGCGCCGCGGGCTGGAGAACTCGCGCAACGTCGTCACCGCGCGGCTTCTCGACGGCGGTATCGATCTCAACCCCGAGCAGAGCCTCGACGATGTTTGCGCGACCGCCGTCGCGGCGAAGATCTACAACGACTGCGTCCGTTATTATCCGTTCGTGCTCGGCGCGCAACCGGTGCGCATGATCGATCTCGCCGCGTTCTATGCCGCCGTCGCCAACGAAGGCGCGCGACCGCAGCCGCACAGCATCGACTCGATCGAGGCGAACGGCAAAACGGTTTACCGCTATCCGGCCGGGCCGCTTCCCCGGATCGGCGCCGCTGACCGCACCTCGTTCTATCAGCTCAAGACGATGCTGCAGGGCGTGGTGGAACGCGGCACCGCACGGGCGATCAGGCCGCTGTCGCCTTATGTCGCCGGCAAGACCGGAACGACCGAGGACGCGGTCGACGCCTGGTTCGTCGGCTTCACCAACGACGTCACCGTCGCGGTCTGGGTCGGCTACGACAATGGCGACGGCAAGCGGCGCTCGCTCGGCGCGAGCGAGACCGGGGCGCGCGTGGCGCTGCCGATCTTTGAGCCGATCATCGAGGCGGTGTGGGCCGAGAAGGTCGCGCCGAAAACCGTACTGAACGGACCTTCGCCCGAGGCACAACGTCATCTCGTCGATCTGCCCATCGACTTCATGAGCGGCACCCGCGTGAACGGCCGCGGCTTCGTCGAGCATTTCCGGTTGAGTGACGACGGTCGCCTGGACGAAACGCAATATCAGCTTGTGTCGCGCGAGGATGCGTACGCGGCACGCGATCCGGAGGAGGACGACCGCGACCGCGGCTGGCTCGGCCTCGGCTGGGCTGGAAGCGACGCCGGCCGCTCCTATTACCCCTCGCAGGGCTGGCAGCCGGCGCCGCAGCAACGGCCGATGGCGCGCGGCCTGTTCGCGCCGTTCTTCGATCCGGACGATCCGCGCTATCGCGCTCGCCGCGATCCCGATTACATCTGGGGCGGACGCTTCAACTGAACTGAACCCAGCCGGCATGAGAGAAACGCGAATGTGGGTGCGGCATGCCATCGTGCTCGTCGGATTGATCGGCTCGCTCTCTTTCGCCGCCGCGCAGGGGTTCCGCATCGAG
>Ga0335078_10006248_pt1 | contig 17632 bp, 13 predicted proteins | sample Lox_Sample_32_FD_206711 | JGI IMG/M metagenome (GOLD analysis project Ga0335078, IMG submission 206711) | Soil microbial communities from Loxahatchee National Wildlife Refuge, Florida, United States - Lox_Sample_3.2 | ecosystem: Environmental > Terrestrial > Soil > Wetlands | place: USA... | reverse complement strand
TGGATCTCGCCGCCGTGGCGCGGCTGTACGGCACGCCGACCTATGTCTACAGCGCGGCCACCGTCGAGGAGAACTACCGCCGCGTGGTGGCCAGCCTCGAGGGCCTGGACGTCCAGGTCTGCTACGCCCTGAAGGCGAATTCCAACCTCGCGTTGCTGCGCCTGCTGGCGAATTTGGGCGCCGCCTTTGACATGGTCAGCGGCGGGGAACTGCGCCGGGTGCTGGCCGCGGGCGCCCGGGCGGACCGCAGTGTCTTTGCCGGCGTGGGCAAGACCGAGGCGGAAATCCGGCTCGCGCTCGAGTCCGGCATCTTTGCCCTCCACGCGGAGAGTGAGCCGGAGCTGGCGCGCATCAACCACGTCGCCGGCCTGCTCGGGCGCAAGGCGCCGGTCGGCATCCGCATCAACCCCGACGTCGACGCGAAGACCCACGCGAAGATCACCACGGGAAAGAGCGAGAACAAGTTCGGCATTCCCCTGGCGGCGGCTCCGGCCGCCTACGCAGCGGCGGCCAAGTTTCCGCACCTCGAGCTCCAGGGCGTGCAGATGCACATCGGCTCCCAGCTCACCGAGGCGGCGCCGTTCGTCGAGGCGGTGGAGAAGGTCGCCCCGCTGGTCCGGCAGTTGCAGCGCGACCACGGCATTTCCTATTTCAGCATCGGCGGCGGCATCGGCGTTGTCTACCGCGACGCGCTGGCAAGCGGGGCTCCGGGGTGGTGGAACGCGCTGCCGGCGGATCAGCGGCCGCTCACCCCCGAGGCCTACGGCGCCGCCCTCCGGCCGCTTCTGCAGCCTCTCGGTCTCAAGCTGCTTCTCGAGCCCGGGCGGTTCCTCGTCGGCAACGCCGGCGTGCTCCTCTCCCGCGTGGAATACCTCAAGCGCGGCCACGGGAAGAACTTCCTCATTCTCGACGCGGGAATGAACGACCTGATCCGGCCGGCGATGTACGACGCCTACCACGAGATCGTGCCGCTGCATCGCGACACCTCGCGGCCTGCGCTGAAGGCGGACATCGTCGGTCCGATCTGCGAAACGGCCGACTGCTTTGCGAAGGACCGCACGCTGCAGGAGGTGGGCGAAGGCGAATACGTCGCCTTCCTCAGCGCCGGGGCCTACTGCCATGCGATGGCCAGCCGCTACAACAGCCGGCCGCTGCCCGCCGAGGTGCTGGTCCGCGGCAGCACCTTCGAGCTGGTCAACCCGCGCGAGACCTTCGAGCAGACCATCGCGGGCGAACGCCTGCCCACCTGGCTGAAATAGGGCGGGACCGGCAGAAAGAGGGATGCGCCCGGCCGTCTTTCCTGCTAGCCTGAACGTCCGGCATGAAGACCACGACCCACACGCTGCGCAAACTCAAGGGCCAGCGGCCGATTGCGGCCGTGACCGCCTATGACGCGATCACGGCGCGCCTGGCGGCCGACGCGGGGGTGGACCTGATCCTCGTCGGCGATTCCGTGGGCAACACCCTGCTCGGCTTCGCCAACACGATCCCGGTCACTCTCGACATGATCCTGCATCATACCGCGGCGGTGGCGCGGGCGCAGCCCGAGGCGCTGCTGGTCGCGGATGTGCCGTTTGCCGCGGCCCATTTTGAATTTCCGCAGGTGCTCGCGTCTTGTCAGCGGCTGATGCAGGAGGCCGGCGCCGACGCGGTGAAAATCGAGGGCGGCGCGGGCCTCGCCGACCAGATCGGCCGCGTCGTGGCGGCCGGCGTGCCGGTGATGGGTCACATCGGCCTGCAGCCGCAGCAACTGCTGAACTTGGGGCGTTACCGGCGGTTCGGGGCGAAGCCGGCCGAGGCCGAGCATCTGCTGGCCGACGCGCTGGCCCTGGAACGGGCGGGGGTGTTCGCGGTCGTGGCCGAGATGATCGAGCCGAATTTGGCGCGCACGATCCGGGAGACGCTGACGGTGCCGCTTATCGGCATCGGCGCGGGCGGCGATTGCGACGGCCAGATTTTGGTCTGCACCGACTTGCTCGGCATGAAGCCCGAGGCGATGCCGAGCTTCGCCCACGCTTTCGCCGCCGTGGGCGAGGAGATGAAGAAGGGCTTCGCCGCCTACGTGATGGCGGTGCGCACCCGGAAGTTCCCGAAGTAAGCGGTCCATCCGCCGCGCCGTGAACACCGGGGTTGCCAAGCGGGGTTTCTCCGTGCTCTCTGCTGACCGGGCACCCCGTCTTTCCTCATGAACCTGTGTGTCATCGGCGCCGGCGCCTGGGGCACGGCTTTTTCCCTGCACCTGCAGCGGCTGGGCCACGCCGTCACGCTGGTGCCGCGCCGTCCCGAGCAGGCGCGCGCCTTGGTCGCGACCCGGCGCAACACCGACTACCTGCCGGGTTTTGCCCTCCCGCCGGCGCTGCAAATCACCGCCGAGCTCGCGCCGGCGCTCCACGACGCGGAGGTGGCGCTGCTGGCGTGCCCGACGCAGGCGCTGCGCGCCTGGTGCGGGCGCGTGCACGACTGCCGGGCGGGCGCGGCCCGGCTGCAGCTGGTGGTCAGCCTCGCCAAGGGCCTGGAAGTCGACACCCACCTGCGGCCCAGCGGCGTGATCCGGGCCCTGCTGGCCGGGGACGCGGTCGGGGCGCTGACTGGGCCGACCACGGCGGCCGAGGTGGCGCAGGGACTGCCGGCGGCCATGGTGCTGGCGGCCGAAACCGTCACCCCATTTCTGCGGGAGGTGCAGGCGGCGATCAGCGGCCCGCGGCTGCGGCTGTATACGAGTGACGATCTCGTGGGCGCGGAGTTCGGCGGCTGCCTCAAAAACATCTACGCCATCGCGGCGGGGTGCTGCGACGGCTTGCGGCTCGGCGACAACGCCAAGGCGGCGCTGATCACCCGGGCGTTGACCGAGATGGTGCGGGTCGGCACGAGTCTCGGCGCCCGCCCGGAGACCTTCTATGGGCTGAGCGGCGCGGGGGACCTCGTCGCCACCTGTTACGGCGCCTGGAGCCGCAACCGGGACTTCGGCCAGCACATCGGCGAGGGCCGCGCGGCGGCCGATCTGCTCGCCGGACGCAAGACGGTGGTCGAGGGCTACCAGACCACCGCGTCGTTCCACGGCCTGTGCGTCGAGCGCGGCGTCGACGCCCCGATCCTGACGGAGGTCTATCGCATCCTGTTTGAGGGCCGCAAACCCGCCGACGCGCTGCCCGTGCTGATGACCCGGGAGCTGAAGCGGGAGTGACGGCAAATTGGTTTTTGCTCGCCGTCCTCCTCGTCCCGGAGTGTTGATTGCCGGTGCCATGCTGCATCGCGCGCTTCGCGAATCGGCCTATGTCACCAACCGCCAGCTCGGCGCCTCGGGGCTGGTCGACCTCACCTTCGGCAACGCCAGCGTGTTCGATCCCGCGGCCGGCGTTTTCGCGATCAAGCCGAGCGGGGTGCCGTACGCCGAGCTGACACCCGCCCGGATGGTGCTCATCGATCTCGAAGGCCGGGTGGTGGAGGGGAAGCTGCGGCCGTCCTCGGACACCCCGACCCACCGCCGCCTTTTCCAGGCGTTTCCGGGCGTCCGGGCGGTGGTGCACACCCATTCGCGGTACGCCGTGAGTTTTGCCCAGGCGGGCCGTCCGGTCCCGTGCTTCGGGACGACGCACGCCGACTTCTTCAATGGCGCCGTGCCGGTCACGCGGCCGCTGACCCGGGAGGAGATCGCCCGCGACTACGAATGGAACACCGGCAATGTGATCGTCGAGACGTTCCGCGGGCGCGAACCCCTGGACGTGCCGGCCGTGCTGGTCTGGCGCCACGGCCCGTTCACCTGGGGCCCGACCGGCGTCGCCGCGGTCGAATACGCCTTCGCCCTGGAGTTGGTGGCCCAACTCGCCGCCCAGACCCTCGCGTTGGCGCCGCAACGCGACCCGATCGAGCCCGAGCTGCTGGGACGGCACTTCCAGCGCAAGCACGGCCCCGACGCCACCTACGGTCAGGCCGGGCCCGGCCACTCGTAGTTGGCCGCCGCTTTTCTCCCCATGTCCTTCACCCTCGGTATCGATTATGGCACCAATTCGGTGCGGGCCCTCGTCGTCCGCTGCGCCGATGGCGCGGAACTCGGCTCCTGTGTCGTTCCGTATCCGAGCGGCCGCCAGGGCGTGCTGCTCGACCCCAAGGACCACCACCTCGCCCGCCAGCATCCGGGCGACTACCTCGTCGGCTTGGAAAAAAGCGTCCGGGGCGCGCTCGCCGCCGCGAAGAAGCAGCGCGGCTTCGCCGCCGCGAAGATCGTCGGCATCGGCGTCGACACGACCGGTTCCAGCCCGCTGCCGGTCGACCGGAGAAACGTGCCGGTCGCCCTCGACCGGAAGTGGCGCCGGAATCTCAACGCCCAGTGCTGGCTGTGGAAGGACCACACCGGCTGGCGCGAAGCGCAGAAAATCACCGCGCTCGCGGCGCAGCACCGGCCGCAGTTCATCGCCAAATGCGGCAACACCTATTCCTCGGAGTGGTTCTGGTCGAAGATCTGGCACTGCCTCGCGGTGGCACCGGAGGTGTTCGCCGCCGCCTACTCCTGGGTGGAGTTCGCCGACTGGGTGCCGTCAGTGCTCGCCGGTGTGACCGACCCGACGCAGGTCAAGCGGGGGGTGTGCGCGGCCGGCCACAAGGCGCTCTATTGCGACGAGTGGGGCGGACTGCCCGACAAGGAATTCCTGGCGCTGCTCGACCCGAAGCTGGCCGACCTGCGCGGCCGGCTTTACACGAAGGCCCACGACGCCAACGAGCCCGCCGGAAAGCTCTGCCCCGGGTGGGCGGCGAAACTCGGCCTGCCCGCCGGCATCCCGATCGCCATCGGCGAGTTCGACGTGCACTACGGCGCCATCGGCAGCGGCGTCGCCGAAGGCACGCTGGTCAAGGTCATCGGCACGTCGACCTGCGACGTCGGCGTCGTGTCGGCGGAGAAGAAGGTCCCGGACATTCCCGGCATCTGCGGCATCGTCAAGGGCGCCATCCTGCCCGGCTACTACGGCCTCGAGGCCGGCCAGTCCGCCGTGGGCGACATCTTCAGCTGGTGGGTCGAGGTCGTGTGTGAGGGTCGCGCCGCGCTCCACGCGCAGCTGTCCCGGGAGGCCGCGCAGCTCCGGCCCGGACAGAGCGGCCTGCTGGCGCTCGACTGGAACAACGGCAACCGCACGATCCTCGTCGACCAGACGCTCTCCGGCCTGCTCCTCGGCCAGACGCTGCACTCCACGCGCGCGGAGATTTACCGCGCCTTGATCGAGGCGACGGCCTTCGGCGCCCGCGCGATCATCGAGCGCTTCAAGGAATACGGCGTGCCGATCGACCGCGTCGTCTGCGCGGGCGGCGTCGCGGAGAAGAACCCGCTGCTGATGCAGATCTACGCCGACGTCACCGGTTGCACCATGCTCGTCGCGGGCTCAAGCCAGGCGTGCGCCCTGGGCGCCGCGGTCTCGGCGGCGGTCCTGGCCGGCGCCCACAAGGATTTCGCGACGGCCGAGGCGAAGATGACTTCGCTGAAGAAGATCCGCTACCGGCCGGATCCGGCCGCCCAGAAGACCTACAACGAGCTCTACCGGTTGTACCGCCAGCTCCACGATTCCTTCGGCGGCCTCGACAAGAGCGCCGATCTGTCGCGCGTGATGAAGGAGCTGTTGGCCCTGAAGGAGCGAATGGTGAAGGGCGAGTAGCGAGCATCGCTGCCGCCCGAGCGCTCCTCGCTTTTCACGACCCACGATTCCCCATGAAACTCCTCGCTTCCCCCGAAATCTGGTTTGTCACCGGCAGCCAGCACCTTTACGGGCCCGGCCCGCTCAAGCAGGTCGCCGCCAATTCGAAAAAAATCGCCGCCGCCCTCGCGGCCTCGCAGCGGATGCCGCTGAAAGTCGTCTTCAAGGCGCTGCTCACCACGCCGGACGAGATCCGGACGCTCTGCCTCGACGCCAACCACGACGCCCGGTGCGCCGGGCTCATCCTCTGGATGCACACCTTCTCGCCGGCAAAGATGTGGATCGGTGGCCTCATCGCGCTGCGCAAGCCCTTCGTCCACCTCCACACCCAGTTCAATCGCGACCTGCCCTGGGGCGAGATCGACATGGACTTTATGAACCTGAACCAGGCCGCGCACGGCGACCGCGAGGCCGGGTTCCTCCACACCCGCCTGCGGCTCAACCGCAAGGTCGTGGTCGGACACTGGGAGGACGCCGAGGTGCAGGACCGGCTCGCCGCCTGGATGCGTGCCGCCCGCGCCTGGCACGACCTCCAGGGCGCGAAGTTCGCCCGCTTCGGTGATAATATGCGGCAGGTGGCCGTCACCGAGGGCGACAAGGTCGCCGCGGAGATGCGGTTCGGATTCGCCGTCAACGGCTACGGCGTCGGCGACTTGGTCGCGCGGATTTCCGAGATCGCGATGCACGACCGGGCGATCGACAAGCTCTGCGCCGAATACGAGGAGCGCTACCGGATCGCGCCCGAGTTGCGCGCCGGCGGCGCCCGGCATGAGGCGCTGCGCTATGGCGCGCGGATCGAGCTCGGCCTGCGCGCGTTCCTCGCGGAGGGCGGGTTCAAGGGCTTCACCGACACGTTCGAGGACCTGCACGGGCTGCGCCAGCTCCCCGGCCTCGCCGTCCAGCGGCTGATGGCCGACGGCTACGGATTCGGCGCCGAGGGCGACTGGAAGACCTGCGCGCTGTTGCGCTCCATGAAGGTGATGGCCGACGGCCTGCCGGGCGGCACCTCGTTCATGGAGGACTACACCTACCACCTCGAACCGAAGGGGCACCTCGTGCTCGGCGCCCACATGCTGGAGATCTGCGAGTCGATCGCCGCAGGCAAGCCGTCGCTGGAGATCCACCCGCTGGGCATCGGCGGCCGCGAGGATCCGGTGCGGCTCGTCTTCGACGCGCCCGCCGGCCCGGCGCTCAACGCCTCGCTCCTCGACCTGGGCAACCGCTTCCGCCTGCTCGTCAACGAGGTCGACGTGATCAAGCCGCCGAAGCCGCTGCCGAAGCTGCCGGTGGCGCGCGCGGTGTGGAAGTGCCGGCCCGATTTCAAGACGGCCTGCGCGGCGTGGATCCACGCCGGCGGCGCGCACCACACCGGCTTCAGCTATGCGGTGACGTCCGAAATGCTGGAGGATTTCGCCGGCATGGCCGGCATCGAGCTCGTGGTGATCAACGCCGACACGAAGCTGGCCGCGTTCAAGCAGGAGCTGCGCTGGAACGAGGTCTACTACCACCTCGCCCAGGGCTTCCGGGCGTAAGCGCTGATCACCTCGAGCGCGGAAAGCCGTGCCGCCCGCGTCGGCGCCGGGGCGAGCCACGTGTCAACTAATAGTTGACAACTGGATCAGTCCGAAACCCCGGGAGCGGTCGCGCCGCGACGGTCGCACAGGCGCGTCACGACGTCATCTGGTCGATGGCGGTCACCTTGCCGTCGCGGAAGGTGACGCGGAGGAGGGTTTCCCGCACCGGCCGGTAGAGGTTGGCGTCGACCGGCTCGTCGTAGCTCCGGTGGGCATGGAGCCGCGGATCCCAAGTCACGCAGCGCCGGTGGCCGGCGCGGACCGTGCCCTCGTCGCGGTCGAAGCAGCTGTTGTATTTCCAGACCGTCTCGCGGTCGGCCGGGTCCGCGCGCTGCCGGATTTCATCGGGCTGGCCGAAGGCCAGACAGACCATGTCCGGCGTGAAACCGATTCCGACCCGGCCCCGGCGGATCTCCGCCTGAACCGCCGGGGGCGGGGAGTTGAACACCGCCTGCCTTTTCCGGATGCGGCTGTTGATGGTGCTGGTGCTACAACCGGCCAGGGCGATCAAAACGACGGCGATTCCGGGTTGGAGGCGAGCACGCATGGTGGGCCGATGGCTTGCGACCGCTTGGACCGCGGCAGCGGGTGCGGGTTGCGCGGCCGGTGCCGCCGCCCCCCAGGCCGCGCACCACCAGGGACTTCAGGATGATGGGGTGTCCCGCGCGCCGGCGGATCCTCCGCTCCTTCAGCCCCGGGAACGTGTCAACTAATAGTTGACAATCCGCCCGGCACCGCGGTCGCGGCGGCGTGCGTCACAGGGGCACGCGGCGCAGCCGGAGCGCGTTGCTGACCACGCAGATCGAGCTCAGGCTCATCGCCACCCCGGCCAGCATCGGGTTGAGCAGCCAGCCGCACAGGGGATAAAGCGCCCCGGCCGCGATCGGGATCCCGAGGCCGTTGTAGAAGAAGGCGAGGAAGAGGTTCTGTTTGATCGTGCGCAAAACGGCGCGACTCAAATGCGCCGCCTTGACGATGCCGCGCAGGTCGCCGCGCACCAACACGAGACCGGCACTGTGCATGGCGATGTCCGTGCCGGTGCCCATGGCGATCGCGACGTCGGCCGCGGCCAGCGCCGGGGCGTCGTTGATCCCGTCGCCCGCGAAGACCACGACCTCGCCGCGCCCGCGGTGCTCCCGCACCAGCTCCAGCTTGCGCGCCGGGGTGACGCCGGCATGCACGGCGTCCAGGCCGAGCGCCTGGGCCACGGCGCGGGCGGTTTCTTCGCGGTCGCCGGTGACCATGATGACGCGCAAACCGAGGCGGTGCAGCTCGGTCACCGCCTGCGCCGTCGTCGTCTTCACCGGGTCCGCCAGCGCCACGATGCCGCTGAACCGGCCGTCGATCTCGATGGCAACGAGGGTCGCGGCCGGGTGCGCGCCGGAGCCGCGGGCTGACTCGGGCGCGCGGCCGACATGCACGGTCCGGCCCGCGACACGGGCGGTGACGCCAAGGCCGGGCTCGGCGACAAAGCTTTCCGCGGCGGCCGGCGCCAGGCCCCGCTCACGCGCCGCGGCGACGATCGCCCGCGCGAGGGGATGCTCGCTGGCGCTCTCGGCGGCGGCGGCCAGGGCCAGCAACTCGTCGGTTGTAGCCGGGGTCGACGACCCCAGCCCGGGGCCATCGACCCCGGCTACGGGCTCGACGGCCACCACGCGCGGGCGGCCCTCGGTGAGCGTGCCGGTCTTGTCGACCAGCACCGTCGTCGCGTGGGCGAGCCGCTCGAGCGCCTCGGCGTTCTTGACCAGCACGCCGGCCTGGGCGCCGCGGCCGATGCCGGTGACGAGCGAAACCGGCGTGGCGAGGCCCAGCGCGCAGGGGCAGGCGATGATCAGCACGGCGACGGCGTTGAGCAGCGCGAAGACGAGTTTCGGCTCCGGACCCAGCCGCCACCAGAGCACGAACGCCAACGCGGCGATGCCGGCCACCACCGGCATGAACCACGCCGCGACCCGGTCGGCCAGCCGCTGGATCGGCGCCTCGCTTTCCCGGGCTTCCTCGACTAGCTGGATGATGTGCGCCAGCAGCGTGTCGTGGCCGACCTTCTCGGCGCGCAGGACGAAGCTGCCGGTGGTGTTGAGCGTGCCGCCGGCCACCGGATCGCCATCCGCCTTGGCCACGGGAACGGCCTCGCCGGTGAGCATGGATTCGTCGACGTGGCTGGTGCCCGCGGTGACGCAACCGTCGACCGGGACCTTCTCGCCGGGACGGACGCGCAGGAGGTCGCCCGGCACGACCGCGGCCAGCGGGACGTCCTCCTCGACACCGGCGCGCACGCGGTGCGCCACCGGCGGAGCCAGGTCCATGAGCGCGCGGATGGCGGCGTCGGTGCGGGCGTGGGCACGCTGCTCCAGGATCTGGCCGAGCAGCACGATGGTGGTGATGACCGCGGCGGCCTCGAAATAGAGCGGCACCCCGTGGGCGCCGCGCAGCGTGGCGGGAAAGCGGGCGCCAAACAGCAGCGCGGCGACGCTGTAGCCGTAGGCGGCGCCGGTGCCGGTGACGATGAGCGTGAACATGTTGGTGTCGCGCTCCCGCAGCGAGATCCACCACCGGCGGATGAAGGGCGCGCCGCTCCAGAAGAACACCGGCGTGGTGAGGACGAACTGCACCCAGCCGGAGACGCGCGGATTCACGGCGTGCGCAAGGCCAGGCACCATCCCGCCCATCGCGAGGCCCAGCACCGGCAGGCTCAGGACCAGCGCCACCCAGAATTTCGGCCACAGGTAACGCGCCGCCGGCAGCCCCATGTACACCGGGGCGTTCGGGTCGGGCGCTGGACTCTGGCCGTTCATGTCGGGGACCCGGCCCACGCTCACCGGCCGGCGGCGGCGAGCTCGCGCTCCACCGCGGCGACCGCGCGACGAAACTCGTCCGCGTCAAACCCCACGCTCTGGAATTTGATCCGGCCGTCGGCGCCGATGACGTAAAGGCGGGGGATGTAGGCGGTGGCGAACCGGGCGAAGATGCGCCGGTCCGGGTCGGCCAGCAGCGGAAAGGTGAGGCCGCCCTTGGCCGCAAACGGCTTGAGCTTGTCCAAGCTCTCCTCGCGCCCGGCCGCGACCACCACCAGGCCCCGCGCCCGGAAGGCCTGCCAGAGTTCCTTCTCCACGCGCGGCAGCTCCGCCTGGCAGGGTCCGCACCAAGTGGCGAACAGCGAGAGGACCACGACCCGGCCGTGCCACGCCGCGAGGGAACAGGATTCCCCGGTGGTGGCGAGGCCGGCGAATTCCGGCGCCAGGTCGCCGACCTTGGTGCGCGTGGCGGCGGCCACCTCATCGGCGGCGGCGTGCAACATCACGGCAGTCAGGCCGAACAGAGCCAGCAGCAGGAAGGGGGCGCGGGTCATGGCGGATGACGCCGGCGGCTCAGCCGCGCGGGAGATAGGTCTTCTGCCGGAGGCCGGCGGCGAGGTGGCCGCGGAACGCCTGGAGGCTGGGCACCGCCCGGAGCGCGACGAGCTGGCTGGCGAGGTTGCCCACCGCGGTGCCCTCGAGATTGAACGACACCACGGGGATGCCCGCCGCATCGGCGGTGGCCTGGCAGAGCAGACGGTTCTTCGACCCGCCGCCCACGATGAGGATGCGGCGGAACTTCCGGCGGGTCATGTCCTCGAAAGCCCGCAGCGCGCGGGCGTGGCCGCGGCCGAGCGAGTCGCAAATCAGCCGGGTGTAGCCGGCGAGCGTCTTCGGCGGCGCACCATGGTGTTTCTTCAACTGGGCGTCGATCGCCGCCCGCATCGACGGCGGGTTGGTGAACGCGGGGTCGGTGGTGTCCAGGAGCGCGGCCGGCGCCGGCAGCTTTTCCGCGGCGGCGATCAGCGCGGCCCACTCCCGGTCGGTTTTCGGCCGGGCGGCGAAGTCCTTCATCGTCTGTTCGCACAGCCACAGGCCGGCGACGTTGGTCAGCGGCCGGTAGCGGCCGTCGCCGATCCGCTCGTTGGCGACGCGCGCGGCCAGCGCCGCCGCGCCGAGCACCGGGGTGTCGCTCTCGAAGCCGACCAGCGACCAAGTGCCGGAGCTGAGAAACAGGTCGCCGCCCTCCGGGGCGGCCGGCATGGCGTCGTAGGCGCTGGCCGTGTCGTGGCCGGGGACGGCGACGACCTGCGTGCCGTCGAGCTCGGGCAGGCCTTGGACCCGACCGAGACGCGTGCCGGCGAGGATGGGCGGCGAGAACCAGTGGGCCGGGAGGTGGAAGTAGTCGAGCGCGGCGCGCGACCAGTCCGTCGAATGCACGTCCAGGAGCTGCGAGGTGCTGGCGATGGAGAGCTCGTTCTCCATCCGGCCGGCGAGGAGGTAGTTGAAGTAGTCGGGCAGGAACAGGCAGCGCGTGGCGAGGTCGGCGATCGCCGGGCAGTTCGCGACCACCTCGGCGAGCTGCAGGCTCGAGTTGTAGAAGACGTTGGGAATGCCGGTGGCGGCGTAGAGCCGCTCCATCGCCGCGCGGGTGTTGCCGAGATGGCGCAGCCCGGGCTGGGTGCGGGCGTCGCGGTAGGCGTGGACGGGAAACACCAGCCGGCCGGCGTCGTTGAGCAGCGCGTAATCGACGCCCCAGGTGTCGACGCCGACCGAGGCGAGGCGGGCGCCGCGGGGCAGGGCGGCCGCCGCCCGGAGCAGGCCGGTCCGGACCTCGGCCCACAGGCCGGCCACGTCCCAGTAGTCGTGCGCACCGAGCGAGTGGAACGCATTGGGGAAGCGGTGGACTTCGCGGAGGGTGAGACGATGGGCCGACCACGCGCCGAGGATCACGCGGCCGCTGGTCGCCCCCAGGTCGATGGCGGCGGAGTAGACGGTGGGCATACTGCGACGATTTTGCGCCGGGGCCCCCCGATGGCGAGCCCGCAAACTCCGCGCGCCGCCGGACCGTCCGATCTGCCGGCCGCAAATCGGGATTGCGAGCCCGGTCGAATCCGGCAGCTTGGATATTCCGCGCCATGATGACGATTGAGCGCAAGCCCCCGCTGGGGAAGAAGGTCCAACTGCTGGCCACCTGCCTGTGCGACGCGTTCTATGATGACGCCGCCATCGCCACCGTGCAGGTGCTCGAGCACCTCGGCATCACCGTCGAGTTTCCCGAGGCCCAGACCTGCTGCGGACAGCCGGCGTTCAACGCCGGCGACTGGGCGGCCTCGCGGCGGGTGGTGCGGCACCTGGTGCGCACGTTCAAGAGCGAGCTGCCAGTGGTGGTGCCGTCGAGTTCCTGCGCCGCGATGGTCTTCCACGGCTCGCTGCTGGCGTTCGAGCACGAGCCGGACCGGCCGGAGGTGGAGCAGCTGGCCCGCCGGACGTGGGAGCTGGCCGACTTCATCGTCCACGGCCTGGGGGTGAAGACCTGGCCGGGACGGTTCGACGCCGCGCTCGCGTTCCACCGCTCCTGTCACTCCCGCGGCACGCAGAGCGCCGAGGCCGCGGCGACCCTGATGCGCTCGATCGCCGGCGTGTCGCTCGTGGAATTCGGCGAGGGCGAGCAGTGCTGCGGCTTCGGCGGCACGTTTTCGGTGACGTTTCCCAACATCTCGGAGGCGATGGGCCGGCTGAAGCTCGAGCACCTGCGCGCCGCGCAGCCCCGGTACCTCGTGGGCATCGACACCAGCTGCCTGATGCATCTGGGCGGCTTGGCGGAGAAGGAGGGCCGGCCGGTCGAGTACCGGCACGTGTCCCAGGTGCTCCGCGACGCGCTCCAGAACGGCGGGCTGCTCTAGGCCATGAAGACCCAACCCATTGACCAGTTTGCCGCGCGGCTTTCGCCGGAGAGGCAGCACTCGGTCTATACGAGCGCCAAGTCCACCCAGGAGAAGCGCGCGAAAATGCTCGCGGACGAGTTCGCCGATCCGGACGCGCTGCGGCGGCTGGCGGGCGAGATCAAACAGCATGCAATTGAGAACCTCGACACCCTGCTGCCGCTGGCCGAGGAGCGGCTCAAGGCCGGCGGGGCGCAGGTGCACTGGGCGGTCGACGCCGAGGCGGCCTGCCGTCAGGTGCTGGCCATCATGCAGCGGCGCGGCGCCACCCGCATGGTGAAGGCGAAGACGATGGTGAGCGAGGAGATCGAACTGGCCCACTTTCTCGAGCGCCAGGGCATCGAGTGCCTGGAGACCGACCTTGGTGAATTCATCATCCAGATCGACCACGACCATCCCAGCCACATCGTGCGGCCGATCATTCACAAGAACCGGCGCGAGGTGGCGACGAGCTTCGAGAAGAACGGGCTCGGCGCCTACAACGACGAACCCGAGGTCATCACGCGCCGGGCGCGGGCGTTCATGCGGACGAAGTACCTCGCGGCGGACGTCGGGCTGACCGGCGCCAATTTCCTCGTGGCGGAGAGCGGGCGGATCGTGGTCGTGACCAACGAGGGCAACTCGCGCTTCAGCCTGGCGGCGCCCCGGTGCCACATCGCGCTGGTGGGGATCGAGAAGATCCTGCCGCGGGACCGCGACCTCGCCGTGCTGCTCAACCTGCTGGCCCGATCGGCCACCGCCCAGCAGCTCTCGGTCTACACCGAGTTCATCCACGGTCCCCGGGCACCCGGCCAGCCCGACGGCCCGGAGGAGATGCATGTCATCTTCGTCGACAATGGGCGCACCGAGGTGCTGGCGGGCGAGTGCCGCGAGATCCTGCGCTGCATCCGCTGCGGCGCCTGCATGAACGTGTGCCCGGTCTACCGGCAGGCCAGCGGCCACGCCTACCGCGCGGTCTACCCGGGCCCGGTGGGCGCGGTGCTCTCGCCGCTGCTCGCGGGCGAGCGTTTCCTCGAGCTGGCCGACCTGCCGAAGGCGTCGAGTCTCTGCGGCGCGTGCCATGAGGTCTGCCCGGTCAACATTCCCATCCCGGACCTGCTCCTGCGGCTCCGCGACCAGGGCAAGCGCGCGGGCGCCCCCTCGCCGGGCCTGCCGCCGATGGGGCCGTGGGCGCTGCTCGCCTCGTCGCCGGCGGCGTGGAAGGCCGCCCTGGTCGGCGGGCGGCTGATGAACCACATTCCGCTCCGGCTCGTCCCGGTGCCCGCCGTGCAGGCCTGGGTCTCCCGGCGCACGCTGCCCGCGTGGCGCGGCGGCGAATTCCGGCGCTGGCTGCGTCGGCACCAGGACCGGAAAGCGGAGCCCGGAAACCGGAAAGGGCCGGAATGAGCGCCCAATTCCGCCCGCGTCATCCTGGGCGCAGCGAAGGATCCAACGGATCTCGGCTGGCGGCGTCCCCGTGGATTCTGCGCTGCGCTCAGAATGACAAGACGAAGATGGTGCGGCAGGTTTAGACGTCATGGCTGAAGCCGCTCCCGCCCCGAGATTCGAGCCGTTTATCCCCGACGGCGCGGGGATGCGCGAGTTCACGCTGCGCGCCGTGCTCACCGGCACCGTCCTCGGGGTGATCTTCGGAGCGTCGTCGCTCTACCTCGTGCTCAAGGTGGGCCTCACGGTGAGCGCCTCGATTCCTGTGGCCGTCATCTCGCTCGCGCTTTTCCGCGGTCTCTCGAAGCTCGGCGTGCGGGATGCCACCATCCTGGAGAACAACATCTCGCAGACGGCCGGCTCGGCGGGCGAGTCGATCGCGTTCGGCGTCGGTGTCACCATGCCGGCGATCCTCATTCTCGGCTTCGATCTCGAGCTGACGCGCGTGATGCTGGTGGCGGTGCTCGGCGGCCTGCTCGGCATCTTGATGATGATTCCGCTGCGCCGCGCGCTGATCGTGAAGGAGCACGGCGTCCTGAAATATCCGGAGGGCACGGCCTGCGCCGCGGTGCTGCGGGCGGGCGCGTCGGAGTCCTGCTGCGCAGCCGCCTCACCGGCGGCCCAGGCCGAGATGCGCGCGGCGGAGGCGGCCGGCCTCGGCCGCTCCCTCGGGGCGCACGTCATCTTCACCGGTTTCGGTCTCGGGCTGCTGTACAAGACGCTCAACGTCGCCCTCAAGGGGTGGAAGGACATTCCGGAGAAGGTGTTCGGCGCGCCGTTCCAGTCCGCGTCGGTCGGCATGGAAATCTCCCCCGAGCTCCTCGGCGTCGGCTACATCATCGGGCCGCGCATCGCCTCGATCATGTGCGGCGGCGGCGTCCTCGCGTACCTCGTGCTCATCCCGATGATCCGGTTTTTCGGTGAAAACCTGGCCGGGCCGCTGGCACCGGGCACGGTGCCGATCGCGCAGATGGATCCGGACGGGATCCGCGAGGCCTACGTCCTCTACATCGGCGCGGGCGCGGTCGCCGCCGGCGGCATCATCAGCCTCGCCCGCTCGCTGCCGACGATCTGGCACAGCCTGCGCGCCGGGCTGCGGGATCTGCGCGGCAACGGTTCCGTGCCCGCGGCTGGCGCCGCCCGCACCGACCGCGACCTCCCGCTGCGGGTCGTGGGCATCGGCATCATCCTGCTAATCGCGGGCATCATGGCGGCGGCGCCGCTCCACATGAACCTGCTCGGCGCGCTGCTGATCATCCTGTTCGGCTTCCTGTTTGTCACCGTGTCGTCCCGGCTTACCGGCGAGATCGGGTCCTCTTCCAACCCGATCTCTGGCATGACGGTGGCGACGCTGTTGCTGACCTGCCTCGCGTTTCTCGCGGTGGGCTGGACCGGCGGGACCTATTACGTGACCGCGCTCTCGGTCGGCGCGATCGTCTGCATCGCCTCGTCGAACGGCGGCACCACCTCGCAGGACCTCAAGACCGGCCATCTCCTCGGCGCGACGCCGCGCCTCCAGCAGCTCGCGATCCTCGCCGGCGCGCTGGTGTCGGCGGTGACGCTCGGCCCGATCCTGCTGCGGCTGAACGCCGCGGCCACGGTCTACGTCCCCGCGGCCCAGGTCGCGCCCGGACTCACGACCGATGCGACGAAGCTGACCCGTGAGGAGCGGCTCGCCGCGCCGCAATCGCGCGACGACGCCGGCACCTATCTCGTCTGGCAGAAGACCGACCCGGTGGGCGGGCCGGAGGGCAAATACCTGGTCGACCGGAGCGGACGCGCCGTCTGGTTCGTCGACCCGGGCATCAACGGCGTGCATCGCGAGCGCCCGGACGGCACGACCGTGACCAAATTCGCCGCGCCGAAGGCCACGCTGATGTCTTACATCATCAAGGGCATCCTGGACCGCCGGCTCCCCTGGACGCTCGTGCTGCTCGGCGTGATGATCGCCGTGACCCTGGAACTTTCCGGCATCGCCTCGCTGCCGTTCGCCGTCGGCGTGTATCTGCCGTTGTCCTCCTCGAGTCCCATCTTCGTCGGCGGCCTCATCCGCTGGCTCGTCGACCGGCGGAAGCGCGCGGCGTTGCAGCACGCCGGCTTGGACGAGGCGCAGCTCGCGGCCGAGAGCGACAAGAGCCCCGGAGTGCTGCTCGCCTCGGGGTACATCGCCGGCGGGGCGATCGCGGGCATCCTGATCGCGTTTCTCGCGGGCGGGCTGGAGCGGATCGACACGTTCCTCAACAGTTGGGCCCGGGCGCACAATCCCTTTTACGCCGGGCCGCACGCCGACCTGCTGGCCCTGATTCCATTCGCGCTGCTCGCCGGCCTTCTCTATCTGGTGGCCTGCGAGCAGCTCCTCGCGCCGAAACGACGGACGACGGATGCCGGATCGTAACCACGGATGACACGGATGAACACGGATGCCGCCGGATGGTGCGAGGCGAATTCGGTCCCAACCCTCACGGGTTGGGCTACACGGTCTTCCATTCGTGACCATCCGTGGAATCCGTGGTAGCTTTCCTCTTTCGCCATGAACGATGATCGGGAAGTGATCCTCAGCCGCGTGCGCGGCGCCCTCGCGCCGCTGGACAAGCGCGCGCCCTACCCGGCCTATCCGGCCGACGTGGCGGTGATGCGCGACGTGGTGGATTGGAAGGACCCGTGGAGCGTCTTCTGCCAGCGCACGAAGCTGGTCAACGGCGAGGCCTTGGATCAGGTCGCGGACCTGGTGGCGCTGTTGCAGGCCAACCGGTGGTTCCACGGCTATTGCGATCCGAAGCTGTGGCCGCGGCTGGCGCCGGCCTTCGGCCCGGAGTTCACGGTGGAGACGGAGTTCGACCGCGGTCGCGTCGACGACTACCAGTTCGGCATCACGCGGGCCGTCGGCGCCATCGCCGAGACCGGCACGATCATCCTCTCCGACACGACGACCTCGCGGCGGCTCGGCGCGCTGGCGCCGTGGGTGCACATTGCGGTGCTGCGCCGCGAGGAGGTGCTGGCGAACGTGGCGCAGGCGGTCGCGGTGCTGGGCGACGACCCGAACGTCATCTGGTGCACCGGCCCGTCGAAGACGGCCGACATCGAGGGCATCCTGATCGAGGGCGTGCACGGCCCCGGCCGCCAGATCGCGCTGTTGATGGGTTGAACAATTAGGACCCGAAGCCGCCAAGGCACAGGCTTGGTGGCTGGGCGCCTTGGTTGGACCACAGGGA
>Ga0335078_10006246_pt1 | contig 17635 bp, 25 predicted proteins | sample Lox_Sample_32_FD_206711 | JGI IMG/M metagenome (GOLD analysis project Ga0335078, IMG submission 206711) | Soil microbial communities from Loxahatchee National Wildlife Refuge, Florida, United States - Lox_Sample_3.2 | ecosystem: Environmental > Terrestrial > Soil > Wetlands | place: USA... | reverse complement strand
CACCACAGGCTTGCGTGCTTCGGACAGGCCCATGTCCCTACCGGCGTCACCGGCGGCACCTCGGGGCCTCACCCCTGGACGGACCCGCCTCCATGACGGGTGGTAGCGCAGGAGCAGAAGGCTGTACTCGCGAAACCCTACAATCATACAGGAGGTGGGCCTCGAAGTGCAAGAGGCTCGGGTTCGCACCAAAACTTCCCTCCTGGGCGGCTCCTGGCGGGCCCCCACACACACAATCGAATAAGTATAAAAAAATCGAGAATATACGTACACTGCGTCCACAGGATTTCGTTTTGTTTTTCACACCTTTTTAAACGAAAAATAGCTTGACTCGCTCGGAAGAGCGACGTTAACATAAGTTCATACTTGTTCTGCTTCCGGTCTGGGTTTCGTGGTCGCCGGAATCCCTGGGATGGTGTCGCGCCGCGATAAACGGCACTATCTGACACTGGCCAAACCGTTGGTCCTCGTTGGCACGGTTTACAAAAGTGCAACGCTGAGAGTTCGCTGAAAGAGGAGCCCGAATGGCGAAACAACGGACCGTAGCGGCCTCCAATCGGGGCCTCCCCAATAGCTCGCCGGAAAACAGTAACGGCCTTGATTCCGAGCAGATAGCAACCCTTGCGTATCAGCTTTGGCACGCCCGGGGCTGCCCCCAGGGATCACCTGAAATCGACTGGCTGGAAGCCGAGAAACAGATTCGCGCCCGCCTTGAAGAACCCGCGGAGCCGCAAGTCAGCGAGCCAATCCTAGTGCGCCGCTCGGGTGCGTGATCGTTCACGCACGGCCAAGCGAGCAACCATCCGTTGAGTCAGCAAGAGGTCAAGGTGGGGTGGAGAATTAACTCTATGAAGGGGCTCAGAAAGGCAAAAGAAATCACTCAAATAAAGGTTCTTTCCGTCGGTTTGGGGCACGAGGATAGCTCCCGATTAGCCGTCATTTTCACGCGCTCCGATTGGCCGTCCGGCCCGGATTACGCGTGGCAACTGCAGTCGTGCCCGTCCTTGCGCGCGGCGGTTTCCGTTTGGCAGAAAGACGCGCCGCACGTCATCGTCTGCGAGAAAAGCTTGGGCAGCAACTCCTGGCGCGACTTGCTCGACCCCATGCACGAACTGCCCGATCCCCCTTCTCTGATTGTCGCTTCGCGGATTGCTGACGAATATCTCTGGGCGGAAGCGCTCAATCTGGGAGCTTACGATGTGTTAGCCGCGCCATTTGAGCCGACCGAGGTCATGCGCGTCCTCTGTTCCGCCTGGCTACACCGGGTTCATCGCAAGCCAATCCCCGCTTCTTCCCGCGCCATGGGGGCGGCCGCTGCCAGCGCGGATTCGTTTCTGGCGGCGGGCTAAGCCGAGCCGCTTATCGCAGCACGGTAATCGGCACGCTGGCTTCTGTGTTTTCCCAGACCAGGGCCAGCCGGCCCTTGTTTCCGCCCGCCGAGGATAACTCGATACGGAACACTTCCACGGACTCCGCAATCGTTCGGACGCTCATCTTGACCCGCCCCAGATCCTGGTCCGCGCGATACTCCGTGTGCCACTGGCCGGTCTCTTTGTTTAGGATGAACCGCCATTCATTCGCGTTCGGAAGAGCCCACAGCGTATAGCTTCCCTTCGCCACCTTCAACCCGCCGATATCCAGATCGGCTTCGGTATCGAGCGACGTGGCGTCATTGGCGCCAGCGCACCACACTTCGCCATATGGAACCAGGCGGCCCATGATCTTGCGGCCACGCATGGACGGCGCGCCATAGCCTACCGTGATTTTCTTACCGTCGATCGTGATCGACGTGGTTTTGCGCGGGCTCAACACCTGTCCGTTGGCCGCTACCACGGCCAGCAGCACCACGGCGGCGGACGCAAACTTCACCATGGCCCCTCCTTGCTGGCAGTATACGCCCAAACCGCCGTGGGCGGTCCTGCCATTGGTGGACGAGTCTCTAAAATCTGCGGCGGCCGGCTATGGTAGGAAAGCCGGCTTCGTGAACTGGTTGTAGATCCAGAGACCCGCAGTGGTCACCAGCAGCACACCGGATGTGGCTCCCAGGATCTTGGCGTATGGCGCCAAGCGCGCCAAGCGCTGACGGACCTGTTTTTGCTCCTCCTCGAGGTTGGATCGAGCAGAGTCCAGAAAGAGCTGATCGTCCTCCTTCATGGAGATCAGCGAACGGTAGATCAGCAGCGCGATTAATAGGGCTGTGACCACCCCCCAGAGGATCAGCGTTACTGTCGCAGGCGCAATTCCAGACATGACACTCCCTCCTGGCCGCATTCTACTCCCCGGGAATGTCAAGCGGAAGCGGGTTGGCGTTCACGCGCGTAATGCGTTATCCAAATCCTCGATCTGGTCTTCGACTTCCTCGACGCCCACTGACAATCTCACCAACGTATCGGAAATGCCCAGTGCGGCGCGCTGCTCCGGGGGAACGGAGGCATGCGTCATGATCGCCGGGTGCTCGATCAGGCTTTCGACGCCGCCCAGGCTTTCGGCCAAGGCGAAGATCTCACAACGTTCCAGGAATCGGCGCGTGCTGGCGAGATCGCCCTTAAGGATCGCCGTGATCATGCCGCCGAAGCCGTGCATCTGTTTCTTCGCAAGCGCGTGCTGCGGATGCGATACCAGGCCCGGGTACAACACGCGTTCGACGCGCGGATGCCGCTCCAACCACTGTGCGATTTCGAGCGCGTTTTGGCAGTGCCGCTCCATTCTCAAGTGCAGCGTCTTCAAGCCGCGGGTCACCAGGAAGGAATCGAACGGGCCCGCAACCGCGCCCACAGCATTTTGCAGGAAAGCGAGCCGCTCGGCCAGTTCCGCGTGGGCGCCTGCCACAACTACGCCTCCGACCACGTCCGAGTGGCCATTGAGGTACTTGGTGGCGGAGTGCATCACGAGATCGAAACCATATTCCAACGGCCGCTGGAGGTATGGACTGGCGAACGTGTTATCGGTCACGGTGATGGCGCCGATCGAGCGCCCGATCGCGGCGATACATTCGAGATCGGCCAGCTTCAGCAGCGGGTTGGAAGGCGTCTCCACCCAGATCAGCCGGGTTCGCGGAGTCGCCGCGCGACGGACATTTTCCGCGTCGCTCATATCCACGAACGTGAACGACAGGCCTGCGGAGCGCCGGCGCACGCGCTCAAACAAGCGATACGTGCCTCCATATTGATCGTCGCCCGCGATCACGTGATCGCCGGAATCGACCAGATCCAGAATGGTTGCTGTCGCCGCCAGGCCGGAGGCAAACGCAAATCCGCGCGTGCCGCCCTCGAGCGCCGCCACGCAAGCCTCGTACGCAAAACGCGTGGGATTCTGGCTCCGCGAATACTCGAAGCCTTTGTGCACACCCGGACTCTGCTGCACATAGGTTGAGGTAGCGAAGATGGGCGTCATGATGGCGCCCGTGGCCGGCTCGGGAGCCTGGCCGGCATGGATGGCGCGTGTGCCAAAACGATGTCGCATAAATTTTAGGGAAGCCGCCGCCGCAGGTAGTTCAAGACGTCGGTACGCGTGATCAAGCCGTAGAAGGTATCGCCGTTCGCGATCAGCGGCACCAGGCCCGAATCCAGCACTTTAAAAACCATCTCCAGGGAGGCTTCCGGTGCCAGCGTTTGGATGCGCGAGGTCATGGCCGTCACGACCGATTCGCGAAACCGGCCGGGGTTGGCATGGACGGCCACCAACACGTCGGATTCATCCAGAATGCCGACCGCCTTGCCGCTCTCCATTACCGGAACCTGCGACACGTCCGCCATGCGCATTCTCTGAAATGCGGTCAGCAGCGTATCTGCCGGCGAGACCGTGATCACGGCGCCTTCTTCGTAGCGGCGTGTGATCAGGTCGCGCAGGTCGCCCGTCTGCGGCCGCTGGATATACCCCTGGTCAAGCATCCAGTAGTCGTTGAACATCTTGGAGAGATACTTGTTACCGCTATCGCAGATAAACGTGACCACGCGCTTAGGTTGGGTTTGGGCGCGGCAATACTCAAGCGCCGCCGCCACCAACGTCCCCGACGAGGAGCCCGCGAAAACGCCGCTCTTGCGCAGAAGTTCGCGAGCGATATGGAAACTTTCGGCGTCGCTGACGGTGAAGGCCTGCCGGACGCGCGAAAGATCGGCCACCGGCGGCACCGAGCCCCCGCCGATGCCTTCCACGGCGAACGATCCGGATGGACCCAGCGTGCCGCAGTTAACCAACTGGGCCAGCGCCGATCCCGCCGGATCCGCCAGGATTATCTCGGCATCGGGACTTACCCGGGAAAAGTAGCGGCTGAGACCGGTGATGGTTCCACCCGATCCGGCGCCGCAAACTACGGCGTCCACGCGATGGCTGAGTTGCTCCCAAATCTCGGGCCCCGTGGTGCGCTCATGGGCCAATGGATTGGCGGGGTTGGCAAACTGGTTGACGAACCACGCGCCCTCCGTCTGGGCAGCGATGTGGGCAGCGATACTCTGATAACTATCCGGGTGGCTCGATGGCACATCGGAGCGGGTCAGGCGCAAGTCCGCGCCAAAGGCTCGGAGATGCGCGATCTTCTCCGCCGACATTTTGTCGGGGATCACGATGAGCACACGGTAGCTTTTTACCGCCGCCACCAGAGCCAGCCCTAACCCGGTGTTGCCGGCCGTGGCCTCCACGATCAACCCGCCCGGCTTCAGCACGCCGGAGGCCTCGGCCGCTTCGATCATCGAGAGCGCCATGCGGTCTTTGATCGATCCGCCGGGGTTTTGGCTTTCGAGTTTGACGAAGAGCTGGCAAGGTCCGGTGTCGAACTCTTTCAGCTCGAGGAGGGGCGTATTGCCGATCAAAGACAGAATGCCGGCAGTATTGCGCACCTTCCCAGTTAATCACTCTTCCCCGGAAGCGGCACAGTTCGAAATGGTAAGCGAGGCGTCATGCAATTTACGCCGCCGGGCGGCGATGGCGGATCATCGCAATCAACCGGTGCAGGCCGCACTCCCAGGCGGGGAAAAGATCGATGTACTGAATCTCTCGCTGAATGGCGCGCGGCACGCGGCACGCATCCAAACGTACGGGAATCACGAAAATCTCGTCCAGGGGCATGTGGCGCGCGCAATCCAGAGCATAACGGATCTCGGCTGGAAATCCGCCTTTCTTGTCCACGGAATTGGTAGAGAAGCACGCCACAAAGAAATCGGAGGTTTCGATAGCCGTTTCGATGGCGCGCGGCCAGTTCTGTCCCGGCAGCAGTTTGCGCGCATCCATCCAGGGGCTGAAGCCTTCAGCTTCGAGCGCGTCATAGAGACGCTCTACCGCCGCCTGGTCTTCCTTCACATAGGCCAGAAAGATTTGAGCCGAACGCGGCTCGAAGCGCACGCCTCGCTCGGCATCGGGGTAGAAGACGCCCAAGCCGTCGACCTCCACGGCTTGGCCTCGCGCCAGCCGGGCGAGAACGATCTGGGCCAACTGCGAGGCAGAACTCATTTCATCCACATTCGCGCTCCCGCTCGAAGGTCACGCGGCCGTCTGCCCCCACCTTAAATTTGCCGAGACCAGGGAGTGGAGCTTCTTCGCCGCGGCGCAGCTGCGACACGATTTGGCGCACGACGCGGTCCACCCGGTCAGCCGCCTCACCCGGGCTTTCGCCCAACTTGCGCGCCAGCCGCTTCGCAATTTCGGGCTTTTTCATGCCGATTTCAATGTACCAATGGGGGGCGGACAGAACCGCTGTCAGGCGTCCCAAATACATTGTTAAATTACTGATACGGTGGCCGCTTGGGCCATACCCCACCCGGTGGAAGTGGCGTGACTATCAAATGAACTGATTTTAATTTAGGCTTAAGCAGCCCTTCATGTGCAACCCGCTATCATGGCCGCAGACGATCCACTCGTCGTTACTACAAGGAGAGATGTAATGAAGAAACTGATCCCACTTGTGCTCGGCTTGACCCTGGTTTTCGGTAGCGTAGCTGTCACCTTCGCTCAGGACACCACGAAGAAGGACGATAGCAAGGGCAAGAAGAAGAAGAAGAAGGGCAAGACCTCCGATACGACCACGCCGCCCTCGAAGTAATGCTTCGCGGCCCAGAAGTTTGCTGGGAAGCCGCGTAGCGCATTCCGAATCCTACGCGGCGGTCCAGTGCAGTTCCCTCCTCCTGGTAAATCCAATTCCCTGAAATTTGTATTGTGGGGCCGGGCCTTTGGTTCCGCCGCCGGGCTTCCGCCCGGCGTTCTGAAGTTTGGGGACCGACAGCACTGGGCAACTTGGCCCGGATCTGGAGGCGGGCACCAATGACTCGTAAGGACAATGGCTGATTCGACTCGGCTCCAACTGCACAGATTCGGCGCGCGCGGGGTATCCGGACGGGGACAATTGGAAAGCTTGAGCATCTTATCGGTTTCAACGAATTGCTACGTCAGCTATGCAATTACCTTCGCGGCTCTAAGGGCGACTGGAGCCTGGAAGCTTTTCTCGCCGTTCTGTTCGACGAGGCCAGGCGTTTCCGAATTGAAGGCGCTTTCGGCTGGGCCCTCAAGACTCGCTGAGTGCAATCGTCACGGACAAGACCGTTTACTGAAACGTCGCTGGTGGCTCCGGACCAATACCGATCATCGGGCGGCAGGTTCCATTCACGTTTGCCGAAAACTCCCGGACATCTCCGTGTCAGGGTCCATCGCACCTGTCGCCGGCGTTACGCCGGGCGGAAGCTCGGCGGCGGGCCCGAAGGCCCGGCCCCACAATTAACGTAGTTTGCTCATCACGCGCCGGTAGCCTTCGTTCGCATCGCGGTCTTGCGGCTGCAACTCTAGAGCCTTCTTATATTCGTCCGCAGCCTGGCTGGCTTCGCCGGTGCTTTCCAGCGCCATTCCCAAGTCCGTGTGGCCCTGAGCCGCGGATGGTTCCAACTCCGCCGCCTTGCGAAACTCCGCCACGGCTGTTCGCGGATCTTTGGTCATGAGAAGATATCCCAGCTTCGTGCGGTAAATGGCCATGTCGGGCTGATACTGGACGGCCAGGCGCTCGTGCTGGATCGCCGCGTGGTAGTTTTGGCGTGCGACGTACTGGGCTGCCAGCCCGTCCTGCACAAAAGCCGAGGTCGGAGACTGCTGCGCGGTTTTCTGAAACAGCGTGAAATCGTCTCGCCAGTCGCCGTTGCGCGACATCGCTTCCCCGGCGCAGGCCACCAGCAGGACCGCGGCCGCCGCTTTCGCCCACGAAGCTTGCCGCGTGGCCCACCAGTCCCACGCCCAAGCGGCGATCCAGCAAAAGCCCGCCGAAGGGAGATACAGATAGCGTTCGGCAAAGACGTTCGGACCCAAACCGGTGATGTTGAGCGTAGGCACGATCGTGACCACAACCCAAAAAATGCCATAGGCAATCAGGGCTGTGCGCACACGGAAGAATCCAACGGCCACGGCGGCCAACGCCACCAACGACGCCACCAATACCAGCGTGATGCTCCCGGTGGGGTGAAACACGTGGGAATAATTCAGATTCACCGGGAACAAGAGATGCGCCAAATACTGTGCGGCCGTGACCACGACGCTGAAAACGAACTCGACGGGCTTGAGATGAAAATACATCTGCTGGGCCGGCGCCAAGCCGCCCAAGGCCGCACGCCGCATCACCAAATAGACGGCCAGGACGGCAACCATGCCCGCGTACAGGCGGGCGTGGAAGCGGAATTCCTTCCAGCGGCGTCCCGCGCAAAAAAATCCAAAGCCGAAATAAAGCGGCAGGATCATCACGCCGGTCTCCTTGAACAACATCGCCAGCAGGTACAACCCGCAGTGTCCCGCGATCTGGAGCGGCTCGAGCGGGCTCGTGCGGCGCGCCAGCCACAAAATGCCGATGAGAGCCAGCAAGGTAACCATCACGTCGGGTAGTGCGGCAATCCAATCGACGGCTTCGGTGTGAATGGGATGCACGGCAAACAACGCCGCCGCCGCGATGGCCACCCGGCCGGAAGCCAAGCGCCGCACCAGGAAGTAGAGCAAAACGGTATTGACGGCATGCAGCCAGACCATCAACAGGTGAAATGCGGGTGCGCGGAAACCGGCAAGCTCGTAAACCAGCATGTAGACCACGAACTGCAATGGCCGGTAGAAGTTGCTCTTAGCTCCCAGGAACGACCACACGCCGGAGCCGAACAGCTTGGGCAGATCGGCGGGATCGGTCACAAACGGATTTTTTAGAAGTTGCCAGTTGTCGTCGGCGGCAAATCCGTTCGAGATCGCGTTGGCGTAAACCACGATCACCAGTAAGGATAGGATGGCCACGTGCGGCAGCCAATCCGGACGCTCGTTTGATTTTGGCGCCGGCGGTCGAGGCTGGCGCCGATTGCGTTTGGCCACCGGGCGCTACCTTCTTCGCACGAAGCGCCGCAGCCGAAAGATCTCCACCAGCCCGATATACAAATTGGCCACGCCCATGCCGCTCACCGCGCCGCGGAAGTAGGCATTGCTCCACACGCGACTCCAATCAGGCAGGAACGACCCGAAATAGTTTGTCGCCCAGTATTCGCTCCAGGGAAAGATCAGCAGGAAGAGACCGATCTCCAGGCAAAAGGTCACCAGCAGGATGGCCGACACCTTGTGATACCAGCGGTATTCGGGTTGCTCCACGGGGACCGGTCCGGGCGCCGCCTCTGCGCTGGGAGGGCTGCCCGGCGAGGGCTCCATCGGCATCATGCCGCGCCCGCCTCCACTGCCAGCGCATCGAACAGATCCAACTGCGCGTTGTAGACGATGGGGAACAAGGAACGCGCGCGCACCGGCTCGAAGCTCAGGCGATGCAGCGGTGTGGGACCATATTGCTGGATGGCCTTCTGATGCTCGGGCGTGGAATACCCTTTGTGGGACGCCAAACCGTACTGCGGAAACACTTCGTCCCACACCCGCATGCAAGCGTCGCGATAGACCTTGGCGACGATGGATGCGGCCGCGATGGCGTGGCAGCGCGCGTCACCTTTGATGAAGGAACGCTGGGGAATCGAAAGCTCGATAGGGACTGCGTCGATCAGCAGGAAATCGGGCGCCGGTTGCAAACGGCTGACGGCCAGCCGCATGGCCATGCGCGAGGCCTGGTAGATGTTGACGTAGTCAATAGTGGCGGCATCCACGGCGGCAACCGCCCACGCCACGGCACGCTCGCGAATCCGCTCCGCCAGCACTTCGCGGCGCTCCGGTTCGAGCAGCTTGCTGTCGTTCAGACCACGCACCGGGCGATCCGGCGCTAAAATCACCGCGCCCGCGAAAACCGGCCCGAACAGCGCCCCGCGGCCGACTTCGTCGACGCCTGCCACGGCACGAAAACCGCGCGCCTGTAGCTCGCGCTCCCAGGAGGATTCGCAACGAAATTTGCTACCCGCGGCTTCGGGTCGCATGAGAAGTACGGCTATTCGCGCTCGCGCAGGCGGGCTGCCTTGCCCTTGAGGTTGCGCAGATAATACAACTTCGCGCGGCGCACGCGTCCCGTACGGACGATATCGATATGATCGATCACCTTGGCGTGCACGGGAAAGATACGTTCTACCCCCTGCCCGAAACTGACTTTGCGCACGGTGATGCTCTCGCCCATCCCCGTATTATTGCGAGCGATTACGGTGCCCTCGAACGCCTGCAGCCGTTCCTTATCGCCTTCCTTGATCTTCACGTGCACCCGAATCGTGTCGCCGGGCCGGAAGGTCGGGATGTCGGTGCGCTTGTTCTTCTGGATATACTTCGTCATCAACGCGTTCTGCATGACAATTTCCTTAATCCTCTATCTTACCGTGCCCGGTGGACGCTTCGCCTGCTTCCTCTAGTAAATCCGGGCGTAGGCGCGCGGTTTTTTCGCGCGCTGCCTGGCGGCGGAACTGGCGGATCTGTTCGTGATTGCCGTTCAGGAGTACTTTAGGCGCCGGCCAGCCGCGAAAATCCGCCGGCCGGGTCCAGTGCGGGCAATCGAGCAGACCCTCGCCATGGCCCGACTCCTGAAACGATTCGAAGGCCGCCGAACTCTCGTTACCGAGGACGCCGGGGATCAGGCGCGCCACCGCATCGAGGATCACCGCCGCCGCCAGTTCGCCGCCGCTCAGGACATAGTCGCCGATGGAGATCTCCTCATCGGCCAGGTGTTCGGCAACCCGCTCGTCCACGCCCTCGTAGCGTCCGCAAATCAACAGCAGTTCCTCTTCACCAGCGAAGCGATTCGCCATGGCCTGATCGAATAAACGGCCTTGCGCCGAGAGCAGGAGCACGCGCTGCCCGGCATGACGCTGGGGCCAGATCGACTCCACCGCTTCGAAAATCGGTTCGGCTTTGAGCACCATGCCTTCGCCGCCGCCAAACGGCCGGTCGTCCACCGTCTTATGACGGTCATGTGTCCAATCGCGCAGGTTGTGAATGCGAATCTCCAGCCGGCCGGCGTCGCACGCGCGTTTCACCACCCCGTGCGCGAACGGTCCCTCGAAGAACTCGGGGAAGATCGTCAGCACATGGAAGATCACTTGAGATTCAAATCCTTTAGACCTTCCGGCAGTTCCACGACGATGCGTTTCTGGCCAGGATTGATTTCGACACAGATGGAGCGAGCGAAGGGGATCATCAAGCCGCTCGCCAGAACCAGGAGCCCCGAGCCTCCGGATTCCTCCCATTCCGCGACCCGACCGAGCGAACTGCCCGTGGTACGGTCGACGACTTCGCAGCCAATCAAGTCGGACTGAAAAAATTCGCCCGGATCGAGCCGCACGCGCTCGCTCCAAGGCACACGCACCTCCGCCCCGCGCAGTTTCTCCGCTTCGGAGATGCTATCGATCCCGCGGAATTTCAGGATCAGGGTGGCGTCGTGAAACCAGGCGGCTTCCACCTCGTGCCGTTCGCCGCCACCAAACAGAAACACTTCCCGCAGGGTTTGGTAACGCTCCGGTTTGCTGAAGGGCACTGCCGTGATTTCGCCGCGATTCCCCCGCGTCTTTCCCAGGACCGCGAGCGTAACCCATTCGGACGAGGCACGCTCGCCGGGACCCGGTTGGATCACTCGAGAATTTCCAACGTGAAGCGGCGGTTTAGCTTCATACCCGCGGCGCCGAGGATGGTTCGGATGGATCGCGCCGTGCGGCCCTGTTTCCCGATCACCTTCCCCAGGTCGCTGGGCGCCACTTTGAGTTCCAAGACGGTAACCTGTTCGCCTTCGACTACCTTGACGGCGACTTCGTCGGGGATATCAACCAGAGCTTTGGCAATGTCTTCGATCAACTGCTTCATCCACCCCGCCTCCTACAGGCAATGGTAACTCTAACCATTGGCGAGCCACCGGCCAGGACCGGCTACGTTACCCCTAGTCGTTCTGTTCCTTACAGTTATCGGGGCTGTTCGGCACTTAGCGCTACGCCGTTTGGGGGGCGGCCGCCGGGTGTTCCTTCACCAATCGCTTGACGGTGTCGGACATCTGCGCGCCATGCTGGGTCCAGTACTCCACACGATCGTGCTGGAGCACCACCTGTGCGGGATGGGTCAATGGATTGTAATGTCCCAGCACTTCCAGGTTGCGGCCGTTGCGGGCGCGCTCCTTTTCGATGACTACCACGCGGTAGAACGGCTTCTTTTTGGCGCCAAAGCGCGCCAGACGAATCATCAGCATTTGCACTCCAATTCTAAAATCGTCTCTACACCGCCGAGACGCAGAGTCGCAGAGATTAAATTGAAATGACCTCTGCGCTCTCAGGCTTGCATCCGCGCCCTCAAGATCTTCGACGTACGGGCTACCGAAAAGCCAAAACCGACGCCGAGCGGGCCGAGGGCGCAGAGCAAGATCTTATTGCATTGCGTCTCCGCGTCTCGGCGGTGAAACTTTAGCCCCGCATCTCTCCGAACGGAAATCCGGGCGGCAATTTCATTTTTCCAAGCTTCCGTCCCATCATGCCGCTCATGCCGCCGGAGAGGCTCTTCATCATTTTGCGCGCCTGCGCGTACTGCTTGAGCAGCTGGTTCACTTCCTGCACCGAGGTGCCGCTGCCCTTGGCGATGCGGCGCCGCCGGCTTCCATTAATGATCATGTGGTTGGCCCGCTCATGGGGAGTCATCGAATCGATGATGGCCACCACATGCGTGATCTCGTCCTCGTCGACCTTGACGTCTTTCAGTTGCTTGAGCATCCCCACTTTGGGCATCATGTCCAACAGATTGCCCAGCGGGCCGAGTTTGCGCACCTGCCGCAACTGGTCGCGAAAATCCTCCAGGGTGAAGTCGTTTTCGATGAGCTTGCGCTGCATCTCCACGGCTTGCTTCTGATCGATCTCCTCGCTGGCCTTCTCGATGAGCGAGAGGATGTCGCCCATGCCCAGGATGCGGTTGGCCACGCGGTCGGGATGGAACGGCTCCAGGGCATCGAACTTCTCGCCCACGCCGACGAACTTAAGCGGTTGTCCGGTCACGCTGCGGATCGAGAGCGCCGCGCCGCCACGGGCATCGCCATCCATCTTGGTGAGAATCACGCCCGTGATGCCCAGGCGTTTGTGAAACTCGTCAGCCGATTTCACGGCGTCCTGGCCCGTCATGGCGTCGGCCACGAACAGGATCTCCACCGGGTTGAGCTCGGTCTTGAGCTGCTGCAACTCCACCATCAAGTCGTCATCGATGTGCAGCCGGCCGGCGGTATCCACCAGCACCACGTCGCGGCCCGATTGCGTGGCTTCGCGCCGCGCTCCCACCGCCAACTCGAGTGGCTTACTCTCGCCGTCCACTCCCTCGTAGATGGTCTGGCTGATATCGCGCGCGATTACCTTGAGCTGCTCGCGCGCGGCTGGCCGGTAGACGTCCACCGAAACCAGGAGCGGCCGGTGCCCGTTCTTGGAAAGCCAGCGCGCCAGCTTGCCCGTGGAGGTGGTCTTGCCGGAACCTTGCAGTCCAACGATCAGGAAAACGCTGGGCGGTTCGTTGGCGAATCGTAGCTTGGATTCGTGGCTGCCGAGGATCTTGATCAATTCCTCATGAACGATTTTGATGACCTGCTGGGATGGCGAGAGCGCCGTGAGCACTTCCTCGCCCATGGCCTTCTGCTTGATATTCTCGATGAGCTGCTTGACGACCCGGAAATTCACATCGGCTTCGAGCAGCGCCATGCGAATTTCGCGCAGGGCGCTCTCCATGTTCTCGGCCGTGAGTTTCCCTTCGCCGCGCAGGTTTTTGAAAACCCGCTGCAGTTTTTCGGACAGGTTGTCAAACATGGTTAGGACACCGGCACTCTTGTGTCTGCGGTTTCAGCGTGCGGTTTCTTTATTATAGCGGGTTATTCCGCGGGCGCGATGCGGATGCTGCTGGCAGCCATCTTGCCGGTGCGGTCCATGCCGAGCTCGTAGAGGACGCGGGTTCCGGGTCGCAGGTCCGTGGCCAATCCTTCGGCGAGGCGGGAGACGTGAAAGAAGATATCGCGTCCGCCATCGTCCGGGCGAAGGAAACCGAAGCCCTTGGCCTCGAAATATGTCACCACGCTGCCGGCCTGCTCACCGGCGGGCATTTCCCCGCCGGAATCGCCGGCGTCGGACGTTCCCGAAGCTGCCTTGCTGGTTTTGTCGCCCACTCCTTGTTTGACCAGGGCGAGGTCTGCCTCGGTCCAGTCGGTGGGTTGGGTTTCGGAGGGAATCTTGAGGTCCGGATTGCGCTTCCGGGCCTCTTCAAACAACCGTTTCTGGCGTGCGTTCAAACGAAAATCCTCAAATTCTGCGCGCGCCGCTAAACCGTTGCCGGCACAACCTTCTTGCGGCGGGAGCCCTTCTTTTCGGCCGGCGGCTGCCGGTCGCTCTTTTTCAAACTGCCCATCACCATGCCGGTGACGAACTTCTTCTCCCCGTGATCATCGAATTTGATCACGATACGCTCTTCGCTGCTGGACATGACGGTCCCCAACCCGAATTTCAGGTGCTCTACTTGGGCGCCTTGCGAAAAAGTGTTCGATGCCATAGCTGTTTATTCTCTGTTCCTTAAGCATTGCGGACGGTGGGATACTGCGTTCGGAGTGCAGTTATCGGGCAGAAGTACCACAATGAAATCTAAGGATATCGTAGCAAATTCCCGCCCAATCTGTCGAGGCGAAGGCCGTTAAAACCGCAGGATTCGTGCCGCTCTAGTACGTTCCAGACCTTTCGGTCTAGAGATTTGCTATGCCCGCCAGATTTCTCGCGGCTATAATTCCGGGCGAGAGGATCCGATTCCATGCGGCCGCTATGGCTGGGACTGTTGGTTTCCATAAGCTTACATGCCGATATCGAGACCGTAAGCGCCTCGGCCCTCGATGCCAGCTTCTCGGTCGCCACCCCGGCCGGATATAGTACAAATACCCAACTGGAGCCCTTCAACACGAGCCTGGGTATGCTGGATAGCGTCGATCTGACCATAACGGCCGAGTTTCAGCAGGCCCTTCACTACGGCGCTCTCAGTTATCCGGGGACGCCGTTTCCTGGCTCCATCTCCTACACCACCAGCGGGACCTCCAGCTTCTTCGGGACTCAAACCGATTCCCAAACCGTAAACGTGTATATCCAAGGGCAGTCGTGCCTGGCACCGTACTGCACCTTCATCGCCACCTTGAAGTTCGGCGGCGAAGAGACGTTCACCGACAGCACCGATCTGGCCGCGTTCGAGACGGGTAACCCGGTGTCCTTGGTGGCATCCTCCGCGATCGATATTACTTCCATTTCCCAGGGCGTGGCTTGCTGCGTAACGATCAGCGGCGACGGCTTGACTATCCCCGGCCCCGATCCGTACGACCCCATTCCGGTCGCGGGATACCTGAGCCTGGACGTGGCTGCCGCCTACACATACACGCCTGCCGATCCCGTGGGAGATGCGCCGGAACCGCAGCTTACCCTGGCCATCGGGGTGGGCGCATTGTCTATCGCATGGCTCGCGGCGAGGCGCCGCCGGATTGGCAAACCGGGCCTCAAATGTAATACATCAGCGAATCGGGCTTCCGCTTTTCGGGCTTGACTTCGTCGACCTGGCGCAACAGGTCGGTCAGGCTGGTGCGGTCCAGCACCTCGGCCATGGCGTCGCGAACCTGCCGCATGATGATACGGGTACCGCAGCGCTCCACGTCGGGGCATTCTTCGCAGGGCTTATAAGCCGTCTCGCTCGCGCAGGGCAGCGGCGCGAGCGGCCCTTCCATCAAGCGGATCAAGGATCCGACCGTAATCGTAGATGGCGGACGGCTGAGTTGATAGCCGCCCCCTTTTCCCGTTTTACTGCGCAGCAAACCCCGGCTCTTGAGGCCCAGCAGGATGAGTTCGAGAAACTTGATGGGCACCGATTCTTCGCGCGACAAGGTCGCGATCAGAACCGGCCCTTCGCCATAGCGGCGGGCAAGATTCAGCACCACCTTCATCCCGTACTGTGTGCGCTTGGAGATGGTCCGCATCTTCTTCTACAGTACCCCAGCCGTTCGCATCGAGGCTCGACCCGCGCCCGCGGTTGCGTTTGCCGCTCGGGTGCGGTATGAACTCTCTCATGCGAAAAACGTTACTGTTCGTACCGGGCAGTCTCCTGTTACTGATTTCGGCGGGGTGCAGCACCACGCCGCCTCCGGCACCCGCCGTGGACATCGCCGCGGAGCAAGCGAAGATTCGCGATGCGGAAGCCACACAGATGAAGGGCTGGGCAGCTCGCGACATGGACAAGATTCTGGCCTATTACGCCGATGACGCCACCTTGATGACGCCAGGGGAGCCGGCGATGAAAGGCAAGGACGCCATGCGCACGGCTCTAAAAGCGATGGTTGCGGACCCCAATTTGAAGCTGGACTTCGCAGCACAGCGCGTCGAGGTCGCGACATCGGGTGACGTCGCATTCTCCCAAGGGACCTACACCCTGGTGGTGACGGACCCCAAGACCAAGAAGCCGGTGACTGACAAAGGCAGCTACGTTACCGGCTATCGAAAACAAGCCGACGGGAGTTGGAAGGCTGTATCGGACATCAATACGTCGGAGGTGCCGGCGGGCGGCGCGAGTTAGTTCAGGTCGGCATGGTCGCGCCGTCGCCGACCACCGTCATCCACTGGCGCACATGCCACGATTTCACCAGGCCGTTGACGACATAGGGGTCGCCCTTGGCGAAGGCTTCGGCGGCCTCGGCGGATGGCCCGCGAAACACCAAAAGGGCGCGGTCGGCGGGCTCCGCGAGAGCTCCTGCCATCACGAGTTCCGCGCGATCGCGCGCCTGGCTGACCAGCGCAAGGTGCTGCTGGCGAAAGGCGGCGCGCCGCTCGACGTAGTCGTCCACAAGGTCGTACTCCAGCACGTAGTGCATACTCGGCTGAGTATCTCACAGCGGCGCAACCTCGGACTGCCGCGCCAGCGCGGCAAACCGCGAAAGCTGATCGCTGGAGAAGGCCGGCCGGTCGACCGCCTCGGCATTCGCCCGGATGCGCTGCGGCTCGCGCGACCGAAACAGCACCGGGCCTCTGCCATTGCGGGAGACGGCGTGATTCAACATCAATGCAGTAAGCACGGAAGGGTTCGCACAATCCGCATCGAGTTGGCGGGACCAATCAGCCGCAATGCCGGGACGGTTGGCAAAATGGGCGCGAAGCGCTGCGTAGCTTCCTGCCAGTGCCCCGTGGGTGACAATCGCGCCCGGCAGCCTCTGAAAGCGCTCGCTATTCGGCCGTAACACGCTGCTCTGGAATTGTTGCACGGCGGCAAATTGGGGATGCGAACGGGAAATCGCCAGCACCTCGTCGATACCGGTGCCGATTCCGAAAAAGCGGATCTTGCCTTCCTGCACCATCGCCTGAAGAAACGCAAGCAGCCCGGGCGATTCCGGATCGCTCACCGAACAGTCGTGCAGCAGGTAGACGTCGATGTAATCCGTCTGGAGCATGCGCAGGCTCGTTTCCAGGCTGCGACGGGCGCTCGCGACATCGAAGGCCGACGTCCTCATCATCGTCCTTGCCTGCCGGCCGATAAACGCGCGGAGCGCCGGTGAGAGCTTCATGACCCGGCGCCCCAGCGCTTTGATGGGTCCTGCCGCTGCAACCGCCGTGAGCGGCTCGATGCCAAACTTGCTGGCGATGACTAGCTGATCGCGGCGGCCCTTCGCGAACCTGCCCACCACAGCTTCGGCATCTCCATAGCCATACGATCGCGCGACATCGAAGTAGCGGATGCCCGCATCATAGGCCGCCTCCAGCATGGAAAGCCCTTCGCCCGACCGGTCGCCGAGCAAGGCGTTGCAGCCGAAGCCGAGCGCGGAAACGTTCCGGGAGGTCTCACCGAAAGGAACCGATTTCATACCGATGCGACCTTAGCTCTAAACCCCACTGCATTGAAGACGCACCCAAAACTTCCGCTCCCTCCCCCCAGAGCCGGAACCAAACAGGAAAACGGATTCACCGCCGAGCCGCCGAGGCACAGAGTTTGAGATTGGCGTCGTAACGCTTCGCGACAGCCACGGTTGGGAGGGGTTGGCGCGCAGAGGTGGCCGAGGGAATCACGCGCTGACCGGGTGACCTGTCGCGGCGCAAGCATTTGGCTGCACTCTGAAGTTGGCGCATTCGCACTTATCCAAATATTTTCCTGCCAAAACGGCAACAACTGAACTACGTTGGCACTACAGTCGCAGTAGGGAGTGTCCCATGGCCCTGCGGGCTACCAATAGCGATGAAGGCGTTCGTGGGGCAGGGCCTCCGGCCTGCCGCCG
>Ga0335078_10006245_pt1 | contig 17636 bp, 17 predicted proteins | sample Lox_Sample_32_FD_206711 | JGI IMG/M metagenome (GOLD analysis project Ga0335078, IMG submission 206711) | Soil microbial communities from Loxahatchee National Wildlife Refuge, Florida, United States - Lox_Sample_3.2 | ecosystem: Environmental > Terrestrial > Soil > Wetlands | place: USA... | reverse complement strand
AAGATTGTGAACGCGTATCAGGATATCGAAAAAATGCAGTTCTAGGATTGGCGAATGGCAGGCATTCAAGACGCAACCGATCAGGCAAAACAACTCTGGGCCAGCCGCAACGGCCGTCAGCGGGCGTTCCTTCTCGGCGGGGCGGCAGCGACGGCCGCGGTTCTGATGCTGTTCGTACGGCTCATCGGCTCGCCGGATTACAAGCCGCTTTTCACGGGCCTTGAGCCCGCCGACGCCCAGGCGCTGAGCACCAAGCTCGACGAGCAGGGCATTGCACATAAGACCAGCGCAGACGGCAAGACGATGAGCGTTCCGGCGGACAAGCTCGCCGCGGCCCGGATGCAGACTGCCTCGCAGGGCGATCTGCACAGTGGACGCATGGGCTTCGAGCTCTTCGACAAGATGTCTTGGGGGCAGACCGAATTCGACGAGAAGGTCACCTATCAGCGGGCGCTCGAGGGCGAGCTGGCGCGGTCCATCCAGACGCTGGCCGACGTGGAAAGCGCGCGCGTTCACCTGGTGATGCCGACCGACTCCGTCTTTGTCGACCGCGAGCGCGGCGCCAAGGCATCGGTCATCCTGAAGCTCCGCAATGGCACGCTCTCGAAAGATGCGGCTCTGGCCATTTCGCGGCTCGTTGCCGGCGCTGTCGACGATCTCAAGCCGGAAGACGTTGCCATCGTCGATGCGGACACCGACCGCTCGTTGGGCATTCGCGATTCCGCCGGCGAGGGGCAGGGAAGCGGTTCCGATCTGAGCGCACGACTCGTCAGTACGCTTGAGCCCATTGTCGGCACCGGTAAAATCCGCGCCAGCGTGAATGTGGACTACGACCAGGGCTCGACCGACGAGAGCCAGGAGAAATACGATCCCACGGTCAGCGCGCTCTTGAGCGATCAGAAATCCGAAGATCACGCCGGCGGCAATCCGGTGCCGTCGGGCGTTCCCGGCGTAACCAGCAACGTTCCCACCGCCGCCAATCAAAACAAGCCGGCGCCGCAGAACGCGACGCAGAGCTCCACCACGGAATCCGCGCAGTATGGTGTGAACCGGACGGTGATCCATACCGTCACTCCCGCCGGCCGCATTCAGCGCATCACCGCAGCCATTGTTGTCGACGACGCCGTGGTGAAGACCGTGCAAAAGGGCAAGACGTCTTACACGCGGAGAAAGAGAACAGCGCAGGAGCTGGAGCAGATCAAGGACCTCGCCGAGGCCGCGATCGGTTTCGACGCCAAGCGCGGCGACACCATCAGCGTGCAGAATCTGGCATTCGATGCGGACGCGTCGGAGATGGACCTGCCGGCGCCGACGTGGACAACCGAGGTGCAGAAGACGGTCACGGACTATTCCGGGCTGCTGCGGCCCATCTCGCTGCTGGTGCTCTTCGTGCTGGTCTACATGTTCATGATCCGGCCGGTGCAGAAACAGGCATTCAAGGCGTCGCCGATGCCCGCCGGCAACGATCATCTGCTGCCGTCGCCGCAGTCCGGAGCCGCAGCCGGCGCGCGCGCCGAGTTGAGCGCCGGCCCCATACGAGCGGCTCAGCTCAAGGAAGAGACGGCGGAGATGATCCGGCAAAAGCCGTTGAACACGACGCGCGCGGTGCAGGCGTGGCTGCGTGAGGAGCCGTCATGAGCGTAGCCGAACGCACCATTCTCCCAGGCCCGCGCAAGGCAGCCATCCTTCTCTCCGTGCTGGGAGAAGATGCGGTGGCGCCCATTCTGCGCAGCCTTCCCGACGAGGACCTGGAGCGGATCACCGAAGAAGTCGCGCACATGGGCCAGGTGCCGGTCGAGATCACCGTCCAGGTTTTGGAAGAGTACCACGAGATGATGGCGGCGCAGGAATACGCAGCCGTCGGCGGGCAGGACGTGGCGGCGCGCATGCTCGTGAAGGCTTTCGGTGAGAATGGCGCGAAGAGCAAAGTGGAGCGGCTGACGCAGAGCGACGAAACCAAGTCGTTCAAAATCGAGACCCTGAAGAGGGTCGATCCGCATCAGTTGGCGCGATTCCTCGTCGGAGAGCACTCGCAGACCAAGGCCCTGATCCTCAGCCATCTCGATGCCAGGCAAGCGTCGGCGCTGCTGATGAAGCTCGAGCCCGAAGCGCGCGCCGAGTGTGTGCGGCGACTGGCGAATATCGGCAACTTTTCGCCGGAGGTGGCGGCAAAGGTCTCCAACGTGCTGAATCGCCGCCTGCGCTCGGTGGGCGAGCAGACGCGCAAAACGGGAAACGGCTTCAGGAATATCGCCGAGTTGATGAACCGGCTCGACGCGGACACGGCCAAGGAGATCCTGGAAAACATCGAGCGCGACGAGCCCAAACTGGCCATCAGCATTCGCGACCTGATGTTTACTTTCGACAACTTCCTCGAGGTTCCCGAGCAGGAAATGCGCGAGCTGATGAACGTCATCGACAAAAAGACGCTGATGGTCGCGCTGAAGGGAACGACCGAAGACGTGCGCAGCCACTTTTATCGCACCATGTCGTCGCGGGCCGTGGAGATGATGAAAGAAGACTCCGAAGTGATGGGCCCGGTGCGCAGCAAGGATGTCGCCAAGGCGCAGGCCGAGATCGTGGCCATTGCGCGCAAACTCGAAGCCGAAGGCAAAATCGCGTTAAAGAGCGAGGGAGAAGACGAGTATGTCCTCTAATGCAGCTATATTTACAATGCCGTTCGCGGCACTGCAGTATCCCGATATCGCCAATGGTTCCGGCGGCCGCGATCCGCAGGCAAAAGGGATGGATCCGTTTACCCCGCATCCCGGCAAACGGCGCGCCGAAGTGGAGATGACCGAGGCGGAGCTTGCTGCCCGCGTTCGCCAGGAACGCGCAGATGCCGCCGCGCAGGCCGAACAGAAGCTGCGCCAGGAGTACGAGCAAAAGCTGATTGCCGCGCGCTCTCCACTCGCTTCGTCGCTCAAGGAGTTCGCCGCTCAGCGCGACGATTATTTCGCGCGCGTTGAAGCCGAAGTCGTGCAGCTTTCTCTTTCGATCGCCGCGAAGATCCTGCATCGCGAGGCTCAGGTCGATCCCATGCTGGTGGCCACGCTGGTGCGGATGGCGGTCGAAAAGATGCGCGAAGAGTCCAGTGTCACCATTCGCGTGGGCGCCGGCCGCGCCAGCGCATGGAAGCAGTTTTTTGCCGCGACGGCCAATGCCGCGCGCATCGCAGTGGTGGAGGATGCGCAGCTCACCGACCAGGATTGCCTGCTCGAAACGGAGCTTGGAACCGCAAACTTCGGTCTCGATTCGCAGTTGAAGGAGGTCGAGCAGGGGTTCTTCGATCTGCTTGCCCTGAGGCCCGGCTCGAAATGAAGCGCACGCTGCTCGCTCCCTACACCCACCATCTCGAGGCGGGTTCCACGCTGCGCTGGAAGGGCCGCATCAACCAGGTGGTTGGGAATCTCGTGGAGTCCGACGGCCCATTCTGTTTCGTGGGCGAATCGTGCGAGATCCGGGATTCGGCCGGCCGCGCTTATTCCGGAGAGATCATCGGCTTTCGCGGTTCGACCATGCTCTCGATGACCGCCGATCCCCTGCGCGGGGTTCGCTTCGGCGATCAGATCGTGACCTGGGGCGCGCGGCCTTCGGTGCGCGTCGGTCCCGACCTGCTCGGGCGCGTCGTCGACACCGCGGGCAATCCGCTCGACGGCAAAGGAGATTATCGCGCCGCGCATTCCATGCTGATCGACGGCTCCGCGCCGTTGCCGCTCGATCGCGTGCCCATCCGCGAGCCGCTAAGCTGCGGCATTCGCGCCATCGACGGCTTTCTCACCTGCGGCCGCGGCCAGCGCATCGGCATCTTCGGCGGCAGCGGCGTGGGCAAGAGCACGCTGATCGGCATGATGGCGCGCGGCACCGCCGCGGATATGACCGTGCTGGCGCTGGTCGGCGAGCGCGGCCGAGAGGTGGGCGAGTTTCTCGAAGTGCTGGGCGAAGAAGGCCTGCGCCGCGCGGTCGTCGTGGTTTCAACCTCCGATCAGTCGCCGCTATTGCGCCTGCGCGCGCCGCTGGCCGCCACGGCGATCGCCGAATACTTTGCGAGCCTGGGACGAAACGTGCTGCTCGTTGTCGATTCGATCACGCGCTTTGCCATGGCGCAGCGCGAGATCGGGCTTGCCGCCGGCGAGCCGCCGACGGCCAAGGGCTACACGCCGTCGGTCATCAACACGCTGGCGCGGTTGGCTGAGCGGGCGGGCAACTTCACCGAGGGGAGCATCACGGCGTTTTACACCGTGCTCATGGAAGGCGACGATCAGCAGGATCCGGTCGTCGATACGGTGCGTTCGCTGCTCGACGGGCATGTCATCCTCGACCGCAATCTGGCCATGCGCAGCCACTATCCGCCGATTTCGATCCTGGAGAGCCTCAGCCGCCTGATGCCCAGCGTGGTGGAGAAGCCGCACCTGGCCAAGGCGCGCGCTCTGCGACTGTTGCTCGCGGCCTATGCCCGCTCTGAAGACTTGATCCGCATCGGCGCGTACCAGAAAGGTACCGACGCGGTGCTCGACAGCGCCCTCGAAATTCTGCCCGCGCTCAATGCCTTCCTGCAGCAGACGCCGAACGAGTTCAGCGGCCTCAAGGAAGCGCTCGATCGATTGTTGGCGATACCGACGTAAAATATGGCGTTCCGATTCCCGCTTGCGACAGTCCTGCGCTACCGCGACAGCATGGAAAAGCGCGAAGAGCTTGCCCTCAAGCGAGTCCTCATGGAGATCGCGCGCGCCCGCCTGCAGATCGAACAGCTCTCGCGCCAGATTGCCCGCGCGCAACAAGCGGTGGAAAAAACTCTGGAGCAGCCCGTTTCGGCAGCTCATCTGCAAAGCATGGTTGCCGAGATCGATGCTCTCATCGACCGGAAGAAGGCCCTCATCGAATCCCTCGCGGCGCTCGAACGCCGGCGCCGGCTGCAGATGCAGGCCTACCAGGCCGCGCATCGCGACCGCAAGATGCTGAGCGAGATGGCCGATCGCCAGCGCGATAGCTACGAGCAGGAACGCGCGCGGCGCGAACAGAAATTCGTCGACGACATCTTTGCTGCGCGTGCCCAGCGCGGCAATTGATCTGTGCCCATCCCGGCGATCGTTGGAAGAGAATCTTCGCGTGTCATCCCGGGCGAAGCTCGCCGCCGGCGAACGGGTTGAAGGGTCTGCCCTGAAAATAGCTTTCGCCCACTCCACCGCTTGTCATCCCGAGTCGAAAGGCGAGGGGATCCGCGGTTGCCTTTTCATAGTCTCGGGTGGAACCCCGTCCCATCACCAACTGCGGTTGTCTTCTCATGGTCTCGGGTGGAATCCCTTCCCATGCTCGGCTGCGGTTTCCATCCTTTCGCGAGCAGGATATTCTAGCGCTTCGCTTGCGCACCTTATCTCCAGCGCCGGAGCCAACCCGGCAATCCTTGCCTACTCCAACGCGGCAAACGTTGCCGACTGCCCTGCCCACATTCTGCGCCGATGAGAAAGGGTCGATCGCAACCGGTTTGTTTTCAGTGCGTGTCGCGAAGTCTGTTCACCCATAACTGCGCCGATTCCCGGCGCGTCGCGTGCAGATAGAACGGGCGTGCGAATTGCAGCCCACCGATCGATGAACGCGAACTCCGGCGCGACGCTCGAGAAGAACACTCAGCCCGCGGCGGCCACCTTCTTCGCAGCGCTCGCCAATGCTTCGAGACCCGCGGCGGCTCCGACGAAAGCAGAGATCGCGGCGCCTGCCGATGTTGCGCCGCAGAGCAACACCGAATCGGTGGACGGCGACAAGTCGGGATCGAAGCGAACCGTCGAGCCCCGGCTTCCTGCTCAGAAGTCTGCTCCGCAAGCAGCCGGCATTTCGGCCGACGCAAACAATGGCGCCAGACCAGCGGCTTCGCAGCCGATGGCGGCGAGTCCCGCGACCGGCGCGGCGGGAGGAACGAACAAAAACGATCGCCTGCATTTGTCCTCCACCATCCTCGCTGCCAGAATCGCCGCGCTGGTCGTGCTTCCATCGTTGCCGGCGGCGACACCTTCACCCGTCACCACGGCGGCACCGCTTGCCCCATCGCTGGTCGACGAAAATCTCGCCGGAAGCAATCGGGAATCGAGCATCGCCGCCTCCGAGGTCCCCGCCGCGCATGAGAATGAGGGCCGCAGCCCGCTGCCGGCGCAAACTGAAGCGAAGATCGATGAGCAATCTCAGGCGACGGCTCTGAAGAATGCGAATGCGCACAGTGACAAGGGCTCAAGCCCGGCCGCGCCATCGGAGGTTGCGCCGGCAAGCGAACCGACGGATATCGCCTTCCAGGCTTCTTCGGCAACTGCAACGCCGCTAAGCCCGAGCCTGGCGACGCTGCCACTCCTCGATCTTGCTCTGTCGCCAATCGAGAATCTCTCCGGGAGCGAACGCAAGCCCGAGACAGTCAACCATGACACGCAGACAACGAAAGCTCCCGATGCGGCCGCCGCAATCTCCTCCCCTTCGGCAAACGCCGCAGGCGCGGTGAAAGCATCTGCATCTCAGGCCACGACCAATTCCTCTGTCGCCGGCGCAGGAAACACGACTCAGCCAAGCCAGCATGCGCCGAGCAGCGCGGAGCAGCCGGCGCCGGCGCCATCGCGGTCCGCCGATTCCGGCGCAACGCCGGCCCAGTCGATCGTGCTTCAGGCTGCGCCGCGCGAATCCACGGCGCATGCGCAAGCAGACGCTCCCACAGGTCCGGCCCGCCCCGGCGCTCAACTCCTGCCGCAGCAAACCGGCGACATAGCGACGACTCCCGCCATCAACACCGCCAGGCTGATCCAGAGCATGAGCCAGACGGAGATGCGCGTGGGAATGCATTCGCCCGAGTTTGGAGAAATCTCCATCCGCACCGCGGTTTCGCAGCAGCAGATGACGGCGCAGATCTCGGTCGATCACGGCGACCTGGCCAACGCGATCTCGACTCACATTCCCGCCATGCAGGAAAAGCTGGGTGGCGAAACCGGCTTGCGGGCGCTGGTCGAAGTCGGCCAGGGCCCCATGTCTTTCTCAGGCGACCGGGGCAGTTCGTCGCCGCGGCAGCAACCGAGCCATGCGGCTCCGGCCCGCATTGCGAGCACCGATACACCGGTCGAGACAGATCATCCGGTTCTGCGGCCGACAACTTGGACAGTCGGCAGCGGATATCGGCTCGATATCAGGGCATAACAAGAGAATTGTTCACGAGAGGAAAGGAAGATGAATATACAAGGATTCCATCCATCGATCAGCGCGCCCATGCTGGCGCAGACGGCCAGCGCCAGCGCCGCCACGGGCGCAACCGCCGGCGCAAATTCAACGTCGAGCAGTTCCAGCAGCGCCAACGGTCTTTCGGTGAACAACCTCGAAGGCACATTCCTCAATCTGCTGGTGACGGAGCTGCAGAACCAGGATCCGACGCAGCCCGTCGATCCGACCCAAATGGTCAGCCAGATGGTCTCGCTGAACCAGCTCGATCAGCTTATCTCGATCAATCAGACGCTGACGGCGCTGACCACGCCAGTCTCGTCCTCGACACCCACGACTCCCAGCAGCTCGCAGCCGCCGGCAAACGACAACCCCGGATACGGCACATCGAGCACCGGGGGCGCGTCGCCCGCGGGTTCGGCAAGATCAACGGCAGCGCCGGTCTCGCCGGCCGCGCAGCCAAGGCTCCCCATTCCCAGCGCGCTCACATCGGCCGCGTGGATGAACCTTTACGGCAACGTCGGTGTGCCGGCCAACACCACCAATCACTTCACCGCCGCAGGAGGCAGATAAAATGTCCGCATTCTCGTTACCTCTTTCAGGCCTGGCTGCCAGCTCGGAGTTGCTGAACGTCATCGCCAACAACCTCGCCAACCTCAACACCGACGGATACAAGGACGAAGGACTGAGCTTCGGCGATCTTTTCAACCAGATGCAGGGCGTCTCCGGCAACGGCGATCCCATCCAGGTGGGAACCGGCGTGTCGGTCGAGGGCGAAACTTCGAATTTCGCCAACGGCACCGTCTCAGGCACCGGAATCGCGTCGAATATGGCGCTGCAGGGCAACGGCTTCTTTGTTGTCGAAGGCGCAAATGGCCAGCAGGCCTTTACGCGCGACGGCAGTTTCACCGTCAATGCCAACGGCCAGCTTTGCACCCAGGACGGGCAGCTGGTGATGGGCTACCCGGCGGTGAACGGAGCGATTTCCACCGGCTCCGCTCTGGCGCCGATCAACGTCAACCAGGCAGCCAACATTCCCGCCGTGCAATCGACTAGCTTCTCGATGACGACGAACCTCAGCGCCGGCGCCAAGGTTGGCGACACGTTCAGCTCGCCGATCACGGTTTACGATTCGCTGGGAACCTCTCACGTGCTGACCGTCACCTACACCAACACCGGCGCCAATACGTGGAGCTACAACATCACCATTCCGGGCGCCGATGTCGGCTCGACCTCCGCCAAGACGGTGACTTCCGGCACCATGAGCTTTGACTCGTCGGGCAAGCTTACTTCGCCGACTTCGCCCATCAGCGGCATCAGCATCTCCGGCCTCGCCGACGGCGCGGCGACGATGAGCCTGAGCTGGAACCTGAACGGCAGCGGCACAACGCCGACGATCACGCAGCAGGACGCGACCAGCGCCACTTCAGCAACTACGCAGAACGGCTACGGCGTGGGAACGCTGACCGGATACTCGGTCCTTCCCGACGGCACCGTTCAAGGCGAGTTCAGCAACAATCAGACCATGGCGCTGGGCCAGGTGGCCGTCGCCGGCTTTGCCAATGTGCAGGGGCTCACGCAAGTGGGGAACAACGATTACCAGGCCACGTTTGCCTCCGGCGCCGCCGTTGTCGGCCAGGCGGAATCCGGCGGCAACGGAGCGATCGTGGGCGGAGCCGTGGAGGAATCGAACGTGAACCTCTCCGCGGAGTTTGCCAACATGATCGTAGCCCAGCAGGGTTACGAGGCGAACGCCAAGGCATTGACCACCATGGATCAGATCTCGCAAGCCACGATTCAGATGATCCAGTAACGAATACTCGTCGCAGTTCTTAACGAACGATTAGAGACTTCCGCGCGGGGTGTTCGAGCCCCGGCGGAAGCCTCTATCTCTCATCGCTGTCTCACCGGCTCTCAAGCCCCGGCGGCGGCCCCGCGCCCGCTCGCAACCCGCTGAAAATGCATCGCGTTGAGCCCATTCTCAACGGATACCACTTTCGTTCGCTTTCACCCTCTTCCTCCGGCACCTCGATTGCATTCCCTTACAACGCAATCGCTCCAATGAATCTCCGGCCTCCGGGCGCAAAGAACCCGGCGAGTCGAAGACCGCGCTGGAGCCAGGGAGCCCGCCAGAGCATGAGCACCGCCGCACAGACTGTTGCAACCAAGGCCGCTGATACCGCGCCCGCAGAGCCGAAGACCAGCGATCTGCTCGACACCATGCCCTGGCTTCCCTGCACCCTCGCCCTTGAAATACCCGTTGTGCGTTTCACGATCGGAGATCTTCTTTCCTTGAAGAAGGGCTCCATTGTCGAAACCGCATGTCACCACACCAGCGACCTTCCGCTGCGTGTCAACCAGCTCCTCATCGGCTGGACCGAATTCGACGTGATCGGAGACCGGCTGGCGGTGAGGGTTACGGAGCAGGCATGAGTCCCCTTTCAAATTCTTCTGTTTTGAGTCTGCGCATCAGCGAAACCGAGCCCGCCGCCACGTCCCAGGCATACGATGCCTTTGCCGCCGCCATGCTCGACGCCGCCGACGAGTTCACGCCGGAAGCGGCGAACTCTCCGCGGACGCTGGGGCGTCCCACGACCGAACGCCGCGATGAACACGGCGCCGCGACGCGCGTGCGCGACAAAAAGCTCGAAGCCGCGGAGCGGAAGCTGCAAATTGCCCGGCAAAAGCTGGAAGCGGAGCAGCAGAAGCTGGAGCTGAAAGCGGCCGCAAAGCAGGCAGAGGAAGAAGCAGCCGAAGCCCGGCGCCAGGAAAAGGAACGGGCTGCCGCGCAGCGACAGGCCGAGAAGGCGCAGCGTCGCGGCGGGTTGTTCTCGTGGCTGAGGAGCCGGCGGGTCTTCGCCGAGAAGCAGTTGCGCGTTTCAGAGAGCCTTTCGCTCGGCGAAAAGCGCTTCGTCGCCATTCTTCATGCCGAAGGCCGTAAATTTCTCATCGGCGGAGGCGCATCGGGAGTCTCGCTGCTCACAGCGCTGGAGCCGGCGCAGGCAGCCACCAATGCCGCCGACCTCATTCACCTTGTGCCGGGTGCCGCGGAGCGATCGTAATGACCTTCAGGCACTCATGGCGGCGCGCTGCTCTCTTTGCGTCGCTTCTCGCCTTCGCCGTCGCTGCGCACTTGGCGCACGCGCGGCCGGCGCAATCTCAGTCCGGTCTCGACAACTGGACCGTGCCGGCGCCTTCGCATCCTGCGTTGCGGTCGGCAGCCATCAAGCCCATCTCTACTCATCCCGTTTCTACAAAGCAGACCTCAATCGCACCATCGTCGCTGAAGTCACCCGCCGCAGGCGGCACGGGATTGCAGATTCAGGGGCTGCCCGGATCGAGCGTGCCATGGTCCATCGTGATCATGCTCACCGCGCTCACCCTCATTCCCTCGCTGCTGCTCTGCGTCACGCCCTTCGCGCGGCTTTTGATCGTCTTCCATTTTTTGCGCCAGGCCCTGGGACTGCAAACCACGCCATCCAACCAGACTCTCATCGGGCTGTCGCTCATTCTCACGTTTTTTCTCATGCATCCGGTGGCGACGCAGATCTATGAGACCGCCATTGTGCCCGCGGAATCGGGCCAGGTCGCCCCGATGGACGCCATCAAGCTGGGCGAGGGACCTCTGCGCAAATTCATGACGCACTATGTGCGCGACAAGGACGTCGCACTCTTTGTGGATCTCGCCAAGGAGCCGCGTCCGGCTTCGGTGAATGACTTATCGATGCATATTCTGCTGCCCGCGTACATTCTTTCCGAGCTCAAGGCCGGCTTTCAGATCGGCACCGTGCTGTTTCTTCCGTTTCTCATCGTCGACATGGTCGTCGCGTCCATTACCACTTCGGTCGGCATGTTTCAGTTGCCGCCGGTTGTCATATCCACTCCGCTCAAGCTGCTGCTTTTCCTCATGGTCGATGGATGGCACCTCTTGATCGGCTCACTGATTCGGAGCTTCAACTAGCCATGGGCGTCGATCAGGTCGTATTGCTCGGACGAATGATGCTGGAGGAGACGATTGTCCTCGCCGCGCCCATTCTTTCCGTCGCCATTGTCATCAGCCTTGTCGTCAACATCGTGCAGGTACTCACCTCGCTTCAGGACAACACCGTGTCGACCGTCACTCGCCTGGTCGCGACCGGTCTGGCGCTGTTTTTCACCATGCCGTGGATGTGGCGCCATCTCGCCACCTACACGCTCAGCACGTTTGCCGACTTCCATGTTTACTTGCAATGATCGAACTTCCCTTGATGGCGATCTTCGGCGCGGCGTTCACCATCGGTGTGCGTCTCACCGGCCTCATGCTTTTCGCACCGTTCCTGGGCAGCATGACGATTCCCGCGCGCATCAAGGCGATCTTCGTTCTGGCTTTGACGCTGCTGCTGTATCCGACCGTCGGGCACGAGATCGCGGCGCCGACCCTCAGCGGCCTGCCCATGATCATATTCACCGAGTTCATCATCGGCGCGGGCATGGGCATTGCAACGAACATCGTATTCGAAGCGGTGCAGCTCGCCGGCCAGGTGCTGGGCGTGCAGATGGGCTACTCGCTGGTCAATATTCTCGACCCGCAATCGCAGATCGACACCACCGTCGTCGCGCTTTTCTATCAGAGCATCGTCATGCTGCTGTTTCTGCGCATGGACGTGCACTACTGGCTGCTGCGCGCCGTGGGCAACAGTTTTCTGTATCTGCCGCCGGGCTCGGCGCATCTGACCAGCCTCTTCACGCTGGCGGTCTTCAAGACCGTCGGCAGCCTCTTCGGCATTGGAATCCAGATCGCCGCGCCGGTCTTGGCGGCCACGCTGGCGGCGGACGTGGTGCTCGGCCTGCTCGGCAAGGCATCGCCGCAGATGCCGCTCATGCTGCTCGGTCCGGCGATCAAGAGCCTTCTCGGACTCGGCATTCTGGTGGCAACGCTCAAGTATTGGCCCGACCTTTTCTCGCGCTTGTTCATCGATTCGATGGCCAAGGCCGAACAACTGCTTCACCTGGCGAGCTGACACGCAATGGCTGACTCGAACAAAACAGAACAGGCAACACCGCGGCAACGCAAGCGCGCCCGCGATCGCGGCCAGGTGACGCGCTCGCGCGAGCTCACGGGCGCTCTGTCCATGGCCGCCGTTGCCGGAGTTCTGTATTTCATGGGTCGCCAGTCCGTATTCGCCTGGACCGCGTATTTCCAGAACGTGCTGGATTCGGCGCGCGCCGACTCCATCGAGCCCAACGGCCCGCTTTTCTACTGGACCAGCATCGAAGCCATGCGCTGGATCTTCCCTGTCCTGCTCGGCGCTCTCGCCGTTGCGATCTTGACAGCGCTCGGCCAGGGCGGATTCGTCTTTGCCGCCGAAGCTCTCGCGCCCAAGCTCGAGCGCATGAGCCCGGCGGAGAAACTCAGCCAGATGGTCTCGCTGACCGCGCTCAGCAATATTCTCAAGTCGCTCGTCCCCTTCGGTGCGATCGCCTGGGTGGGCTACGCGTGCATTCAAGGTCACTGGGCCGAGATCCTGTCGAGCTCTTATAGCGATGCTCGCCACTTCGCCGGTCTCGTGACCGGACTGCTCCTCGAAATCTGCTGGAAGAGCGGGCTGATCCTGCTGGCCTGGGCCGGCGTGGACTACCTGCTGCTGTGGAGAAAGAACGAGAGCGACCTGAAGATGAGCCGGCAGGATCTGAAGGACGAATTGAAGGAATCCGAGGGCAATCCGGCCAGCAGATCGAGGATTCGCAAGCTGCAGCGCCAGGCGCGGCGCAAGCAGATGCTCAAAGCCGCTGAAACCGCCACGGTCGTGGTCACCAATCCCACACATTACGCGGTCGCCCTGCGCTATGAGGCGAACATGGCCGCGCCCATCGTGGTGGCGAAAGGGCTCGACGTGCTGGCCGCCAAGATCAAGCAGATCGCGCGCCAGAACGAGATCCCGGTGATGGAGAACAAGCCGCTGGCGCAGGCGCTCTACAAGAGCGTAGAAGTCGGCGATCCCATTCCGTCGGCCCTTTATCACGCTGTCGCCGAAATTCTCGTGATCGTCTTCAGGGCCCAGGCCGAAATCCGCGCCCGCGACGCGCAACGAATCGCCGCGGCCAACCGCCGTGCGGAGGCCAGAGCCATATGAGCGCAAAAACCAAGCCCGGACTGCTCGCAACGCTGCAGAAATACTCCGACTGGATCATTCCTTCCGGCGCGGTGGCGCTCATCTTCGTGATGCTGGTGCCGCTGCCCGGCTTTGCGCTCGATCTGCTGCTCACGCTCAACATCACGGCCGCGGTGCTGGTTCTGCTCACCGCCATCCAAGTGTTGCGGCCCGTCCAGTTCTCGGTATTTCCCAGCCTCATCCTGCTGCTCACGCTCATGCGCCTGGCGCTCGACCTGGCCTGCACGCGCCGCATTCTGCTGCACGGCAACGAAGGCTCGCAAGCCGCCGGCAAAGTCATTGAGGCCTTCGGCCAATTCGTCGTCGGCGGCAATTACATCGTCGGCTTCGTCATCTTTCTCGCCTTGATCGCCATTCAGTACCTGGTCGTGAGTCACGGCGCGGTCCGCACCGCCGAAGTCACGGCCCGCTTCACGCTCGACGCCATGCCCGGCAAGCAGATGGCGATCGACTCCGATCTCAACACCGGCCTGATCAACGCCGACCAGGCCCGCCAGCGGCGCGAGATGGTGGGCCGCGAAGCCGAATTCTGCGGCGCCATGGACGGCGCCGCCCGCTTCAGCCAGCGCGACTCCATGGCCACCATTCTCATCATGGCCATCAACATCGTCGCCGGATTCCTCATCGGCGTCTTTCAGCAGGGCATGGCCTTTCAGGACGCGTTGAAGACCTATACCATCCTCACCGTCGGCAACGGATTGGTCGCCATCATCCCGTCGCTGCTCGTCTCCGTAGCCGGGGGCATCGTCGTCACGCGCGCCGCTTCCGATCATTCGCTCGGCGCCGACATCGGCAAGCAGGTCTTCAAGACTTCGCGCCCGCTGTGGATCGCGGGTTGCGTGCTGCTCGCGCTCGCCGCCATTCCCGCCATGCCGAAGCTTCCCTTCCTCGCGCTCGGCGGCATGACCATGTTCGCCGCGTGGAAGATGAAGCCCTCAGCCGAGGCTGCAGCAGCAGCCAAAGCTGCGCCGGCCAAGCCTGGCGCTCCAGTCGTCGATCCCATGGACGCCATCCTCAAGCTTGACGACCTCATGCTCGAAGTCGGCGTCGGCCTGGTGCCGCTGGTCGACGCGAAACAGGGCGGCCAGTTGCTTTCGCGCGTCAAGTCGCTGCGCAAGAATCTCGCCCAGCAACTCGGCTTCCTGGTCCCGTCGATCCACATCACCGACAATCTTGCGCTCAAAGAGCGCGAGTATGTCGTCTACCTGCGCGGCGTGGAAATCGCTCGCTGGGAGCTGCGCCGCGACCGTCTGCTCGCCGTGAACTCCAATCCCAAGCCGGGCGACCTGCCCGGCCAGGAGACGCGCGAGCCCGCCTTCGATTCGCCGGCCAAGTGGATCACTCCCGACCTGCAGGCGCAGGCTATCGCCGCCGGCTATGCGGTCGTCGATCACACTTCCGCGCTTTCGGCGCACCTGTCGGAGCTGATCAAGCAGAACGCTCACGACCTGCTCACGCGGCAGGAGACCAAGCGGCTGGTCGATCGCCTGGCCGACAGCCATCCCAAGCTGGTCGATGAGCTGGTTCCCAAGCTGATGACGCTCGGCGAAGTGCAGCGAGTGCTGCAGCAACTGCTGCGCGAGCAGGTTTCGATCCGCGATCTGGGCACGATCCTCGAGACGCTCGTGGAGACGGCGGGCGTCAACAAGAATCCCGTGGTGCTGGTTGAAGCCGTTCGCCACGCGCTGGGCCGTGCGCTCATTCGTCCGTTGCTCGATGAGCGCGGCCGCCTCAAGGTGGTTACGCTCGACAGCGCCATCGAAGAGGAGTGCGTGCGCACGTCTTCGCAACCCGCCCAGGCGGGCTCCGGCGCGCTGCAGATCTCGCTGGCGCGGCGAGTCCTCGACGGGCTGCGCGCCATGCTTGGCGACCAGGTCGCCGCGGCGCCGCCGGTGCTGCTGTGCGCTTCGCCGGGACGCTTTTATCTGCGGCGCCATCTGGAACCGTTTATCCCCAGGGTGGTCGTAATTTCGCCATCGGAGATTCCTCCCATGACTCCGGTGATGTCGTTGGGGTCGGTGCGATGAAAACACCGGCCGCAATTCTCGTTTTCGATGAGGTGATGGCATGACAGCTGCCGAATGGGCCTATACGCAAAGCGCCGCAGCTGCTGAAAGCGCTGACGAACTGGTGATGCGGGAGCTTTCGCAGGTGTACTACATCGCGTCCCGCATCCGCGATCGTCTTCCTCAGCACGTGGATCTCGAAGACCTGGTGAACGCGGGCGTGATCGGGCTGCTTGAAGCCAGCCGTAGCTTCGACAGCTCCAAAAGCGCGCAGTTCAAGACCTTCGCCAAGTTCCGCATTCGCGGCGCCATTCTCGACAGCCTGCGTGAGCTCGACTGGGGCTCGCGCCTGATGCGCCGCCGTGGTCGCGAGATCGCCGAAGCCACGGCGCGCCTGGAAGCCCGGCTGGGACGCAAGCCCGCGGAAACCGAGATCGCCAAGGAGATGCAACTCGATCTTGAGCACTATCGCAAGATCGTAGCTCAGCTCGATCATCTGCATATCACCGGCCAGCAGGTGGTTCGCAGCGAAGACACGTCCGAGACCGTCGACCTGATCGAGTCGGCGCCCAATCTCGACGACCCCGACGCCTTCGACCTCTGCCTGAAAGGCGAGATGAAGTCGCACCTTGCCGAGGCCATCGGCAAGCTCACCGAGCGCGAGCAACTGATCCTCTCTCTCTACTATCGCGAGGAGCTGACCATGAAAGAAATCGCGAAGGTGGTCGGAGTGGCACTCTCGCGCGTCTCGCAGATCAAAGAGGCTGCGATCGTGAAGCTACGCAAGTCGCTTGCGCATCTGCAGGAGCGGCAGCCGGATAACCCAACCTCGCTGGACGGATCCCTCCAGCACGCATAACCGGAACAGGACGAAAACATGGCAGTCGCATCATCGACAACACGCAACACAGCCAATAAGCAGCGGACGGTCTACAACTGCAACTTCCGCTCCGCGGGCCGTCTCTCCAACGAGAACGCGCGCGCTCTTACTTCGATTCACGAGAGTTTCGCCCGCCACCTGGCCAGCGCGCTCGACGCGTATCTTGGCACCGGCGTCGAGGTCAAGCTCGGCTCCGTCGACCAGCTCGCGATCAAGGATCACATCGCCACCACGCCGCCGCTCACCTACATCGTTCCGTTCTCCATGAGCACGCCGCCGAGCACCATGATCGTGGAGTGCGACATCGACCTCGTCTTCCCTCTGGTCGATCTGCTTCTGGGCGGCATGGGCGGGCCGGGAGGCGACGCGCGCGAGCTCTCCGAGATCGAGGAAGAAATCATGCACGACGTGGTGCTCCTCATTGTGCGCCAGGCCGAGAGCGCGTGGCGCATGCCGGCCATGTCCATGACTCCGAACCGGCGAATCAAGTCTTCAGTGCTCCACCAGTTCTGCCCGCCCAACGAAAAAGTGACCTGCGTCAAGTTCGAGATCGAAATCTCAGGAACCACGGGATTGTTTCAACTGGTCTTCCCCATGTCGTTCCTCAACGTCCTGATCCAGCAGATCAAGCTCGACCAGCCGCAGAAAGCTGGCAGCGTCCGCTTCTTTCCGCGGGCGCCCATTCGCGAGCGCATTCTCGACTGCGATGTGGAAGTGGCCGCCGAGCTGACCGGGCTGAAGGTTGCGGTGCGCGACCTGGTCGCCCTGCAGCCGGGCAGCGTGTTGAAGCTGCGTGCCCCGGTGCGCACGCCGGGCATGCTCACCGCCGGCGGTTACGGATTCATCGAAGCCATGCCCGTGCGCAATGGAATGCAGAAAGCCGCACAGCTTGGCCGCCGCGTCTCGCCGGCAAATTGGGAAAGGATATAACAGCGATGGAACACGAAACGAACAAAGTTGCGGCGCGCGCATTTGCAGCCGCGTTCGGCAACGCAATCTCCGAGTCGATTCGCCAGGCCAGCGGCTCGGCGTGGCCTCTCGATGTCATGGACGCGCCGGAGCCTCCCAGCCGCAGGGCGCAGACGGTTCAATTCAGCCTGAAGATCGACGGTGGGCTTCGCGGCGAGTGCTTCGCGGAGTTTTATGAACCCCAAGTCTCGGAGCTCGCGGCGAAGCTGGCCGGCGGCAAAGGCGAGGCTTCGGAGGGCGAGCCCGTCAAATCGCTGGAGACGGTCGTCTCCTCGGCGGCCGGCGCCGCGGGCGCATCTCTCGCTTCGCGATATGGGGAGTTTTCCATACACGTCGAAGCCGTCTCCGGCCTGGCGTTTGGCGGCATGCTGGTGGTGCCGCTGGCTTCGCCGGACAATCCCGCGCAAGCCAACGTCCTGCTCTATTTCAACGGTGAGCTCCTCG
>Ga0335078_10006242_pt1 | contig 17639 bp, 12 predicted proteins | sample Lox_Sample_32_FD_206711 | JGI IMG/M metagenome (GOLD analysis project Ga0335078, IMG submission 206711) | Soil microbial communities from Loxahatchee National Wildlife Refuge, Florida, United States - Lox_Sample_3.2 | ecosystem: Environmental > Terrestrial > Soil > Wetlands | place: USA... | reverse complement strand
TGTATCAGGGCCGCATATCGCTGAGCCCGGCGGTGGAAGAGCAATACAAGGAAATGGCTCGGGATTACGACAACGCGCAGAAAAACTATCAGGACCTGCTGGCGAAAAAGAGCGCCGCCGATCTGACGGTGAAAATGAACAATCAATCCGAAGGCGAGCGCATGTTCGTGCTGGACAGCGCGGACCTGCCGGATGCGCCCAGCTTTCCCAACCGCCTCCTCTTCGCCGCCGGGGGTTTGGGTGCAGGCCTCGCGCTGGGAGTTGGCCTGACGTTCTGGCTGGAAGTGCGCGACAAGTCGATTCGCACTGAAGCCGATGCTGAGGCTGCTCTGGAGCTGCCGATGCTGGTCGCGGTGCCGTGGGTGGGTGTGGTAGCGGGAGAAAACAACCATGGCAAGTTCAAGTTCTGGAAACGCAGTAAGGCTCCAGACGAACCCAAGCAAGCGGTGGGTGTGTAAGGAGAGCCGGGTCAAGGAACGATTATGTACAAAGAGTTCTACGGACTACGAGCGAATCCGTTCAATGTGAATCCGGACCCGCGTTATCTATTTCTGACGCGGCACACCGAGGAGGCGCTGGCCTGCCTGACCTACGGCATTCAGAGCCGCAAGGGCTTTGTGCTGCTCACGGGCGAAGTGGGAACGGGAAAAACGACGCTCATCAACAAACTGCTGGAGTGGCTGCGACTGCAGCAGGTGGCCACCGCCTTCGTTTTCAATTCGCGCCTGAACGTGCCGCAGTTCCTCGATTACATGATGGCGGATTTCGGGATTCCGAGTGATTCCAAGGCCAAGAGTCAGATCCTTTTGCGGCTCTACAACTGGCTTCTCGATCGCTACCGGGCGGGCGAAACAGCGGTGCTCATTGTCGATGAGGCGCAAAGCCTCACCGATGAAGTGCTGGAAGAAATCCGGATGCTGACCAATCTGGAGACATTTACCGAGAAGCTGCTGCAGATCGTTCTGGTCGGGCAGCCGGAACTGGAGCAGAAACTGAAGCAGCCGCAACTGCGGCAGTTGCGTCAGCGTCTGACGCTTCGTGCGAAGACGCACGCGCTGAGCCTGGAGGAGACGAAGGCGTACGTGCAGCAGCGTCTGCGTATCGCGGGTTCCAATGGCCAGCAGATTTTCGATCCTGAGGCGGTGCTGGCGATTCACCGCTACGCTTCAGGCATTCCGCGCGTCATCAACCTTTTATGCGAACACTGCCTGGTGAGCGCGTTTGTGGACCAACAGAAGATCATTCTTCCGTCCGTGGTGGATGCTGTGGCCCGGGACTTCGATCTGGGGGATAACACTCCCTCCGCAGTACACACGATTCCAGCCGCCGGAGCCAATGGCAATCCAGACAAGTTCGATTTGGTGGAAGCATTGCGGTCTCTGGCGACTCTGGCCGACCGCCTGCGGGAGGAAGAGAAGGACCTTCCCAATGAAAGGAAACTATGAGTCGAATCCATGAAGCCTTGAAAAAAGCCGAGCAGGAGCGGGCGGCGATCCAGGGAGGGGCGTTGCCGGCCGGTGCAACCGCGGCGCCGGTGGCGGATCCACCGGCATATCCCGATGCCCAGGGGGGCGAGTCTACGTTTCCGCCCTCAGCTACGCCCAGCTCCGCGACGGTGATGCCAACGCTGGCCAGCCCGTTTGGTCTGGACACGCTGCTGGCGCGTTCGGCGCAGCTGGAATGGAAGCCCGACACCTCGACCATGCTGTTCATGAACGGCGACGACGCGGCACGCGGCACCGAAGAGTTCCGCACCTTGCGCTCGCGCTTGTATCACCTGCGCGAGAAGATGCCGTTGAAGAAACTGCTGGTGACCAGCCCTTTGCCAAAAGAAGGGAAATCGTTCACTTCCTCGAACCTGGCACAGGTTCTGGTGCGGCAACACGGGCGACGGGTGCTGCTGATCGATGCCGATCTGCGCGGGCCGCGTTTGCATCTGATGCTGGGCACGACAGCGGGGCCAGGATTATCGGATTACCTGGAGGGGAGAAATGACGAGTTTTCCGTGATGCAGCGTGGACCGCTCGAAAACCTGTTTTTCATTCCCAGCGGAACAGGGATTGACGATCCGGCGGAGTTGGTGGGCAACGGGCGCCTGAAGCAGCTGCTGCAGCGGGTGGAACCGCTGTTTGACTGGATCATCGTGGACTCGCCGCCGGCTATTCCGGTTTCTGATGCAAGCGTGCTGGCGAAAGCCTGTGACGGAGTGCTGATGGTGGTGCGCTCCAATGCAACTCCGTTCGATGTGGCTCGCAAGGCGCGACAGGAATTTCCCGACCAGGCCCTGGTGGGCGTAGTGCTAAACGGGACGCGCGAAGATGCGGCGCCCTACGCGCGTTATTACTACGAGGCGTACCAGAAGAAAGCAACTGCGACCAAGGCCTAGGGGGAAGTCAGAAGTGATCCGGCTCTTCAAAGTTTACTATCCGGTACGGACGCTGGTCCTTCTGGTGGGTGAGGCCTTGATCGTCTGGCTTTCGTTCGCGCTTGGGGTAGGTGCGGACACTTGGCTGTCAGAAGTGGGCATTACCAGACCCGCGCCCCTGCGAGAGTCGCGCTTACTCAATTTCTGGCTTCTCGCGGTGACCGTGGTCGTGCTGCTGCTTTCCCACGGCTTTGATCTCTACGACTCGTCTCAGCTCGGCGCCAAGCTGGATCAAGCGTTCCGCCTCTTATTCGTGCTGGGATTGGTAGCCCTGGTGTTGGGCGGGCTCATCTACATCTTTCCCGGTTTTTTGCCCGGAAGGAATTCCGCACTTCTTGGAGTCGTCATCCTGACCGTGGCGCTGTTCGGCTGGCGGTCGGCCTATTCCTGGCTGGTGCGGCAGCCATTCTTTCGCGAGCGGGTTTACGTGCTGGGTACCGGGGAGCGAGCCGAGCGCCTGGTGCGAGGACTGGATGAACGGGCCAGCATGGGCATCGAAGTGGCGGGCTGGACGGGGAATGCAGGAGGGGAGTTGACGCGTGAGGCGGTCGCGCAACATCTGCTCGATGTGGTCGGGCAGAGCGGGGTGCATCGGGTGATCGTGGCCATGCCAGATCGAAGAGGGACTCTGCCGGTCGAGGAGTTACTGTATCTGCGGCTGTCGGGCGTGAAGGTGGAAGAAGCGACCTCCTGGTTGGAGAAGATTTCAGGGCGAATCGAAGTCGAGCAGCTCTATCCCAGCTGGATGATCTTTCGGGAAGGTTTCCGATTCAGCGTTCCCTTCCGGCTGGTGCGGCGGCTATTGAATTTTTCGGTTGCGCTCGTAGGTGCGATCGTCACGTTGCCGTTGCTACCTTTCATCATGCTGGCCATCCGGTTGGATTCTCCGGGACCGGTGTTATACCGGCAGAAACGCGTGGGCCGACTGGGGGAGACATTTAATTGCTACAAATTCCGCACCATGCGGCAGGATGCCGAAGCGGACACCGGCGCGACCTGGGCGACGGACAATGATCCGCGAATTACGAGGGTAGGAAGGTTTTTGCGTTCCTCGCGCCTCGACGAGATTCCGCAATTATGGTGTGTGCTGAAAGGCGACATGCATTTTGTCGGGCCGCGCCCGGAACGACCGGAATTTGTGGAGTCGCTGAGCAAAGAGATCCCCTATTACGGGGTGCGCCATATGGTGCGGCCCGGAATTACCGGCTGGGCCCAGGTCGAATACAAGTACGGCAACACCGTGGAGGACGCTCGCGAGAAGCTGCAATACGACCTTTTTTATATCAAGAACGCTTCCGTTGGTCTGGATTTCTGGATTGTTTTCCAAACCATCAAAATCGTGCTGCTCGGTCGCGGCGCGAAATGAGATTGAGAAGCGCGGCGCCGGCAGGCGCTCCGCGCTGAAAGGCAAACAGACCCCCAGGGCACGAGACCGCCGGGACGCGGACCGGGCCAAGGGAACGGGGAACCGGCATGAAGTGGGTGTTCTGGGCATCGGCAGGACTCATTGCATACACGTACCTGGGATACGTGTGCTGGTTGCGCCTGCGCATGCTGTGGCGTGTCCGACCGGTAAGACGCGGGCCTTTTACTCCGCCGTTGTCGATTGCGATGGTCGTGCGCAATGAAGAACATGTGCTGGAATCCAAGCTGCGGAACCTGCTCACGCTGGATTATCCGGTGGATCGCTGCCAGATCGTGGTTGTCTCCGATGGCTCGACGGACCGCACGGAGGCGATTCTGCGCGAGTTCGCACAGGAGCCGCGGCTGCACGTCGTCCTGAACCAGCTTTCGAAAGGGAAAGCTTCTGGCCTGAATGATGCGCTGGAAATGGTGCAGGGGGACGTTGTGGTCTTTACGGACGCGCGACAGAAGATCGAACCGGGGGCGGTGCGATTGTTGGCCGAGAATTTTGCCGATTCCGAAGTGGGGTGCGTGAGCGGGGAACTCATGCTGGGCGACTCGGATCTAGGTGAAAGCGACGAGGGAACAAGCGTCTATTGGCGAATTGAGAAGCAGGTCCGCGAGCTGGAGGCGGCTTCAGGTTCCGTTGTGGGTGCGACCGGGGCGCTGTATGCCGTGCGACGGGAATTGCTGACGCGGATTCCGGCGGAAACGGTTCTGGATGATGTCTACGTGCCGATGGAGGTGGTTCGGCAAGGGAAACGGGTCGTATTTGACGCCAGAGCGCGGGCGTGGGACACGCCGAACCTGGGAACGGGGCGGGAGTTTTCGCGGAAGGTTCGCACTCTCGGAGGAAACTATCAGTTGCTGCAATTAGCGCCCTGGCTGTTGAGGAGCGGCAACCCGATCCGGTTTGAATTCATCAGTCACAAGCTGCTGCGTTTGGCGGTTCCGTTCGCGCTGGCTGCATTGCTACTGGCATCGTTCGGATTGAGCGGTCCGTTCTACCGGGCCGCGCTGATCGTTCAGTTGGTTTTCTACGCGCTTAGCGTATTGGCTCTGACCCACCGTGTGGAGGGTGGAATTCTCGCGCGCCTGGCCGACGCCGCAGGTACGTTTGTCCTGCTCAACGGCGCGGCCGTAGTAGCTCTGGCCAATTTTGTTGCAGGGAGACAGGCAGCATGGACGCGGTGAACGAAACCATCGAATTGAAAGTGCGAGAGACCTCGTCCCTTTCCGACCACCCTGGTGCGGGGCCTCCGGCTCGCTCTGGATCGATCAGCCGCTGGTTCCTTTTGCTGGGAGCCATTACGCTGGTCTGCGTTATGGCCGCGCGCGACATTCGCAAGGGTGAATTTGATTACAACGTGGATGAAGCGCAGCACGCAGTCACGGGATTGTTCGTCGCCGATGCGCTGCACGACTTACCGTTGCGACATCCAGTGCGGTATGCCTACACGTATTATGCGCAATATCCGGCCGTCGCCATTCTCCACTGGCCGCCGCTGTTTTATTTGTTCGAGGGCGCAAGCTTTATATTGTTCGGCGCGTCGGTAGTGTCAGCCAGGCTGACTGTGATCTGCTTTGCGGTTCTGCTGCTTTATCAGTGGTTTCTGCTAGTGGAGGAGCTGCAGGATTCATTTACCGCCGCTATCTGTACCGCGGTTCTGGGACTGCTTCCCATGGTGCTCTTGTTCGAGAAGACCATCATGCTGGAGATCCCGTCGCTGGCTCTTGGCGTGGCTGCGATCCGGAACTGGGTGCGGTATCTGGAGGGGGGCCGCAAGAAAGATCTCTACGCATTTGGTCTGTGGCTCAGCGCTGCGTTGTTATGCAAGCAAACCAGCGTGTACCTGCTGGTTTTCTGCGGTCTGACCCTGCTGGTAACTCTCAAATGGGAATTGGTCTTACGGCGCGAGATGGTTGTCGTGGCTGTTTTGGTGGCGGTGCTGGCCGGACCATTTCTGGGCGCGATGTTGTTTCTTCAGGGCAATGCCGTGGCGAACGACCTGGGATCGCACCGCATGAGCGGGTTGGAACGGGTGAGCTACTATATACGGACCTTACCCGCCACCTCTTCGATCGGATTGCTGGTGTTGGCTGCCTTGGGATTGATCTGTGCCCGTCGATGGAACACGCGTGGTCAGACGGCCATCATGGTGTGCTGGATGCTGGCTGGTTATCTGACCTTTTCGTATTTCGGCCAGAAGGAACCGCGGTTTGCCGTCTATTGGTTTCCCCCGCTGGTGTATTTCGCGGTTGGCCTGTTGACGCAATTCTTCCAGATCCCGAGGCTTCGGCTTGCGATGCGCGGGCTCGCCGTCGTGCTCATCGCCATGCTGGCAATACCGGCGTGGAGCCAGGAGCGCCCGTACATTTCCGGCTACCAGGATGTAGCTGCGGATCTGGTGAATACTTACCATTCCGGGATCGTACTGTTTGACGCGAGAGTGCCAGGGAACTTTGTGTTCTATATGAGGGCGCTCGATCCCGGGCGGCACTTCATCGTGTTGCGGAAGGCGCTGTATGCGGATGATATCCGACCCAGCGAGGGCAGCGAAGAATTAATGCACAGCCGTGAGGAGTTGTCGGATCTCTTCCGGCGCGACGGGATTCGCTTTGTCGTCATATCGCAGAATGCTCCGCTTCGATTCAACTCGCAACGGATTCTGCGCGAGCAGTTGCAGGGGGACCAGTTTCAGTTGCTGGGACGTTTTCCTATCCTGAGCAACGAGCCGAGTTGGAAGGGAGAAAGCCTGCTACTTTACGAAAACAAACAGTGGACGCCCCCGGCGGACAAGATGCTGCGAATCCGCATGCTCACTCTGCCATACGATATCGTGGTGCCGATTGACCAAGTCGGTCCGGGACAGCCCTGACCGGCGGCGAGAGGATTCGTTCGACGATATTCATGTCAATTCAGACTACATGGACAAAGGGCGGAGAGAATGCCAGCGGGTGGAGGGCGCAAGCGGAGTCCCATGCCGTCAAGGGACGGCGCCCGTTCGTCTACGGCGCGCTGGTGACGTTTTCCGCCCTTTACTACTATCGGCCAGAGGACTTCGTCCCCGGGCTGAGCTACATTCCAATGGCGAGAATCGTGGGGGTTCTTGGCATTGTGGCGCTGATCGTCGGGATGGCCAGTGGGGGCAATACCAAGGTACCGAGAGCGATCAAGATTCTATGGCTCTTGCTCCTACAAATGTCTTTGTGCGTCCCGTTTGCGCTGTGGAAGGGCGGAGCATTCTCCACCGTATTCGACAAATTCTCAAAAGGCGTGGTCGTGGCCATGTTGATCGCCATGGCGGTCGTGACCGTGCGGGAACTGCGCAAGCTACTCTGGATACAGGTAAGTGCGGTTGCGCTGGTGACATTCTTTTCTATCTTGCTTCGCCATTTCCGGGATGGCCGTCTGGAAGGAGTGCAGAAAAGCATCCTGGAAAACCCCAACGACCTCGCGATCAACATTGCAATCAGCTTTCCCCTGGGCCTTGCGTTTATGCTGAATGCCCGCGGCTTCAAGAAAGCGCTCTGGGCGGTAGGGCTGGCATTCATGGCCTTGGGCGTAGTCCTGACGTTTTCTCGAAGCGGATTGCTGGCTTTCATCATCAGTCTCGTTGTCTGCATGTGGGAATACGGCATCAAGGGAAAGCGCCGCTACCTGGTTGGAGCTACGGTTGCGATTTTGCTGGTGGGCATGGCTGGAGCGTTGTCAAACTCACACTATCGCGCGCGCGTCGAAAGTATTCTCATGGGAAACGTCGAGGGCTCCGGGGACAAAGGATCGCTGGAAGCGCGCAAAGCATTACTAAAGAAAAGCGTGATGGTGGCGCTGACGCACCCAGTGTTTGGCGTGGGGCCGGGTTGCTTCGTTCTGGTGGATCGGGGATGGGTTGTGGCTCACAACACCTATACGGAGCTCGCAGCGGAATCGGGCATTCTGGCGCTCGTGCTGTTCTTGATGGCAATCGCGAGCGCGTTTAAGAACATTGCGGTGGTGCGAAAGTCGGTGGCATACCGCGATAACCCTGAGTTCCGGCTTTTCACGCAAGCGTTGTGGGCTGGATTGGCGGCCTATCTTATGGGGGCGTGTTTTGCCTCTACGGAATACAACCTATATCCGTACTTCATGGTGGCATACACGTGCGCTATGGTGCGGATCGTCGATCAGTCGCCAGGGAATGGGGAAGGCGAATCCCTCAGCCTAAGAAAAGCCAGCTATGACCGTGTCACTCGAACGCAACCGATCTGGAGTCGCTGAGAAAGTGTTAGCGGTTCTCCGATGCCTTTCCTGTCGCGGCCACCTTGACGACGGAGAGAGCGAACTGGTTTGCCGTGGATGCGGCCGAAAATATCCGGTGCTGAATGGTGTGGTTCGATTCGTTGACGCGCAACAGTATGCGGGCAGTTTCGGCTTCCAGTGGAACGTCCACGCGCGCACGCAGTTGGATACAGCTGAGAGCCAACGCTCGGAGCGAGCTTTCCGGCGGCGCACGGGTTTCCGTCCTGAGGACCTGCCGGGCAAGCTGGTATTGGATGTTGGGTGCGGCATGGGACGGTTTGCCGACGTGGCGACGCGCTGGGGAGCGCACGTGGTGGGAGTGGATCTTAGCCTGGCGGCCGAGGTGGCCGCGCGCAATCTGGCTGGCCGTGAGGCGACGATCTTTCAGGCGGACGTGTTTCACCTTCCCTTTGCCGCGGAAAGCTTTGACTTCATCTACAGTATCGGCGTTCTCCACCACACGCCGGATTGCGAACGGGCCTTCAAGATGCTGCCAGGATTGCTCAAGCCGGGTGGGCGAATCGCGATCTGGCTCTACAGCGGCTACAACAACTGGTACAAGATGAGCGATGTTTATCGCAAAGTCACGCGGCGGATGCCGCCTAAGCTTTTACACAAGCTGTGCTATGGCGTCGTCCCTCTTTATGGCATACATCAGGTTTTGAGGAAGATTCCGCTGTTGGGGCGACCGGCGAGCGGAGCGCTTGCATATCTGTTTCCGATGGCGTTTCATCCCGATCGCACGTGGCGGGTTCTCGATACGTTTGACTGGTACTCCCCCTGGTATCAGTCGAAGCACACCTATGAGGAAGTGTTCCGCTGGTTTGAGAGTTGCGGATTAGAGGATCTTCGAGTCATCGAACAGCCAATCGCAGTGCAGGGGCGGCGGCCCGTGTCCGCCCCACTTTCCCAGTCAGGGAATTGAGAAAGGATCAAGCCGTGTGCGGGATCGCAGGCATTGTCGGGCGCGGGACGGAAGCCATCGATGGCGGCGACGTGCGCCGGATGTGCCAGACGATCCTGCACCGCGGGCCCGACGATGAAGGCATTTACGCGCGTGGCCCTGTGGGACTGGGCATGCGCCGCCTGAGCATCATCGATCTGACAGGCGGGAAGCAGCCCATTCATAATGAGGACGAGACCGTCTGGGTTGTGTTTAACGGAGAGATCTATAACTTTCCCGATCTCCGGCGGGAACTGGAAAGCCGCGGACACAACTTCTACACACACAGCGACACCGAGGTTATCGTCCACCTGTATGAGGAGATGGGGGCGGATTGCGTCAAGAAGCTGCGCGGCATGTTCGCGATTGCACTCTATGATGAGAGGCAGGATTTCCTGCTCCTGGCCCGCGACCGGCTGGGCAAGAAGCCTCTGCACTATGCTTTGCATGACGGGCGGCTGCTGTTTGGATCAGAGATCAAAGCGATTCTCGCTCTTCATCCCGAGTTAGCCGACGTGAATGAAGAAGGGCTGCTGCAGTACTTCTATTTCGGGTACATTCCCGATCCCTACACCGCATTTCGGAAGATCTGCAAATTGCCCGCCGGACACCTGATGGAATTTCGCAACGGCGAGATGAAGATCCGGCAGTACTGGAACCTGCCTGCGTACGGCACTCATCCGCCCATGAGTGAAGACGAGTGCCTGGAAGAACTGGAACGGAGGCTGGAAGAAGCAGTCCGCATTCGTCTAATCAGCGATGTGCCGCTGGGCGCCATGCTGAGCGGAGGAGTGGACTCGTCGATTGTGGTTGCGCTGATGGCGCGCGCGAGCTCGAAGCCGGTAAAGACGTTTTCCATCGGATTCCGGGCGGGGCAGTTCAACGAAGCGGAATACGCTCGAGCGGTCGCGGAGAAGTTTTCCACGGATCATCACGAGCTCGTACTCGAGCCAGACCTCGAAGAGACGCTCGGCTATCTGACAGGGATGCTGGAAGAACCATTCGGCGATTCGTCGATGCTGCCGACTTATTACGTTTGCCGGATGGCGCGACGGCAGGTGACGGTTGCGCTCTCGGGAGACGGTGGCGATGAGCTGTTTGCTGGATATGACCGTTATCTTGTGGCGATGGAGCGTCCGAGATTTGATCCGTTGCAGCGCTGGCTGGGGCCAATCTACCGCGATCGGATTCACGGATTGATTCCCGCTGGGATGTACGGGAAAAATCTGGCGTGGAATGCGTCGCTGAGCGAGCGCGACCGTTATCTGGACGGAATATCATTCCTCCCGGCACTGCACCGCGAACGGGCTTTGTTCACGCCCGAGTTCCTGGAGAGCGCGGCGAAGCTGCCCGATCCATTGATGGACTGGCAGCGGCTTTACGACGGCGCGCCCGCGCACGATCGGCTCAGCCGGTTGCTCTATCTCGACACGAAAACCTACCTGAACGGGGATATTCTCGCGAAAGTGGACCGGATGAGCATGGCCACGTCGCTCGAAGTCCGCGTGCCGATGCTGGACCATGAATTCGTCGAATGGGTGACGGCGCTGCCAGTGGAGTGGAAATTTCGATCCGGAACGCGGAAACACATCTTGAAGAAGCTGGCGGAGCGGCTGGGAATTCCGACTGCGCTGCTCCACCGGAGAAAACAGGGATTTCAATTGCCGTTGGTGGAGTGGATGCGGAGCGAAACCCGAACGAGGTTCTGGGATGTGCTGCTGGAGCCTCGCACCTTGCAACGAGGATATTTCAAACCTGAGTCGGTACGATCTTTGTTTGAGGAACATATTCGTGGGCGTCGCAATCGCTCTGGCCTGCTGTGGCGCATGGTGGTGCTGGAGCTCTGGCATAGAAACTTCATGGAAGATCGATCCGGCTGGAGTGGGGCGCGCAGGGTCCCCAACATTTTTGCCAGCGAAGTCGCTGCAGTGTCCCGCCCCACTTCCTACGCTGTTCGCGGACAGGAGCCCGCGGCGGCAGAGAGCTGACGTGCGAAGGCGTCAGCCATGATGCAGAGCGCGCCAATGACGAGATCTTCCGACGACTTGCGGACGAGTGAGCGAAGCCTTGCACCCGTGTTTGTGCTGGGATGCGTGCGCTCGGGAACGACACTTCTGTATCACATGCTGCTGTCGGCCGGGAACTTCGCTGTGTACAGAACGGAGTCAAGCGTTTTCAATCTTCTCGAGCCGCGGTTCGGGAACTTGTCTGTCGATCGGAATAAGCAGCGACTCCTGCGAGCCTGGTTCGACAGCCGGCTTTATACGGCGACAGGTCTGGAAAAAGACGCGATCGCGAAGAAAATAAAGAGCGAATGCAGCAATGGAGGCGATTTTCTGCGTATCGTCATGTCTGAGATTGCATGCCAGCAGGGAGTTGAGCGCTGGGCCGACACGACGCCGGAACATCTCCTCTACCTCCATCGCATCAAAAAGACGATTCCGAATGCGCTGGTAGTCCACATTATTCGCGACGGGCGAGATGTCGCACTTTCCACTGACAAACTGGGCTATATACGGCGTCTTCCCTGGGATCGCAAGCCATCGAAGATGGCAGCCGGGCTGTACTGGGAGTGGATGGTGAACAAGGGACGCCGGGACGGTCGCGATCTGGGGGGAGACTACACGGAAGTGAAATTCGAGGAACTTGTGAACCGACCTCGGGAAACGCTGGCTGGATTAAGCAAATTTGTTGCGCAGGATCTCGACTACGATCGTATACGGCGAGTGGGAATTGGGTCGGTGAGCGCTCCTAATACTTCGTTCGGAGATGGATCGGAGGAGAACTTCAATCCAACGGGACGCTGGCGCAGCGGTTACTCGGCTGAGGAACTCGCTACCTTAGAGGGGCTTGTCGGGCCGACGCTGGAAGAAAACGGGTATGACCTCGCCACCAGAGACCGGGATATGCTGAATCGCCCCGATCTTCAGCGCATGCGCGCGATGTATCGAATGTACTTTGATGCGAAGCTCTATCTCAAGACCAAGACTCCGCTGGGGCAGTTGCTGGTGACCCGCGATTTATCCTGGGTGTGAGAAGTCACCGCTCCCTTATGGGAGGGCTTCCTTCACTCTTGCATCGATCAAGTCCTGATAGAAATCGAACACCGCTTGCAGATTGTTTTCGTCGCCGGGCGAGATCTGCTTGGCCGGTCGTGGTTGCAGCAGCAGTTGCTCAATGGCATGCAGAAGCGTCGAGGGATCCGACTTTGGAATCAGGGTCACGCCGGGGGGACGCATGGCGTTGTCGGTGGCGATTACGGGCGTGCCCACTTGCAGCGCTTCCCGAACCGAAAGCGCGTCGCCATCATAGAGAGTAGTACGCAGCAGGATACGAGAGCGGGACATCGCCTGCATAGTCGCTGAGTGGGGAACGTCGCCGGCGAGCAAGATATGACTGGCGCACGGCTGTGCCTGAATTCTCGCCAACAGTTCATCGTGAAGACTGCCTGATCCGAGCAGCACCAGGCCCGTGTCAGGGAATTTCTTGCGAACCTCCGGGAGAACTTCGATTTGCAAGGGAAGGTCGTACTCGGGCTCAAGCTGACCGGCTGAGATCAGAACGGGATGGTGCGCGTCGAAAAATGTTGCTAAGGGCTCTGGAAGCGCCCCTGAAGCTTGCTCCGCAGTAAAGGAGTATGGAGAAATGAGCCGCGCACGTTGTGGGGGCACCTTCATCTTGTCGAAGAAATTCATGATCTCCTCATTCACGGCGATCAATCCATCAAAGCGTCGCAGCACGAAACCGGCAAGAGAATTTGGGCCGAGCGCTTGGCCTTCCGGAGTGGAGGGAAATCCTCCGGAATGAAACGTAAGGACAGATTTCGCTCTGGGCATCAGGGTGCAAACCGTGCTCAGCGCGAGAATGCGGTTTGTCAGCATTCCTCCGAAATGTTGATGGATCACGTCATATCGCAACCGTGTCAGAAGTTGAACGAGTTGAGCCGGACTTTTCGGATAGTAAACTTCATCTGCATCGGGCCGGCGATGGCGAGTGACGTTGATAACGGCGCACGGAATGCCGCGCCGGAGCAGAAAAGAGCGGATGGCGACCAGGTTGGTTTGTACTCCACCGTACGGCGGCGGATACGGGCCGAGTTGGAGTACTTTCATGGTGGGTTAGACGAACGTAACAGGGCGAATTCTCGATCCCATAATATCGGCGATTTTGCGGGCGCAGGGGAACTTTTTGGTTACTCGACTCCCGCGGTGGCTTGATGGATGGCATCGATGTCGGCCCCGGGGTCTTTCTGGTCGGCGGCCGTGTGTTTGAATTTGCTCTGAGCTGACAGCCGATAATCGCCTCCGTTTCCGCTTTTATAGTCCACGAAGCCAACGTCTGCGACGTTCTTTGGCGTCTTGTTGTCCTTGGGCCAGCCTCCGTCTCCGTCAATAATTACATTGTGGTGAAAAGTGTAAGAGACGAAGCAGCTGTGCAGAACGTTCTCTACGCCTCGGACGAGAGGCACGGCCGCGCAATTCCGTTCTGGGCCGCCGCCGGTCGAAGAAAAGGGCCTTATCCCTGCGGTAAAAATGCTGTTCGTGATCGACAGCCCGGTCATTCGAGGATCAACTCGCGGGCCTCCGAAGTTGAACAAAATCCGAGGAGGGAAAGCTGTGGCGTGGTCGATACTCACGTCGTGAAGGGGAACCGCAGCGCTGAGTCCCGGTGCAGTTGAAAGCTGGGCAAACATACCAAATCCGCTGTAGCGGTCGGGCTGGATATCGTCGACGACGATGTCATGAATGCTATATCGGCCTCCGTCCTTGGCCGCTCCACCGTTATCGGAGAGTCCGTTGCCAATCGCAAAGCCGCCAGCGACATGGCTGACGGTGACGTACCGAATGGTGATGTCGGTGACTCGGCAAGTTGGGCAGACGTTCTCAGCGCCTCTTGCCTGGTTTTTCGGACCCAATAAAATGGCGAAGCCAGCCTGAGTGAACCCGCCCCACGTGTTTTCCAGTATGTTGGCCTCGAACAGGATGCGTTCGGCGTTCTTGAGCTCAAACAAGTTCTTAACGATGAAAGGACTGCCGTCGAGGCCCCCGACGAACCCCGGTTCCCCTCTCATCCAGATGATGGGTTTGAAGAAGTGGTTACGGCGGATTTCGACATCTGCGGGGGTGGCAGCAGCGGCACCGCCGCCCAGCAGGATGCATTCGCCGGCAGCCTCGAGGAAATTGTTCACGATCTTGAAAGGTCCCATAGGATCGTCCCCCAGACCGCCGGCCACTGCTTGTGAATCCACACACGCTCCCGTCTTTGCTACGCAGTGGAAATCGGAGAAGTAGGAATCGACAATTGCGGCGTAACGGATGTGACTGAGCATGATGCCGCGCACGGTTTCATTCTGAGGCGTGCCGTGGATCCACATGCGATCGAAGACGAGATGATCGGCAGTCCCCTTGTCGGGACCTATCAAGTTGTAGACAACCGCTGACGAGTTGGCGCGCGTGACTTCCAAGCCGATGAGGCGGTAGTGGTTTGCGCCCGGCTCCAGAATTACAGGTCCAGCGCCGCCTCGTGAGTCGAACTCGACTTTGGCTAGCACATTTTCCGCTGAGGGACAATGGAATGTAGGTCGACCGGGGAGAGAAGCGACCCCGGCATAACAAGGATTCAATCGCGTTCCCTCCGGAGGCAGTTTCGTATCGGGGGAACTGGTTCGGATGATGATCCAGTGGGAATCGTCACAGTTCTTCTGGGGCAACACCAGCTTGCTGAAGGTTGCGCCTGCCTGCAGTGCGATCGTGTCTCCACAGGAGGCTCGGGCGAGCGCGGCGGAGGGATCTTCACCCGCATGAACAGCAATGACTTTCCCCGGAGCCGGGGTATCTACCAGAGAGCTCTTCACATGCACGCGCGGTAACTCTGCTGGCCCGTCGTGATCTGAGGACACTGGCACAGACGAGGACTGAGAGGACACAAACGCCCGAATCGCAGATGGATGAGCCCAGATGACCAGAAAAAAGAGGGACAATATCCGTACCGACTCGTGCCTGGTGGGAAGCCTCATGGGAGAACCTTTTTGCTGACGAGTAGGCGGAGAAATCTTTGTTCCGATGAACCCGACGCGAAACAAGAAAACGATCCTGTTTCATAGTTTATCTGACATCGAGGGCTGGTGCGCGATAGGGAGAGGATATCGACTCTCGCAACCATTCTTGCCCGAGCGACTTAAGGAGAGTTATTTCCTGCTTCAAGGGCTGCTTGCGAAGGAGCAAGATGTCTGGCCATGGCGAAGTACGGCTGCGTGAGCCGTGGGATCATAACTTGCCACCCACCATTGGGAAAAGCCGTAGCGACAGGCCCATTCCGCGCGGTGAGCGGCATCCGCGTCGACCAGATAGACGCGGGAAGCATGGCGCCAATCAGCTTCGTTCAGGTTGAAATGCTTGGCCACAAAGCCGGGACTGTCGTGCAAGAAAATCAGTCCCGCAACGTCAGGGGACACCACTGCGGCCCTTACCTTCCGGTAAGGCTCGCCACGGTTCGAAACCACCTGTATTGCCGAAGCCAACTGGCCGATCTGGAGGACACCGAGCAATAGAAGCGCGAAACCGACTTCTCGGGCATGGATTTGCCACCGCTCGATCAGCAACTGTGCCCCGCGCGCCGCCAACAAAGCGATTGCAAAGAAGGCTTCAAAATGAAACCGCTCACCGAAGAAGACGGCATAACCGTCGGGATGAGCCAGGTAAGCGAGGACCAAGGACAAGTACATAGCGGTCAGAATCCAGACTTCGCTTCGATAGCGATTTTCCCGGATGATCGCATAACCTGCCAAGAGATAGAGGAAAGGAAAAGCCCCCAGGATGCTTTCCAAGAGCATGCGCGGGCCATATTGAGCCATGCCATGCAACACAGCCCGCGGATTCAGCGACAACTCAGGAGGAGTGTTGGCACCGGCCGCCTCCGCATAGGGTGAGACAAGCCATTTGCCCGTGTAAGTGTGGTTGTAAATCAGTACCCCCGCGATGGCGAGTGCGCCGAACAAGGCGCCAATGGCAAGAAGTCGGATCAGCAGATGGCGATTCGCGCGAGCGAACCAGACCGCCGCGATCGTCATAACCGAGGTCAGCACAAAACCGGTGTAGGGGCGGACCTGAAATGTCGCTGCCAAGCAAGCGAACATGGCGGCGTAATAGCGCAGTTTGCCGGTGCGGAGTCCCGCCGCCAATGCGAGGCATGCCGTCGCGGCCAGAAGGGCACACAACGCGTGAGACATCATTCCGATGGAATTAACGAGATAAAACGGTGAGAGCGCGGCAAGGAGGGCGGCCATTGCGCCGGTTGCGCGCGAGAACCATCGTGACCCGATCGCTGCAATGACCAGCAGTTGAAGCGTAGCGAAAATCGGGTTCGGCAGCCAACGGGCAGAAATTCGGTAGCTCAATGAAAGTACCAGGGGCCATCCGGGTGGAAACTTTGGAAACCAGCCAATAGGACGCAGAATATGGTTGGCATAAAAGAGCTCGGCGGGAGTCTCTTGCACGTTGGCCGTTGCCCCAATCAGGGGATCGGCCATGATCCTGCGACTTCGATAGATGCGGGCCAGAAACGAATATCCCGACTCGTCTGGGTTGACTAATCCACGAGTGGCAAACCAGCTGAGAAGGACCGCCAACAATGCGAAGGAGATTAACAGGAAACGCAGGTTCACTTGCGGCAAACCGACGGGCTCTTCTAGATCTTGTCTCTGCGAGCGCAAATACCACAGGGCACACCAGAGAATGGCCGCGTATTGCAGCACGAAGAGAGCGATTTCGAGATGCTCGAAAGGCCGGAAACTCCCCAGGGCGAGCAGGATGAGGTAAAGGGCCACTGAAGCGAGAAAAGACAGCGCGGCTGACCGCGGGTTTCGGGCTGATTGAGAGGCGGGGCGACTCACGGTGGGAGGCATGCGGCAAAGGGCAATGAAGACTAGCGGTCATTATGGACGTGGTAAGATTGCCGTGTCAATCGATCGGCCGCAGAGCCCAAGTGGTCAGTCGACGAAGCAAGCCTGTGGTTGTCGACGCAATGCACCGACGGTAGTGCGGACTCGAAGGGGTGCGCTGCCTCGCGGTGACGAGCAGACGATCTAACCCTCCCGGAACAACCGCCAGTCGGCAACTATAGTCGGGATACCTCAATACATCGAAGGCCTCAAATGAAACTGTCGGTGGTAATGCCGGTCTACAACGAACAAGCGACCCTGCGCACCGTCATCGAACGGGTGCTGTTGGTCGGCTTGGAGGTTGAGTTGCTTTGCGTGGATGACGGTTCCAACGACGGCTCGCGCGAGATTCTTGCAGATTTGCAAAAGCGGTATGCGCAACTGCGGGTTTTTTTACAGCCGCGAAACATGGGAAAAGGTGCGGCCCTACGACGGGGGATCCAAGAGGCGTCTGGGGACTACGTGATAATCCAGGATGCGGACCTCGAGTACGATCCGAAAGAGTATCACCAACTGCTTGGACCGCTGGAGGCGGGTCAAGCGGACGTCGTCTATGGTTCTCGCTTCCTGGGGGGTGGTCCGCACCGGGTGCTTTATTTCTGGCATTCGGTGGGCAACTGGATTCTGACAATGTTGTCGAATATGC
>Ga0335078_10006239_pt1 | contig 17644 bp, 16 predicted proteins | sample Lox_Sample_32_FD_206711 | JGI IMG/M metagenome (GOLD analysis project Ga0335078, IMG submission 206711) | Soil microbial communities from Loxahatchee National Wildlife Refuge, Florida, United States - Lox_Sample_3.2 | ecosystem: Environmental > Terrestrial > Soil > Wetlands | place: USA... | reverse complement strand
GGTGGCAAGAATTTTCATCAGCTTTATCCACGAGGAATTGCTAACGGCGACGGCTCTGCATGAGTTTATCGATGGGATGTTGGGGGCAAAAGCTGGGAGTTTTCTTTCATCGGACGAGTTTCAGGTGTACGCGGGCGAGGAATGGTTCAAGCGGATCATCGAGGAATTGGAAGCGGCGACCGTAGTTGTTTTGGTCTTGAGTAAGAAGTCAGTGGACCGGCCATGGGTGAATTTCGAGGCTGGAGCGGCTTGGTTGAAGGGGAAGAAGGTGATTCCGGTGTGTATACGTGATATGACTCCAGGCTTGCTGCCTAAGCCTTACTCGAACTTGCAGGCGGTCGATCTTCGTTATGAAAGCGGCCATCGGTACCTCCTCCGTTCGATTGCTCATCATCTCGGAGTTGATGAGCCTGATTCTTTCGACCCCCTCATGGCTGGCATTGCAGTTTTGGGTGGGCCTGAAACGGTGGCGAGGATAGAAAGAGAACGTGAAGTGTTAAAAACATTTGCGAAAAAATTGGCAGAAGCTGAGAGAGTCGAGAGCTTCTTAGAGCGCTACGAAGCAGGGACGATACCGACAGGCGCAACTTCAGGAGTCGGGTCAGAGAACGCACTAGGTGATCCTAAGAAAACCTGAAAGGCGATTTTATTTTTCTTCCTCGTGACACCGGCAGTTGCAGACAAGGCAGTCCTCGTGATCGCCCCCCGCCGACATCTGGTTGTAGCGTTTTTCTCTCTTCACTCTTTTACGAATTAAGCCCGGCTAAGCGCGGAGTCGGTTCGCCTTCCCTTACCTCCATATTCGGGCAGGGACTGAGAATCGCTTGACACGCGGACGCACTGCCAGCTTCGCAACTCATTGATAGCAAGCAAGATACATTTGTGGAGGCGGGGGGAGTCGAACCCCCGTCCGAAAAGCGCAACGAAACGAAGCCTACATGCTTAGCTCAGTTCAGTGGCGAGCAGCCCGGAGGCCCCCGCGCGTTCGCCTTCCGCGCTCAGAACGAGCAAGAAACGCGGCCGGCTAGTCCGATGGGTCTCGCCTGGCGTTACGGACCGAAACGCTTTGGCCAGCCTGCTGTGCGACGCCTCGATCCAAGCCCGCAGGCGAAGCTTGGGGAGACGGGCTACTTATTTAATTAAGCAGCCAGAGCCAAGTTTGAATTGGCAGTTCTAGTTTTCCGCCAAATTGCGGGCAGGCGGAGCCCGGCATGCCTTCGAGTCGCGACAGCTTCCGTCGAAACCGTGTCGCCCCCGTGGTCACACCGATTTTACCACCGACCGGGAATTGACGCCCATGCCGCCACTCCCTCGCGACGCCAATCACGTGTTTTCTTAATGTTTCACGAGTGCCGCGTTCAACCCGCGGAAAGACCTTAAGTAGATTGTGTCTTGCCTTGGTAGGGGAAGCGATGAATTTCCATAATGCAGTCGGACAGCGCGGAGAGCAGCGTTTCTCCCCAACCTGAGGGAGTGTAAGCTGCGGAATCCTGATTGGTTTGCTTATCCGCCAGCGCGAAAAATCGCATTCGCCGGTCATTCGGCACGGCGTATTCCTTCACCGTGATGATGAATTCGATCTCGGCGCCGTCCTGGTGCTTCATCACACAAAAGGTGTGAACGCGAGCCAGTTTTTCCGTGGCCTTCGCCTGCGCGTATGCCCATTCGTCCATTTGCTGATCTCTCCCGACAGTTACAAAGCTGCTTGTGGCGACGCATGTTAGGCCGCGCACCGCGCGCTGTCAACGCAAGTGCCTCGGCGGTTGCGAATTGCAGCGCGAAAGCGCGCCTTGCGGAATCGAAACGAATTCCGCGGCCGGGAAATTTGTTTTAAACTATCCGCGCCATGAGCGACTACCTGCTGAAGACCGAGCCTTCCGAATATTCCTTCGCCGATTTGCAGAAGGACAAGAAAACATTGTGGGACGGCGTCACAAATCCCACTGCGGTGAAGAACCTGCGCGAAATGCAGCCCGGCGCGCGGCTGATCATTTACGAAACCGGTGACGAGAAGCGCACGGTCGGCACGGCGAAAGTAATGTCCGTGGACGCGTCCGACCCGAAGAGTCCGCGCGTCGAAATTGCGGCCGGAGCGCCGGTTCGCAGGAGCCTCACGCTGGCCGAAATCAAATCCAATAAACTGTTCGCGAATTCTCCGCTGGTGAAGATCGGTCGCCTCTCCGTCGTGTCGCTCACACCCGCGCAATACAAACTTTTGGCCGGCGAATAATACACGGGCACGCAAGCCACAGGAGCTGCAAGAGGCCAATGATTCACCAAGGCACCGTTTCACCGCTGTGGTGGAATAGTGCAATCAAAAGTATTCCGATCACGCTATGCGAGTCATCACTGACAACAGGACGAGTCGTCGCTCGTGGTTCCGTTCAGGGCGAGTCTGTCAAAGAATCCCCGGGGCTGATGAGGCGCCCACGGGCTACAAAAGCCGTGGCGGCCGATCACCAATGCCCCTTTTCACCCATAGTGGTGGAATAGTGCAATCAAAAGAATCTATGCCCAGTATGTAAGTGACGCGGTGTTGGTTTTGGTCACCGTCATGTCAAGTCATCCATGCCCAGTCACGGCTGACTAAACATAAGGTACCGAACCGAATGTTTCAGTAAAGCGAAACCGTCAAACTTTGACTTGCTCGCCTTGACCTGACATGACCCTGACCAGTGGAAATTAGAATCAGAATGGGAGACCTGTAAACGCCCTGAAACGTCCCTGAAAACCCCGAAAAGGACAGGTATCTCTCCAGCAAACCCTTACTTTCCGGTGATTGACAACCACTTCCCAGCCTTTGAGAATCTTAAAGATAGGCGCATTGCCGCTTCGCGCCTCAAGAGCAGAGGCCCCGGTTTTCCATCGAGGAGCAAGCAATGGCCCCGGATGCACGCAACATGAACCAGGCAGTTTCACGCGCGATACGCGGCAGCCTTGACGGCTTGCAGCGGCAAACCGAAGAGCTGCATCAGGCTGTGGCGGATTTGATCGCGGCGTGCGCCTCCAGCCGACCTTCCAACGCGTTGCCGGCCACCTTGCGCGCGCAGACCTGCGCTGCATCGCTTGCGGCTTCGCTTGAAACCCTGGGCCGTTTTATCGCCAGTTCCTCGCAGATGGCTCCCGTTGCGGTGACGGAAGAAGAACACGTCTCAGCTCCCGAACTTTCTCAGAGTGAACAAGTTGCATCCGCGACGACGGCCGCCACAATCGAAGAAGACGCGCCCGCCTCCGCGAACGAACCCGAATTTGCGGAAGCCCACCAACCAGGCGCGCAGGAAGCGACCTCCGAACCAGTCGAGGATATACGCGCCGAGTTCCAGCCCGAGCAGGCCGAGATCCCCGCGCACCCGGCGGATGAAGTCAGCGCGGAGCAGGGAATCGAAGCGCCGCCGACCTTCGCGGCCGAAGCAGACGCCGTGGCGAAAGCCGTGCTGGAATCCGTTTCCGCGCAACCTGCATCTACGGAAGATACGGGCACATTTGATTTGCAATCATTGCCGGTTGAGCAGCAAGATATGCATCGCCGCGCCAACCGTGTGGCAAAAGTTTCGATGCAGGATATTCAGTTGATCGCGCCCGATAAAGTTCGCCAGGGTCGCGAGAATCGGGATCTCTGCATCCGACTGAACGACGAAATTGGGAAGGCGCGTAAAGAATATGAACGAAGATTCCGGCCGATACTTGGCCACGGCGTGGACTATTTCTATCACTGGATGGTGGAAGTGCTTGCTGCAGGCGACCCGGAAGCCCTCGGCGAATATCCCTACTCTACTCCTGCGCTGCATCGGTAAGCAGCGCGCGAGTTTGCCCCAAATTTTTGGTGCGATGCGCCGCGCATGTTTGATCGGCGGCGCGATTTTGTGCGTGAGTGTGTGCGCGCCGAGAATGAATGCGCAGGCGACACAAGCCACACAGACGACGCAACCTCAATCCACGCAATCGAACGCGCCGCCGGCGAATTCCGCTGCCAAGCCAGCCACAACCGCGAAGAAGCCGGCGAGTTCATCTTCGGCGACGCCGAAGCCCGCGCAGACGAGCGCGGCGCGCAAGCCTGCGACGAATCCTTCCACGAAGACCGGCGCAACAGCGCAGTCTGCCACCAAGAAACCCGTGTCCGCTGCGGCACCCTCATCGAAAGCGACGGAGACGCAGCTTTCCGCGCTCGCCGTGGCCTTGCGCGATAAACCGAGCGCGCTTGCCGAACAGAAACTTTCAGCGTTTGCGGAGCAGCACTCGAAGGAAGAATACGGCGCGTGGGCCGCGCTCGCGCTAGGACATTATTATTTGGATCACAATCATCCGCCGGATGCGTTGAAGTGGTTCACCGCGGCGGAAAAGCCGACATCCCGCCTGGAAGAATACGGAGTGTTCTGGCACGCGCAGACGCTGCGGCAGCTCGGTCACAATGACGAAGCGATCGCGGAGCTGGGCCAGTTCCGCCAGAAATTCCCAGACAGCGTGATGAGCGATCTCGCGGTGCAATCGTTTTCAGAGGCGGCGATCGCGCAGGGAGATTCTCAATCTGCGGCGCGCATGCTGGATTCCGACGCGAACACGCCAAACAAGCCGGTGCTTTTGCTGCTCCGTGCGCAGGCGCGCGAAAAATCCGGCAGCCAGCTCGCCGCGGCCAAGGATTACTCCGCGATTTATTACGGTTTTCCGTTGAGCGACGAAGCCCGTGCGGCGGGGCAGAAGCTGCCGTCATTGGGCCGTGAACTGGGCGATTCATTTCCTTCGCCGACACTGGCGGAGCAAACGGCGCGCGGGGAAGCGCTGTTCAACGCGCATCGCTGGACCGAAGCGCGGCAGGAATTTGAAGCGATCTTGCCACAGACCGGCGGAGCGGATCACGATCACGCCGAACTGCGCATCGCCCAGACGCGTTCTTCGCAGGGCGGCGGCGCGTCGGCGCTGACGACGGGGAAATACGCCGACGCGAGCGCGGAAGCCGAGCGGCTGTATTCGCTTTCGCAAGCCTATCGCAATGAGAAGCGCGAGCCGGAAATGCTGGCGGCGATCAACGAAGCCGCGACGCGGTTTTCGCGCGGGCCATGGGTGGCGGAATCGCTCTTCGCGGCGGGGAATTATTATTGGGTGCTGCTGAATCGTCCGCTCGCGGGCGATTACTACAAGCGTTCCGTCGATGCGCAGCCGGGCGGGAAAAACACTCCAGTAGCCGCGTGGCGTGCAGCGTGGGCCGCCTACATGGACCGCAAGCCGGAGTCGGTCGCGCTGCTGGAACAATATATTCGAGATTATCCGACGTCGAATTCTGTGCCGGATGCGCTGTACTGGCTGGGCCGCGCCGCCGAAGTGGCCGACAACGTGCCGCGCGCGCGAAGTTTTTACGTGAAAGATTCTCAACGATTTCCGCAAACTTTCTTTGGATTGCGCGCTGAGGACCGCATAAAGCAACTCGGGTCGCAGCCGTTGGAGCCGGCGGACATTCTAGCCGCGGTCCCCGACCCGCCCGCGATAGGGCAGTTCGATGCGCCGATTCCGGCGGATGCGATGCCGCGCTGGCTGCGCGCGCAGGCGCTGCGCACAATCGGATTTGATTCCAGCGCGGAGCTTGAACTTCGCGCGGCCTATGCGGCGACGCAATCGCCGCGGTTACTGCTGGAAGCTGCGCGGTCCGCGATCGCGGCGGAACATTACGCGACGGCGATTACGCTCGCGCGGCAAGCGTATCCGCAGCCGGAGGCGCGCAAGCCGAGTGAGATGCCGGCGGAAGTGGCCCAGGTTTTGTATCCGCTGCCGTTTTATCCTACCGTGAGCGAAGCCGCGTCAAAGGAGCATGTGGACCCGATGATGGTCGCGGGCGTGATGCGGCAGGAATCCGCCTTTGATCCCGAAGCGATTTCGCCAACGGGCGCGGTTGGCCTGATGCAGATCGAGCCGAGGACGGCGCCGGCACTGGCGAAACGGCTGAGGCTGCGCTATTCGCGCATACGGCTTTTCGATCCGAATTATAACGTGCAGCTCGGGACATTGTACCTGTCCGACTTGATCGGGCAGTTTGGCGGCGCGGAAGGCGCGCTGGCGGCGTACAATGCGGGCGAGGATCGCTCGAAGCTGTGGCTTTCTGAAAAGCACTACGAAGATCCAGCGGAATTTGTGGAATCCATCCCGTTCACGCAGACGCGTGATTACGTGCAGATCGTGATGCGCAACGCGCAGATGTATCACCTCCTGAATCCAACGCCGCCTCCGGTTGCCACCGCGACCGCGAGGTCGAGCGCCGCCGCGAAGACCTCGCTCACGAAGCCGAAGACGCGGGGTGCGTCCTGAGCGCCGCCGCGCCGGGCAATCCTGCGCCGCAAATCGCCGCCGGAGCGCGTGGCGCCCTGAGCGATAAGGCCGCGCGATTCACCGAATCCGTCATCCGAGAAATGACGCGCCTGGCGAATAAGTTCGGCGCCGTCAATCTGGCACAGGGTTTCCCGGATTTCCCCGCCCCCGCCGAAATCAAGCAGGCCGCGCAGGAAGCAATCTCCAAGGACATCAATCAATACGCGATCACCTGGGGCGCGAAGTCGCTGCGCAACGCGATCGCCGAAAAATTTCATCGCACGCAGGGTGTCCAGGTCGATCCTGAGCGCGAAGTCACTGTGTGCTGTGGTTCCACCGAAGCGATGATGTCCGCGATGATGGCGGTGATCAATCCGGGCGATGAAGTGATTGTCTTCGAGCCGTTTTATGAAAATTACGGGCCGGACGCGATTTTGAGCGGCGCTTCGCCGCGCTTTGTGAAGTTGCAGCCGCCGGACTGGAGTTTCGACCGCGACGAGTTGGCGCGCGCGTTCACCCCGAAGACGAAAGCGCTGATCCTGAACACGCCGAACAATCCCACCGGAAAGGTCTTCACCTACGAAGAGCTGGAATTCATTCGCGACCTGGCGATCCGGGCGAATGCGTACATCATCACCGACGAAATTTACGAGCACATTCTGTACGAGGGCACGCAGCATATTTCAATGGCGTCGCTCGAAGGCATGCGCGACCGGACGATCACTATCAACGGCATGTCCAAGACATACAGCGTGACCGGCTGGCGCGTGGGCTGGGCGATTGCGTCGCCGGATGTTTCGAGCGCGATCCGTAAGGTACACGATTTTCTGACGGTCGGCGCCGCCGCGCCGCTGCAAGAAGCCGGCTCGCTGGCGCTAGCGTTGCCCGAGGCTTATTACGCGAAGTTGGCCGCGATGTATGTGGCGAAGCGTGATTTCACTCTGGCGATGCTGACGAAGGCGGGATTCAAGTGCTTCAAGCCCTACGGCGCGTATTACATCATGGCGGATATTTCTGCGTTCCGATATTCGGACGACCTCACGTTTTCAAAATATCTGGTCGAGCAGGTGGGCGTTTCCGTCGTGCCGGGTTCGAGCTTCTTCAACGATGCGAAGGACGGCCACTCGCTGGTGCGATTTACGTTCTGCAAGAAGGAATCAACTCTGCAAGCCGCCGCTGAAAAACTTTCCAAACTAACCGCTCGCTAAGTCCTGAAAATTAGTTGCACAGCCACAACGCTTACGCGGATTTCTTCGCGAAGGTCTCGAGCTGCGCGAGGTGATTCAGGTCATGGCCGGCCATTGTTTCGATCACCGCGTTGAACGTCATGGTGCCGCGCTCGGGATGCGTTACCTGCTTGCGGCGTGTTTCCGGCGACGCGTGCTTAATGAACGCGATGTTCCATCCGCGCAGGCCCGAAAACACGTTCAGCGCAGATTGCGCGTCGTACGCCGCGTACGCGCTGGCCCATTTATCCTGATCGAACGGCTGGATCACATAATGATCTTCCGCAGCCGTTTGACGGAAGCGAAAGCCGAAGACGATTTCGCAGTCCGCGAGGTGGCACAAAATCTCGCGCGGCGTCCACTTGCCCGGCGCGAGGGGTTGATCCACTCGCTTTGGCCCGATTTCACGCAACAGCCGCTGCAACTGGTCCGGCGTTTCCGCAATGATGTCGAGGGGGTTTCGATTTCCGATGAATTTCGCGTAGGGATTCATGGGGCCATTTTAGCGGAACGGCAGGCCGAGGCCAAACGGCCAAAATGGCGGGACCCGACAGGCCTGAAAAAGTGCTTGACCAGGATTTGCGTATGGTGTATAGATACACCATACACTAAGACAATGTGCGGGAATGAGCCGCGGAAGAAGAGATGCTGATCACGATTGACCATAACGATCGCCGGCCGATTTACGAACAGGTGGCGGCGGGTATCAAATCATTGATCGCAGGCGGCGCTTTGCGTGAGGGCGCGGAATTGCCGCCGGTGCGGCAGATTGCCGCGGACCTAGGCGTGAACTTGAACACCGTTGCGACGGCGTATCGTGAGCTGGCAAGTCTAGGGCTCATCCAGATTCGGCACGGGCAGCGCGCAGTGGTGGCATCGAAGCGCTCGCTGGATAACAACAAAGGCGATTTGAGGAAGCGGCTGCGCACGTCTTTGACGGAGCTTTCACTTGCCGGACTGTCGCGGCCGGAAATTTTGAACTGGGTGAGCGATGAGCTGGCGGGTCTGCTGAAATGAAGATCGCATCTGGAAAGAAGGGAAGCGGCAAATGAGCTGGTCAAATTATTGGTGGATGTCGTGGGCACTGATTGTGGTGACGCGCGTGTGGGCCGTCTGGATGCGATTTGGCTTGGCCACTCTGCGAGGCGAAGACACCTTCTTTGGCTTCAAGGTGACGCCGGACTTCTACACCAGCGGGCCCGGCCGCGCGCTCACGCGTTCCTACCGATTGGGATTGATCGGTCCGTCTGTGTGCGAAGCGATCCTCATCGGTCCCGTGATTTACTGGGGCCGCGTGGGTTGGATTCTGGCGACGGTGATGGCCACGAGCTTTGCGCTGATGCTTATCGGTCGGTGGAATGTTCGGCGGATTGTTCGAGCCGGAAAGCAATACGCAATCGTGACCAGTGAGCCGGCGGCGAAAGTTTCAATGCAATTGGAGACGCGCAGCCCGAAACGCTATCGCAATGTGCTGATGGAATCGCTGATCTGGATCTTCAACGCGGCGGCTCTCCTGCTGATTGCCGATTCGGTGCGTGTGGGCGCGGGAGTAGTAAGCGTGTCGCTAAAGACGGTTATCGAATTCTTGCTGCGGATCAGCGGTCTGGCGAAGGCCGAGAGTTCGACGCCGGGAGCATGGCTTTTCTGGCCGCTGATGCTGGCATACATTCAATTTGGAGCAATGCTGATGAAGTACGCGATTCTGGCGTGGCCAATGCGCATGTCGGCGGAGGCGAATGAAGAAATCAGAGCGTATCGCGAAGATTCGCGGCGATATTTGGTGCGTGTCTGTGATTGGACCCGGCTCGTCTTCGCGATGACTCTGGTTTTTCTAATCGTTCAGGCTCGCTTCCCACAATTGGCGCAAGGAACTAGTTGGCGGACGTTCGCCGACACTTTCTACCTCGGGATGGTGGCGCTGATTCTGGGCTGGTACCACGTGAACGCGCGGCGACTGATGGCTCGCGCGAAATCGCTCAAGACGACCGTGCAGGGATTTGCATGCAGCGCCACAGCGAAACCGGATCCGTCGCGCTTCCGGCTCGGCGGTCTCGCGTATTTCGATCCGGATAGTCCGAGCGTCCTGATTCCCAGCCGCGCGGGCTGGGCGCTGAATTTTGCGGACCGGCGCGCGTACGTTTCGCTGGCCTACCTGGGCGGACTGGTGATTCTGGCGCTAATTCATCTGCGATTCGGATGGGGATAGAGACGCGCGCCGTTTTCCGGCGGCGTGTCTGTGATAAAATCCGTGCGCTTTCCGGGAGCAAGGATCAATGGCGATGGAACTCGATCTGATTCCGCGTGGTACGCGGGCGGAATCCAATGGCGACGGTGCGGCGTTCGATATTTCCGGTTCGCGCACGCGGACGTATATCTGCACGCTTGAAATTGTGGAACAAATTGAGCAGGAATCGCTGGACGTATCCGTGTGGGGTTCCGCGGACGGCGAAGCGTGGGGCACGCATCCGATCATTAAACTTCCGCAAGCTTTTTACCGCGGAGAAGAGCAAATGGTCCTTGACCTGACGCTGCGGCCCGAGGTGAAATTCATCCGCGCGCGATGGGAACTGGCGCGGTGGGGGCGCGTCGCTCCGATACCGATGTTCGTTTTCGCCCTGAAGGCGGCCGAAATACCCGCAATGCCGCGAACGCCGGCTACACCCGGCACACTTACAGCGCAAGCGAAGTGAGTACACGCTGGCTGGAATCCTGCCGAAGAGGAGAGGGGTAGGGAACTGACGGTCGGTTGCCCTATGGAGGTAGCTCCCTACCCCGCGAGTGGTCTTACTGGAGTAGACGCACTTCCTTCAAGAATGGTTTCCGAAAAAATGGAAAAAACGCTCCCGGCCGGACCGGGATGTAAGCGATCACTTTCAAGCTCTTTTAATGGGAACTTAGTGATGATCCGTGGGTAAGCTTGCTGGGTGCGTCAGAGCCTGCTCCGTTTTGGTCTTTAGCGCCTGCGCCTGTGCGGTGTAGGGTCCGTTCGGTTCGAGTTTCAGGAATGTACCCAGGTCGTCCACGACGGCGGCGTTGTTGTTCAGTTTCACGTGGATGTTGGCGAGAAGCAGGTAAAGCCTTGAATAGCCGGGATTCAGCTTCTTGGCTGCCAGCCCATGCTGTTCGGCTTCAGGCAGCCGGTTCAATCCGAGCAGCAGGCGCGCCATTTCAAATTCTCCCCGCCATGAATCCGGCTGCTGGGTCAGGCCGGCGTGCGCGAATTGTTCGGCTTCTTTGAAGCGGCCGGCGGCGGAGAGCAGGGCAGCGAGTCCGAAGTCCGCATCCGGAAATTGATTGAAGCTCATGTCGAGCGCCGCGTGGAACGCCTCTTCCGCCTCCTTGGCCTGGCCTTTCTCGAACAAGGCGACACCGGAGAAGTAGTTCGCTTCATAGAAATCCGGCGCCATTACCAGGACTTTCTGGAAATAAACCAGAGCGGCAGCGGGATCGTGCTTTTGGAACAACTCATCACGGCCCTTTTGCATGGCCTCCTGCGCGGGCTGCGGCAAACCAAGCTCGCGTGCGGAAACGACTTCGCCCTGAGCCTGTGGGGGAGGTTTTTCCGCGTCCGCTGGAATTAGATCGGCGTTCAGGCGCGGACCGGGGTAGTCAACGATTTCGACTTCAGCCCTGAAAGGTTTGAAGCCTTCGACCTCAATTGTGACAACGTATTCGCCAGGAGCGAGTGCTTGAGAAATGACCTTGCCGTCTGATCCGGTGAAGTAGGTATCGATGGGAATCCCGGCATTCGTGCTGATTTGGACCTTTACGCGCTGCATGATCTGATAGTCGGCGTGGTTGCGGACGACGACAGTGATCGGATAGGGCGTGGTGGTTGCGCTCCGGCCGTTCTGAGCGGACGCCGCGCAAGCCGACAAAAGGAAAGCTGCCAGGACGACTGCGGAATTCGCGACTCGCTGCACGAATCACCCCAAATCTTGAAGAAAGTCTAGCACAGTCTGGCACGCGGCGTGGATGTTACTGTTCGTGATCGGGCTTGAGCGATGGCGCCGGAGCGATTCCCAATTCCTTTTCCATTTGCGCCTTAATTTCGCGCAGACGATCGCTCGTTGATCCCGTCGGTTCAAGCGCCAGGTATGCGTTCACATCCTCCAGCACGCCCTGTTTGTTGAACAGCCGGGAATGGGTGTTGAGCAAAATCAAATAGGTGGGCGCGAAGCCCGGGTTGCGGGTGCGCGCCTCGACTGCGTTCTTCTGCCCCTCCGTTAAGCGATTTTCAAGAACGAGCACACGGGCCAGTTGGTAGTAACCACGCCAGTCATCCGGCGCGAGTTCCAAACCGTGACGCGCGAGCTTTTCCGCATCGGGATACTTTTTCTCGGCAGTCAGCAGCGAGGCGAGCCCAAAGCAGGGCGCAGCGTAGTGATCTTTGCTGACGTCGATCGATTTTTGAAATAAGGCTTCCGCATCGGCGGCCTGACCGTGGAGTGTGAGGGCGACACCCTCTTCGTAATACGCTTCATAAAAGTCCGGCGCAAGTTGTGTCACCTGTTGAAAAAATGCCACGCTTGCCGCGGCGTCGTGCTTTTCGTACAAAAGGTCTCTGCCGGACGCCATCGCCTCCTCCGCTTTCGGCGGCAGACTCAATTCGCGCGCGGACACGGATCCACCGGCGGCGGAATCGGACTTTGCGACAGCGGACTTGCGCAGAATGATTCTGAGGTTGTCAACCGAAGCGCTGAGCATGTTGACTTCCTGCTCGGATGATTCATATCCCTTCGCAGTGATTGTGAGCTTGTAGACGCCGGCGCGCAGACTGGTGAAAGAAAAGCGGCCGTCGGAAGTCGTAAAGCCGGAGGTCATGAGTTCGCCGGCCGAACTGCTCAAGCGCAATTGCGCGCCATCGATTGCGATACGTTGCTGTTCGTCGCTCACCGAGCCCGCGATCTCAAACATCCCGGCCGCGGAGATGCCGGGGCCGCTGTTCGTGGGATTCATTCTTTGCGGCAACGCGGAAGCAGGGATCAGAATAATTGCGGCGAGGAAAAGAGTTGCGATACCCAGACAGATGCGCATACCAGAAACCTACACTAGCCGCCATTCTAACACTAAGCGGTTGAGAATCGCCGCCCGTCTGCGGAAATTAACAAATTTTTAACGAACCAACTCGGCAGACCCGCTTTTAGGGCGTGGCTCAGCTGACGTCCAAGTCAATCGTCTGGCGGTATTGCGCGACGGCCGACCACCAACCCGGCCGCGCGTTCAGCAACTTTTGAAACGCGCCAGCGGCGACTGGTTCGCCGTGCACCAGGAATGTGCGCTTTGGCGGAATCGGAAAGCCGTTCACCCAGCGCAGCAATTCGCTCTGACCGGCGTGCGCCGAAAACTGCTTCATATCCACAATCTCCGCGCGCACCGGAACTTCCTGACCGATGATCCGCAGAGTTTTCACTCCATCCTGCAGGGCGCGTCCGCCGGTGCCTTCGGCCTGGAATCCGCAAAGCAGCACGGCGTTGCGCGAATCGGGCAAACGCTGCACAAGATGATGCAACACGCGTCCGCCTGTGGCCATGCCACTGGCGGAGATGATGATGCACGGATCCTTGACGGAATTGATCTTCTTCGATTCGTCGGCGGTCCGAGTCATGTGCACCTCATGAACGTCGAGCGCGTCGCCCTTGGTTTCTTCCTTGGTGAACTGAATGTTGTAGTCTTCCGGATGCTGAAGATACAAACCCGTTACGCTGATGGCCATGGGGCTATCAACAAAAACGGGAAGATGCGGAATGCGGCCGGAGTCTTCCAGTTTGCGCAGGACGTACATTAATAACTGCGTGCGGTCCACAGCGAACGCCGGAATCACGATCACGCCGCCGCGCTTCACAACGCGATTCACGACGTCCGCCATTTCATCGTACGGAGAATCGTTCGGATGATCGCGATCGCCGTAAGTTGTTTCGCAGAGCAGAATGTCCGCCTGCACGGGCGGCTCAGGCTCTTTCAGAATGGGCTGGCCGTAGCGGCCAATGTCGCCGGAAAAAAGAACGACGGTCTTCTTCGCGCCTTCCGTGATGGTCAGCTCGAGGCTGGCCGAGCCGAGAATATGTCCGGCATCGTGCTGGCGCACGGTGAATTCTTCGCACAGTGTGAACGGCCCGGTGCGGGGGTTATCGACAAAACGTGTGAGGGCTTGCCGCGCTTCGTCTTCCGTGTACAAAGGCAGCGCCGGCTTATGGCGGCTGTACCCTTTGCGCTCGGCGTGCATTGCGTCCTCTTCCTGCAGGTGGCCGGAATCAGGGAGCAGAATTCCACAAAGCTCGCGCGTTGCGGCGTTGGAATAAATATTGCCTTTGTAACCCTGCTTCAGTAAGCGCGGCAACCAGCCGGTGTGATCCAAATGCGCGTGAGTGAGCACCACCCAATCAATCGTCGAAGCGATGTCAGTGAGATTTTCCCAGTTGCGCTCTCTGAGTTCTCGTGTGCCTTGAAAAAGTCCGCAATCCACCAGGAGCCGCTTGCCGTTTGCTTCAACCAGGTATTTCGATCCGGTCACACAACCAGCGGCACCAAGAAAAGTCAGTTTGGCCATAGGGGACGCATTGTATTGCATCGCGGGCAATGCGCCAAACCAGAGAAACTAAACCTCGCGTGGACTAACGACAAGAAGTAATGGAAGGCGCGCAGTTTCAGCGCCGCGCGCCCTCCTTTCTGTCCGACCGACCGCCGCGAACTACAAAGAGCGCAGGAAATTCAGAATGTCCTGCTTCTGTTGTTCAGTGAGCGAACTGAAATTACCGATCACCGTATTTGCTTCCGAGCCGGGGCTGGCGTGTTGACGAATTGCGTCGAGCAGATCAGATGTGCGGCCATCGTGCAGGAAGAAAACGCGTTGACCGAGCCCCCACAACGGCGCGGTGCGAAATTCGTCTCCTGCGGCGCCGCCCTGCGAAACTCCGTCGGCGAGATTCGCGCCCATGTTGTGAACAAGCAAATCCGAAAAGAGATTTGCCTGCACATTGTTCAATCCTGCGGTGAATGAAGACGCTGCCGTCGTCATTGTCGGTGTGTGGCATAGCGCGCAGCCGACTTGCACGAACTGCGCCGCGCCGCGCGCGATAGAAGCTGCGCCGCCCGGTGTGGTAGGCGAAGGCTTCGGCGGCGCGAGCAGGCGCATGAAGTTCGCAAATTCCACGATATCGCTTGGGATTTGCGTGCCAGCAAGAGTGAAATTAGTCGTATCTTCCGGCGTTGCGTTCAGCAAACAGCTTGCCGGCAGACCACCGGCCATCTCTTCGTCAGGGCTTGGGCGCTCATTCTGAAACATTTCGTTCGTCACGCCCATTTCCACGTTGTAGGCTTCGCCGGCGAATATTTCGAGCGATTTGTCTTGCGCTTTCCAGCCGAACCGCGTGATGGTGCCGTCATTCCCGTTGTGATTCGGATGCCCGGAAATTCCCATGGCCTGTTTGAACCGAGCATTCGCGTTCATGTTCGCCAAAATCGTTTCGTCGGCGATGTTTTCAATCAGGCCCGCGCCAAACGTTGGCGTCGGAATCCGGAAAATCACATTGCCGAGAGCAAGATTCTGCGCGAAATTCGGTTGTGCGATGTTGCAATGCCCCGCGTCCGGGCGGCCGCTTATGACGAAGAGGTCATGGACGCCGCCATCCGGATTTGAGCTGAGCGTGCCGTTTGGATTCAGGAAAAATTTGAATCGAGCCTCGCGTGCCGGGCCGTCCGGTGTGATGAACGGCGGCAGCGTATTGTGCGCGTTATCGGCGTTGTATATCAGCGTTTGAGGGTTTTGCCCGATGTAGGGATATGCGCTGCTGCTGGGGCTGCTGCCGCCAAAGCTCGGCTGTGAATGGCAGCTCGCGCAGGAACTGGAATTGAATCGCGGACCGAGGCCGTTGTTTGCGCCGCCGCGCACAGCTTCCACTTGCTGGAAACGCACCAGGCCATCCGCGAAGAATGCCGGCGCTCCCGGAGTTGTGGCGACCGATGCGAGCGGCTCGCCGGCGTCAACCGACCCGCCGCGGACGCCGGGATCATGCGCCCCGAATTGACCACGGACTACGGTTGCGAATGAGAGCGCCAATAGAATCAAGGTGCTCGCGATAATCTTGCTTTGTGACTTCGAGAATTTTCCAACGCCCCGGGGTGACATAGGTCTCCCTCCACAGGTCACGGCGTGCGAAAAACAATGACGGCGTGAAGCGAACCTTCGCCTTGACCCTGTTGCCTTGATCTTGAGAAGGGCTGGAGTCCCTGGGCAGGGAACACTACTCTCGCGGCTGTGCGCTGTCGTCTGTTCTGAGGGACTAATTTAGGACAGTAGAATGGACAGGCTATTTCGCAGCGGGCAACGAGTAATCGAATTCGTAGAAATGCTTGCCGTCAACCTGTGTGATCGTAAATTTTCCGCTGATGCCGGCGAGTTGCTCTGTGCCTGAATCCGGCGGCACGATGATGTTCATGTGATAGCCGGTGGCGGCGGACATGGTGCTGTTGTGCTGCAACGCGAAAGTGCCAGCGCGTCCGTGCAGCGTACCGCGCACGCGTTCGATGGCGACGGCGCTGGCCGAGCCATTCACTTCGCCCATTGCGGCGAGCATTTGGCCTTTGCTGCTTCCTTCCAGGTCGCCGTGTAGTTGTTTTTCGAGAGAAGATCGGCTGACGGTTGGATCGCCGATGCCTTCGTCCTTCAGCGGTGTTACTTTCACCTCGAACATTCCTTTAGCAATCATGGCTGCCGCCTTTCTCTCCGGCTGCGCTCCGGCCACGTGACCCGCAAGCGCACCGGTGTTCCTCGGGTGGTTGCGGATTATACAAGGAGCATTAGAATTAAGGCGAAAGAGAAGAGGACGCGGCGAGCCGCACCCACAATCGCAGAAGCACGAGGGAGTGATGACCACCCCAGCACCGACAACGCCGAGTTCGGATGAAGGAATCGTCCGGCGCTTGAACGAAGAATACATTCGCGCGTTCATGCAGGCGGATGTGGCGTGGTATGTGCAGCACCTCACGGATGAATTCATGGTGATCGAATCGGACGGCTCGCTGCTCAACAAGCAGCAGTTTCTGGCGGCGACGGCAAAAGGTCCGGACGTGGCGACATACAAGCTGGATCAGGTGAGCATAAGATTCTACGGCGACGTTGCCTTGGTGCAGGCCACGGGATTGTGGACGCGGAAAGATGGGTCGGCGGGCATGAGCCGGTATATTGATACGTATGTGCGCATGAATAAGGAATGGAAGGTTGTCGCGGCGCAAGTAACCAGAGCGAATTTGCCGCAAAAGTGATCGCAAATTTTCAATTGCAAAGGAAAATCGAAGCCATGAAAAAAGCCGGAATCACCATCGTGTGTGCGTTTGCGGCAGCGATGCTGGTGCGCGCGCAAGTAGCGAAGGCTCAATCGAGCGCGCCGCCGGCGGGGGCGCAGTCCACGGCGAAACCGCAGAGCGGCGCGGCACCGGTTCAGCCAGCGCACGCTTTCAAGACGCCGAAGGAAAACTTAAGCTACGCGCTCGGCATGAACATCGGGAATAACTTCAAGGCGCAAGGCATCGACGTGGATCCAGCTGTGTTTCTGGAAGGTTTGAAAGACTACATGAACCTGAGCGGCAAAAAACCGCTGATGACGGATGACCAGGCGCGCGCCACGATCGCCGAAGCGCAGAAGGAATTGCAGGCCAAACAGGCCGAGATGATGAAGGTGCTGGGCGACAAGAACCTGAAGGCCGGCGCGGAATTCCTGGCGGCGAACAAGAACAAGCCGGGCGTTATCGCTCTGCCGAGCGGATTGCAGTACAAGATTCTGAAAGCGGGAACCGGGGCGAAGCCGAATCTCTCGGACTTCGTGGTGTGCAATTACCGTGGAACGACGATTGACGGCAAGGAATTTGACAGTTCTTACAAACATGGAAAACCGGCGACGCTCCGCGTGGCGGGCGTGATCAAAGGCTGGACGGAAGCGTTGCAATTGATGCCCGTCGGGTCGAGATGGCAGCTTTTCATCCCGGCGAATCTTGCCTATGGAGACCGTCCGGCGGGCGCCGATATTGGTCCCAATTCGACGCTGATTTTTGAAATTGAGCTGATTTCAATTACGAATCAACCGAAGTAAGCAAGCAGCGCCTCGCGGTCGTGGCGGCGAAAACTA
>Ga0335078_10006237_pt1 | contig 17647 bp, 17 predicted proteins | sample Lox_Sample_32_FD_206711 | JGI IMG/M metagenome (GOLD analysis project Ga0335078, IMG submission 206711) | Soil microbial communities from Loxahatchee National Wildlife Refuge, Florida, United States - Lox_Sample_3.2 | ecosystem: Environmental > Terrestrial > Soil > Wetlands | place: USA... | reverse complement strand
TCGACCGCCTACCCGGACGGGCTGACCAACTACACGTCGATGATCACCCAGTTCAAGAACCACGGCGACGACTTCTTCACCAACGTGCCGCTGCCGCCCGACTTCGCCACCATGTGGACCCAGGCGCTGCAGCAGGGCTTCAAGCCCAAGCTGGCCACCGTCGGCAAGGTGCTGCTGTTCCCGACCGACGCCTACGCGATGGGCTCCAAGGTATACAACATCGCCACCGACGCGTGGTGGGTGCCGGAACTGCCGTGGCACTCCTCGCTGACCGGCGAGACCTGCTCGGAGTTCGGGACCGCGTTCACCGCCGCGGGCCTGGGCCAGCCGAACGCGAACATCTCCAACTACACCCTCTTCGAGATCGCATACGCGGCCTTCCAGCTAGTGGACAACCCGCACGACAAGGCTGCGCTCGCCGCGGCGCTCTACCAGGTCAAGCTGCCGGAGGCGGTGGCGGGCCCGCTCGACTACACCTCAACCAACACCAAGACGAACCCCGCTCCCGGCGTGGCGATCACCCCGCCGGTCGGCATCCAGTGGCAGAAGGGCACCAAGTACCCGCTCGAGGCCAAGGTCGTCGACAACACGCTCCAGCCGAACGCGAAAATCAACGGCGACCTGCTGCCAACATTCAGCTAAATACCGAACAATCAGGAAGCATGACTAGTCCACTCCTTGAGCTCGACCACGTGACGAAGCGGTTCGGCCGGGTCGTCATCGCGGAAGACCTCAGTTTCGCGGTCGGCGCCGGGGACACCGTCGGGATCGTGGGGCCGAACGGTGCTGGCAAGACCAGCCTGTTCGGCCTCATCTCCGGCGACCTTGCCCCCGGCGCCGGCCGGGTGAGCTTCGCCGGGAGGAACGTGACCCGGCTGGACCCGGCCGCCAGGTGCCGGCTCGGCATCGGGCGGACCTATCAGGTCCCCCGTCCGTTTGTGGACATGACCGTGTTTGAGAACGTCCTTGTCGCCGCGCAGCAGGGCGGCGGCATGCGCCGCAAGGCGAGCTACGCGGCGGCCGCCGCCGCGCTTGAGCGGACCGGGATCTCCGGCGACGCGAACGTGCCCTCCGGCCGTCTTGGCCTGCTGGCGCGCAAGCGGCTTGAGATCGCGCGTGCGCTGGCCACCAGGCCGCGGCTGCTGCTGCTCGACGAGGTCGCGGGCGGGCTGACCGACCCCGAGGTCGCCGTGCTGGTGGAGGTCATCCGCGGGATCAACGCCGAGGGCGTCGCGGTGATCTGGATCGAGCACGTGGTCCGCGCACTGACGTCGCTGGTGTCCCGGATGACCTGCCTGTACGGCGGTGAGTTCATCGGCGACGGCACGCCGGCCGAGGTGCTGTCCACCCCGCGGGTGCGCGAGGTGTACCTCGGCAGCGAGGCCGTGGACGCCTCGACGATCCACGCCGTGCTTGAAGAGGGTGACCCCCGATGAGTGACCGTACGGGTAACGGCGGGCCGCTGCTCGACGTCCGCGACCTTGTCGTGCACCACGGGCAGCTGCGCGCGCTGTCTGGCATCTCGCTGACGGTCTACCCGGGCGAGGTCTACGCCCTGATCGGCGCCAACGGCGCGGGCAAGTCCACGCTGCTGCGGACCATCGCCGGGCTGCACCATCCCACCTCAGGGTCGATCGCCTACGAGGGCAGGGACGTGACAGGGCTGCGCCCGGAGAAGCGCGCCACCGCAGGGATCGTGATGGTCCCCGAGGGGCGGCGGCTGTTCCCATCGCTGACCCTGGAGGAGAACCTCAAGGTCGGCATGTCCTACGCCCGCAAGGGCCCGTGGACCATCGACCGCGTCTACGAGCTGTTCCCGTGGATGAAGGAGCGGCGCGGGCAGCAGACCGCGCAGATGTCCGGCGGTGAGCAGCAGTCCGTCGCGATCGGCCGCGCGCTGGTCGCCAACCCCCGGATGCTGCTGCTAGATGAGCTGTCGCTCGGCCTGGCGCCGGTGATCGTGCAGCGCATTTACGCCATGCTGCCGCAGGTCCTTGAGTCGGGGGTCACCATCTTGCTGGTGGAGCAGGACGTCAGCCAGGCGCTGCGCGTCGCGACGCACCTGCAGTGCCTGCTCGAGGGGCACGTCACGCTCGAGGGCACGCCGGCCGAGGTCACCAGGGAGCAGGTCGAGGCCGCGTACTTCGGAGTCAATGACGGGAGCAACGGGTTATGGAGTGGGTCAATGCCATCATCCAGGGCCTGCTGACCGGCGGCCTTTACGCGCTGTTCGCCTGCGGCCTGTCCCTCATGTTCGGCGTCATGAAGGTGGTCAACCTCGCGCACGGCGACCTCGCCGTGGTCGCCGGCTACCTCGGCGTCGGTGTCATAGCGGTCACCCACATGCCGGTGCTGTGGACGATCCCTGTCGTCGTCGTGCTGATGGCGGTCATCGGGTACATCCTGCAGCGGTCGATCATCCAGGGCGCGATCAGCCGCGGCGAGCTCACCACGCTGATCGTCACCTTCGGCCTGTCGATCATCATCGAGAACGGCCTGCAGCAGTTCTTCACCGCCAACAGCCGGGGCCTCGGCGTCGGCGACTCGTTCATCACCGCCTCGTTCTCGATCGGCTCGCAGATCATCATCCCGTGGCTGAACCTCGGCATCTTCGTGCTCGCGGTCATCGTGCTGCTCGGGCTGAACCAGTACCTGTCCGTGACGAAGTACGGGCGGCTGATCCGCGCGGTCGCCGACGACAGGGAGGCGGCGCAGCTGTCCGGCGCCGACTACCGGCACGTGTTCGGCATCGCGGCCGCGATCGCCTTCGGCACCGTGGCCATCGCCGGCATCTGCGAGGGGATGATCACCACGATCAGCCCGACCATCGGCACCGACACGATCCTGCTGTTCGCCTTCGCGTCCGTGGTCATCGGCGGCCTCGGCTCGCTGTGGGGCACCCTGCTCGGCGGCATCGTGCTCGGCGTCGCCCAGGCGATCGGCGCGCAGATCAACCCGTCCTGGGAGCCGCTCGCCGGGTACGCGGTCTTCCTCCTCGTCCTCGTGATCCGACCGCAAGGGCTTACCAGCCGGGGGGCGCAAGCATGACCGGGCAACTCGCAGCAGGCTCCCGTTCCGCTGACTTCTCTGACGTGCGGGTGACCCGCTCGCGCAGGAACACCGTGCCGAGCGGCATCGGCGCGCTTGTGCTGATCGTCGTGCTGTTCGCGCTCCCCTTCTACGTCAAGTCGGGCCCGCTCGGCATCATGGTGCAGGGGCTGATCGTGCTCACCCTCGCCTCGATGTGGAACCTGCTCGCCGGGTACGCCGGGCTTGTCTCGGTCGGGCAGCAGGCGTTCTTCGGGCTCGGCGCGTACTTCGTGCTGATCCCGGCGATGCACGGCATCACGCCCTGGTTCGGGCTGGTGATCGCGACCATCGCGGCCGGCGCGTGCGCGGTACCGCTGTGGTGGCTGGTGGCCCGGCTGCGGCTCGGCTACTTCGCGATCGCGACCTGGGTGCTCGCGTCGGTGGTCATGCTGGTCATCGAGCAGATCTCCTCGATCGGCGGCGGCACGGGCGAGCCGCTGCCCGGCCTGTCCGGCATGCAGCCCGCGGTGCTCACCGCCTACACCTACTGGGCCGCACTCGCCGTCGCGGTGCTCGCCATCGGTGGGGTGTACCTGCTGCTGCGGTCGAAGATCGGCCTGACGCTCACCGCGATCCGCGACGACGAGCGGGCCGCAAGGTCCTCCGGCGTGCGGGTCGGCCTGGCGCGGATGGGCGTCTTCATCGCCGCCGCCGCCGGGTGCGGTGCGGCGGGCGGCGTGCTCGCCATCGAGCAGCTCCAGGTGGTGCCAGGCACGTCAGGCGGCGTGTTCTCTGTGCAGTGGACGGCCGAGATGGCGTTCGCGGTGATCATCGGCGGCATCGGCACCATCGAGGGACCGATACTCGGCACCATCGTCTACATGGTGCTGCAGCAGACGCTGCAGTCGTACAACGCCTGGTACCTGATCATCCTCGGCGTGGTGGCCATCACGATCGCGCTGTTCGCCAGGCGCGGGCTGTGGGGCACGGTGGTCGACCGGTTCAACATCCGGCTGTTCCCCGTCGGGTACCACCTGTGGGCATCCGGGGAGGGCCAGCGCTGGCGCCGACGCCGACGGCGGCCGGCGACGCAGGCGGCTTCTTAACTCGTACCAGCGGAGCACGCGCATGGCGCGGAGCGTGTTCCACCGGCTCGGCTTGCCCGCCTCGTCGTCGATCGGGAAGTGCAGCTCGCCGGGGTGCGGGTTCTCCAGCGGCCAGCGCCCGCCGGCGTCGCGCTTGGACCGGACGATCTCGACCCCCTCGGCCGCCCTGTCGTCCGGCGCGGCGCCGGCCGCGCGCAGGTAGTCCAGGCCGCGCAGCACGTCGTAGTGCCAGTACGTCGGGAAGGAGAACTGGGTCCAGGCCGGCGGGGCGCCGGTCTTGCGGTCGCGCTCGGCCGGCTGGCCGGTGGACAGCCGACGGAACATGCGCCGGCTCAGCAGGTAGTCCTGGCCGCGGAGCCTGGCATTGGTCACGTCACTGTCGGCGCCCGTTTCCCGCTCGTACTCGAGCAGCCCTTCCAGCACGTCGATCGTGCTGTGGAACGAGCCGCGCACGGAGCCGTTCTCCTGCTCGCAGTTCCACCCGCCGTCTTCCATCTGCTCGCCGAGCAACCGCTCCACGACCGGCGTTGTATCGACGCCGAAGTAGGCGCCGAGCGCCACCGTCCTGCCGTTGATGCACGGCTCCACCTCACCGGCGAAGAACGGCTCGGCGTCGTGCTCCCACCGGACGTTATCCTTCACTCGCGCAACGGCGCGGCGGGCCGCCGGGCTGGCCGGGTCGAGGCCGAAGGTCCTGAGCAGCGCAAGGCTCCAGGTGGTGGAGGTCCACGCGGGGAACAGGGTGCCGCGCCGCTCGGGGCCAAGCGACTGCCACCACCGCTCTGCCTCTATCGATCCGAACGAGGGCGTGGAAACCGGCCACTGGCCGTGCGGCTGCTGCAGCGCGAGCAGCCGGGCGCCCCAGCCTTCGCCTTCTACCCGGGCGCGCTCGGCCTTGACCTGTTCTTCCGGCGCGTCGGTGAGGTCGCGCATCACCTGCCAGCGGATCGCCGGGTCGCCGTCGAGCAGCCAGTCGGTGACGTTCATGCCGATGCGACCGTCTTGCTCGCTCACTGCCAGCTCCTGCCCCGTGTGGTCTTCCGACCGGGATCCCGTCGTCCTGCAATCTAGGCGCGATCACGGACGGTCTACGTCCTGGATCGGAGACTACGTGTGAGAGGCTACGTTGCGGCCGATGCTTGCCAGGTTCCTGGCGTCTCCGTCTCGGCAATGAGTGGAATGGGAATGAGCTGACGGTCGCTGGTGGTCAGGCCGAGTGCGTCCACGAAGCGGGGTGCGGAGAAGTCCCCGATCGTTGTGGCGGCGTCTCGGCCGAGGCGCCGCCACAACTCGTCAGGCCAGCCGGTGTCATGGACCGCGCCGAAGGCCATTCCTGCGTGCTTGGTGAGCAGGTTTCCCAGCCGGACGCGCCAGTCATTGCGCCACCGGCAGGGGATGATCGCCGACGGATCCACGTGCGGCGGGTACGGGGACCGCGCGCCCACGGTGACGAGCACGGGGTGGCCTTCGATGCCGGTGAGGTCCCTGTCAAGCTCCGCCAGCAGGCACTCTAGCTGGGCGGCGGCAGGGTACCCCAGCGGGGCGGCCGGCTGGCGGGACAGCAGTTGCAGGGCGGCGAGGGCGTCGTCAGCGGTATTTGCCCAGGCCAGTGTCGCCACCGGTACTTCCTGGTAGTCGCGGTTGCCAGCATGGACAGCGTGCGGACCGTAAGTCATGACCGTGAACAGCCGGGCAAGGTCGTCCCCAGCTGCATACATGACGAGCTGCCGCGCTGCATCGACGCGGGCCGCAACCAGGTCTCCGGGGCCGGAAATCTCGATGGCGGCGATGAGGTGAGCCTCCCCTGCCCCGGGCCCGAGGCGGGGCGGGACGCATGCCACGATCTGTGCCCAGCTAGGTGAATACTTTGCGTCATTATCGCGGCTTGACCGCGTCGGCTCGCCGTGCGGTCGCTGCCCCGGGCCGGCCGGCGCGCGGGCTCCGGCGGCAGCCTGGTACGAATAGTGAACGCCTCCGCGGACGGGCTGAACGGGCCGTGGGGAGGCCGTGTTCGGCAGGGCCGTCTGGATCGCCAGCAGCGGCGGGAACTCGGTGACCGAACTGGCCGCGGGATGACCGGCGGGCGATGCGAGGAGGACGGACATGACTGACCAGGCGGTCCGGGTGGAGCGGTCGGGACCGGTCACCACGGTGTTCCTGCACCGTCCCGCCCGGCGCAACGCCGTCGACGGGCCGACCGCGGCCCATCTTGCCGCGGCCTTCCGCGCGTTCGACGCCGACCCGGACGCCGCGGTCGCGGTGCTGCACGGCGAGGGAGGAGTCTTCTGCTCCGGCGCCGACCTGACGGCGTTCGGCACCGAGCGCGGCAACCGCGTGGCCGACGACGGCGACGCGCCGATGGGGGTCAGCAGGCTGCGGCTGTCCAAGCCGGTCATCGCCGCGGTCGCGGGGTACGCGGTAGCCGGCGGGCTTGAGCTGGCGCTGTGGTGCGACTTGCGGGTTGCCGACGAGACCGCCGTGTTCGGCGTCTTCTGCCGGCGCTGGGGCGTCCCGCTGATCGACGGCGGCACGGTGCGGCTGCCCCGGCTGATCGGCACAAGCCGGGCGATGGACATGATCTTGACCGGGCGCGCCGTCGACGCCGCCGAGGCGGCAGCGATCGGGCTCGCCAACCGCGTCGTGCCGGCCGGGCAGGCGCTGGACGCCGCCCAGCGGCTCGCCGCCGAGCTTGCCGCGCTCCCGCAGGCCTGCCTGCGCAGCGACCGTGCGTCCGTGCTTGACGCGGAGGGCCTGGACGAGGGCGCCGCGCTGGCATCGGAGTTCGCGCACGGGCGCGCGGCGCTTGGCAGCAGCGAGGCCGACGCGGGCGCGGCCCGGTTCGCCGCGGGCGCGGGACGGCACGGGAACTTCGGCACGCGGCAGGAGTGAGGCTGCTACGCGCGGGGCGTCGGTGTCTTCTCCAGCTTCAGTCGGCAGGCCGCGCAGCGGGCTGAGCCGTCGGCAGGCGCTGGCGGGTTTGGGGGTGGCGGGTTTGGGGGTGGCGGGTTTGGGGGTGGCCGGCCGGGCCGCGGTGGCGCGGGCCGCGGTGGCTGGCCTGACGAACCTGCAGCTGGCCGGGCAGCGGGTCATCGGCTCCTATCCAGGGCTGACGCCGCCGCCGAGCCTGTTCACCGACATCAGCAACGGGCAGCTGGCAGGGGTCATCTTCTTTGGTGCGAACATCTCGAGCGAGGCGCAGATCGCCGGGGTGATCACTCAGTTGCGGCAGGCGCAGGCGCAAAGCCCGGTCGAGGTGCCGCTGCTGCTGATGACCGACCAGGAAGGCGGGCTGGTCCGGCGGCTGCCCGGGGCGCCCGCGCTGTCGGAGAAGCAGATCGGGCAGTCCTCCGACCCGCTGGCCGCGGCGGCCGCGGCCGGCACCGGGGCGGGGCGGAACCTGGCGGGCGTGGGCATGAACGTTAACCTCGCGCCGGTGCTCGGCGTGTACTACAAGGCGGGCAACTTCATCGACCAGTACCAGCGCTCCTACAGCGGCGATCCCGCCGTGGCCGCCGAATGCGGCCAGGCGTTCATCGTTGCACAGCAGCAGACCGGAGTGGCGGCCACCGCCAAGCACTTCCCCGGCCTTGGGTCGGCCACCAAGAACCAGGACACCGACAACGGGCCGGTGACCCTGACCGTGCCGCTGGCCAAGCTGCGCACCGTCGACGAGACGCCCTACCCGCCCGCCGTCGCGGCCGGGGTCAAGCTGGTCATGGTGTCCTGGGCGGTCTACCCGGCGCTGGACGACAGGCTCCCGGCCGGCCTGTCGCCCACCGTCATCGGCCAGGAGCTGCGCGGCCGGAACGCGTTCACCGGCGTCACCATCACCGATGCCCTGGAGGCCGGAGCGCTGAGCGCGTTCGGCACGACCGGCCAGCGCGCGGTCACCGCGGCAGGCGCCGGGATGGACCTGATCTTGTGCTCCGCCCGCGATGCCAGCCAGGGCGAAGCCGCCGCCGCCGCGCTGGCTGGCGCCCTGGGCAGCGGGCAGCTCGACCCGGCCGCGTTCAACGCCGCGGTGAACCGGGTGACCGCCCTGCGCGCGGGCCTGTTCTGATATTCCGCTGGCGCCCTCCGGGAGGTGCCAGCGGTCATGGAACGCTGCCGGCCCAGGGTGACGGGCGTGGAATGGCCGGGATCCGCAGGCGCTTTTCCCTGCGCCGGTCCCGCCGAACCCGGGGTGCACCGGCACGATCACCCGCGATCCCGCCGCGGCCAGCAGCTCGGCGAACGGCGCGACCTGGCCATGGCGGTGAGCGCCGACGCGCTGTTCACGCTCACCGACCTGTGCGGCCTGAGCAGGACCGATGCGGTCGACAGCGCCGTGCACACCGCGCGCACCCTGACCAAGGCCGCATTTCCAGTTGACTAATTAAATGAGCAGTTCTTTAATTCTTGCATGGGACGCATTGCCGGCGTGACCGCCGCCGAGACGCGGGAGCGGCTGCTGCTTGCGGCCGCGGACGTGTTCGCCAGGCGCGGGTATGACGGAACGCGGGTCGCTGACATCGCCGCGGCCGCCGACGTGAGCCCGGGCGCGCTGTACGCGCACTTCGGCTCGAAGGCGGAACTGCTGGTGGCCGCGCTGCGCAAGCACGGCAGGCGACTGCTCGCCGACCTGCTCGCCGCCGACCCGGGACGGCCGGTTACCGAGCTGCTGCTGCTGGCAGGGCGAAGGCTACCGCACCAGGACGATGACCGCGGTCACCTCATCGTCGAGGCGCTGGTCGCCGCGCGCCGTGACGAGGACGTCGCCCGGCCGATGCGCGACTACGTCGGCGAGCGCGGTGACGGGCTCGCCGAACTGGTGCGCGCGGCCCAGGACGGGGGGGAACTCGACCCGTCGCTGTCGCCCGGCGCGCTTGCCCACTTCTGCCTGCTGCTCGCGATGGGCAGCGCGCTGATAACTCCAGACCTCCACGCGGTCACCGATGAGGAGTGGGCCGCGCTGCTCACCCGGGTGATCGCCGGCCTCGCACCGGCCACCGCTACAGAACAGACAGGAGCCGCGCAGTGAAAGTTCAGATCAACCCCGAACTCTGTCAAGGGCACGGCCGCTGCTACGACCTCGCACCCGGACTGTTCGGTGACGACGACGAAGGCTACGGCAAGGTCCTCGGCGACGGCACCGTGCCGCAGGAGGCGGAGCACGACGCGCGCATTGCCGTGCTCAACTGTCCCGAGCAGGCGATCGAGTTGTCCGAGGAGGAGTGACATGGCCGTCGACGAGCGCTTCAGCCGCGATCCCCGTGAGCCTGGCGAGGACCAGGCGGAAGGCACCCGTAGCGAGATCATCGAAGGCCCGGTCAGCGACTGGGCGACCGACTTCTCCCACCTCGAGCCTGAGTGGTCCGCGGATCCCTACCCGATCCAGGACGACCTGCGGCAGCGCTGCCCGATCGCCCACACCGAGCGGTTCGGCGGTGCCTGGCTGCCCACGCGGTACGAAGACGTGGCGGCGATCGCGTACGACACCGACCGTTTCTCTTCCCGGTCGATCGTGCTGAGCAACTTCCGTCCGCCACTTGAGCTGGCACCGATCGGCGGCTCGCCGCCGATCTCCTCCGACCCGCCGTTCCACCACGACGCGCGCAAGCTGCTGCTCGGCGCGTTCACCAAGCGGGAGGTCGCCAGGCAGGAGCCGGCCACCAGGGCGTTCTGCCACTCGCTCATCGACTCGTTCGCGGGCAGGGACGTGGTTGACGCGGCCCATGACTACGCGCAGCACATCCCGATGCGGGTGATCGCCAACATGCTCGGCTTCCCCCCGGAGGACGGGCCGCGGTTCCGTGTGTTCGTCGAGGACCTGCTCGAGGGCATCAACCTGGACCCCGACGAGCGCGCCGAGCGGGTCAACCGGATCTTCGACTACCTGCTCGAGCAGGTGCACGCCCACCTGGACGAGCCGCGCGATGACCTCACCAGCTACCTGATCAACGCGGAGCTCTACGGGCAGAAGCTTCCTCCGGACGTGGTCACCGGCGCGATGGCGCTGCTGCTCATCGCCGGCATCGACACGAGCTGGAGTGCCATCGGCGCGTCGTTGTGGCACCTGGCGAAGACTCCAGGCGACCGGGAGCGGCTGGTCGCCGAGCCCGGGCTGCTGCCGACCGCGCTCGAGGAGTTCCTCCGGGCGTACGCGCCGGTCACGATGGCGCGGCTGGTCAGGGAGGACATGCACTGGCACGGCGTCGACATGAAGGCAGACGACTGGATCCTGCTGTCGTTCCCCGCGGCCAACCGTGACCCGGCACAGTTCGACCGGGCGGACGAGGTCGTCATCGACCGCGAGGTCAACCGGCATGCCGCCTTCGGCCTTGGCATCCACCGCTGCCTCGGCTCGCACCTGGCGCGGATGGAGCTCAGGATCGCCCTTGAGGTGTGGCTGGAGCGGATCCCCGTGTTCAGCCTCGCCGACCCGGGCGCGGTGAGATGGTCCGCGGGTCAGATCCGCGGACCGCGCGCCCTGCCGCTCAGCATCGGCTGACAGGTTTCTTGTCCCGGGCCGTGGCCGTGGCCGTGGGTGCGGCCGTGGGTGCGGCCGTGGCCTGGGGGTGCGGCCGTGGCCTTGGGTGCTCGTCAGGGCGGCGGGTTCGCTGCCATTCGAAAAAGATCTTGGAGAAGAATGTCATAACGGGGCGTGGTGCCACTGGAATGTCGGTGCTCACCGATAAGATGTTCGCATATCAAGCTTGCCGGCTGCGAACATCCGGAAGGAGGGCCGACTGATGGACAACCGCGACCGCCACAGCGCGTTCCGTCCGGGCCCGCCGCCGGCCGCCACTGCCGCCGGGTACCTGCGGGATGCCGATTCGGAGTGGGCGGAGTACACGGCGTGGCTGGACCGGGAGGCCGCCGCCGGCCGCGAGCCCGAGCCCTGGCCGTCCTGGGACGCGGAGTGGGACGCGGAGTGGGACGCGGCGCCGTGGGGCCTCGAATCCGCTGAGCCGGACTTTCCCGGCTCCGCGCCCGGGGGCCCGGTGCCGCCGGCCGGGCCAGAGCGGGCATTGTTCGCCGAGGACGGCGCGGCCGACACGATGGCGCCTTCCCCGTTCCTGGCCGCGCTGACCGAGCAGGCCGTCAGCGACGTGAGCTCCCTGTCAGATGCCGAGCTGGTAGGAGTGCTGCGCGCCTCCCAGCGCCAGGTCGCCAGGGAGCAGTACAAGCAGGCGCTGGCCGCGGCGGAGTTCGGCCGGCGCCGCCGGGCCGCGTTCGAGAACGCGCTGGCGCGCGGTGTCCCTGCGGGGTGCGCGGCAGGCGGGTTCCCCGGCGAGGAACTGGCCATCGAGCTGACCGTCACCCGCGCCGAGGCCGGGCACCTGATCGACGACGCGACCGACCTGACCAGCCGGTTGCCAAGGACCTTGGCCGGGATGGCCGCCGGGCTGATCGACGCAGGCAAGGCCGGGTGGATCGCGATATACACCCGCAGCCTCACGTCGGCTGACGCCGCCCAGGCGGATGAGATCCTCGCCGCGGACGCGCCCGACCTGCGGATCGAGCAGCTGGCCCGCAAGGCCGCCGCCCTGGAGATGAAGCTCAACCCCGAGGCGGTCAAGGCGCGCCGGGAGCGCGCCAAGCGCGACCAGCAGCGGGTCGAGGCCCGCCGCGAGGCCTCAGGCAACGCGAGCCTGGCCGGGCGGGAGCTGGACACCGCCGACGTGCTTGCCTCCAAGGCCTACCTCGACGCGGTAGCGGCCCGGCTGCGCGAGCACGGGCTGCCCGGGTCGCTGGACCGGCTGCGCGCCCTGGCGCTGACCGACCTGACCCAGGGACGCGATCCGCTCGACCGGATCCGGTCCGCATTCGGCCCGTCGCCCGAACCGCCCGCCGGGTCCTCGCCCGCCGGGCCACCCGAGCGCGGCCCCGCCCGCCCGGGCGGCCCGGCCCCCGTTCCGGCCCTGGTTAACCTCATCGTGCCCGCCGGAACGCTGCTCGGCTTCTCCGCAGCCCCCGCTCAGGCCGGCGCCTGGGGCCTGCTCGACCGCGACGACACCCGTACCGTCGTCACCGCCGCGGCCGCTCACCCGGCGACCCGCTGGTGCGTGACGCTTACCCGCCCGTCGGACGGCACGGCAATCGCCCATGGCTGCGCCCGCGGGCAGCATCCCCGTCTGCTCGACAACCTGCAACCCCAGCCGCCACCAGGCAACCAGGAACCCCAGCCGCCACCAGACCAGGCGGCACAAGCAGACCTGCTCGCCGAGTTGCTGCGCCGCCTCGGCCTCATCCTCACCCCCGTCGCCAGGAGCCCCCGCGACCCCGCGCGCGCCGAGGACGGCTACGTCCCAAGCCGCACCCTCAAGCACCTGGTCCGCGCCCGCACCGCGACCTGCGATGCCCCCGGCTGCCCCAGTCCCGCCGCCAGCGCCGACCTCGACCACACCCGCCCGTGGCCAGGCGGGCCCACCAGCCAGGGCAACCTCGCCCCCCGCTGCCGCACCCACCATCGCGCCAAACAGGCACCCGACTGGCATGTTGAGCAGCTCGCACCGGGTGTCACCCGCTGGACCCTGCCCTCTGGCCGCCCCCACGTCAGCACACCCACCAGGTACGACACCTAGAGTTCCCGCCCCCGCTGATCTCCCGATGCTAGGAGCGGTGCGTGCGGCCCTGCTTGATGGCGTCGGTCGCCGCCTCACGGGGGGCGTCTTCACCGAAGCCGACGCCGATTACCTCGTCGTCCCTGCGCTGCTCGGCATAGGCGAGGCCCGCAAGCACCTGCCGGTCGGCGTCGGTCGCCTCGCCGCCCAGGGGCAGGGCCCGCGGGTAGAGCCTGCGGGACAGGACCGGGTTGAGCTCCGCGGCGTACATGCTCAGCTTGGCGAGCAGCAGCAGCAGCGCCACGATGCCGATGACGCTGCCGAACGCGCCGTAGGTCGACGAGGCGTTCTTGAGCTGGTGCGTCATGAGCCCGGTGCCGACGGTGATCAGCGCGGTGAAGGCGACCGCGCCGAGTACCGCACCGGGGAGCAGCCCGCGCGGGCCGATCGCCTTGGCGGTGAGCGTGGTGAAGGTGGCGAAGTACAGCAGCACGTTGAGCAACAGCAGGCCGGCCAGGACCGGGATCCTGACCGCGTAGCTTGTCGTGCCGCCGGTGGCGTAGCTGGTGATGAAGGCGTTCACGACGAACGCGCCGCCGATGGTGACCAGGCCGGCCAGGCTGCGGCCGAGGCGCGGCAGGAAGCCGGTGCGCTGGGTCTGCGGTATGTGCCAGACCGTGGCCATCGCCTGCTGCGCGGTCTGGGTCACGCCTTGCGCGCCGTACACCAGGCCGATCAGGCCGATGACAAGCCCGAGCGTGCTGCCGTGCAGTGAACTGGGGCTTGACGGGTTGAAGCTGGTGCCGATCACCGGGAACTGATGCAGCGTGTTGAGTATGCCGGTCCCGATGGACTTCGCACCGACGAACCCGAACACCGTCATCATGACGAGCAGCAGCGGGAAGATCGCGGTAAACCCGTACCAGGCCAGCCCGACGACCACCAGGTTGGCGTTGTCATCACCGAACTTCTTCATCACCGCGTAGGGCACGCCAGCCCACGGGGTCCGCCGCTGCCAGCGGTCCACCGCGCCGATCACCGCGCCGATCACCGCGCGCGGCGAGCCGACCGCGCTCACTGGGCGGACCAGGTGTCAAAGAGCTGCACTCCTGCCAGGTACCCATCGCCCCGGGAACAAACATCGCCTCAGCCGGTGCCGATCGCGGCCAGGACCGCGAACAGGATCGTCGCGGTGGCGAAGACGACGTGCACGCCCACGATGAGGACGGGCGCCCTGCCCTGCGCCGGACTATCAGGGGCAGCAGGGGCCGCCACGTACGTGAGGAAGAGGAGCGCCATGCCGAGCCCGGCCACCAGCGGCAGCAGGCCGGCTGCGACCCAGGCCACCCCGGTCACCGCGGTCGCGAGGTAGCCGACCCAGGCCAGCAGGCTCACGCCGGCGAGCACTAGGTGCGCGAGGTTCAAGGCCGGCGGCCGCCGCGGCCGCCGGGCCGGCCGGCGTGCACGGCCGCGCAACTCCCGCCGGGCCATCAGCCCAAGCCCGAGGGCGATCGTGGCCAGCCACGAGCCAAGGGCGAGCAGGCCCCACGCGGTCTTGCTGAGCCAGCCAGCGGACGCGGCGGGCAACGGCGCCGCGACGGGCAACGGCGACACGCTGTTCGGCGCGGGAACGGGAACGAACATGTGCGCCAGATAATGGCTCGCGGCCACGACGCGCTCGCGCCTGGCCGCCTTACCGCGCACGCCGCTGCCCGCGGAGCGAAGCGCGGTGCCAGCCGCCGCGTTGACCTGGGCCGCCGTCAGGCCCCTGCAGGCCGGCGGCAGTGCGGTGACCGTGACATGCTGCCTGATGGCGGACTCGCCGAACTGGGTGCACGATCCGACAGAAGCCTGCGAGGTGCCCGGCTGGCTGGAGCATCCGGCGGCGCAGAGCGCGGCGAGGACCAGTCCCGCCAGCGCGAGTGACGTTTTTGATTGGTTACCTCGCGCGCGCATGGCCTGCCTCACGATGCCAAGCACACCACACCGGCGCGTTGCGTAACAGGCCCGGTCGCAGACGATTTCACGGCGCCCAGGACCGACAATGGTTGACGTGCTACTTGCTGAACTGGCGGAGGTGTCGCGGGCCGTCTCGCAGACGTCGGCACGGCTCGCCAAGGTTGCCACGCTCGCGGACGCGCTGCGCGCCGCTCGCGTCGAAGAGGTCCCTGTCCTGGTTGCCTACCTGTCCGGCGAGCTGCCGCAACGGCAGATCGGGGTCGGGTGGGCGGCGCTCCGGTCCGTGCCGCCGCCCGTGACCGTGGGATCGCTGACCCTGCTCGGGGTGGACGAGGCGTTTTCACGGATCAAGGAAGTCGGCGGAAAGGGATCGGCCGCGGAGCGCAAGCGGCTGGTCGGTGAGCTTTTCGCGGCCGCCACCGCCGAGGAGCAGTTCTTCCTCGTCCGGCTGCTCTCCGGTGAACTGCGGCAGGGGGCGCTTGACGGGGTGATGACCGACGCGGTCGCGCGGGCGGCCGGTGTGCCGGGGGCCGAGGTGCGGCGGGCAGTGATGCTCAGCGGGTCGCTGGCGGCGGCCGCGCAGGCCGCGCTCGGCGGCGGCAGCGCGGCACTTGCCCGGTTCGGGCTGCAGGTCGGCCGGCCGCTGAAGCCGATGCTCGCCGCCAGCGAGGCATCGCTCGCCGACGCCCTCGCCAAGGCCGGGGGCGGAGGCGGAGGCGGAGGTGAGGCTGGAGGTGCTGGTGGCGCTGCCGCGGTCGAGTGGAAGCTGGACGGTATCCGCGTTCAGGCGCACCTCGCTGACCGAACGGTGCGGTTGTTCACCCGGTCACTCGATGACATCACCGACCGGCTGCCCGAGGTCGTGGCGGCACTCGCCGCGCTCCCCGTCCGCGACGCCGTCTTCGACGGCGAGCTGATCGCGCTGCGCGCGGACGGCCGCCCCTACGCCTTCCAGGACACCGCGTCCCGCGCGGCCAGCGAGACCGACGCGCTCGGTGCCGCTAAACGGAGCGCGGGCACCGTCCCGCTCAGCGTGTTCCTGTTCGACGTGCTGCACCTGGACGGCGCCGACCTGCTCGACCAGCCCGACGCGGAGCGGCACGCCGCGCTCGCCGCCGTCGTCCCCCCGGCGATGCTGATGCCGCGCCTGGTCACGGCCGATGAAGCCGAGGCCGCCGAGTTCTTCAGGTACGCCGTCGCCAGAGGCCACGAGGGCGTCGTCGTCAAGTCGCTCACGACGCCGTATGCGGCGGGAAGGCGCGGCGCCGGCTGGATCAAGGTGAAGCCAAGGCACACACTCGACCTGGTCGTCCTCGCCGTCGAGTGGGGTCACGGCAGGAGGAAGGGCTGGCTGTCCAACCTCCACCTGGGCGCCCGCGACCCCGAGACGGGCGGCTGGGTGATGCTGGGCAAGACCTTCAAGGGCCTCACCGACGAGCTGCTCACCTGGCAGACCCAGCGATTCCAGGAACTCGAAGACCACCGCGACGACTGGACCGTCTACGTCCGCCCCGAGCAGGTCGTAGAGATCGCCTTCGACGGCGTCCAGCGCTCCCCCAGGTATCCGGGCGGCGTGGCCCTCAGGTTCGCCCGCGTCCTGCGCTACCGCCCCGACAAGACAGCGGCGGAAGCCGACACGATCGGCACTGTCCGCGCCCTGGGCGAGTGACTCCAGGGCCTGTTGACCGCATCTGGGCCGACGTCCGCTTGTTTTAGGCGCTGCCGCACCATAAACCCTTCATGATCATGTGCGCGGGACGCGGCGCTGGTGCCTGAGAGACCCGTGGGGTTAAGGATGCTCGCCGCATGACGTCTCCTGTTGCCTGGACTGACGAGGCTACCTGGGGACGAAGCTCGTGGCGCAGGTGGCGCCTGCCTCGTAGCCCTTCGGTGCGGCCGTGACCTTGCCAGCGAGGGTCACCTTGTAGTTCGGGGTCGGGTGACCCACGCCGAACTGATAGGTGGCCTTCTTGCTGCTGCCGGTGGTGAACTTCCAGGTGTGCGAGACCGTCTTGTACCTGATCTTCACCTGCACGGCCGTCTTCGCCGCGGTCGTGGTCACCGTCAGCGTCTCGTGTTGCCCGGCGACCGGGTGCGCGACGTTCACGTGCAGCGAGCACTTATCCGCCGTCACGCGGGCAGCCGTCCGCGGTGCAGCGTAGGCCGGGTCGGCCAGGCCGGCCAGCCCGGCAACGGCGGACAGTGAAATCGCCCCGGCGACAAGCGGGCCGGGATGAAGGCCTACTTCTTCTTCTTGTCCCGCCTGCCGAACGCGGCCGGCATGCCACCGGGCGCCCGCCCGCCGCCGAACGCCGGCGGCAGCGAGCCTGGCCCGCCGCGGAAGCCGGGGAACCCCTCGCCGTCGCCGCCGAAGTCGCCGGGCCCGCCGGCCGCCTGGGCATCGCGCAGCATCTCCGCGAGCTCCTCCATCGACTGCGGCGCGTCCGCCGCGGCCGGCAGCTCCGGCCGGCCGCCGCCGACGGGCGCATCGCCGGAGGGTGCCGGGTTGAGCCCCGCCTTGCGCGGGTCGCCGCTCCTCCGCTTGCCCTTGGCGTTCCTCGCGGCCTTGGCACGCGCGGCCGCCTTCTTGCCGCCCATCATGCCCGGTATGCCTGGCATGCCCGGCATGCCGCCGTTCATCACCATCTTCATCTGACGCTGTGCCTCGAAGAAGTTGGTAACCAGCGTGGCGACGTCGCCGACCGCGACGCCCGAGCCCTTGGCGATGCGCAGCCGCCGCGAGCCGTTGATGATCTTGGGGTTCTGCCGCTCCGCCGGGGTCATCGAGCGGACGATCGCCTCGGCGCGGTCCAGGTCCTTCTCGTTGACCTGGTCGAGCATCTCCTTGTTCCGCGCCGCGCCGGGCATCATGCCGAGGATGTTCTTCAGCGGCCCAAGCTTGCGCAGCATCCCGAGCTGCTCGATGAAGTCCTCGAGGGTGAGCCCCTCGCCGCCCATCAGCCGGTTCGCGACCGAGGCGGCCTGGTCGGCGTCGAACGCCTTCTC